>JGI12316J15310_10000026_pt26 | contig 157834 bp, 166 predicted proteins | sample MarCyaLeptolynsp_FD_15310 | JGI IMG/M metagenome (IMG submission 15310)
CGTCCGCAGCGGGCGCACTGCAGCCAGACCTTGCGTACCGGCCACGCCCGGTCATGGTCGCAAACCGGACAGCGAAAGCCGTCGGGCCAACGCAACTGCATCAGGTAGTCGCGACACGCGTCCTCGGTGGCGAAGCGGGCCTCGAATTCGACCAGATCGCGCGGGTAATCCTCCACAGCGCCGTATACTACATCTTGGGGCTACCTGAGTCAAGTGGATACCCCACTTCTGTGTAAAAAAGCCTCGACAAATCGAGGCCACGAAAGGTTAACACATGCTTCGTAGCGGACGACTCTACTTGTGGGCGATGCGGTATTCGAAAACCAACAGTCCGTTGCTGCTGGCCGAGCCGGTGACGACCGCGGTGCGCTCGTCGCCGCCGACGTCGATGCCACGGGCGCCTTCGAGCGCCCAGGCGCCGGCTCTGGGGTCCAGGCAGACGCTGCGCGAGCGCAGGATCGTGTCGTCGCACGACGGCGACAGCAGCGGGGGCTGCGGACGGGGTGCGAGGAAACGGTTGATGTCCGCTTGCGCCAGCGGCTGGTCTTCGGGCGAGACCACCCAGCGCACGACCTCGTAGCCGGGAGGTCCGCTGATCTCAAAGGCGTTGCCGTCGGGCGGCAGCAGCAGCTCGCTTTCGGGCGAGATACGGTTGTCGGCCGCAATTTGGTCCATGGGGAAGATCAGGTCCGACGAGCCCTTCGCGTTGCGGTTGAACACATAGAGCTTTCCGGCCAGGTTCGAGGCGACGCGAAAGCGCACCTGGTCGCCCTGTTCGAGCACGCGGCCCGGCTCGACCGGCGCCCAGCTCTCATCCGCCGCCAACCTCTCGAGCGTCACCGACAGCTTCCGATCGGCGATCGGTTCGGCGCCGAGGACGGCGATCAGGGTCAGGGTTAGAAGGGCGATGCGAACAGGCACGGCGTTTCTCCAGCTCACTTAGAATAGCGCCGTCCGTGATTGACGACCCTCATCGCCGCCGCTACCATTGGGGGCGGAGCGGTTAGGAAGAGCCATCCATGGAACTCGCTGAAGCGAAACAACAGGTCACGCGGCTGCTGGAGCAGTGGCGCAACGGCGACTCGAACGCCGTCAACGAGTTGATGCCGTTGCTCTACGCCGAGCTGCGGTCCCTGGCCAACCGCCAGATGAACAGCGAGCGGGGGTCGCACACCCTGCAGGCCACGGCGGTGGTCAACGAGGCTTACTTGCGGCTGGTGGGCTCGGACATTCCCTTCCAGGACCGCAAGCATTTCTTCGCCGTCGCGGCCCGAACCATGCGGCGGGTTCTGGTGGACCACGCCAAGGGCAAGAAGCGCCAGAAACGCGGTTCCGGGCAGCCCAAGGTCACCCTCGAAGAGGCCTTGATCATGTCGCCCGAGCCGGCTTTCGACCTGTCAAACCTCGACGAGGCCCTCAACCGGCTCGAGGCGCAGGACGAGCGCAAGGCCAAGGTGGTGGAGCTGCACTTCTTCGGCGGCTTGACCTACGACGAAGTCGCCGAGGCGCTCGAGATTTCCCCGGCCACCGTCCACCGTGAACTGCGCATGGCCAAAGCCTGGCTCTACCGCGAGCTCGCCGACGACTAGGGACGAGGGCTCGCCCCGAGGCTGCCGCCGATGGAAGCCGAACGCTGGCGCCGCATCGAAGAACTTTTCAACGCAGCGCTGGACCTGCCCGCCGACGCACGCCGCAACCTGCTCGAGGAGGAACGCGTCCGTGACGCCGACCTCGTTGAAGAGGTGGAGTCGCTGCTGCGCGCCGAAGACGCCGCCGAAGGGCTGTTCGAAGGCCACATCCAACAAGCCGCCCGTGAAGTGATCGAGGCCCGTCCGCCGCTCGAGGAAGGCGACCGCGTGGGCGCCTACCAGGTCGTCAAGAAGCTCGGCGAGGGCGGCATGGGCATGGTCTTTTTGGCCGAGCGCGCCGACGCCGAATACGAAGCGCGCGTGGCCATCAAGATCCTGCGCACCGGCGCCGCCGACCCGCGCCTGCTGGAACGCTTTCGCGCTGAGCGCCAGATCCTCGCCTCCCTCGAACACCCTTCGGTCGCGCGCCTGATCGACGGCGGCGCCACCCCGCGCGGCTATCCCTACGTCGTCATGGAGTACGTCGACGGCGAGCCGCTCGACGTCTATTGCCGAACTCACGGACTGACGCTGCGCCGCCGCGTGGAGCTTTTCCTGCAAGTGCTGGGCGCGGTGCAGGCCGCACACCAGAGCCTGATCGTGCACCGCGACATCAAGCCGGGCAACATCCTGGTCACGCGCGACGGCTCGGCCAAGCTGCTCGACTTCGGCATCGCGAAAATTCTCGATGCACCCGACGGCGCCGGCTCGCTCACCGGACCGCTCGGCCGGGTGATGACGCCCGACTACGCCAGCCCCGAGCAAGTGCTTGGCAGGCCGGTCGGCACGGCTTCGGACATCTATTCCCTCGGCGTGGCGCTATATGAGCTGCTCGCCGGCGTCGGCCCTTACTCCACCGGTTCCATGAGCCCCGGCGAGATGGAGAAGGCGGTCTGCGAGCAGGATCCGCCGCCGCCCAGCGCGGTCGCCGGCGCGGCGCTGGCGCCGCAACTGCGCGGCGAACTCGACGCGATCGTGATGAAGGCGATGGCGAAATCGCCCGACGAGCGCTACGCCTCGGTGGAACGCTTCATCGCTGACTTGCAGCGCTACCTCGACGGCCGGCCCGTGCTGGCGCGACCGCAGACCTGGAGCTACCGCACCGGCAAGATCATCAAGCGCAACAAGCTGGCCGCGGCAGCGGCGCTGACCGTCGTTGCGCTGCTGGTGATCATCGCCGTTTCGATGACGCTGGCCGCCCGCCGTATCGCCGCCGAAAAGGAGATCGCCGACCGCGAGCGCCAGCGCGCCGAGGAGACGGTGCGCTTCCTGACCGAAGTCTTTCGCATCTCCGATCCAGGCGAGACCCGCGGAGAGCGCGTGACCGCCCGCGAGGTGCTCGACTGGTCGGCCGACCGACTGCGCCGCGAGCCCGACACCGATCCGCGGCTGCGGTCCCAGTTGCTCGACGTGATCGGCGTGGTTTATCACAACCTGGGCCTGTACAACGAAGCCGAAGCAGCGTTGTCGGAAGCTCTCAGCCTGCATGAACAAGCGCTGCCCGATGACGACCCCGCCGTAGCGGCTACGCTCAATCACCTCGCCAACGCGCAGCGCGAGCTGGGCCGGTATGCCGAAGCGAAAGCGGCGTACGAGCGCAGCCTGGCGATCGCGCGCGCTGACGCCCCGCCGGAGGGAGACGCGGCGGTGGCTCAAAACCTCAGCGATCTGGCCATGCTGCTGCGCGATCAGGGCGACTACGACGCAGCCGAACAACTGGCGCGCGAGGCGCTCGAGATGCGGCGGCAGGTCTTTGGCGGCGAGCGGCCCGAGGTGTCGGCCAGCCTGCACAACCTGGGGACCGTGCTCTACCGTCGCGGCGATTACCCGCGCGCCGAGGAGCTGTTTCGCCAAGCGCTCGAGCTGGACCGCGAACTGCGCGGCGAGTTGCATCCCGATGTGGCGATGGGCTTGCACAGCCTGGGAGCCCTGCTCGAGCAGAAGGGCGAGCTGGCGCAGGCCGAGTCGACGTTCCAAGAAGCGCTCGAGATTGTCCGCGAACTCTATGGAGAAGAGCACACCGGCGTGGCCGACAACCTGCGCAGTCTGGCGCAGATTCGCCTGGAGCAGCGCGACCCGGCGGCGGCGGAAAAGCTGCTCGACGAGGCGATCGCCATCGACCGCGAGCTTTACGGCGACGAGCACCCGGTGATCGCGGCCGACCTGAATCTGTTGGCCACCGCGGCGCGTGACCGCGGCAACACAGCCCGCGCCGAAGAGCTGTTTCGGCAGGCTCTCGAACTGCGCCGCAAGACCCTGCCGCCACAGAGCCCGCCGACGGCGAACTCGCTGCTGCAGTTGGGGTCGCTGCTCACCAATGCAGGGCGCGCCGAGGAGGCCGAGCCGCTGCTCGAAGAGGGCCTGGAAATCTTCCTTGGGGCGCTGCCGGCCGACCACTGGCAGGTGGCCGAAGCGCGGGAGGCGCTGGGGGTTTGTTTGGCCCTGGACGGAAAGCTGGAGCGCGCCGAGGAGATTCTGCTGGCGAACGACCAGTCCCGCCCGCAGACGCGCAAGGCGCTGGCGTATCTGTACGGGGTTTGGGGGCGTGAGCAGGACGCCGCGCGGTACCGGTAGCAGCTACGGGCGGGGCATCCAGCTGCGCAGGCGATCCCGCGTCAGCGCCAGCTCCGTGAACAGCGCGGCGCGATCCTCGTTGACGTGCTCAAAGCACCATGGCCCCTCGAAACCCGCCTCCCAGCCGATGCGGAAACAGCGCTCCAGGTCATAGCGCTCGTGGCGTCCGTCCGCGGTCAGCTCAAAGAACTTGAAGTCGCAGGTTGCCGCCAGCGGGAATGTCTTGCGAAGGCCCTCCCAGCGAACCGCGTCCGTCGTCCAGTTGCCGATGTCCGGCGAGGCCGCCAAGCCGCAGTCCGCCGTGCGGATGATGGGCGGGATGGCGTCGGGGTCGTCCTGCAGCCAGGCCCAGTTCTCCACCAGCATGGTCACGCCCTGCGCGGCGGCGTGTTCGGCAAGCTCGCGGTAGCTGTCGATGTAGAGGCCGAGGTCGGGTTTGTCGTCGAGCGGGAGCGACCGGGCCCAGCGGCAGCCCAGGCGCGCGGCTGAATCGATCGCCAGCTTGTATTCGGCGAGCGAGCGCCGACGGACAGAGGCGTCGGGCGAGGCCATGTCCAAATCCCGGCGATTGATCTTGAGATTTGTCAGCACACAGCCGGCTTTCTCGGCTTCGTTGCGCAGGCGGTCGAGGTCGGCGGGCCGCTGGGAGGGCAGGGTGGAAGTATTCAGGTCGATGACCCGCATGTCGAGCTCGCCGCGCAGCACGCGGGGCAACTCGAAGACCGTGAAAGCGCCGGGCTTGTCAGCCGTCCGCAGATGCGCGGCGACCGTGGCGGTGGTGATGCCGATTTCGCGAGCCAGCGGCGCACGCTCTGCCGCCGCGGCCAGGGCGGGGAAGAAGAGGCTGGGTAGAGCGAGGACAGTCAGGGTGCGGGTGGGGGCGCGGTGCCTACCCCGCCGTCGCCGCGCTGAGGCCGCCCGCGAAAAAAAGTGCGCGGACGGAACACTACATCTTGTGGCCCCAGAACGCTCCCACAACGACTCGGAGCACAGTAGTTGCTTGCCAGCCCAAGGCGCTCAATCTAAAGCCCTTCCAGCTTTTATTCGCCGACTGGGCCGCGCGAATCCACTCCCAGTTACTATCCCAGGCAGTGTGTCAAACACTGTACCATGTTGGCATCATTGGACTTAGTTGTAGATTTTCTCCTTGCGCCCGAACCCGGAGTGGTTTAGGCTGAAAAGGAAAGACGAGCAGCGGCCGTAGGGTGTTCACCCGACGGCCACAGAGAGTTTCCCTGGCTGCACGCAGCCGGGATCGGTATCGGCTCCGTGGTCCCGGTGGCCTAACACCAGGATCAAATCTACCGGGCCGGTAAGGAGGTGGCTATATGGCCACGCTCACTCTGCCGAACGGCTGGAGGGTGCGCATCGTACCGAAGCCGAACGGCATAGAGATCGTTATCGAACCGCCTTAGCCCTGCGGGGCTAATGAAAGGTTCATTAACGATCAGGCGAGGCGTCGTGTTATCGGCGTCTCCCCTTTCTCTTGTACGGTACCAGATGGTACCACGCTAAGGCAACCATAATTTCGTAAGTAAATAGGAAGTTCATCCCTCCGAGCCCGTCGTCCGCAACGCGAACCCGTCACCGCTTGTACAAGACAAACATCACCACTTCGCCGTTCTCTCCCTGCATCTGCAGAATAACCGACATCGCCAGCGCGCCGCCCAGGCGCACGTCGTAAGCCATCTCCCGCCCGTCAGAGTTCGGCGTGGGCTCTTCCCCGAGCCGCGACCGTCAGCGGCTTCCCGCCGGGCTGTGCATGACATGTCGCGGTATCCTCCTATAGCGGTTCGGCACCGAGCACCTTGCGCAGTTCGCGGGCTGGTCCGTAGTCTGAATGCCTCACAAGAGTGTCGTCCAAAATTCTCAGCGCTCTTTCGACCTCGCCTCGCCGGGCAAGCTCTCCAGCAAAGGCAACCGCTACTTGCGAATGCCTGGGATTCAACTGGTAGGCCTCAGCGAGAGCCAGGAAGCTCTCTTCAGTTCGCCCCAGAGCAGCAAGCGTCTTGTGGAGAAAGAATGAAGTCTTGAAGTGTGGCTCGGTGGCGGCTGAGCGCTGAAAGCAGGCCAACGCAAGCGTCAAATCTCCACTCTCGAAGGCCCTCCGCCCTTCGATGAAATCTAGATGTTCCCAGGAGCACCCTGTCCTCTCGTCGAACCCTGTCATTGCAGGTACATCAATCCACTCGGTACTTCGCGATCGCCTCTTCGTTGAGTTCCACGCCCAGGCCCGGTGCGGTCGGGATCTTCACGTAGCCGTCCTCGGCCACGATCCGCTCGCGGGTGATCTCGTCGCGCAGGGTCGTCTCTTCCTCGGCCACGAACTCGAGAATCAGCGCGTTCTGGATCGACGCCAAAAAATGCAGCGCCGCGGCCACGTTCACGTAGGTCGTAAAACCGTGGTTGGCCACCGGCAGTCCGCGGTCCTGGGCGAGCGAGGCGATCTTCATCGCTTCGGTAAAACCGCCGCAGCGCGTCAGATCCACCTGCACCACGTCGACCTTCCCTGCGTCCATCAGGTGAATGAACGACTTGCGTTCGGACTCTTCTTCCCCGGCGGCGATGCGGACGTCGACCGCTTCGGCGAGCTTGCGGTAGCCGTCGTAGTCGTCAGGCAGCAGCGGCTCTTCGAGCCAGAAAATGTTGTACTCCTGGAAGGCGCGGGCGCGCTGGATGGCCGTTTTCGCGTCCCACACCAGCCCGGCGTCGACGAGCAGGTCCGCTTTCCCCAGACCTTTGCGGGCTTCCCTCACCAGGGCGATGTCGGTCGCCTCGTCCTGGCCCATCGGGTCCCAGCCGAACTTGACCGCCGTAAAGCCCTTGTCGACGTAGCGCGCGGCCAGCTCGCGCGTGGCATCCGGCGTCGGGCCCCACAGCGAGCTGGCGTAGGCGCGGATCTTGTCACGAAAGCCGCCGCCGAGCAGCTTCCACACCGGCATGCCCAGCGCCTTGCCCTTGATGTCCCACAGCGCCAGGTCGATGCCGGAGATCGCATGCAGGCCGGCGCCGCGACGACCGCCGTAGATGTTGCCGCGGTACATCTTGTGCCACAGCTTCTCGGTCTCGAAGGGGTCTTCGCCGATCACCAGTTCGCGCAGGCCGGCCGCGGTGGTGTGTGAGAAGGGGCCTTCGATGGCGCCCTTCACGGCCATGGGATTCGAGTCGACCTCGCCGATGCCGGTGATGCCGGCGTCGGTGTGGACCTTGATGATGAGCGCGTCCTGGCCGGAGTCGCATTGCTCCTTGACCTCGGGTTGGCGCAGGTAGATGGCTTCAACGTCAGTGATTTTCATTTTTTTGGATAGTGGCGGCGGCGGGCGCTACTCGGGCAACTCGGTCGGCGGCTCGGGGAAGCTGCGGATGGGCGAGTAGCGCTTGTAGCTCTCCCAGACGTCGCCGTTGCCGGTCATGCGCGGATCTCCGGTCTCGGTCAGATAGGCGTCAAGCTTGGCCGCCAGCATGCCGCGCGTCTCTTCGAACTCGGGCTCGGCTGCGAGGTTCTTCAGACAGCCGGGGTCTTTCTTGATGGCAAACAACTCCTCGGCGGGCCGCTTGCCGACCGCCATCTCGAAAAACGGCCGGATTTCGGGATCGTTGCGGTTCTCGACGAGGAAGGTCAGCGACGGCGAGGCGTCGATGTCGTGGTAGCCGCCGTGCGGGTCGCCCAGCTTGCCGGGCTCGTCGAACTTTTGGGGCGCGCCGGCCGGCCAGCGGTCGGGCTTGAAGTTGCGGATGTAGAGAAACTCGTGCGTCCGCAAGGCCCGTTGCGGGTAGGTCCAGTTGTTGTAGCGCGAGGAGGAGTGTCGCTCGCGGGCGAAGTAGACGGCGTCGCGCTCGGGCTCCACCAAGCCGCTCTTGCCCGACTCGAGCAACTGCAGGATGCTCTTGCCGGCCAGCCCGTGGGGGCCGGGATGCTTGACGCCGGCCGCTTCGAGGATCGTCGCGGTCAGATCGACAAAACCCACCAAATCGTCGACGTCGCGCCCGCCGGGGACGCGGTCGCCCCAACGCACGGCCAGCGGCATATGGGCGCCGTACTCGTAGCAGTTCGCCTTGGCGCGCGGGAAGGCCATGCCGTTGTCGGAGGTGACGATGACGAGCGTGTTTTCGAGCTCGCCGGCCTGCTCGAGCCGGTCGAGGATGCGGCCCAGATGCGTGTCGAAATGCTCGATCTCGACGGCGTAGTCCAGGATGTCGGAGCGGATCTCCTCCCGGTCCGGCAGGAACGGCGGCGGGTCGGCATCAGCCAGACTCTTGCCCTCTTTCAGCCCCGAACCTTCCTCGAAGCGGCGGTGGGGCTCGCTGGCGCCGTACCAGAAGCAGAACGGTTGATCGGCGCCCTTTTGTTCGAAAAAGGCGTTGAAGTTGGCTGCGTAGTCGGTCTTGCGGATGCCGTCGTAGGGCGGCTCGGCGTTGATCTCGTTGAACTCCGGTCCGGCGGGATTGCGGCTGCGCGTCTCGTCCCAGTTCCCCGGCCCCCAGCCCTTGCCCGTGAAGCCGACCGCGTAGCCGGCCTGCTCGAGCAGATCGGGATAAGGGATGTACTGGGCCGGGAAGGAACTGGCGTGGGTGCCGGCGTTCTCGATCATCCAGATGTGGCGGCCCGTCAGAAACGCTGCGCGGCAGGGGCTGCAACCCGGCGCCGGCGAAAACGCGTTGTGGAACAGCACGCCCTCGCGGGCGACCCGGTCGAACGCCGGCGTCTTCGTAGCCGCATAGCCGTAGGCGGAGGCGTGCGGGTAGGACTGGTCGTCGGAGATGCAGAACAGGATGTTCGGCCGGCGCTTCTCGGCGTTGCAGGCCGCCATGCCCAACGCGACCGACGCTCCCAGCGTCTGGGTCAGAAACCTGCGGCGAGTGGATCGGGCCATCGGTTCGCCATTATACGCGCGTTGGCCGGACGGATGGGCGTCGAGTCTTTTGACACGCATGGGGTCGTTGGCGCGTCATAAGGGTGTATGCAGCAAACGCACGCGCTCTGGTTCGGAATCCTCCTGTCGGCTCTGCCGTTGGGAGCCGCAAAACCTGTATTGCCGCCGCTCGAGACGGTCGACAACCTCGACCTGAACCGCTACCAAGGCCGCTGGTACGAGATCGCCCGGCTGCCCAACCGGTTTCAAAAGAGTTGCGCCGGCGACGTCCGGGTCCGCTACAGCCTGCTCCAGGACGGCCAGGTGGAAGTCGTCAACCAGTGCGCTGAACAGGACGGAGGCGTCAAGTCGGTCACCGGTTTGGCGCGCAAGCAGGACGACGACGGCCCGGCGTCGAAGCTCGAGGTCCGCTTCGCCCCGGCCTGGCTCTCGTTTCTGCCCATGGTGTGGGGCGATTATTACGTCATCGACCTGGCGGAGGACTACTCCTGGGCGGTCGTCGGCCACCCCGAGCGCACCTACTTCTGGATCCTGTCGCGCTCGCCGAGCCTGGACGAGCAAACCATCGAGGGGATTTTGAGCAGGGCGAGGGAGCAGGGCTACTCGTTCGACGAGCTCATCCGAACACGGCACAGCCAGATTCCCGGCGAGGTCTCGGACTCCTCGCGATAACCGGGACAGCAAGAACTGAAAGGGGCGAGCCCATCAGCTCGCCCCTTCGACACTTTGTAGCTGTGTGGCCCGCGACTAGGCGGCGCGGCGGAAGTCGTCGCCTTCGATCTCGTCGAGTTCTTCCTGGCAGCTCACGCAGACCGTGGTCCACGGAATGGCGTCGAGCCGCTTCGGGTTGATCTCTTCACCGCACTCCTGGCAGATGCCGTACTCGCCCTCTTCGAGAACTGCGAGAGCTTTGACGACGGCGCGCTGCGTCTTGAAGTCGGTGTTCACGAACCGCACCGTCAAGTCGAGGTCAGCCCGCGACTGGATCTGGTCCATCGGATCGTGCGACCACTCGGTGATCAACTCGTTGCGGCGCCCCCCGTTCCCGGAGACCTCATTCAGCTTGGCTTCGAGCCGCTCGCGGATCTTCTTTTTCTGTGTCTTCGTCATCTCCTGCCACCTCTGTTGATAGAAAATTGCGTTCTGGTATGAATCGGTTATCAGTCTGAGTCTCTGTAGATGCACTCCACCGTCCGGTGGTTGCACTATTCAAAAAATTATATTTCCCTTACGACGCATCCCCCAATCGTTGGGTGAGCTAGCGCACACCGCACGTCCTGAGCGTCTCTTCAGCTATGGTCGAGCAGGCTGCGGGCGCGCTCGAACACTTGCTGAAACATCTCGGGCGTCAACCGACCGGTTTGCGTATTCTGCCGACTGGGATGGAACGCGCATAGCAGCGTTCCAGATCTGTCAGGGAGAGCATGGGCGATGCCATGCCCGAATGAAAAAGCTCCCCTCGAGGCGATCAGCCCCTGCGTTTGCCACACGCTCAGAATCGAGTCCAGGGCCACGCGGCCCAGCACAACGATCACACGTATGAGCGGTAAGAGTAGCAGCTCTTTTTCTAGGAAGCAACTGCATCGCTCGAGTTCTTGCCGCGTCGGGCGATTGTCGGGCGGAGCGCAGCGGGCGCCGGCGGAGATGTAGGCGTCGCTGAGCTCGAGTCCGTCGTCGAGACTGACCGATTCGGGCTGGCTCGCAAAGCCCGTGTTGTAGAGCGTGCGATAGAGCAGATCGCCGGAGCTGTCGCCGGTGAACATCCGGCCGGTGCGGTTCGCGCCGTGGGCGCCGGGCGCGAGCCCGACGATCAGCAGGCGCGCATCGGGGTCGCCGAAACCGGGCACGGGCCGCCCCCAGTAGGTTTGGTCGCGGTAGGCGCGCCGTTTGGTTTCGGCAATCCGCCGGCAGTGCTCCCGCAAACGCGGACAGCCCTCGCAGTGCGGAATCAGCTGTTCCACCGCGGCGATGTCGTCGGCTTGGCGAAGCGCCCGTTGGATGGCCGAGAAGGTCAAGGGCGGGATCGTAGCATCCGGTTTCCTGACATGTCCAGCGCCGGCGCCGTCGGTTTCGAGCAACAAAACGGCCCCCGCGCTCGTATATTTGAACCAGGAGACCACTGCAACAATGATCACCACCACCACGCCTTCAATTGAAGGCCGTCCCGCCACCGCCTACCTGGGCATCGTCGTCGGAGAGGCCATCGTCGGCGCCAACATCTTCCGCGATCTCTTCGCCGGCATTCGCGACATCGTCGGCGGGCGCAGCGGCTCGTATGAGAAGGAGCTGTCCAAGGCTCGCAAGGTGGCGCTCGACGAAATGCAGGATCACGCCCGGCGACTCGGCGCGGACGCGGTCGTCGGCGTTGACCTGGACTACGAGGTGCTCGGTGAGACCAACGGCATGCTGATGGTGAGCGCCAGCGGCACCGCCGTCAAGCTTTCCTGATTCTCGATTCCAGGCGAAATCGGCGGTCGCGCCGTGTTACCAGAATGCTAAGATAAGAGTCCGGCGGCAGTCGAGCCGGAGCTGATGAAATTCGGCGTCGTCATTTTTCCCGGCTCCAATTGCGATCACGACGCGCTCTACGCGATCGAGAGCAATCTTGGGCGCAACGCCGTCCCCATCTGGCATCGGTCTGAGGATCTGAACGGCTGCGACGCGGTCGTTCTGCCCGGCGGATTCTCCTACGGCGACTATCTCCGGGCCGGCGCGATCGCCCACTTCTCGCCGGTCATGAACGCCGTCAAACGGTTCGCCGACTCCGGCGGGCTGGTCATCGGCATCTGCAACGGCTTCCAGGCGCTGACCGAGGCGCACCTGCTGCCCGGCGCGCTGGCGCGCAATCGCGACCTCAAGTTCCTTTGCAGGACGGTCCGCTTGGCGACCGGCACGAAGAACTCTCCGTTTACCTCGGCCTGTCGGGACACGCCTCTGGCGATTCCGATCGCCCACGGCGAGGGACGCTATCACGCCGACGACGCCACGCTCGACCGGCTCGAACGCGAGGATCGCATCGCTTTCCGTTACTGCGACGCCGCCGGCAATGTCACCGACGCATCCAACCCCAACGGTTCTGCGCGCAACATCGCCGGCGTGCTCAGCGAAGGCCGCAACGTGTTGGGCATGATGCCCCATCCCGAGCGCGCCGCCGACCCGCTGATGGGTTCGACCGACGGCCGCTGCATTTTTGAATCGATGATCGGGGCCCTGAGCCTCTCCCGCTAACCATGTCTGAAATCACCCCTGCTGTCGTCCGAGAACACGGGTTGACGGCGGAAGAGTACCAGCGAGTGCTGGATCGCCTGGGACGGACGCCGACGATGACCGAATTGGGCGTCGTCAGCGTCATGTGGAGCGAGCATTGCTCCTACAAATCCTCTCGCGTCCACCTCAAGAAGCTTCCGACCAAGGGCCCCGGCATCCTCGTCGGTCCGGGCGAAAACGCCGGCATCGTCGACATCGGCGGCGGCTGGGCGGCGGCGTTCAAGATCGAGTCGCACAACCACCCGAGCTTCATCGAGCCCTTCCAGGGGGCGGCGACCGGCGTCGGCGGCATTCTGCGCGACATCTTTACGATGGGCGCGCGGCCGATCGCCGTGATGGATTCGCTGCGCTTCGGACCGCTGGACGATCCCCAGGCCGGCGCCCGCAATCGCCACATCCTCGAAGGGGTCGTCGGCGGCATCAGCCACTACGGTAACTGCTTCGGCGTGCCGACCATCGGCGGCGAGACGGTCTTCGACCCGAGCTACAACGGCAACCCGCTGGTGAACGTCTTTGCGCTCGGCATCTTTCGGCGTGACGAGATCTTTTTCGGCTCCGCCACCGGCGTCGGCAACCCGGTTATCTACGTCGGCGCAAAAACCGGCCGTGACGGCATCAAGGGCGCCTCGATGGCGTCCGAAGAGTTTAGTGCGGATTCGGAAGCGAAGCGGCCGAACGTCCAGGTCGGCGATCCGTTTCTGGAGAAGCTGCTGCTCGAGGCCTGTCTCGAGGCGATGCAGACCGGCGCCGTGCTGGGCATCCAGGACATGGGCGCCGCCGGGCTGACCTGCTCGACCTGCGAGATGGGCGGCCGCTCCGGCGCCGGCATTGAGATCGACCTCAAACTGGTTCCGCAGCGTGAGACCGGCATGACGCCGTACGAAATCATGCTGTCGGAGTCGCAGGAGCGGATGCTGCTGGTCGCCTCGCGCGGCCGCGAACAGGAAGTGCTCGACGTCTTCGAGAAGTGGGGCCTCGACGCCGCCGAGATCGGCGTGGTCACCGACGACGGGCTGCTGCGCGTCAAGGATCACGGCGAAGTCGTCGCCGAGCTCCAGAACTCGTTCCTCACCGACGATGCGCCGCTGTACGACCGGCCTTATACCGCGCCGGCTCGCTCAGCGCCGCTCGACGGCCCCGCGATCGTCGATGTCGACGGCGAGCAGGCGCTCGAGGCGTTGCTCAAGCTGCTCTCCTCCGCCGATTTGTGCTCCAAGCGCTGGATCTGGGAGCAGTATGACTACCAGGTCCGGACCAACACCACCGCCGGGCCGGGCGGAGACGCCGCGGTGGTGCGAGTGAAGGAAGTCGGGATCTCGCTGGCGATGGCGCTGGACGGCAACGGCCGCTACTGCGGTCTGGATCCCCAGCTCGGCGCCAAGCTGGCCGTCGCCGAGAGCTGCCGCAACCTGGCCGTGGCCGGCGCGGAGCCGCTGGGCGCGACCAACAATTTGAATTTCGGCAACCCGGAAAAACCGGAAATCATGGCGCAGCTGGTGGCCGCCATCGAAGGCATCGGCGAAGCCTGTTCGCACTTCCAGGCGCCCATCACCGGCGGCAACGTCAGCCTGTACAACGAGACGCTGGGCGAGGGCATCCTGCCGACGCCCGTCATCGGCGTTGTCGGGACGATCCCCGGCATGGAGGCGCCGCTGCCGAACACTTTCCAGCAGGAGGGCTCGACGCTGATCCTGTTGGGCGGCCTGCTGCCCTTCTGCGACGAACAGATGGAGCGTCGCTTCGGCAGCACGCACTACGCCAAGACCGTCCTGGGCCAGACCTGGGGACTGCCGCCGGCTCTGGATCTGGATTTCGAGAAACAGGTGCAGGGGCTGACCCGTCAAATAGTCAGGGATCGAGTGATCGAATCCGTGCATGACCTCAGTGACGGGGGGCTCGCGGTCGCCGTCGCAGAGTGCTGTTTGGGGCCCGGCCGGATCGGCGCTCAACTGGACATCGACGCGGGCGGCCCGGCCGTGGTCCAACTCTTTCATGAAGCGCCTTCGCGCGTGTTGGTTGCGGTGCGGCCCGAGCGGGTCGACGCTGTTGTCGCCGCCGCAGCCGAAGCGGGCGTGCCGGCTCCCATAGTAGGGAAGACCGTGGCCGGTCGACTCGAAATCCGCATCGCGGACCGGTCGGTGTTCTCGGTTCCCACCGAGAAGTTGTTCGAGACGTGGGACGAGGCGCTCGAGCGCCTGCTGGGGAGAAGCTAGCCGTGACCAACGACAGAAAAGCTCTTGCGCAGCGCTTGGTGCAGATCGGCATGGCGCCGACCGAGCCCTGGACCAACCGGGTGGCGGACCCGGACGACCATTTCCATGACGAGTGCGGCGTGGTGGCCATCTACGGACACCCCGAGGCCGCCAACCACGCCTACCTGGCGCTGCACGCGCTGCAGCACCGCGGCCAGGAAAGCGCCGGCATCGTCTCGAGCGACGGCGAGAAGCTGCACTCCCACAAAGGGATGGGCTATGTGCAGCAGATCTTCAAGCGCGAAGTGATCGAGCGGCTGCCCGGCTACGCCGCGATCGGCCACACGCGCTATTCGACCTCCGGACAGAGCGCCTCGCTCAACGCACAGCCGTTCTTCGTCGAGTGCAACAAAGGCCAGCTCTCGGTCGCGCACAACGGCAACCTGACCAACGCGATCGAGCTGCGGCGCGAACTCGAGATGGCGGGCTCGATCTTCCAGGCCAGCAGCGACACCGAGGTGGTGCTACACCTGATGGCGCGCTCGCGCGAGACCACCTTGCGGCACGCGCTGCGAGAATCGCTGCTACGGCTGGAGGGCGCCTTTTCGTTGGTTTTGCTAGCGCGCGACCGGCTGATCGTCGCCCGCGACCAGCGCGGCTTCCGCCCGTTGTGCTACGGCACGATGGAGTCGCCGCTGGGCACCGCCCACGTTTTTGCTTCGGAGACCTGCGCCTTCGACCTGATCGGCGCGGATTACGTCGGCGAAGTCGAGCCGGGCGAGATGATCACGGTCACCGCCGACGGCATCAGCCGGGAGCGCTTCGCTCCGGCGCTGCCGCCGTCGCACTGCATCTTCGAGCACGTCTACTTCTCGCGCCCCGATTCTTTGGTTTTCGGCAAGTCCGTCGAGCACTCCCGCGAGATCATGGGCGAGATCCTGGCGCGAGAGAGCCCGGTCGAAGCCGATTGCGTGGTGCCGGTGCCGGATTCGGGCGTCTCCGCCGCCATCGGCTATTCGCGCGAGGCGGGCATCCCCTACCGCCCGGGCCTGATCCGCAACCACTACGTGGGCCGGACGTTCATCGAGCCCAAACAATCGATCCGCTCGTTTGGCGTGAAGCTGAAGCTGAACCCCGTGCGGCGGTTGATTGAGAACCAGCGCGTGGTGCTGGTGGATGACTCCTTGGTGCGCGGCACTACCAGCCGGAAGATCGTCAGCCTGATGCGGGAGTTCGGCGCCAAGGAGGTCCACCTGCGGATCTCGTGTCCGCCGACGATTTCTCCCTGCTACTACGGCGTGGACACGCCGGACCGCTCGGAGCTCATCGCCTCCGATCACTCGGTGGAGCAGGTGCGCGACTACACCGGCGCGGATTCGCTGGCGTACCTGTCGCTCGGCGGTTTGCAGAAGGCGACCGAGGCGCGTGAGCAGGAGTTCTGCTACGCCTGCTACACCGGCGACTATCCGACTGATCTGGTGGGAATCGAACAGCTGGTCTCGGGTCGACGCGACATCGACCGCTCCTAACAAAACACCGTCGCTAGTCTTCGACGCCGTACTGCTCGACCAGCCGTTGGGCGTAGAGGTTGCGCACATCGGCCTCGCTGCGCGCGGACTCGAGCAGCGCGGCCTTGAGTAGCTGATCCTTGCGATTGAGCAGGGTCTCGCGGATGGTCTGCTGCACGCGCGGGTCGGAGTAGTCGCGCTGGCCCGCCGGCTCTCGGGCGATCAGCTTGATGATGCGGTACTGCCCCTCGGTCTCGACCACCGGCGAGATCTCGCCGGGAGACAGCGCGGCGACGACGCGGCGCAGCAGGATGTCGGCCTTTTCGAGCGAGGATTGCGGCACGAAGCCCAAGTCGCCGCCGTTCGGGGTTGTGACCGGATCTTCGGAATAGTCCTGCGCCAGCTGCGCGAAATCGGCGCCGCCCTCGAGCCGCTCGGCGAGCATCTCGATCTTGGCCTTGGCCGTCTCCTCGTCGGTCGCATCGTCGTTCTGGAGATTCGGCACCGGAGTCTCCGGCGTGTCGGTCACCAGGATCTGCGCCAGGTGCAATTGCTGCTCGGCCAGGGCGAAGCTGGCGCGGTTTGCTTCGTAGTAGGCGCGCATTTCGGTGTCGCTGATTTTGATGCGCGAAGCGACCTGGCGGTTGAAGAGCTTGTCGATGGTGAGGTTGCGCCGGATCTCGGTGCGCAGATCCTCGAGCGACATGCCGCGGTCGCGCAACGAAGCCAAGAACCCGTCTTGGTTTTCGAACGGCGCGCGGTACTCCTCCAGGCGCTGGTTGACCTCTTCATCCACCGCGGTCAGACCAAGTTTCTCGGCGCGGTGCAACAAGATCTGGCGGTCAATGATCTCGCTGAGGATGCTGATGCGCATCATCCGCGCCTGGTCTTCACTCGGCGGCGCGGACTGGTCCTGCACCTGGCTCTGGTAGTAGCGATCGAGCTCTTCGTTGGTGATCTGGTAGCCGTTGACGATCGCCGCGACGCCGTTCTCGTTGACACGCGTACAGGCCCCGGTCGTGATCACGACCAGGGCCAGTGCTGCGGCAAGCCAAACCGCCGCGGATCGAATGCGGGTTGTCCGCCTCAAGGCTAGCTTTCGACTTCCTCGCCAGCTTCCTGCTGCTCGCGAATACGCTCTTCGCGGCGCTTCTGCTTGGCTTCGGCCTTGCGCTTGATCTCCGAACCCAGGAACTCGATCAACGCCTTCTCGGCGCCGTCGCCCTGCCGCCGGCCCAGGCGCAGGATGCGCGTATAGCCGCCCGGGCGCTCCGAAAAGCGCGGTCCGAGCTTGTCGAAAAGCTTCTTGAGCGCTTCGGGCGATTGCAGATACGAAGCCGCCTGACGACGCGCGTGCAGCGAGTCGCGTTTGGCCAACGTGATCATCTTTTCCACTTGCGGACGCAGGGCCTTGGCCTTGGTCACGGTGGTCACAATCCGATCCTCCAGGATCAGACTGGTCGTCAAGCCCCGCAGCAGCGCGCGGCGCGCGGAGCTGTCGCGCTTGAGCTTGGAGCCGCCAACACGATGTCGCATTTCTTCTCTCTCTCCGTCCCCTATCGTAAAAGCTACTGTTCGTCGTCGCCGTCGGCGGGAATCAGTCGCCCGTTTTCGTCAAACCGCATGCCTAATCCCAGACCCAGCGAAGACAGAATCTCGCGGATCTCGTTGAGCGACTTGCGGCCAAAATTCTTGGTCTTGAGCATGTCCGACTCGGTGCGCACCACCAGATCGCCAATCGTCTGGATGTTGGCGTTCTTGAGGCAGTTGTAGGAGCGGACCGAGAGCTCGAGTTCTTCGACCGAGCGGTTGAGATGCTCGTTGTAGCGCTCGGCCTGGCCGTCCATCGACGGCTCAGCGCCCACCGCGTCTTCTTCGAAGTGAATGAAGATCGACATGTGGTCTTTGAGCAGCTTCGCAGCGAGGCCGACCGCGTCCTGCGGGCTCACCGCCCCGTTGGTCCAGACCTCGAGGCCGAGCTTGTCGTAGTCGGTGACCTGCCCCAGCCGGCTCTGGTCGACTGTGAAGTTGACCTTGCGCACCGGCGTGTGCACCGAATCGATCGAGATGTAGCCCAGCGCCAGATCTTCGTCGTAGTTCGACTCCGCGCTCACATAGCCCCGGCCGAGTTTGACGCGCATCTCGATGTCGAGGATGCCGCCTTCGCCGACGGTGGCGATGTAGACGTTCGGATCGAGAATCTCGACTTCTGAGTCGGCCTCGATCCGTCCGCTCATCACTTCGCCCGGCTCGGTGGCGCGCAGCCGGATGGTGCGCGGGCCCTCGCCGTAGAGGCGAATCGGAATCTGTTTGAGGTTGAGGATGATATCGGTCGCATCCTCGGTGACCCCGGGCAACGGACTGAACTCGTGGGCGACGCCCTCGATGCGCACGGCGGTAATCGCCGCACCTTCGATCGAACTCATCAGAGCCCGTCGCAGCGAGTTTCCGATCGTCGTACCGAAGCCGCGTTCAAACGGCTGGGCGGAAAAACGTCCATAGGTGGACGTCAACGAGTCAGGCTCGACCGCCAGGTGCTTGGGTTTTTGAAATCCCCTCCACATGCAGTATTCTCCTCCCGACTCTCTGCTAGCGGTCATCCTCGCCGTCGGGGCCGATCAGCCGGCCGCGCTCATCAAAGCGCATACCGAGGCTGAGTCCCATCGAGCTGAGGATGTCCTTGATTTCGTTGAGCGACTTGCGACCAAAATTCTTGGTCTTGAGCATGTCCGATTCCGTGCGGACCACCAAGTCGCCGATGGTTTGGATGTTTGCGTTCTTGAGGCAGTTGTAGGAGCGCACCGACAGCTCGAGTTCCTCGACCGAGTTATTGAGGTGCTCGGCGAACTGGTCGGTCTCGGTCTCCGCCGGCGCCTCGGCGGCGACGGCCTCCTCTTCGAAGTTGATGAAGATCGACATCTGGTCCCGGATCACCTCGGCCGCATGGCTGATGGCGTCCTGCGGCGCGACCGCGCCGTTGGTCCAGATCTCGAACTGCAACTTGTCGTAGTCGGTCATCTGCCCCAAACGGGCCTCGTCGACCACGTACTGCACGCGACGGACAGGCGAGTGCACCGAATCGACGCGAATGAAATCGGTCGCCAGGTCCTCTTCGTCGTTCTCTTCGGCGCTGACGAAGCCGCGGCCGAGTTTCACGCGCGCCTCGACCTCGAGCGAACCGCCCTGTTCGACCGTGGCGATCACGATGTTCGGATCGAGGATCTCGAGTTTCGAATCGGCCTCGATCTGCGAGCTGTAGACCTCGCCGGGCTGATCGACCGACAGACGTAAGCTTGCCGTCATCTCGCCGTGCAGCCGCAGTGGGATCTGCTTGAGATTCAGGATGATATCGCCGGCATCTTCGGAGACCCCGGGCACGGCGCTGAGTTCACTCTCGGCGCCGGCGATGCGTACCGCAGTCACAGCGGCGCCCTCGACCGAGCCCAACACGGCCCGCCGCAAGAGATTGCCGATCGTGTACCCAAAACCCCGCTCGAACGGCTGGGCGATAAAGCGCCCGTAGACGTCGGTGAGGGAATCGGGCTCAGCGATGAGCCGCTTCGGCTTCTGAAAACCTTTCCACATTGAGCGAATGGCTCCCCTTCGCGCTCCTCGCGCGTCTGGGCGCAGCAGTTATCGCGAGTAAAGCTCGACGATCAGCTGGGCGTTAATCTGAGTCTGTTCGATGTCTTCTTTGCTGGGCGTACCCACCACTTTTCCGCGCAGATGCAGCGGATCGGCTTCGAGCCAGCCCGGCAGAAGGCTGTGCGCGGGAGCGTCAACGGCTTGCTGGATGCCGCCGTGGGAGCGGCTCTTCTCGCGCACCTCGATGACGTCGCCGACGCTCACCTGGAACGACGGGATATCGACCTTGCGCCCGTTGACCTGCACGTGACCGTGGTTGACGATCTGACGAGCCATGCGGCGGGTGTTGGCGAAACCGAGTCGGAACAAGGTGTTGTCCAGACGCTGTTCGAGCAGCGACATCAAGTTGTCGCCGACGACGCCCTTGCGGTGGCTCGCCTTCTCATAGTAGCGCCGGAATTGCCGTTCGAGCACGTCGTACATGAAGCGCGCGCGCTGTTTTTCCTGCAGCTGGATGCCGTAGTTGGACTGCTTGCGCGGACGGCGCGACTTACCGTGGTGCCCGGGCGGGTACGGCCGCTTATCGAGATTACGCTCCGACTTGGGGTCCAGAGCCAGCCCGAGCCGCCGGGATTTGCGTAGAAGAGGTCCTCTGTTTCTCGCCATTTTTCTCTAGCTCCTCAGACGCGGCGCTTCTTCGGCGGGCGGCAACCATTATGCGGCACCGGCGTGACGTCTTTGATCATCCGCACCTGAATGCCGGCCGTCGCCAGCGCGCGAATCGCCGATTCGCGGCCGCCGCCGGGCCCCTTCACGCGCACATTCACCATTCGCAAACCATGTTCCTTGGCCGCATTGGCCGCCGTCAGGCTGGCCTGCTGCGCCGCGAACGGCGTGCCCTTCTGCGAGCCGCGAAAGCCCAGCGAACCGGCGCTGGACCAGCTCAAGGTGTTCCCCTCGACATCGCTGAAGGTGACGATCGTGTTGTTGAACGTCGCCTGGATGTGGCAGAGCCCGGTGGGTACGTTCTTTTTGACCCGGCTCTTGAATTTCTTTTTGCCTTTCGCCTTCGCTTTCGCCATGGTGATCCTGCTTCCCGCTACTTAGATGTTTACTTCCGCGCGGGCTTTTTCTTGCCCGCGATGGCGCGGCGCGGTCCTTTGCGCGTCCGCGAGTTGGTCTTGGTCCGCTGGCCGCGCACCGGCAAGCCGCGGCGGTGCCGCAGGCCGCGGTAGCAGCCGATCTCCATGAGGCGGCGAATATTCAGCGCCACCTCCTTGCGGAGATCGCCTTCGACGGCCCCTTCGGTTTCGAGCAACTGGCGCAACGAGGTGATCTCGTTGTCGTCCACGTCGCCCATCTTCTTCTCAAAAGGGATGCCGGCGCGGTACAGCAACGAACGCGCACGCGCCCGGCCGATGCCGTAGATATAAGTCAGCGCGATTTCCGCGCGCTTGTCGTTGGGTAGATCGACGCCTTCGAGTCGTGCCATGATTCTATCCCTGCCGCTGCTTGTGCTTCGGGTTCTTGCAAATCACCCGAACGACGCCGCTGCGGCGAATTACTTTGCAGTCCTTACAGAGCCGTTTTACTGACGCTCGTACTTTCATGCTTCCACCCGCCGGATGATCCTGCCTCGCCGCCTGTCGTGCGGCGAAAGCCGAACCTCCACTCTATCGCCCGGCAACAGCCGGAGAAAATCGTTTTGCCGTCGATTGGACAAGTGCGCCAAAACCGTCGATCGGTCCTCCAGCGCCAGCTTGTACAAATCGCTCGGCAGTTGCTCCACGACGACCGCCTGGACCGCAGGGTCCTCGGCGGAGGCCTTTTTCTCTACTCCGCCGTCAACACCCACGGCCCGTTATCCGTAATCGCGACGCAGTGCTCGAAGTGAGCCGCTCGCGATCCATCCTTCGTCACCGCCGTCCAGCGATCCGAGAGCACATGCGTCTCGGGCTGCCCGGCGGCCACCATCGGCTCGATAGCGAGCACCATGCCCTCCCGCAACCGCGGGTTCTTCACCTTGGGGTCTACGTAGTTGGGTACCGGCGGCTCTTCGTGCAGCTTCGCCCCAATTCCGTGACCCACAAACTCGCGCACGATCGTGAATCCGTTGGATTCGACGTGCTTTTGCACCGTACCGCTGATGTCGAACAGCCGGTTTCCAGACCGGGCCTGCTCGATCGCCATCTCGAGCGACTTCTTCGTCACCGTCAACAGCCTCTCCGCCTCGGGTTCGATCTTGCCGACCGGGACCGTAGTCGCCGAATCGCCGAAATACCCGTTCAACTGGACGCCGATGTCGATCTTGACGATGTCGCCCTCTTCAAGCTTCCGTCGCTTGGACGGAATGCCGTGGACGACCTCGTCATTGATCGACGTGCACAATACGCACGGGAACCGTCTTCCCGCCTGCGGCACATAGTAACCCTTGAACGCCGCCCGCGCCCCGGCGTCGTTCACCATCTTCTCGGCCACCGTCTCCAGATCCAGCGTCGTGATGCCCGGTTCGACCATCTTGGTCATCACGCCCAGAATCTGGGCGACCAGGCGCCCGCTCTCCCGCATCTTGGCCAGTTCGGATGGACTCTTGCGAATGATCATCCCAAACCGCCGTTGGACCGGGGCCCGTGCTGCGACCGGCTCATCAAGCGAACGACCGCCGTCCCTTGATGCGACCCGCCCGCGGCGTGAACCCTTCGTAGTGCCGCATCACCAACTGCGCCTCGATCTGATTGACCGTATCCATCGCCACGCCGACGATGATCAGCAGCGAGGTGCCGCCGAAGTAGAAGTTCACATTCAGACCTTCGAGGAACCAGCGCGGCAGATTCGCATCCGCCCAGCCGCCGATCAGCGGCACATGGTGCAGCTTCACCCCGGCGATCAAAAAGTCCGGAATCACCGAGATCAGCGCCAGGTACAAGCCGCCCACCAAGGTGATTTTGGTCAAGATGTTGTTGATGTGGTCCGCGGTCGGCTTGCCCGAGCGAATGCCCGGCACAAAGCCGCCGTATTTGCGCATGTTGTCCGCCACTTCGTTCGGGTTGAAGATGATCGACACGTAGAAGAAGCAGAAAAACACAATGCCGGTCACGTAGAGCAGCTCATACAGCGGCTCGCCGTAGGAGATCGTCGACAACAAGTTCGTCAGATACGGGCTGTCCTGGACGACCAGCGACAGTGTCTGCGGAAACGACAGAATCGAAGAGGCGAAGATCACCGGGATCACGCCGCCCGAGTTCACCTTCAGCGGCAAGTGCGTGGACTGACCGCCCATCTGCCGACGGCCGACGATGCGGCGCGCGTACTGCACCTGGATGCGGCGCTCGCCGCGCTCGACCAAAACGATAAAGGCCACCACGGCGACCATCGCAACCAGAATCAGCACCAGCTGGAAAAGGTTCCATTCGCCGGTGACGAACACGTTCTCGTAAAGGTTCTGAATGGCGCCGGGCAGACCGACGACGATGCCGGCGAAGATGATCAGCGACATGCCGTTGCCGATGCCGCGCTCGGTGATCTGCTCGCCCAGCCACATCACGAAGGCCGTGCCGGTGGTCAGCGTGATCACCGTCATCGCCGTGAACCCGAAGCCGGGGTCATAGGCCAGTCCCGACTGCTGCACGACGCCGGAGAAGGCGATCGACTGCGCAACCGAGAGGATGATCGTCAGATAGCGCGTCCACTGCGTGATCTTGCGGCGGCCAAGCTCGCCCTCTTTCTGGAGCTTCTCGAGCGTCGGCACCACCACGGTCAACAGCTGCAGGATGATCGATGCGGTGATGTAGGGCATGATGCCCAGCGCAAAGATCGTCAACTGGCTCAACTGACCGCCCGAGAACAGATCCAAAAAGCCCAGGGCCGTCCCCGAAGCCTGCTCGAAGAGCCGCTGGAGCTCTGCGGTATTCACGCCCGGAGTCGGAATGTGCGCGCCAATGCGATACACGGCCAGCAGGCCGAGCGTAAACATCACACGGGTGCGCAGGTCCGGGATCCGGAACACGTTCGCAAAAGCTTCGAGGAACTTACCCATTCGCTTCTACCTAAAGCCCCACTACTCAGCGGCGGTCGGCGCCGCCCTCTCGATCACGATCGCCTGGCCGCCGGCGGCCTCGATCTTTTCTTTCGCCGAGGCGGTAAAGCGGTGCGCATGCACCGTGATCGCCCGGGAAATTTCGCCGTCGCCCAAAATCTTCAGCCCCGACTGGAGCTTGCGGATCACGCGCGTCTCGAGCAAGCCTTCCGGCGTGAACTCGGCGCCCTCGAGCTCGTTGAGCCTTTCGAGGTTGACGATCGCATATTCCTTCCGGAACAGATTGTGGAAGCCGCGCTTGGGCACGCGCCGCACCAACGGCATCTGGCCGCCTTCAAAGCCGCGCTTGCGGCTGTAACCCGACCGCGAGCGCTGACCCTTCTCGCCGCGCCCGGCCGTCTTTCCGTGTCCCGAACCCGGGCCGCGTCCCACACGCTTACGCTTGTGGCGCGATCCGGCCGGCGGTTTCAAATCACTTAGGTTCATTGTTGCACCTCGACCAGATGCGGGATCTTGGCCACCATTCCGCGGATCGCCTCATCATCGGGACGCTCGACCACCTGGTCGATTTTCGTCAGCCCCAGTCCCTTGACGACCTTCTTGAGCTTCTTGGGCGCGCCGATGTAACTGCGCACCAGCCTGATCTTGATCGTGTTCGCCATCGTCGTTCCCCGTCGGCCTAAAAGTTTGCCGGATCCAGGCCGCGGATCTCGGCGATTTCCGCCTTCTCCCGCAGCTGCAGCAGACCGTCAAAGGTCGCCTTGATCACGTTCTGCGCGTTCTTGGTGCCGATCGATTTCGTCAGCACATTTTGAATGCCCGCCGCTTCCACCACCGCGCGCACCGCGCCGCCGGCGATCGTACCCTTACCTTCGCGGGCCGGCTTGAGCAGCACCTGCCCCGACCCGAACCGTCCCAACACCTCGTGCGGAATCGTGTGGTCGAGAACATTGACGCGGATCAGGTTCTTCTTGGCTTTGTCGATCGCCTTGCGGATCGCCGACGGCACCTCTTTGGCCTTGCCCTTGGCGTAGCCGACGACGTGCTTGGACGGGTCTCCGACAACGACCAGAGCCGAGAAGCTCAGGTTCTTGCCGCCCTTGACGACTTTCGTCGTGCGGTTGATCGACACCACCTGCTCTTTGAGGTCGAGATCGGTCGGATCGATGATTTCGCGGTGTACCGGCATGACTTAATCTGTTCGCCTACTTGTCTGCTTGCCTAGAACTTCAACCCGGCTTCGCGCGCAGCGTCCGCCAAGGCTTTGACTCGACCGTGGTAGCGGTGTCCGCCGCGGTCGAAAACGACGGTCTCGATGCCGGCCTTTTTGGCCCGCTCGGCCACCAGCTTGCCCACCGCTTTGGCGGACTCGATATTGCCGCCGTACTTCAGACCCAAGTCCTTGTCCTGGGTCGAGGCCGACACCAGCGTGCGGCCGGCGACGTCGTCGATGACCTGCGCATAGACGTGCTTGAGCGAGCGATAGACAGCCAACCGCGGCCGATCGGCGACGCCGCTGAGCGTCCGGCGGATGCGGGAGTGCACGTTTTCGCGAATGCTTTTTCGATTCGGCGGCGTATACATGTCGTTCTTCCGTGATCTCGACTACTTCGAGCCGGTCTTTCCTTCCTTCTTGCGCAGTTCTTCGCCGACATACCGGACGCCCTTCTGCTTGTAGGGGTCCGGCGGACGCAGCTGGCGAATCATTGCCGCGAGCTGTCCGACGGCCTGCTTGTCCGCGCCGGAGACTTCGATCTTGGTCTGGGCGTCCACGGTGATGTCGACGTTCTCGGGCATCAGGACCTCAATCGAGTGCGAATAGCCGAGATTGAAGATCGCCACCCGACCGGCCACCGAGGCGCGATAGCCGACGCCGACGATTTCGAGGTTCTTCTTGAACCCTGTCGTGACGCCGGTTACGGCGTTGGCGACCAACGAGCGCGCCAGACCATGGAAAGCCGCGGCGCTGTCGTCGGTGCGCTCCAGAGTCAGCGTGCCGTCAGCGAAGTTGGCCTTGACTCCCGGAGGAATCGGCGCGGTCAACTCGCCCTTGGGCCCCTTGACCCGGATCAGATCGTCGGCGATCTCGACCTTAGCGGCCGCCGGTACGGGGATCGGGTTTTTACCTATTCTCGACATTTGCTACGTCACTTCCTAGTAGATACGGCAGAGCAGCTCGCCGCCGACGCCCAGCGTCCGCGCCTGCCGATCAGTCATCACGCCGCGCGAAGTCGTCAAAATATTGACGCCCATGCCGCCGATGACCTTGGGGATTTCCTTCGACCCGACATAGACGCGGCACCCGGGCTTGGAGATGCGCTCCAGCTTCGTGATGACCGGCCGGTTGTCGGGGCGGTACTTCAAATACACCTTCATGGTGCGTTTGCCGTCTTCTTCGGCGACGCGATAGTTCATCACGTAGCCTTCCTCCTTGAGGATGCGCGCCATGTCGACTTTCAGCTTGGAAGCCGGCATGTCGACGCGCGGCTTCCCGACGTTCATCCCATTACGGATGCGCGTGAGCATGTCTGCGATCGGGTCGGTGACCATTTGCTTTCCCTATATCCTCGGCGGCAGCGTCTTACCAGCTGCTCTTGACTACACCCGGCAACTCGCCGAGCAGAGCCAGCTGTCGCACGCAAATACGGCACATCTCGAACTTGCGGATGAAGCCGCGCGGACGACCGCATCGACGGCACCGGTTGCGGTACCGAACCTTGTACTTGAGCTTCTTGAGCTCCCGCGCCATCTTGGCCTGAGTCGCCATTTCGTTCGTCCTCGTTCCTTCGATCCCGTCTTGCTGTGACGCCCGCCGACTAGCGGCGGAACGGCATCCCCATTGCCCGCAGCAGGCTCAGCGCCTCGGGGTCGCTTTTCGCCGTCGTCACGATGGTGACGTTCATGCCCTTGTTCTTGTCGACCTTCGAAAAATCGATCTCCGGGAAGATCACATGCTCGCGCACGCCCAGCGTATAGTTGCCTCGGCCGTCGAACGACTTCGTCGGGACTCCGCGGAAGTCGCGAACGCGCGGCAGCGCAATCGAGATCAGCCGGTCGAGGAACTCGTACATGCGGTCGCCGCGCAGGCTGACCATGCACCCGATCGGCATGCCCTCGCGCAGCTTGAACGCCGCGATCGATTTCTTCGCCTTGGTGACGACGGGCCGCTGGCCGCTGATCGCCGCCAACTCTTCGACCGCCGCGTCCATCAGACGCGAATTCGAGATCGCCTCGCCCAGGCCCATGTTGACCTTGACACAGGCGATCTTCGGGATCGCCATCGGGCTCGAGTAGCCGAACTCCTTCTGCAGAGCCGGCGCCACTTCGTCGTTATATTTCTGCTTGAGTCTTGCCGCCATAGCTACTTCGCCGTCCGCTTCTTCTTCTCGAGAGGTTGTTCGCACTTGCGGCAGATCCGCGTCTTGGTCCCGGCCTCATCCACCTGCATGCCGATCCGCGACGGACCGCATTGCGGGCAGACGATCTGCACGTTCGAGATCGCAAAGAACGCTTCGCTTTCGGCGATGCCGCCCTTGATCTGCTTCTGCGGGTTCGGCCGCACGTGCTTTTTGGCGACCATCACATGCTCGACGAGGATGCGCCCTTTGTTGCGGTCGATATCGAGCACGCGACCGCGCATGCCTTTGTCGCGACCGGCGATGACTTCGACTTGGTCATCGCGCACCAGGCGCGTCCTGAGTTTTTCTTGCTGGGCAGCCATCTTACTCGTCACTCCCCTACAGCACTTCCGGCGCGAGCGAAACAATCTTCATGAATCGCTTGTCGCGCAGTTCGCGAGCCACGGGCCCGAACACGCGGGTTCCGATCGGCTCGCCGATATCGTTGACCAGCACCGCGGCATTTTGATCGAACCGGATGTAGGTCCCATCGCGCCGGCGCGTCTCTTTGCGCATGCGTACGATCACCGCTTTGACCACCGCGCCTTTCTTTACGTTGCCGTCCGGCGACGCTTCTTTCACCGACGCAGTCACAATGTCGCCCAATCCCGCCTTGTCGCCGACGTTGCCGCCGCGGGGCAGGATGCACTGGAGCTTCCGCGCACCGGAGTTGTCGGCGACTTCAAGCCTTGTTTGCATGCCGATCATGGCTTCTTCGACTCCCTTCTAGTCCAAACCTGGTCCACTTTCCACTTCGCCACTCGCTCGCCGGCCTTCCGCTCGGGCCCCGGGCGCGCTACTCGCACAGCCCAAGCCCGGAAAAGCACACCTATTCTTCGACCTGCTTGGCGCGCAGGACCACGGTCTCGAGCTTCCAACACTTGCGCTTGCTCAGCGGGCGGCATTCGACGATCCGCACCCGATCGCCCGTCCTGGCCTCGCCGGTTTCGTCGTGAGCGAGAAACTTCTTCTTGCGCTTGACGATACGGCGATAAAGCGGGTGCGCCACGCGACGCGTCACCTCGACGACGATGGTCTTGTCCATCTTGGTCGAGACCACTTCGCCGACTTTGCGGTTCTTGTGGGGGACCGGCTTTTCCGCCGCTTCCGGCTTTTCGCCGGGCATCCCCGCCTGCATTGTTTCAGCCATGGCTAGCTCGCCTGCTCCTTCTCGCGCTGAACCGTCAACAACCGCGCCAGGTCCTTGCGAAGGGCGCGATACTTGCGCAAGCCGTCGACTTGTCCCATCGAGAGTTGGAACTTCAGCCGAAACATCTGCTCGCGGATCTCCGCCTCTTTCGCGCCGAACTCAGCGCCTTCCAGATTCCGAAACTCTTCCGCCCTCACAACAGGCCTCCCGACTCACGGCTCACAAAGCGCACCGGCACCGAGAGCTTCTGCGCGGCCAACTGCAGAGCGCGCCGCGCAATCTCTTCGGAGACCCCTTCGATCTCGAACATCACCTTGCCCGGCTTGACCACGGCGACCCACTGCTCGGGTGCGCCCTTGCCCTTGCCCATGCGGGTTTCCGGCGGCTTCTTCGTGATCGGCTTGTGCGGGAAGATGCGAATCCACAACTTCGCGCCGCGCTTGACGTGGCGCATGATGGCCACGCGCACCGCCTCAATTTGGCGGTCTGTCACCCAGGCCGGCTCGAGAGCCTTCAGGCCGTAGTCGCCGAAGTCGAGGCTCGAACCGCGCCAGGCTTTACCTCGACGGTTGCCGCGCTGCACCTTACGGTGCTTGACTTTTTTTGGCATCAACATGGTCGATCCCTCCTATGTCGCGCGCCGGTTAGGCGCCGCCCTCCGTTGGTTCTCCAGTCGGCGCAGCCTCCGGCGCGCCCGAAGACGCAGGCGGCGCAGCAGTCGGAGCTGCAGCCGGCGGTTGCGCCGCGGGAGCCGCTACCTGAGGCCGCGGCTCCTGCTCGCGCCGTTGCCGCGAGGCGGCCCGCGCTTCGCGCCGTCGCGCCGGCTCCGGATCATCCCGCCGCGACTGGTTGTCGAGCAAGTCGCCCTTATACACCCAGCACTTCACGCCGATGACGCCGTAGGTCGTATGCGCCTCGGTAAAGCCATACTCGATGTCGGCGCGCAGCGTCTGCAGCGGCAGACGCCCCTGCAGGTGCCACTCCGAGCGCGCAATTTCCTTACCGTTCAAGCGTCCGGCCACCATGATCTTGATGCCCTTGCAGCCGAAGCGCAGCGCCGAATCCACGGCCTTGCGCATCGCGCGGCGAAAGGCCACGCGCTTTTCAATCTGCATCGCCACCGACTCAGACACCAGCTGCGCGTCCAGCTCGGGCCGGTGCACTTCCTGGATATCGATGTAGACCTCGCGCTTGGTCCTGTTTTGCAGGTCGAGCTTGAGTTTCTCGATCTCCGAGCCGCGGCGGCCGATGATGATGCCCGGGCGCGCGGTCCTGATCGCGATCCGCAGCTTGTTGCCCGGGCGGTCGAGCTCGATCGAGCTGATGCCGGCCGAACGCAGCTTGTTGCGCAGATCAGCCTTGAGTTTCAAGTCCTCGGCGACGAGGTCGGCGTAGCCCGCACCGGCGAACCAGCGCGACCGCCAACCCTTCGTGTACCCCAGGCGGAAACCGTAGGGATGTACTTTTTGACCCATCGTTACTCTTCCGTCTCCTCGGCAAGCTCAATTTCGTCGTTCTGCCCGTCGGAGACGCGAATGACGATGTGCGCCAGCCGATGCACATAGCGGTAAGCGCGTCCCATCGGCGCGGGGCGGATGCGCTTCAGCCGCGGGCCTTCGTTTACGTAGGCTTCGCTGACCTTGAGGTCGTCCACATCGACCGCGCCGAGATCTTCGGCGTTCGCGACGGCCGACTGCAACAACTTCGCGACCTTCGGGGCGACGCCCTTGTTGGTCATCTTCAGCGTCGTCAACGCTTCCTCGACCGGCAACCCGCGAATCAGGTCCACCACCAGACGAGCCTTCTGCGGTGAGACCCGCACGTAGTTCAATTTCGCCGTAGCAGTCATCGCTTTTAAGCCTTCTTCGCCCCAGAGTGGCCGCGGAACGTGCGAGTGGCCGCGAATTCGCCGAGCTTGTGCCCGACCATATTTTCCGAGATGAACACCGGAATGAACTTGCGCCCGTTGTGCACCGCGATCGTCTGGTTGACCCACTCGGGCAGAATCGTCGAGCGACGCGACCACGTGCGGATCACCTGTTTGCGACCCGACTCCGACGCCGCGGTGACCTTGCGGTCCAGATGCTCGTCGTAGAACGGTCCTTTTTTGAGTGAACGACCCATATTTCAAAAACCCCGTCTAGCGATTCTTCTTCCCGCGCTTGGTCTGGATGAACTTGTCCGTGCGCGGGTTATTGCGCGTCTTGAACCCGCGAGTCGGCTGGCCCCAGGGCGTCACCGGATGGCGTCCGCCCGAGGTGCGGCCCTCGCCGCCGCCGTGCGGGTGATCGACCGGGTTCATCGTGACGCCGCGGTTGTGCGGACGCCGTCCGAGCCAGCGCTTGCGGCCCGCTTTGCCCAGGCTCACGTTACCGTGGTCGACGTTGCCGACTCGGCCGATCGTGGCCATGCAGTTGGTGTCGACCCGGCGAATCTCGCCCGAGGGCAGCCGCAACAGCGCCACGCCGCCTTCTTTGGACACCAGCCGGATCTCGGCGCCGGCCGCGCGGCCCATCTGGCCGCCCTTGCCCGGCCGCAACTCGACGTTGTGCACCAGCGTGCCGGGAGGAATGTTCTCGAGCGGCAGCGCGTTGCCGACCAGGATGTCCGCCTCCGGCCCCGACAAGATCGTCATCCCCACCTTCAGACCGACCGGCTGCAGGATGTAACGCTTCTCGCCGTCCTCGTACTTGAGCAGCGCGATGTTCGCCGAGCGGTTCGGATCGTATTCGATCGAAACCACCGTGGCGGCCATGCTGCGCTTGTCCCGCTTGAAGTCAATGGTCCGGTAGCGACGCTTGTGGCCCCCGCCGCGGAAGCGGATCGCTATGCGGCCGTAGTTATTACGACCGCCCGTCTTGGTCAAGCCTCGGGTCAGCGACTTCTCCGGCGACTGCCGCGTGATCTCTTCACGCGTCACGGTCGTCTGGAATCGCCTGGTCTTCGTTGTTGGCCGGTATGTCTTGATCGGCATCGTTAAGCTCTCGCGCCTCTTGTCGTGTTCTCTTCGACTTCGCTCGCGCCTAGATCTGCGCGTACTCGACCATCTTCTGGCCGTCTTTGAGCTTCACGTAGGCTTTTTTCCAGTCCGGGCGGTAACCCGCATAGCGCCCACGCCGCTTGAGCTTGCCGTTGTAGTTGATCGTTCGCACGTCCGCTACTTCGACATTGAAAATCTTGCGCACAGCGTTGCGAATGTCCGTCTTGGTCGCATCAGGGTGCACGCGGAAGCAGAGGGTTTTCTCCTCGGCCCGGATCGTCTCGGATTTCTCGGTCACCACCGGACCGCGCAGTACTTCGTAGGGCGTCACTTTAGGAAGCCTCCTCTTGCGACTCCGTCGCCACAGGCTTGCCGCCGGCCAACGCTTCGCAGCACTTGGTCGCCGTCGATTCGGAGAACACCACGCGCTCATGGGCGAGCAGGTGATAGGGCTCCATCTCGCGGCTCGTAATCAGAGTCACGCCCGGCAGATTGCGACTGGCCAAAAGCAGGTTCGAATTCTGCTCGTTGTCCACCAGCAGCACCTTGCCGTTGAGTTCGAGGCGACCCAGAGCAGTTGAAAAATCGCGGGTCTTGTGGCTGGCCAGAGCCAGATCCTTGACCACTTTGATCTCGCCGTCACGCAGCTTTGCGCTCAGCGCCGAACGCACCGCACCCAACTGCATCTTCTTGTTCATCTTGAACGAATAGTCGCGGGGCTGCGGACCATGCACAGTACCGCCGTGCCGCCAGATCGGCGACCGAATCGACCCCATGCGGGCGCGGCCGGTGCCCTTCTGGCGCCACAGCTTCTTGCCCGAGCCGGAGACTTCGTGACGAACCTTCGTCTTGTGGGTGCCCGCGCGCCGGCCGGCCAGATAGTGCCGGACCGACTCATGCAGCAGGGCCTCGTTGACCGCAACGCCGAAGACGTCGTCGGCCAGCTCGACCGAGCCCACCACTTTGTTGTCGAGATCGTAAACGTCGACGCTCGCCATGACTACTTCTGCGACCTCCTGATGACCACGCGCGAGCCGATCGCGCCGGGCACCGCCCCGCGAACCAGGATCACGTTGTCATCCTCGAGCACGCGCACCACTTCGAGACCGATCGCGGTGATCTGCTTGTTGCCGGTCTGGCCGCCCATGCGGGTACCCTTGATGACCCGCGAGGGATACGACGACTGACCAATCGAACCCGGAACGCGGTGCGTCATCGAGCCGTGCGTATCGGGTCCGCCCGAAAAGCCGTGACGCTTGATGACGCCCTGGAAGCCTTTGCCCTTCGAAGTGCCGATCACGTCGACCTTCTGCGTGGGCTTGAATTCCGAGGCGAGAATCCGGTCGCCGGTCTTGAGCTCGCTGTCGGGCTGATCGTCCAAGCGCAGCTCGCGCAGGTAGCGCGAGGGCTCCACGCCAGCCTTCTTGAAGCGGCCCGCCGACGGCTTGTTGACGTGACGCTCAGCAACGAACTCCACCAGGCCCAGCTGCACGGCTTCATAGCCGTCGGAGTCTTTGGTCTTCCGCTGCACGACGACGCAGGGCCCAGCCTGCAACGCCGTCACCGGGACCACGCGGCCGTCTGCGGTGAAGACTTGCGTCATGCCGATCTTTTTGCCGAGTATGCCTGGCGCCATGATCAGTTCTTCCTTCTTACCCGTAAAACTTCCAGCGCCGGCTAGCTGCCGAACGCCTTGATCTCAACATCGACCCCCGCAGGAAGATCGAGGCGCATGAGCGCATCGACCGTATCCTGCGTGGGCTCGAGAATATCGAGCAGCCGCTTGTGAGTCCGAATCTCGAACTGTTCGCGCGACCGCTTATCGGCGTGCGGCGAGCGCAGCACCGTGTATTTGTTCTTCACCGTCGGCAGCGGAATGGGTCCGGCCACCTGCGCGCCCGTCCGCCGAGCGGTGTCGACGATTTCGCCCGTCGACTGATCGAGTACTCGATAGTCGTACGCTTTGAGCCGGATGCGGATCCGTTCCTTCGGCATTCATCAACCCCTATTCCACGATCTCGGAGACCGTGCCGGCGCCGATGGTGCGGCCGCCTTCGCGAATCGCGAATCGCAGGCCCTTCTCCATGGCGATCGGCGCAATCAGCTCCACCGAAATCGTCACATTGTCGCCGGGCATCACCATCTCGGTGCCTTCCGGCAGGTTCGCCACGCCCGTCACATCCGTCGTGCGGAAGTAGAACTGCGGACGGTACCCGTTGAAGAACGGCGTGTGACGGCCGCCCTCTTCCTTCTTCAAGACGTACACTTCGCCCTTGAACTTCGTGTGCGGCGTGATCGACCCGGGCTTGGCGATCACTTGACCGCGCTCCACGTCGTCCTTGTCCAAACCGCGCACCAGCAGGCCTACGTTGTCGCCCGCCTGCCCTTGATCGAGCAGCTTGCGGAACATCTCCACGCCCGTGATGACCTTCTTCTGCGTGTCGTGGATACCGATGATCGCGACTTCCTCGCCCACCTTCACCACGCCGCGCTCGATGCGCCCGGTCACCACCGTGCCGCGACCCGAGATCGAGAACACGTCCTCGACCGGCATCAAAAACGGCTTGTCCACGTCCCGCTCCGGCGTCGGAATGTAGGAATCGACCGCCGCCATCAGCTCGTCGATCGTGTTCTCCCACTTCTCTTCGCCGTTGAGCGCCCCCAGCGCCGACACGCGCACCACCGGCGTGTCATCGCCGGGGAACTCGTACTCGCTGAGCAACTCCCGCACTTCCAGCTCGACGAGCTCGAGCAACTCTTCGTCGTCGACCATGTCGACTTTGTTCAACGCCACCAGCACGTAGGGCACGCCCACCTGGCGCGCCAGCAGAATGTGCTCGCGCGTCTGCGGCATCGGCCCGTCGGTCGCCGCCACCACCAGAATCGCGCCATCCATCTGCGCCGCGCCGGTGATCATGTTCTTGATGTAGTCGGCGTGGCCGGGGCAGTCCACGTGAGCATAGTGCCGGTTCGGCGTCTGATACTCCACGTGCGCCGTCGCAATCGTGATGCCTCGCGCCCGCTCCTCCGGCGCGTTGTCGATCTCATCGAACGACTTCGCCGTGTTCGACGGATCGTGCTTCGACAGCACCTTCGTGATCGCCGCCGTCAACGTCGTCTTCCCATGGTCAATATGACCAATCGTTCCTACGTTGACGTGCGGCTTTGTCCGCTCGAATTTCTCCTTCGCCATGCCGTTACCTCGACTCTCCTTACTGCTCCGAATGGACTAAAACTACTGGAAGGACTAGGTCGTAACCTTGCCCTGAACTTTACTGATGACTTCCTCGGCGACTGCCGCCGGCGCCTGCTCATAGCCGCTCAAGTGCATCGAGTAGCTGCCGCGGCCCTGCGTGCGCGAGCGCAGATCGGTCGCATAGCCGAACATCTCGGCCAGCGGCACGAAGCCCTTGATGATCTGCGAGCCGCCGCGCATCTCCATACCTTCCAGACGCCCGCGGCGCTGGTTGATGTCGGAGATTACGTCGCCCATATAGTCTTCGGGCACGACGACCTCGACCGCCATGACCGGCTCGAGCAGAACCGGCTTGGCCTTCTTGGCGGCGTTCTTGAACGCCATCGAGCCGGCGACTTTGAAGGCGACTTCCGAGCTGTCCACTTCGTGGAAGCTGCCGTCGTAGAGTTCGACCTTCACGTTCACCAGCGGGTAGCCGGCGACAACGCCGCCCTCCATGGCTTCCTTGATGCCGGCCTCGATGGGGTTGATGAACTCCTTCGGGATCGCGCCGCCCTTGATCGAGTTGACGAACTCGAACGGGCCCGTTTCGGCGCCGTCGGGCAGCGGCCACATATTGATCTTGCAGTGACCGTACTGGCCGCGGCCGCCGGACTGGCGAACGAACTTGCCTTCCGCATCCGACTCGCGCGTGATCGTCTCGCGATAGGCCACCTGCGGACGGCCGACGTTGGCCTCGACCTTGAACTCGCGCATCAGGCGGTCGACCAGGATCTCCAGGTGCAGCTCGCCCATGCCCGACAAAATCGTCTGGTTGGTTTCCGGATCGGTCACGACGCGGAAGGTCGGATCCTCCTGCGCCAACTTCGCCAGAGCCATGCCGAGCTTCTGCTGGTCGGCCTTCGTCTTCGGCTCGACGGCCAGCGAAAGAACCGGCTCGGGGAAGTCGATGCGCTCGAGGATGACCGGGTGGTCTTCATCGCAGATCGTGTCGCCGGTCTGGACGGTCTTCAAGCCGACCACCGCGGCGATATCGCCGGCGCGCACCTCTTCGATCTCTTCGCGCTTGTTGGCATGCATCTGCAGCATGCGGCCGATACGCTCGCGACGCCCCTTGGCGACATTGAAAACGCCGTCGCCGGCTTTGAGCACGCCCGAGTAGACGCGAACGAACACCAGCTGCCCGACAAACGGATCGGAGATGATCTTAAATACCAGCGCCGAGAAGGGTTCGTCGTCCGAAGATTTCCGCACCAGCTTCTCATCGCCGTCGAGGTTGGTGCCCTCGATGGCCGGAACCTCCAGCGGCGACGGCAGGTAGTCGACCACGGCGTCGAGCAGGCGCTGCACGCCCTTGTACTTGAAAGCCGAACCGCACAGCACCGGCGTGATCTTCAGCGCAATGGTGGCGCGGCGAATGCCGGCCTTGAGCTCTTCCTCGGTCGGCTCTTCGCCTTCGACGTACTTCTCGAAAAGAGCGTCGTCCTGCTCGGCGACTTTCTCGATGAGGGAGTGACGGCGCGCCTCGGCCTCCTCGAGCAGCTCGGCGGGAATGTCCTCGATATCGTAGGAAGCGCCGAGCGTGTCGTCCTTCCACAACACCGCCTTCATCTCCACCAGATCGACGACGCCGGAAAGCTTGTCCTCGGAGCCGATCGGCAGATGGAGCGGAACCGGATTGCCCTTGAGGCGATCGATGATCGTCTGGACGGCGTGATCGAAGTCCGCGCCGATCTTGTCCATCTTGTTGATGAAGCAGATGCGCGGAACACGATACTTATCCGCCTGCCGCCAGACGGTTTCCGACTGCGGCTGCACGCCGGCGACGGCGTCGAAGACCGCGATGGCGCCATCCAGGACGCGCAACGAGCGCTCCACTTCGGCGGTGAAGTCCACGTGCCCCGGGGTGTCGATAATGTTGATCTGGCAGTCGCGCCACTGAGCATGGGTCGCGGCGGAGGTAATCGTGATCCCCCGCTCCTGCTCCTGCTCCATGTAATCCATCGTGGCGGCGCCTTCGTGCACCTCGCCCATGCGATGGATTCGCCCGGTGTAATAGAGAATGCGCTCCGTCGTCGTCGTTTTACCGGCGTCGATGTGCGCCGCAATTCCGATATTGCGGTACTTCTCCAGATTGACCTTGCGTGCCATAACTTTCCTTGCGTCCGTCCCTATTCCAAGCAGCGTCCAACCATGCCGCGAGCGACACTGCGGCGTGCTTCGTGGACGACGCGGTCAGCTTCCGATTTCTTCGAATCCCTACCCAGCAAACTACCAGCGATAGTGCGCGAAAGCCTTGTTGGCTTCAGCCATGCGGTGAACGTCTTCCTTCTTCTTCATCGCCGTGCCGCGGCCGGCGGCGGCGTCCATCATCTCGGCGCACAACCGCTCCGCCATCCCTTTTTCGCTGCGCGAGCGAGCGTAACCGATCAGCCAGCGCATCGCCAGGGAGTTGCGGCGATTGGTCGGCACCTCGATCGGCACCTGGTAGTTAGCGCCGCCCACGCGGCGCGACTTCACTTCGACTACCGGCTTGCAGTTCTCAACCGCCTTCTTGAAGACCTTCAGAGGCTCTTCCTCGCCCCTCTCGGCCACCATGTTCATGGCGTCGTAGAAGATCTTCGAGGCCAACGACTTCTTGCCGTCCCACATCAGGTTGTTGATGAACTTCGACACGAGCGTCGAGTTGTAAATCGGGTCCGGTGCGGGGACTCGCTGCGGTATGTCTCTTCTGCGCGGCATCGATTCCTAATCCGTCCTACTACTGCTTCGGGCGCTTGGCGCCATACTTCGAACGACCCTGGCGGCGGTCCGCAACGCCGGAGGCGTCGAGCGTGCCGCGAACCACGTGATAGCGAACGCCGGGCAGATCCTTCACGCGACCGCCGCGGATGAGCACGATCGAGTGCTCCTGCAGGTTGTGCCCCACGCCGGGAATGTAGGTCGTCACTTCGATGCCGTTGGTCAGGCGCACGCGCGCCACCTTCCGCAGCGCGGAGTTCGGCTTCTTCGGGGTGACGGTATAGACGCGCGTACATACCCCGCGACGCTGCGGACAGCGCTGCAGAGCCGGACTTGCCGTCCCATACTTGGGGGCCTTGCGACCCTTGCGCACCAATTGATTAAACGTCGGCACGTGTCTTTCCTACCTTCCTGCGCAAGCCCGCGCACCCGTTCCATCCCGCCGCCTTATGCGGCGCAACCAGACCGGGCGCATCGTCGCTTCAACGCAACGACTTACCATTTCTTAACTAACGCGCCACCATAGGGATCCGGGGACCGGATCTTATCGACGGCGATTTATGGGACCCCAACACCTCAAGCTTTCGCTGCAGTGGGTTGGAGCCAAGTTCCCCGAAACAGTTTGCCCTGTCCGCCGGAGCGGTCGTTGCAAACCTTTCCGCCCTTTCAAGCCGCAAGAAAGCGGACTAGGGCGGAGGAACTGCCCACACAATCTCTAAGGTTAGGCTAGCCGACGACCACTGTCAACGGCCTGCCGCAAAAAACTTCTGATATTCGGCCCAGCGCTACTCTTCGGAGTGCCCGTGAATCACGATGCCGACCATATCGTCGATCACAGGAAGGTCCAGAACCACCAGCTCGTAATCGTTGACCCACAGATTCGGCGCCTCATTGCCTTCGGGCAACTCGACGCGCGCAATGGTCGGATGCGGGTTGCCGACAGCCTTGGTCAGCTCGACCATCTCGTCGAACTTGTAGTTTCTGGCCGGCTCGGCATCCTTGTCCGCAGGGCTCAGCACGGCGAAGTCCCGGCTCGGCGCCACGCCCATGTGGTTGCCGTCCTCCGGATGCAGCGTGTAGCGCAGCGTGTACCAGCCCGGGGCCACCTGTTGTTCGCGGAAATCCGAGTGTTCGGAGGTGAACTCAACCAGGGCGATCAAAGCGCCCTCGGGGATGAAATCGTAGCGGATGCCGAAGCCGGCGGAGGGCTCTCCCTCGAATGCGGCCTTACGGCCCCAATAGCGCGCGATGACGGCCCCGTCAGGGTCCTTGATCGCGTAGCCCTCCTCGTGCAGCAGCGCTGTAATCGCCGCCGGCGCTTCGGTCGGCGCGCCAACCTTCTCATAGCTGAAGTCCGCTCCAGCCAAGCTCGCCGCCACAGCGAGCCCCAAAACCCACAGGTGTGCCAAGTGCTTCATTGTTTCCTTGCGTTCTTCCTTGCTTTGATGTGACCGACCGGGCGCAGAAGAATCAGCTTCAACCAACCCGCTTGTTGGGCGCGTGGCGCGCTGCATACTTCATAGTATGCGACGCGACGCCGGTCGGCGCGGTTACCCGCGGAGCCGAAAGACGAAAGGCGGGAGCCCTTCGGCGCCCGCCTCGCTCGCCAAATCCGATTGAGTCCTGAGACCGGTTCTTAGTCGTCGGAGACCGACGAATCGGCCGCCGAGAACGACCCCATGTAGACGCTCGAGCGCCGGTATTCGTTCATGTTCACGCCAACGGCGTCGTAGCGCACGCTCTGCTGCAAGGCATGAGCGGCCATGGCGTGGTCGAGCGCCACCATCGGCTGATAGTAGATATTGTCGAGGTGGCACAGCGAGTCGGTATCCTCGATCGCGCGAGTGGAGACCTTCACGAGGTCGCCGGCGGTCAGCGTGGCGACCTTGGCGTGCATGTTGCCGTGGAAGTTCATGTCAATGGCCGCAGTCTCGCTCGCAACCACTTCGCTGATCATCTCACCTGCCGACTGGCGGGCGAGCTGCTCGAGCGCCTGGCGCTGCCGGTCGGTCGCCTTTGCGTCGAAGATCAGCATCGTCTTGGTCGGCAGCGGATTGCCAAACGGGTTGCCGATCGTCGAACTGGCCTTGACGACCGCGACCACCGACAGGCCGCTCACATCCGTACCGGCCACGGCGCCGGAGTCCACGCTCCAGGCCATCACAGCGAGGTCTCCCTTGATGCCGGATTCAGAATTGGCAAAGCAGTGCGAGGCGTAGATTTCGGCGTTGCGGGTCTCCAGATAAGATCCGCGCACCTCCGCGGCGAGCGTCGAGCTCAAGGTGAGTGCGGCAACGGCCGCCAGGACGAATGTTTTCATAGCGTTCTTGCTTCCTCCGGGACTCGTTATTCTACCAGAACGCTCGATTTGTCAAGCCTTCTGGCCGTAAAAAGCGATGCCGGCCGCAGCGGTGGGCTGCGGCCGGCGGCTTGCGGAACCCAAGGCCAGCCTCAGGCGCGCTTGTAGCACTTGCGCGACGAGGTGCACGAGTCCTCGTCGACGATCGAGCCGTCGGGCCCGACCGGGTTCTGCGAATACACGCACCAGTAAATGCGTGAGTTCGACAGCTGGACGGTCGGGTCGTCGTCGGCGTCGATGAACATTCCTTTCCAGCGCAGCCCTTCGCAGCGCTTCTGCAGCACGCGGAGACCTGCGCCGCGGTTGCGGCTCATCAGGCGACCTCCATCCCGGCGGCGCGCATCACCGCGCGTTTGACGGCGATATTGGCCAATTGCACCTTGTGCTTGTTGCGCGAAAGCGGGGTCGCCGCCGATACCGCCGCCTTGCCGGCCGCGGCCGCCACCGCTTCGCTCAGGGTTTTGCCCTTCAGCGCATTTTCAGCCTCGGAGGAGCGCCACGGCTTCGGCGCGACGTGTCCCATCACCACGACCGCGTCCTGCACCGTCTTGCCCTTCATCTTGAGCGCAACCGACGCCGTCGCCAGCGGCCAGTCAAACAGCATCCGCTGGCGAATCTCGTACGTCGCGTTCTCGACGCCCTTCGCCGCCGGCAGGACGATGTCGGTGACGACCTCGTTGGGCTGCAGCGTGATCTCACGCTCGGAATCGCTGCTCGGGATCTGGTAGAGATCGCCGATTGCGACCTGACGCGAGCCGTCCGGGCCGACCACGGTCGCCTTGGCGCCGAGCGCGATCAGCGCCGGCGCCAGGCTCGAGGGGTTGACGAAGTACGCCGGCCCCTTGTTGCCCAGGATGGCGTGGTACTGGTTCTCGCCGGACGGGACCAGCGCCTTGCCGTCGGCCGTTTTTGCCAACAAGCCGAAGCCGTTGCGGAAGTACCAGCAGCGCGGCCGCTGCAGCAAGTCGCTCGCCACAGTCGACATCGACCGATGCTGCATCGAGTGGATGCCGCCGATGGCGGTAACCAGCGAGGGATAGGCCTTCGCCACGGCCTTGTCTTCGGCCAGCGACGCCAGCGACGTCATCGAACCGATCTTCAGTCCGGCGCCGGCTTTCTCGACGCCCTTGAGGCCCGCTACGTTCTTCAGGCTGACGACGCGCGTCGGGGTTGCGATGCGCTCCTTGAGCAGCGACATCGTGTCGGCGCCGCCCATGAGCAACTCGGTCACGCCCCACTGCTTGCCCAGCGCCGCGACGGCGTTGTCAACCGTGGTCGGTGCAATGTATTCGAAGTTCTGCATTACGCCACACCTCCCTTCTCGATCGCCGCGAGCACCTTGTCCGGCGTCATCGGCAGAGTCGGAACGCGAACGCCGAGCGCATTGTGCACCGCGTTCGAGATCGCCGCGCCGGGCGAGATCGCCGGCGGCTCGCCGATGCCGATCACGCCGCGGTCGTCGTACATGTGCTGGTCCATGTGCACCATCAGGTTGCCGATGTCGCCGATGCCGGAGAGCTTGTAGAACTCCATGTCGGCGTTGAGCATCTGGCCGCTGAGCTCGTCATAGACCCGCTCTTCGTACAGCGAGTAGGCCACGCCCTGGATCAGCGCGCCGAGCACCTGGCTCTCGGCCTGCTTGAGGGCGATCACGTAGCCGACGTCCTGCACGGCGGCCATCGCTTCGACCTTCACCACCCCGGTCTCGATGTCGACCGAGACTTCGGCGATCTGCGCGCCGCCGACGCCGGAGTCGTTGAGCTTGCCGCCGTTACGGTCCGGCTGGGCGCCCATCTCGGAAATGGTCTTCGCGCCCAGCTTGCGGCAGGCTTCGTCCCATCCGATCGACTTCGACGAGTCGCTCTTGGAGACCAGACGGCCGCCCTTGGCTTCGAGATCATCGACCTCGACGCCCAGATCCGGCGCGACCACTTCCTTGAGCTTTTCGAGCGCGTTGACCGCGGCGCGACGCGTCGAGGCCGACACGCCGCCAACCGTCGTCGAGCCGCCCGAGGCGCCCGACGGCGGCAGGTTGCTGTCGCCCATGTTGACCTTCACCACGTCGAGCGGCAAGCCGACCGTTTCGGCCAGCACGGCGCCAATGACGGTGCGGCAGCCCACGCCCAGATCTTGCGAGCCGATATTCGCTGACACGCTGCCGTCGGGGTCGATATCCACGCGGCAGGTCGAGTCGTGCGGACGCCCCGCCCAGGTGTGGATCGAAGCGCCGACGCCTCGCCGGATGACGCCCTTGCCGTCGCCGGGGGCGTGGTACTTCTGCTTCCAGCCGATCATCTCGGCGGCCTTGTCGAGCTGGCGCGAATAGACGTCGCCGCGCGGCGTCAAGTTCAGATTCTTCTTGAACAGCTCGATCGGGTCCATCTTCAGCTTCTGCGCCAGATCGGTCAGAGCCGTCATCGTCAGCGCCGCAGCCTGCGGATGGTTCGGAGCGCGCCAGGCGCGAGCCGGCCCGGTGTTGGTGGAAACGTTGAGGTGCCGAATGCGTTGATTCGGGATGTCCTGGAAGATGTAGGGCAGCGGAGGCGCGCCGCGTCCGCTGACGCCGCCGGTCGACCAAGTCTCGGACTCAAACGCCACCAGCGTGCCGTCGCTCTTGGCGCCGACCTTGATGTTGCCGAAGTCGGAAGGACGCGCGCCGGCGACCAGCAGCTCTTCGTCGCGGTCCAGCATCAGCTTCACCGGACGGCCGGTGACCTTGGACAGCTTGGCGCAAGCCACGCCCCAAGTGTCGATGTTGAACTTCGAGCCGAAGCCGCCGCCCATCACCGGAGTGAGGACGCGAATCTGGTTGGCCTTGACGTCTTTGAATCGCTCGTCGGCGGTCAGGTTCTTCGCCAGATCGGCGCCGACGCGGCCGACGGCCTGGGTCGAGGCGTAGACGATGATTTCATCGCCGGTCCAGTCGATGGTCTGGCCGTGGGGCTCGAGGCAGCAGTGGGTAATCGTCGCCGCTCCGTAGTAGCCTTCGTGCACCACGTCGGCGTCTTTGAAACCGGCTTCCGGGTCGCCCTTGGTGTCATCCGACGCCGGCTGCACGCGGTTCTTCTCGCCCGCCTTCTTGACGTCTTCTTCCTTCACTAGATGCTCGAGGACGTCGTAGCTGATCCTGACGGCGGCGACGCAATCGCGCGCGGCCTCTTCGGTATCGGCGGCGATGGCGAGGATCTCCTGACCCGGCCATTGCAACTCCGTGCCGACGTCATTGATGATCTCGGCGGCGCGGAAGCCTTTGACGCGCTTGGCCGGCTCGATGTCGATCGAGGTGATTTTGGCGTGGGCGTGCGGGCTGACCGCAAGGCGCGCCACCAACAGACCTTGCGGGTTGCGGTCATAGGCGTATTCGGCCGTCCCGCGCACCTTCCAGGGACCGTCGAGACGGTCATAGCGCTTACCGAGAAGCGCGGTCGTATCTTGTGAGGGCCAATCGTACTTAGTCGGCACGGCGACCTCCCTTGGCGGCGTCGAGCACCGCGGCGCGAACTCCGACGTAGGTGCCGCAACGGCAGATGTTGCCGCTCAGACCCTCTTCCACTTCAGCTTTGGTCGGGTTGGGGTTCTTGTCGAGCAGCGCCTTGGCGGCCATCACAAAGCCGGGCGTGCAAAAACCGCACTGCTGCGCGTCGTGTTCGACGAAGAGTTGCTGCAGCGGGTGCATCTTGTCGTCGCTCGACGACAGCCCCTCCACAGTCTGAATGCTCGCGCCTTCGGCCTCAATGGCCAGCATCGAGCAGGAGTAGACCGGCTCGCCGTCGGCGATCACTGTGCAGGCGCCACAGGTCCCGCGGTCGCAGACCTTCTTGGAACCGGTGTGATTCAGCCTGTTCCGCAGAGCGTCGAGCAGGCTCACACGAGGCTCGACTTCGAGCTCCTGTTCCTTGCCATTGATCTTGAGCTTGATGGAGACCGGACCCGGTCCGACGGGTTGACCCGCCGCGGGTGCGGCCTGCGCTTGTTGGGAGAGAACACCGACAGCTCCTGCGCCGGCTCCGACGCCGTGCAGAAAAGAGCGGCGAGAAAAACCGCTCTGCTGTTCGGCGGTGTCCTGTTCTTCCATCTTCTTCTTCGAAGTCACCAGGCACCTTCCTTGATTGGGGTTTCGCTGTCCGACGGTCTGCCGCAAACGGCGCGAGAGACCTCGGCCCCGGGCGGCAGCCCAGGGTCAAACGCCCCCACTATATCAGACTGCGCGGAGAAGTCCAGAAGACCGCGGCCGCGGTCGCTCAAGCTGCTGCGGGACGGACAAACTGGTAGCGGTCGATCGAGGCGCCCACGCCGACGACGCCGTCTTCGTCCCGCTCCTCCACGCGGACCACGCGTCCGCGGCAGTGCAGCTCGACGGGCTTTTGCGGAGTCTGCTCGAGCGTCACGAAGAACTCGATCGGGTGGCCGGGGCGCAGCTGCTGCGACGGCGCCAGAAAATAGGCCCCGACCGAACTCAAGTCCACCGTCTCACTGACAATTTCCACCGGCTTCTGGCGAAACTTCACGACGCGCAGCGGCAGATGCAGCGCGAAGCGCTGCGCCCTCCGGCGCTCTGAGACGGCTGGAATCATAATGAAACAGGTAGTTCGGGCTCTGCGCCGAAACCGCATTTAGTGTAGGACAACGACTCGCTATTCTCCAGGGTTTTCTGGGAATCGATTCGGCCGGTTGCTCCGCTTCCGCGACGATCGCTATGCTCAAGTGTTCTATGTCTGAGACTTCTAATCAAGTCGTGGTCGAAACGAATCTGCCGGGCGTGGAACTCGTCGGACGCGGTAAAGTCCGTGACATCTATGCGATCGACGACGACAAGCTGCTGCTGGTGGCCAGCGACCGGCTCTCGGCGTTCGACGTCGTGCTGCCGACCCCGATTCCCCGCAAGGGGGAGGTGCTCACCAAGCTGTCGCTGTTCTGGTTCGACTTCCTCCAGGACGTCGTGCCGAACCACTTGATCACCGCCGACGTCGACGAGTTCCCTGCGTCGCTGCAGCCGTTTCGAGACCAGCTCGAGGGCCGCTCGATGTTGGTGCACCGCATGCAGATGTTTCCCATCGAGTGCGTCGCACGAGGTTATCTGAGCGGCTCGGGCTGGAAGGACTACCTGGCGACCGGCGCGGTGTGCGGCATCGAGCTCGGCGCCGGCATCCGCGAGTCCGGCAAGCTCGGCGCGGCGCTGTTCACGCCGGCGACCAAGGCCGAGTCGGGACATGACCAGAACATCTCGTTCGAGCAGGCGGCCGAGATCGTAGGGCTGGAGACGGCGGAGAAGCTGCGCGATCTGACGATCGAGATCTATGACCGCGCCTCCCAGCACGGCTTGGCCTGCGGCCTGGTGCTCGCCGACACCAAGCTCGAATTCGGACTGCTCAACGGCGTCATCACCCTGGGAGACGAAGCGCTCACGCCCGACTCAGCCCGCTACTGGCCGCTGGAGCTGTACCAACCCGGCCGCGCGCAGGAGTCGTTCGACAAGCAGTACGTGCGCGACTACCTCGAGACGCTCGACTGGGACAAGACCGCCCCGGGCCCCGAGTTGCCCGACGAGGTGGTGGCGAACACCACCGAAAAGTACCTCGAGGCCTACATCACCATCACCGGCGAGGATTTGGACGAAGACTAGCCGGGGCGGTTGGGGCTATACTCTGGCCAAGGGTCTGCAAAACTTTGGCCCTCGAACGCTTTGGTCCGCCGCGATTCCCGCTAGCGGCGGACCGCACCAGGAGAGTTGACCATGACGGTGAACTGGCTTGATCTGACGATCGGCGGGATTCTTGCCATTTCTTTTCTGACCGCGCTACGCAACGGCATGACGCGCGAGATCGTGCGCATCGTGGCGTTGCTGTTCGGCGTCGTCGGCGCGATGTGGGGCTATGAGCGCGTCGCCGCCGAGTACCTCTCGCCGCATATTGCCGACCCGCGCATGGCGCAGTTTGCCGCCTTTGGCGCGATCGTCATCGGCTGCCTGATCGCCGGCGCCCTGGTCGCCTGGGGCTTGGTAAAGCTGTGGGGACTCACCGGCTTGCGCTGGGTGGACCGCCTGCTGGGCGGCGCCTTCGGGTTGGTCCGCGGCGCGGTCATCGCCACCGCGCTGGTGCTGGGCGTCGTCTCTTTCGCCCCGATGACGGGAGCGGAAGCGACGGTTGCCGAGTCGCAGCTGGCGCCGCTGGTGCTGCATGGCGCGCGCGCAGCCTCCTGGGCGGCGCCGCCGTCGCTGCGAGACGCCTACGGCCAGGGGTTCGAACGCGTGCGGAGCGTCTGGATCGGCGGCAAGGCCGCCCCGGCCGTCGAACAAGCCAAGCCGTCGCCGGCCGCCGGCGAGTCCTAGCCTTCAGTACGCCGCCACCGCGCCGTCCTTGCGCGGATCGCTTCCGCCAATCAGCACGTCTCGCTCCGCGTCGATCTCGATCGCCTGGTAGCCGCCGAACGCCCCCGGCGCCCAAACGATCTCGTGCCCCATGCGGGCGAGTTGGCGAACCGCCGTAGGCCCGACGCCGGACTCGAGCGCCAACCCCAGAGTCGGGCTATGCCGAAAACGCGCCGCTTCGCCCGCCTCCTGCACGTTCATCCCGAAATCGATGCGGTTGAGCAGCACCTGCACGTGGCCCTGCGGCTGCATGTCGCCGCCCATCACGCCGAAGCTGAGCCAGGGCTTCCCGTCGCGCATGGCCAGCGCCGGGATGATCGTGTGGAACGGCCGCTTGCGCGGCGCCAGCTCGTTCGGATGCCCCTTCTCGAGCGTGAACAGCGCCCCGCGGTTCTGCAACACCACGCCCGTGCCCGGCGCGACGACGCCGGAACCAAAATTATGAAAGATCGAGTTGATGAAGCTGACGACGTTGCGATCCTTGTCCACCGCCGTCAGATAGACCGTGTCCGACGGTCCCGGATCGAAGCCGGTCGCCACATTCCGGGCGGCGCGCTCGGGGTCGATGCGAAAACGCTGCCGGGCGGCGTACTCCTTGGAGATCAGGGTCTCCACCGGCAGCTTCGCCTTTTCCGGGTCGGCCAGCCAAGCCCCGAGATCGGCGTAGGCGAGCTTCTTCGCCTCAATGAGCAGGTGCAGGTACTCGGCGGAGTTGTGCCCCAGCTGGGGCAGATCGTACCCCTCGAGGATATTGAGCATCTCGAGCGCGGCCATCCCCTGCCCGTTCGGCGGCAGCTCGTAGATCTCGTACTCGCGATAGTCGGTGGAGATCGGCTCGACCCAGTCCGAATGCTGGAACGCCAGATCGTCCATCGTCAGCGGCCAGCCCAGCCGCTGCAACTCGGCTGTGATCTTCTCGCCGATCTCCCCTTTGTAGAAAGCGTCGCGGCCGTCGGCTGCGATCCGCTCATAGGTGGCGGCCAGATCGGGATTGCGGAAAACATCGCCGTGACGGCAGGCCCGTCCGTCGGGCTGCAGGAAGGTCGCCGCGAACGCCTCTTGGCCGCCGTGGAGCGCGCCGCCCTTCTCCCAGTCGGCGGCGATGATCTCCGAGACCGGGAAGCCGGCGCGGGCGTACTCGATCGCCGGCGCGAGCGCTTCTCCCAGCGACAGGGTTCCGTATCGATCGAGCAGCGCCGCCCAGGCGTCCACGGCGCCGGGAACCGTCACCGAAAACGGTCCAATTGTGGGAATGGCAGACAGCCCTTTTTCCTCGAAAAAGCCAGGATTGGCGGCCGCGGGAGCGAAGCCGCTGCCGTTGAGCCCGAACAGCTTCTTCTCGCGCGCGGACCAGCCCAAAACAAACACGTCGCCGCCTGGTCCGGTCATCATCGGCTCGACGACCGAAAGCATCGCCGCCGTGGTCACCGCGGCATCGAATGCGTTACCGCCTTGTTGCAAGACCCGCAGACCCGCCTGGGCCGCTAAGGGCTGACTGGCAGCCACCATGCCGTTGCCGGCCAGCACCGCCGAACGCCCGGCGCGCGCCTCTCCCGCAGGCCTATCGGCGCCAAATAGCCATGAACTCATATTCCCCTCGCGCAGCCCCAGCGACGTGGGGCGACGAGCCCGAATTTTAGCGGAGCGTGGACAGTAGACGCACACTCGGGCGAACTGCTACCCTTCGCCAGCGCCCATTTCTGGGAGAGACAAGGAGGAGTTCATGCTGAAAGAGTTCAAGGAATTCGCCATGAAGGGCAACGTTGTCGACATGGCGGTCGGCATTGTCATCGGCGCCGCGTTCGGCAAAATCGTCACCTCATTCGTCAACGACATCATCATGCCGCCCATCGGTCTGGTGATCGGCAACGTCGACTTCTCGGACCTTTTCATCAACTTGAGCGGCGGAACCGCCGCCACCCTTGAGGAGGCCAAAACAGCCGGCGACGTCACCATCAACTACGGCGCGTGGGCGACCACGGTTCTCGACTTCGTGATCGTGGCTTTTGCCATCTTCCTTGTCGTCAAGCAGATGAACCGCCTCAAGAAGCAAGAGGCGCCGCCGCCGCCCCCGCCTCCGCAGCCTTCGGCGGAAGAAAAGCTGCTGACGGAGATCCGCGACCTGCTCAAGGCGCGCTAGCCAAACCCCCTATCTCGCGGTCTTCCCTTCCACTCGACGAGGCCGCAGACACCGTCTGCGGCCTTTTCTGACCCGTCAGCACACGCTCGAGTTCGTACACAGTGGTCGTCTCCCAGTCCGGGGCGTTCTCCGAACAGCCCGGCTGAGTGTGCGCATGCAATCCGCCGCGCCGCCGGAAGCGAATCGACAGCATCCCCGCCCGACGCGCTCCCAGAAAATCCTTCGCCGGGTTGTCGCCGACATAGACACTCCGCTCGGCCGGAACGCCCAGCCGCTCGAGAACGGTTTGGTAGGGCCGCAGGTCCGGCTTCCAGCCCTGGCGCCCCCACTCATCGGAGTAGACGATCGCAAAGGGCCAACGCTCCAGCCGCAGCGCTTCCACCTTGCGCCGCTGCTGCTCGAGCCGGCCGTCGGTCAGCAGCCCCAGCTTGTGTTTTCGAGCAAGTCGCTCGAGTAGCCGCTGAACGCCGATACCCAGCTCGATGCCCGGCCGGTGGGAACGGTAGACGTCGAGCATCCGGGGCAGCCAGACCCGAGGATCCAGGCTCCGGCGGCGAAGCCAGCGACCGAACGGGTCACGCCGGATCGAGCGGCTGATCTGCGCCAGCAACTCTCGCTCAGCTTCATCCGGGTCGGCTTCGGTTTGGGCGGCTACCCAGCGAGCCGCCGCACGGGCGCCGCTGCGCACATAGTCCCGTTCCAGGTAGAGCGTATCGTCGAGATCGAATACGACGGCCTCGCACGCCCGCACCCCGGACAAGATCGGTTCGAACGCACCCAGCGGCTCCACTAAAGAACCATCGGCCGTCAGGCCCCCACGCAAAAGGGCGGCTCCCGGTTGGAGCCGCCCTCATTCGCTTTCCAGATTCGTCCGACGTACTAGTCGTCGGCCTTGTCGGCGGAGCCGGCGGTGGTCATCTCCACGCCGTCCTTGCCCATCTGTTCGATCTCGGAGAAGTAGACCTTACGCTCTTCGTCCATCGACAGGTTCGACAACATCACCGCCACCGAATCCTGCAGGCCCACCTCCACGTCCGCCTTCGGCTTACCGCCGTCGCGCACGTCCAGCAGGAAGCTCTCGAGCTCGGCATACTCGGGGTCTTTCTCTTCGGTCGGCGACATGATGCCCTTGTGGTACATCCAGCGCTTGGCGTACTCGAATTCCTTTTCGATGAAGCCGACGTCCCCGGCGTTGAGGTCGCGCAGATTCGGAATCAGCGGCAAGCCCTCGCCCTGCTCGAGCGTATCGGCGCCGACCGTTGCGCCCGCCTTCCAGGTGTCGCCGGCGGCGCCCTGCATCTCGCCCATCTTCTCCTTCATGGGGTCGCGGAACCACATCCCCTCGCCATAGGGGATGAGCGTGATCTCAATGGCCCCATCGGTGCCCATGATGATCTCGCGGCAGCCGTCGCCGGGGATGCGGCGACCTTCGATGTGGCGGTTGGTGGTGATCGAGCTGTACTGCAGCTTCTCGCCGCCGGGGTACTCAAAGATCAGCTGGATGTTGTCGTAGATGTCGCGGCCGTCCTTCCAGTAGTCGATGCCGCCGACGCCGGTGACCGCCACCGGGTGCGAGTCCAGGAACCAGTCGGCGACGTCCACCTGGTGCGACATCAGCTCCGCGCAGAGACCTCCGGAGAACTTGCGGTACAGCCGCCAGTTGATCTGCTCCTCCATCTCCGGGGTCGCCTTGCGGCGCCAGCTGGTGTTGCGGTGCCACTGCGCCTGGATGTGGGTGACCTTGCCGATAGCGCCGTCGTCGATCAGCTTCTTCGCGGCGCGGTAGAACTGGCTGTAGCGGCGCTGCAGGCCCACCTGGATGACCAGATTCGGGTTCGCCTCGTGCACCGCGCGCAGCCCGTGCACCTCGGCCGGGGTGAAGACGAGCGATTTCTCACAAAAAACGTGCTTGCCGGCCTCGAGTGCAGCCTTGGTGACCTCGTAGTGCGCAAACAGCGGCACGGTCACGAACACGGCCTCGACTTGAGGATCTTCGATCAGCTTGCGGTAGTCGGTGTAGGGCGTAGGCTTGCCGCCGAACAGCTCCATGGCCTGTTTGAGATTGGGCTCATAGATGTCGCAGACCGCCACGCACTCGCCGATATCGATGTTCTGCATGTGGCGCTCGAGCAGGCGGTATCCACGGCTGCCCGGCCCCACCCAGCCATACTTGACCTTCGTGTCCGCGCCCTTGGCGCGGCGTACGGCCGGAGAATGGCTCGACAGCGCGCCCGCAGCGACGGTCGCAGCCGAGGCGGCCTTCACGAACGAGCGTCGGTTGACGGGGACGCTTGTCGGTTCAGTCGAAGGAGTTTCCACAGGCGGCGCCTGCTTGGTGTTGTCTGCCATATGAGCCTCTCTTGATGGACGAATCCACCGGTATTTTAGGTTAGCCGATCGCTGAACGCAATTCCGCGCGGCTTCGCTCCTCGCTTTCGGCGGCCGGCGGCCGCCGCAGGATGTAAGATACGGTCACAAGGAACTCCCATGGCGACCGCTGTCAGCCCTCTAGCGCAATTCTTCGAACTCTGCGAGCAGAACCCGGACGCGCGTTACGAGCTCGACGAAGGAGAGATTATCGAATTGGGAGGCGTTTCGATGACGCATGGGCTTGTCACCGCCCAGATCATCCATCTTCTCAAGACTCTCGCTGCAGACTCAGACAAGAAGCCCTTCGTCGCCAATGGTCCCGGCTTCGGCCTCGGTTCGGCGACGTTCCGCATACCCGACGTCATCGTGATTTCACGCGCCGCCTACGAAGCGCTGCAGCAACAGCGGGGGTGGTACGCCGGCGCGCCGGAATTGGCGATCGAAGTCGTCTCCACCCATGACACCGCTCGCCAGATTGACCGAAAGCGCCGTCAGTATCTCGAAGCCGGCGCCGCCTCGGTCTGGATTGTCTACCCGGAGTTGCGACACGTGATGGTCTTTCGCGCCGACGGTTCGGTCGGGGACTTTGTGGCGGGGCGGAGCATTTCAGAACCTGCGCTGTTCGGAGATCGCGCGGTGGACGTGTCCGCTGTGTTTGCCGATCTGCCCTCGTTGTGAAGACTGGCGTTCTAAGCCGCCATGGCGGCTGTCGGCGCAACCGCCGGGCGTCCGGCCAAAAGCTTCGAGTGCGCCTGCAGCGCCCGCTGGCGCGCGCGGAACAGCCGAACCTTCAGGGCGTTCTCGTTGGCGTGGTAGAAGCGGCGCAGCTCCTTGAGGCTCATCCCCTCGATCTCCTTGCGCTCGAGCAGCCGGCGGTCCTCTTCGGGAATCTGCCCCAGCAGCAACTCCAAGTGCTCGCGAGCCTGCGACTGACGAGTCTGGATCGCGTCGCGCCGCGAACTCTCGGCAGCGTCGGCGGTGACGAGTTGCTCGTCGCTCAAATCCGCCATCGGAATGTCGGCGGCGCGACGCTTGCGGCGCAGGTAGTCGTAGACCGTGTTGATGGTCAGCCGGTAGAGCCACGTCTCAAATAGTTCCGGATCACGCAGCTGATGCAACGACTGATACAGCCGCAGGAAGACCTCCTGACCGACGTCCTCCATCTCGTCGCTACGCCCCAACAGACGGTAGACGCTGCCGAAGATGCGCGACTTATAGGTGCGGATGAGCGCGGCAAAAGCGGCGTCGTCTCCGGATTGGGCGTCAACAATCAGCTGGGGTTCGACGGTCATCGGAAATAGTCTCCTGTGAGGCGGCCTCAGAAACGGCCTCCCGTAATGCCAAGACGCCTCAGCCGGCCGCCTGGGTTATCCAACGTCGGTTAAATGCAAGTAAAAAAGCAGTTTACGTGGATTTAACATGGCGACCGTCCATCGCTGGACTCGGGCTCGCCAAAGCCGGCCAACGACGATTCCCTCGATCAGTTGCGGAATCCGGGGCTGCGCGGGGAGGTCCTTCGACGCCCGGGCGGCGAGCTGCGGTACGATCGCGTGTTAAATCCCGCCCGGAGAGATAGACGCCCTTGGAAACCCTAGAAGCCTTGCACGCCCAGATCAACGCCCTGGTCTGGGGCCCGCCGATGATGATCGCCTTGATGGGCGCCGGCGTCCTGCTGACGTTCGCCACCGGCGGCATTCAGTTCACCAAACTCGTCTTCGCCTTCAAGACGGTTTTCGGCAAGCTGCTCAGCGCGGCGCCGACGGACGGCTCGGTCACGCCCTTCCAAGCGCTGGCGACGGCGTTGGCGTCGACGGTCGGCGTGGGCAATATCGCCGGCGTGTCGACCGCGATCAGCATCGGCGGCCCCGGAGCGCTGTTCTGGCTGATGGTGTCGGGCGTGCTCGGCATGGCCACGAAGTTTTCCGAGATCGCCGTCGCCCTGCACTACCGCGAGCGTGACAAGAAGGGCATCATGCGCGGCGGGGCGATGTACGTCCTCGCCAAGGGTATGGGCCTGCCGTGGCTCGGCGCCATCTTCGCCGGCCTGACGGGCTTGGCGGCATTCGGCATCGGCAACATGGTGCAGGCGAACTCGGTGGCCGACGCCGCACAGACGACCTACGGGGTGAACTCGACGATGACGGGGCTGATCCTGGCCGCCGTCACCGCCGTCGTCGTGCTCGGCGGCGTCACTCGGATCGTACATGTCACCGAGAAGCTGGTGCCGTTCATGTGCGCCGTGTACTTGCTCGGCGCCCTGGTTATCGTCATCCGCTTCGCCTCGGAGATCCCCGGCGCGATCGAGATGGTTTTCGAGGGCGCCTTCTCCGGCTCGGCGGCGGTCGGCGGATTCGCCGGCGCGACGGTCAGCCAGGCGGTGCGATTCGGCATCGCGCGCGGCCTGTTCTCAAACGAGGCCGGACTGGGCAGCGCTCCGCTGGTGCACTCCTCGGCGACCACCGACCACCCCGTTCGGCAGGCGACTTACGGCATCGTCGAGGTCTTCATCGACACGATTGTGGTCTGCCTGCTCACCGGCCTGGTCATCCTCACCACCGGCGCCTGGACGACGGGCGAGACCGGCGCGGCGCTGTCGGCGAAGGCCTTCGAGATCGGCCTGCCCGGCGCCTGGGGCGGCCTGGTTGTTTCAACCGGTTTGATCCTGTTCGCTTTCTCGACGCTGGTCGGCTGGTCGTTCTACGGCGAGACGGCGGTCACCTACCTGTTCGGCACCTCGGCGAGCCTGCCCTACCGGTTGACCTGGGTGGGCTTCGTGTTCGTGGGCGCAATCGGCGGCCTGGAAGTGATCTGGGGCGTCTCGGACACACTCAACGGCATGATGGCCATCCCGAACCTGATCGCGGTGCTCGGCTCGCTCCCGCTGCTGCGCAAGCTTATCCGCGAGTTCTTCGAGAAGGAAGGCCGCGCCGGCTAATCCGCCCGATAGCCTGTTCCCGGACGAACAAGAATGTTCGTCCCACCGAAGCCGAGATCCAGTGGAGCCGGACATTCGTGTCCGGCGCAATCCGCTCATGGCGATAGACTTGGAACTTGGCGCGAATGCCGCATCGCCAGGGAACCAAGCCCGCCGACCCGTCGCTCGAGCAGGGCCGCGAGGGGGACTCCTTCCGCCCTTTCGGGCTGCCGCGCTGGGCCGGTCTGGGCCTGTATGCGCTGTTCTCCTTCCTGCTGCTGATACCGCTGGTTCGCCGTTGGAGACGCCACCCGCGCTGGTCGGCGGTGCGTCTGGCCTTGGGCGCGTTGGGCGCGGCCGGAGGGGCCGCGGCTTACTCGCAAGCGTGGCCATGGTGGGCCTGGGCGGCGCCCGTCTTCGTGATGTTGCTCGCGGCGTGGCTCGGCCCGACCCAAGACCCCGACCGCGAGCGCAAGATTCAGCGCCGCCACCAAGCCGAGTACCTGCTCAACGGCGGCGGCTTCGCCGGTGGACGGCTGCCGAGTTCGGAGCCGCTGCCCGAAAAGCAGCCGCTCTATTTGCTGATTCGCGGCGAGCATCTTCTGGTCGTTCCGCGCACAGCCGATGCGGACGTGCACTCGGCGCTGTCCATCCGCCGCATCGAGCGCATCGAGGTCGACGGGGAGACCTATCTGCCCATCTACGTCTCCGAAGCCAAAGACCCGCCGGTGAAAGAGACGACTGTCGATCAGCGGGCCACGTCCGAGCTGGCGCTGAAGTTCAACGACGGCGGCGCTGTGCGCTTCCGCTACGTCGGCGCCTTCCACAAGCACTTGGCCGAAACCGCAGCGCACGCCGTCTACAGCGTCCGCGAGCAGTTGCGGCGACCGCAGCCGGCGGAGCTAACGCGCATCGTTCAGTGACGCCGCACGGTATCGCCCGCCACGCCCCAAAAATCTTCCACGTAGTACGACGACATCACGTTGCCGAACAGGAAGCAGTTGTTCTTGCACTGCGGCGTCTCGCCATAGAGCTTGCGGCCGCGCCGGAAACAAGCCGAGATCGAACCCTCTTCGAGCACGTTGCCGGCGATCTTGCGCAGTACCTCGCAGGGGTAAAAAACGTCGCCGTTGGGGTAGACCCGCGGAAACATCGTCGGGTAGCACTTGAACTCCTCGAAGCGCAGCAGGGTGCTCAGCAGCTTGGGCGTACCGTTGATGCGCACCTCGCGGCGCTTGCGCATCTCGATGAGCTTGTCGACGAAGGCTTGGTAGCGCGCGTCCTGCAGGAAGGCGAAGTTCGGGTACTTGCCGTTGTTCTGCGAGGACTGTACGGAGAAGACGAAGTCGTTCTCGCGGCAGAGATCCAGAATCCGCTCGGCTTCGTCGAGGTTCCACAGGTCGAGCACGCAACTCAGCGTGATCGAGTCGGGCCGCAGGAATTTTTTGGCCAGCTGCAGGTTGTCGAGCACGCGCGGAATCTGCGCGGACTTCGACATCGGCTCCGACGGGTCATGCGTGACCGCATCGAGGCTGACGATGAGCCCGTTGAGGCGCTCGAGCACGGACTGCCGCTTGTGCAGCAGCACGCCGTTGGTCACCATCAACACCGAGCGAAAGCCGACGTCCTGCTTCGCTGCCCGCACCAGTTCTTCGATGTCCGGCCGCATCAGGCACTCGCCGCCGGTGATCAGCAGGGTGTCGACGTCTTTGCGGATGTTCTCAAAAATGCGGATGGTGGAGGCGGTATCGAGCTCCTCGGAGAAAACCTCGGGGTTCTTCTGCGTGCAATAGGAACAATCGAGATTGCACTTGTGAGTGGCGTAGAAAACGGCGGAGTACGGCGTGACGACGGTGGAGCGCAATACCTTGCGCCGCCAGATGTTGCCAAAGTACGCCCCGAAGTTCTTCAGGATGAAGGGGTAATGCGCGAGCATCCCCTGGATGAGACGGTGTTGAGCCGAGCCGGGCACTGGAACCCAGGGTATCGCAGGGCCGCCGCTATGACGCGCCGAGTGGAGCCGGGCGGATCCATCACATCCGCTTGAAGTCGCTTGAACCGGCTGTCAGAATCAAGGTGTGGAAACGACGGTGAATTTGGAGGATCGCGCCTTCGAGCTGTCTAATCTTCGTGCGCGGCAAACAGGCCGTAGCCTGGACGAAGTCATCAGCGAAGCGATTGTCCGCGCTTACGCGCCGGAGATGCAAGATCTCGGCCAAAGCGGAGAGCTTCCCGTCGACGGTGAAGGCGGCTTGGCGCCCGGCGTCAACCTCGACGACCATGCCGCTCTGGAGGACCTGCTCGCCGGCAAGCAATGAACTGACTGGACGTCAACGTCCTCGTCTACAGTTTCCGCCGCGACACCGATAGACACGCCGAGTACCGCCATTGGCTACTCGAGCAACTCAAGGGTAACGAGCCGCTGGCAGTTTCTGACCAAGCGCTTGCAGGGTTCCTGCGCATCGTCACGCACCCCAGAATTTTTGTGCAGCCTTCAGCGCCTGTCGTTGCACTGCGTTTCGCCAACGCGATCCGCCGGCATCGAGGAGTGGAGATCGTCCATCCTGGGCGCGGGCAGTGGCCGCTTTTCCACCACCTGCTCACCACAACTACTGTGAAGGGCAATCTGATCCCTGATGCGTGGTTCGCCGCGCTGGCGATCGATGCGGGCTGTGTCTGGATCACGACGGATCGGGACTTTGCGCGATTTCCGGGCCTGCGGTGGATGCACCCGCTCGACGACGCCTCGCCGACCGAAAATACTGCTCGGACGAGCCGCCCAGGTTTACCTGGCGGGTAGACCCGCCACACCCGCCGGCTAAAGCCGGGCGGCTCATTGCGCCTTGGATTTCGTCATGTCGAACAAGAACGCCTTGCCGGCCTCGCGGTCAGCGTTGTCGTCGCCCAGGCCGTGCTCGGCGTTCCAGGCCTCGAGTTCCTTCTGCGCCGCGTTGGCGAACCACTGCTCGTAGTAGGGCCGCTCGGCGCGGTCCATCAGCCGGTCCAAGCGCCCCCACAGCTCGCGGCGGGTTTCGAGATAAGCCGGGTCGTCGACCAAGTTCTCCGTCTGTAGACCGGGACCGTTGGCCCACAGCCGATGCTCGCCGTGTTCGCCCACCGCGTAGGTGTACTCGGGCGTGACGATCGCGCGCCAGATCAGCTCGTGGCGGCTGCCGCGGTTGTTCATGTTCGACGGGTGCGCCAGATAGAGCTCCTGGGGCTCGGGCGGCGCGTTCGTCTCACCCAGCAAGAACGGCGCCAGATTCGCCCCCGGCAATGAGGCCAAATATTCGCCCGAAGGCTGGCCCTCGAGCTTCGGCCCCAGCTCCGCCAACCCGGCCAGGGTCGGAAACACATCGATGGTCGAGGCGAGGGTCGCCGGCTTCGAACCCGCGGCGATCTTCCCCGGCCAACGGATCAGAAACGGCACGCGGCTGGATTCGTCATTGGGGTGTCGCTTCTGCCCGTACTCGACGCCGTCGATCCCCGTCATCGCGCCATGGTCGGAGGTGTAGACCAGGATCGTGTTCTCGGCCAGCCCCAGCTCGTCGAGCCGCCGCATCACCAGCCCCAGGTCGTCGTCGATGCCGCTGATGAGCGCGTGGTAGTCGCGGTGCTGCTCGAAATCGCGGATCTCGTCCTTTGGATGGAAGGGCAGCGCCTCTTCGTCCGGATAGAGGGCCTTCTTGGCCTCCGGCGCGTCGTTGAACGGCCCGTGCGGCGGATTGAGCGAGATGACGGCGAAGAACGGCTGCTCGGCCGGCGCCTGCTCGGCGATCCAGTCGAGCGCCTGCTCGGTCGTAGCCGTTGCGTTCGATTCGCCCTGCCACTTCCGCGGCTCGCCGCCGTCGACGTTGTAGGTGTTCTGGCGGTGGTTGTTCGTGCCGTTCCAGACGACGGAGCGATCGAAGCCGAACGGCCGCGCGTCGCGCCCGCCCAGGTGCCATTTGCCGAAATGGCCCGTCCGGTAGCCGGCCTCCTGGAAAGCCCAAGCGATGGTCCCGCGCGTCTTCTCGCCCTCGGGCAGGTCGACCCGCTCGCCCAGCGCCATATGGTTGGCCATCAGGCCCTGCTGCCAGGGCCAGCGGCCCGACATCATGATCGCCCGATAAGGCGTGCAGATCGGCAGGTTGACGTAATAGCGGTCCAGCGACGCCCCTTGCTCGGCCAGCCGCGCCATGTTCGGCGTGACGACTTGCGGGGTATGCGTGAACGACATCGCGCCCCAGCGGTGCGTGTCGCTTTGGATATAGACGATGTTCGGCGGGGGCGCGGCCGGCCGGTTCGCACAAGCCGACAGCAAGAGCAGCGCCGCCAGGAATCCGCCAAGGTAGCGCATAGGGCGACTGAGAACTAGACCGGCACCTCGACCGTCTGCAGAATCTCCGCGATCACCCGCCGGGCGCGTTCGCCGGCCGACGAATCCGCGCCGAAGCGGCGGTCGACCATCACGCGGTGTCCGCAGACCGGCGCGGCGAGGGTCTTCACGTGGTGCGGCGTCACGTAGTCCACGCCTTCGAGCAGCGCTTGCGCCTGAGCCGCCCGATACAGCGCGATCGAGCCGCGCGGGCTCACCCCTAAGGCCAGCTCCTCATGCTCGCGGGTGGCTTTCACCAGCGCCATGATGTAGTCGACCACCACATCATCCACCCGCACCTGCCCGGCCAGCCGCTGCAGCTCGACCACTTCGTCGCCGTGCAACATGGGCGTCAGCCCTTCGGCGGTCGGGCGCTTGCCGTTGAGGCGCAGCAGATCGCGCTCGCTCTCCGCGTCCGGGTAGCCCATCTCGATGCGCATCAAAAAGCGGTCCAGCTGCGCCTCGGGCAGCGGAAAAGTGCCGTGGTACTCGATCGGGTTCTGCGTGGCGATCACCATGAACGGCGCGGGCAGGGGATAGGAGCGGCCCTCGATCGAGACTTGCCCTTCATTCATCGCCTCGAGCAGAGCCGACTGTGTTTTCGGCGTGGTGCGGTTGATCTCGTCCGCCAGCAGGATGTTGGCGAAAATCGGGCCGGGCTTGAAGTCGAACTCCTCGCGCGTCACCGAATAGACCGTCACGCCCAGCACGTCGCTGGGCAGCATGTCGGAGGTGAACTGGATGCGCTGGAAGGGGCAGTCGATCGCCTTGGCCAGCGCGTGCGCGAGCGTGGTTTTACCCACGCCGGGGACATCTTCGATCAGCAGGTGCCCCTTGGCGAGCAAACACACCAGCGCCAGGCGCACCACTTCCGCCTTGCCGCGGATCACGCCGCCCAAGGCTCCTTCGAGTGCGGCGATTTTCTCCGCAACTCCCGACGTCACAACCAGATCCCGCGCGGCCATCGAATCCTTCAGTGTACCTGCACCCGCCATCCGCTCCGGCGTCGCCTACGATCTACAGACCCCGCCGGCCCCGCATCGGTTCCCTAGCGCCGAAACGTCTTCGCCAGCTTCAGGCGCCTTTCGGCCTTTTCATAGAAGCCCTGCGGCGCATGTTGGTCGGTGTGCAGGTAGCACTGCACCCGCGCTTCGTCGCCCTCGATCGTCCACACCCGGCTCATCGGCAACGTGGTCAGGTTGGCGTGATAGCGCGACAGCGAGCTGGTGTTGACGAACCAGACGCCCCACTTTTGTTCGATATGCGACTTGCCGCCATAGGTGTCGTCGGGATGGGTGTGCGTGTGCCCGCCCAGCCAAAAATCGATCGCGCCGGGGTGCGCTTCGAGGTAGCGCTCAAAGGCCTGCGCATCGGGCTTGCCGTCCACCCAATACAGATAGGAGGTTCCTTTGGGGGTTCCCAAGTCCTTGTAGCCGTGGTAGTGCGACACCCAGCCGCCTTCAGGCTTGCGCCGCAACCCTTCCCACTCGCCCGACGCCACCGTCGTCTCCTTGAGCACGTAGTGGTGCGCGCAGACGATGATCTTGTCCTGGTTCGCCTCCACCATGCGCTTCCACCAGCGGAAGGTCTCGCCGGAGACGACGCCGCTAGGATTGCCGCCCAGATCGCCGCGCCCGGGCCGCTGGCTGGGCTCGTTGATGTCGCTCATCATCAGGAACAAGATGTTGCCGACCTGGAAGCTGTAGCGCTCCCACGTCCCTTCGACCGCGTAGGGACGGTTCGCCGGGTCGATGCGCGAATGCTCGCTGTAGATGCCGGCGGGGTCCATCCACTTGCGCCACCACTGGTTCTGGATGGGGTCGTCGACGCCGCCGCGGTCGTGGTTGCCGCCCAGATTGTAGATCTGTTCGCGGTCGTGCTTCCGGAGCGCCTTGGAGAACTGCCGAACGATCTCTTCGCCTTCCTCGTCTTCGGGCAGCGACTGCCCGCCGGACATGTCGCCCAGATCCAGCGCCAGGTCCCACTCGAAGTCGCTTTCCGAATGCCCAATCGCCTCCACCAGGCTCTCGCGCTGGGCGCGCCGCATGTCGGTGCCGACGTGGGCGTCGGAAAACGTCCAGAGGTTGAGCCGGTCGCCCGCGGCTCGAACCGGCGTCGGCGCTCCTAAGGCGGCCGCCGCCCCTATGGAAGTTTGTAGAAAATCTCGTCGTCTCATCGTTGTTCGGCTTGCCATTGCCCGGCGGGGTTGAGCCCCACCGCGCTTGCAACCGCGACCGGAGCGCTGCGGACGTTGTAGCCGATTTGGGTCAGAGCACCCGCCATCGAGGCGTCCCAAGCGGAGTCGAGCGCCATCTCGAGCCCGCCCTCCACATGCAGACGCGGCGCGGCGATCGCTTGGGCGACCGAACCGCCGCCGGCGCGGCAGAAGTCGAGCAACACGCTAAGCACGCTATTAGGAATGCGACGACCGCCCCGAGCCCCCACCGCCAGCACCGGCTTGCCGTCGCGGCGCACAATCGTCGGACACATGTTGTGCAGCGGCTTCTTGCGCGGCCCCGGCGAGTTCGCCCGGCCGGGTCGAGGATCAAAGCGAGAGATGCCATGCCCCAGCAGCAGGCCCATGCCCTCGACCACCACCCGCGCGCCGAAGCCGCCGCCGTGGGTCAGCGTCAACGTGGCCATATTGCCGGCGGCGTCGGCGGCGCTCAGGTGGATCGTACCGACCTGCTCGAGCCAGTCCAACTCGAGCTCGACCGGCCGTTTCTCCGCAACCGCCGCCTTCACCAGCGCCGCGGACTCATCCGCGTAGCTCTTCGACAGCAGCCGGTCCATGGGGACCTCGACCACTTGCGGGTCGCCAAAATACTCGAGGCGATCACGCCAGGCGATGCGCAAGGCTTCGAGCCAGGCGTGCGTCCGCTCGACCGGATCCTCGATCGACGCAAAGCCCGCGGCGTCGAGGATCGATAGGGTTTCGAAAATCGTGGCGCCGCCGGCTGTGAGCGGGGCGGTGAACAGCTCATAGCCCTGCCATTCCATGCGCAGCGGTTCGACCACCTCGGCGCGGAGGGCGGCGAAGTCGTCGACGGTCATGATCCCGCCGTTCCTCTGGAACGCGGCGACGATCCGCTCGGCGACGGCGCCTCGGTAGAACGGCTCCGACGAGCCGGCGGCGGCCAACTCCTCGAGCATCGCAGCCAGGTCGGGGTTCTTGTAGGTGTCGCCGTCAGCCAGCGGCTTTCCGCCGGGACACAGCAGCGCCGTCGCGCCGGGGTCCTTCAGGAACTGCTCCTTGGCGCTGTCAATCGAACGAGCCAAGCCGGCGCTGACGGGGAAGCCTTCGCGCGCGTGGCCGATCGCCGGGGCGAGCGCATCGGCGAAGGGCTTGGTTCCGTAGCGCTCGAGCGCCAGGTCCATCCCCGCCAGCGTGCCCGGCACGCCCGAGGCCAGCCAGCCCCACTGGTTGACCTGGCCGGCGACCTTGCCGTCCGGTCCGGGCGTGAAGCGGTCCTCGGTCTGCGCGGCCGGCGAGAGCGAGTTAAAGTCGATCGAGACGACCTCGCCCGAGTCCGCCATCGCAATCGTCATGTGGCCGCCATAGCCGCCGATGCCGCACGACGGAACGGCGACCACGCCCGCCGTCAGTGCGGCGGTGACGATGGCATCGACAACATTGCCGCCCGCGTCGAGCATCGCTTGGCCGTCGGCTGCGGCGGTGGGTTCGCCGATCACCACGCCTTCAGGCGTCGGGGCAGCGGGCTGCTCCGGAGCGCCTTCGCAGCCGGCCAGCATCGCGCCGGCCGCACCCAGTTTCATGAAGTCTCTACGATCCATGGCTTTAGACCTCCAAGCGGATCGGCTTTCAGCCTGTGTCAGAACGGCCGCGCAAGCGCCCCGCCGGTCTCCTCGAGAAGCTCGACGAGCTTCTGCTGCAATTCCGCCAGCTTGGGCTGAGCCTCGGGCGCGTCGATCAGATTTTTCTGCTCATAAGGGTCCGCCGAGAGATCGTAGAGCTCATCCATGCCTTCCAGATCCGAATAGTGGATCAGCTTCCAGTCCTGGGTGCGCACCGCCTGGTAGCCCATCTTCACCAGCCGCGGCCAGACAGTGTCGGAGTAGTACTCGATCAGCGCGGCTTCACGCCAACCTGCCGGCGTCTTGCCGCCGGCGAGCGGCGCGACCGACACTCCGTGCATCCCGGCCGGAACCTGCATGCCGGCCAGATCGAGCACCGTCGGCGCCAGGTCCGTGCTCAGCACGAATGCGTCGGTCTTCGAGCCCGCCTTGAACTTCGCCGGGTAGCGGATCGCCAGCGGCATGCGGAGGATCTCCTCATAGGCCAGACGGCGCTCCTTGAAAAGGCCGTGCTCGCCGTAGAAGTAGCCGTGGTCGGAGGTGATGACGATGACCGTGTTGTCGAGTTCGCCGGTGTCTTCGAGCGCCCGCAACACTTTGGCGAACCCTTCATCGGCGGCGGTCAGCATCCGCAGGCGATTGAGGATCACTTCGTCCGGGGTCTGCGTCTGAGGCCCCAGATCAGGCAGCCCCGGCACTTTGCGCATCAGCGCCTTCTTGTCCTTGCCGAAGGTCTCGGCGTTGGGCCTCCGCGACGGCTTCATACCCACATACAGACCTTCGAGCCGCTTGGGCGGATCGAAGCCGTGGTTCTTGGGGATCGATTCGATCGAGCCGTCGGCGTTCTGGAAGATGTTCGGGTGCACAGCCTTGTGCGACAGGTAAAGCAGAAACGGCTTGTCGCGCTCCTTGCGCACAAACTCGGCGGCGCGGTCGGAGAAAACATCGGTCGCATATCCCTCGATGACCTTGGACTCGCCGTTGTCATTGACCTCGGGGTCGAAGTAGCGCCCCTGGCCCTTGATGCTGAGCCACTCGTCGAAGCCGGGCCGCGCGGTCGGGTCGATTCCCATGTGCCACTTGCCCACGAAGGCTGTGTTGTAGCCGGCGTCGTGCAGCATCTTCGGAAACGTCACCAGCCGATGGCTCTGCTCGGAGCGGTCGACGTTGTCGGTGATGCCGTGGGTGTGGGCGTATTGACCGGTGAGGATGGAAGCGCGGTTGGGCGAGCACAAAGGCGTCGCCGCAAAGACGTTCTGGAACACCATGCCTTCGTTGGCAACGCGGTCGAAGTGCGGCGTCTGCACGAACGGATGGCCCATGAACCCGAGGTCGTCGAAGCGGACGTCGTCGAGCAGCACGACCACGAAATTCGGTTTTTCAGGCGCGGCCGCTTCCGGAGGAGCGCCCCCGCCACAGGCCGCGAGCAAGGCCGTCAGGGTCAGAACGAAGGTGCGCATATTGGCGTCCAGTGTCGCGCAGCCCGCCCCAGGGCGCAACGGCGCTACAATTCCCGCCGTGACCGCACCACCCGCTTCTCGCACCTACGCCCGCCGGATTGTGCTGGTCTTCGCCTTCACAGCCGCGTTTATCACGTATCTGGACCGCGTCTGCATCTCCGCCGCCGCGCCCTCGATCACAGCGGAGCTCAACCTATCCACCACGCAGATGGGTTACGTATTCAGTATCTTCGCCCTTGCTTACGGAGTCTTTGAGATTCCGATGGGTTGGCTGGGCGACCGCACCGGCCAGCGCTCGCTGCTCACCCGCATCGTTGGCGGCTGGTCGCTGTTCACCATCCTCACCGGGATGGTCCGCAGCTACTGGAGCCTGCTGACGGTGCGCTTCGTATTTGGCGCGGCCGAAGCCGGCGCCTTCCCGACGCTGGCGCGCGCGCTGGCCCGCTGGTTCCCGGTCTCCGAGCGCGGCCGCACCACGGGCGTGATGTGGATGGGGGCGCGGCTGGGCGGGTCGCTCGCGCCGCCGGTGGCAGTCTTCCTGATCACCGCCATCGGCTGGCGCTCGGCGTTCGCGGTTTTCGGCGCGATCGGGCTGGTCTGGTGCTGGCTGTTCTGGACCTGGTACCGCGATGAGCCGGCCGAGCATCCCGGGGTGGGGCCGGCGGAGCTTCAGGAGATCGAAGCGGGCCGCCTGGACTTGAAGTCCGGCTCACGCAAGCCGCTGCCGCTGCTGCGCGTGCTGCGCAGCCGCAATCTGTGGGCGATGTTTGTGATGTATTTCTGCTCGGCCTACGGGTTCTTTTTCTTCGTCACCTGGCTGCCGACCTACTTGATGGACGAATACGGGCTCACGCTCGAGCGCTCCGGCGCTTACTCGGCGATTCCATTGTTTGTCGGCGCGCTCGGTTGCATCGCCGGCGGCTCGTTGTCGGACTGGCTGGTCCGGCGCACGGGCAGCCTGCGCTGGGGACGCCGCATCGTGGGCGTCGCGGGGTTCCTGCTGGCATCGGCGGGTTTTGCCGGCGCCACGGTGGCGAACGAACCGCTCGCCGCCGTCCTATGGCTGGCCTTCGCGCAAGGAGCGCAGGATTTGACACTGCCGGTCGCCTGGGCCACCTGCGTCGACGTCGGCCGCAGCTCCGGCGGGACCGCCACCGGCTTCATGAACACCGCCTCGAGCATCTCGGCCATGCTGTCGCCCATTTCGGCGGCCTGGTTGCAGCAGACGTTCGGGTCATTCAACGCCATGTTCGCCACCGCCGTCGGAGTCTACTTCTTGGGTGCGGTAATGTGGTTCTTCATCGACCCCGAAGAACCGCTGGTGGCGGAGTGAACAGACACAAACAGCCGATCCCCGCCCGCCGTGGATGCCGTGGCGGGCTGACATGAGTTGGGACGCCGGCTACGTTTTCGCCGTGCTGGGGCTGGCGCTCGTCCTTTTCGTGTGGGCGCGATGGCGCTACGACCTGGTCGCACTGGCGGCTCTGCTGGCGGTGGCCATGGCCGGCCTCATTCCTCCGGGAGAGGTCTTCTCGGGCTTTGGACATCCGGCGGTGGTGACGGTGGCGGCGGTGCTGATCCTTAGCCGCGGCCTGCGCAACGCCGGCGTAGTGGACGTGATCGCCAAGGTGCTGCTGCGCGCCGGCGGCAACACAACGTTGCAGGTTTCGCTGCTGGCTCTTTGCGTGGCGCTGCTGTCCGGGTTCATGAACAACGTAGGCGCGCTGGCCCTGCTGCTGCCGGTAGCCATCCAGATGGCGCGCAAGAGCGGCAAATCGCCGTCGCTGTTGCTGATGCCGCTGGCGTTTGGCTCGCTGCTGGGCGGCCTTCCCACCTTGATCGGAACCCCGCCGAACCTGATCATCGCGGCTTCGAGGATGGAGCATGGCGCCGACCGTTTTCGAATGTTCGATTTCGCGCCGGTCGGGCTGGCCGTCATGGCGCTGGGAGTGGTCTTTGTGGGGCTGGTCGGCTGGCGGCTGGTTCCACAAAGGAAGAACTCCTCGTCGCGCGACGACCTGTTTCAGGTGAAGGAATACACCACCGAACTCCGCGTGGAGAGCAAATCCAAATGGATCGGCAAGACCATCAGCGAGCTGGAGCATGCTCTCGAAGACGGCCTGACCGTCGCTCGCATCGCCCGCGGCGAGCACCGGACGCTCGTACCTTCGGCTTGGGAGACGCTGCGCGAGGACGACAGCCTGATCGTGGAGGGCGATCCCGAGGCGGTCAAGGCGTTGATCGACAAGGGCGGCCTGGAACTCAGCGGCCGGGGCGACGCTACCGAGAAGGACCTTCAATCCGACGAGGTCTCCGTTGTCGAGGCGATTGTTCGGCCGGACTCGTTCATCGAAAACAGAACGGCCGCCTGGCTGCGGCTGCGGACGCGCTACGGCGTGAACCTGCTGGCGGTGGCTCGGCAGGGGCGGCGCATCAGCCGGCGGCTGGCGCAGATTCGCTTTCAAGCCGGCGATGTTTTGCTGCTGCAAGGCGCGCGGGAGAACTTGGACGATACGATGGCGCAATTGGGCTGCCTGCCGCTGGCCGAGCGCGAGTTGCGGATCGGACAACCGCGCCGGGTGTTGCTGGCGCTGGCGATCTTCGGCGCCGGAGTGGCGGCCAGCATCGCCGGGTTGCTGCCGGTGGAAGTGGCGTTCGTGGCGAGCAGCGCACTCATGGTGCTGGGGCGGCTGGTGTCGCTGAGCGAGGCGTACGACAGCGTGGACTGGCCGGTGATCGTGCTGCTGGCGGCGTTGATCCCCGTAGGCGGCGCGATGGAGACGACGGGCGGTTCGGATTGGCTGGCCGCCCTGCTATTGCAGGCGGGCGCCGGGCTGCCCCCCGCGGCGACGCTGATCCTGATGCTGCTGGCGACCATGGCGTTGTCCAACGTCATCAACAACGCGGCGGTGGCCGTGGTGATGGCGCCGATCGCGGTTGCGATCGCGCACGGACTGGAAGTCTCCTCGGACCCGTTCCTGATGGCGGTGGCGGTCGGGGCGTCGAGCGCGTTTCTGACGCCGATCGGGCACCAGTCGAACACCTTGGTGATGGGGCCGGGCGGGTATGAGTTCGGAGATTACTGGAAGATGGGGCTGCCGCTGTCGCTGCTGGTAGCGGGCGCCGGCGGGCCGCTGATCCTATACTTTTGGCCGTTGTGAGCGCAGACCAGCGCCTCCCGCTTGCACCCTCGCCTCCTGGCGCTCTACTCTTTCTCCAGCCCCATGAAACACCCCTACCTCTGGCAACGCCACACCTGGCCCGAACTCCGCGAGCGAGTCGCCGAACAGCCCGTCGTCGTCCAGCCCATCGGCTCGGTCGAAGACCACGGCTATCACATGCCGCTCGACGTCGATAACTTCCTGATCGGCTCGATCTGCGAGGAGGCGGCCAAACGCGCCAACGGCGACATCCTGCTGATGCCGCACATCCCCTACGGGTTTGAAACCCATCACATGGATTTTCCCGGCACCATCGACATCCGCCAGGAACACCTGCTCGACTTCGTGCTCGACGTCACCAAGTCCATCGCGCACCACGGCTTCCAGCGCATCCTGATCGCCGACGGACACGGCTCGAACATGCCGATCCTCGAGCTGGTCGCCCGCCGCACCATCCTCGAGACCGACGCGCTGTGCGGCTGCTTCATCTGGCCCGGCCTGGCGGCGAAGACGATCCAGGAGCAGCGCACCTCCGGCCACCAAGGCATGGCGCACGCGGCGGAGCTGGAAACCTCGGTCTACCTGCACCTTGACCCGGACGCGGTGCAGATGGACAAGGCCGTGCGCGACATCGGCATGCCCGAATCGGAGTTCATCTGGATGGATCTGATGAACGGTTCCCCGGTGCGCCTGATGGACGAGTGGACGCGGTTTTCCAAGAGCGGCGTGTATGGCGACGCCACTGCGGCGACGGCCGAGAAGGGCGGCATCATCTTCGAAGCGGTCGTCGAGGGCTTCCTTCGGCTCGTCAAGGAATTCAAGAACCGGCCGCGCGGCGAGCGCACCGACTACCACCACGAGGCGCCGAACATCCCGGGGCAATGAAAGGGCGGACGAACAGGAATGTTCGTCCCACCGGGCGGCCGTTCCAGTGGGGCCGGACATTCCTGTCCGGCGCGCTTCCGGCGGAGGGCCGTTCGAGGCGACTCGAACTGGTCCACAATAGACCCATGCGCACCGTCCTGCTCGCTCTGCTGCTCGCCTCCGGCGCCTCGGCCTGGGAGGCCGAACTCGTCTCGGTCGAAAAGATCTGGGACCGCGCGCCGCACCAGGCCTTCACGGACCTGATCCGCTTCGAGGACCAGTGGTTCGCCACCTTCCGCGAGGCCGACGGCCACGTGCGGGGAGACGGTCGACTGCGCGTGATCGTCTCCGCAGACGGCAAGACCTGGGAATCGGCGGCGCTGCTCGAGGAAGACGGCATCGACCTGCGCGACCCCAAACTGTCGATCACGCCCGACGGCCGGCTGATGCTGACCGCCGGCGGCTCCACCTATCGCAACGGCGAGCTGGTCAACCGCAGGCCGCGCGTGGCGTTCTCCGACGACGGCCGCCAGTGGTCGGCTCCGCAGAAGATCTTGCAGGACGGCGAGTGGCTGTGGCGCACGACCTGGCAGGCCGGCCGCGCCTGGGGCGTGAGCTATCGCAAGGAAGGCTGCGGGCTGTGGAGTTCGTCCGACGGCGTCGACTGGTCGAAGGTCACCGACTGGGAGATCCCCGGCTGCACCGAGGTGACCCTGCGCTTCACCCCCGACGGCGAGATGTGGGCGATGGTGCGCCGCGACCGCTCCGGCGACGACGATTTCGGCTGGATCGGGACCGCGCCGGCGCCATATCGCACCTGGACTTGGAACAAGGCCAAGGAGCGCTTCGGCGGCCCGGACTTCGAGCGGCTGCCCGACGGCAGCTGGATCGCCGGCAGCCGGCAATACGGCGACGAATCCAAGACAGTCGTCGCCCGCCTCACCCGCGACTCCTACGAACCCCTGATCACGCTGCCCTCCGGCGGCGACACCAGCTACCCGGGGCTGGTTTATCAAGACGGCATGGTCTGGTTCAGCTACTACGCCTCGCACGAAGGCAAAACCAACATCTACCTGGCCAAGATCCGCATTCAATAGCGGCGCTTCGCCTCCGCGGGCGGTAGCGCTATACTCGTCAATTGTGGCGGCCGATTTCCCGGCCGCCGTCCGCATCCCCTTCCCCGAGGTCTCGATTTCGTGCAAGTTCAAGCGACCCAGCTGCGTCCCGGCAATCTCATCAAGTTCAACGAAGAGCTCATGCAGGTGCTCAAAACCGAGCACCGCACGCCCGGCAACCTGCGCGGCTTCGTGCGCGTTTGGCTGCGCAACGTCCGTACCGGCTCGGGCTTCGACAATCGCTTCTCGTCGGAAGACTTCGTGGAGCGGGTGCAGCTCGACACCCAGGACATGGAGTACCTGTACAACGACGGGGACATCTACTACTTCATGAACACCGAGACCTTCGAGCAGACCGGCATCAACGCCGACCAGTTGGGCGACCAGGTCAACTACCTGATGCCGAACACCTCGGTGACGGTGCAATTCTATGAAGAGAAGCCGCTGTCGGTCGATCTGCCGCAGATCATCGAGATGGAAGTGATCGAGACCGAGCCGGGCATCAAGGGCGCCACCGTCACCAACGTGACCAAGCCCGCCAAGATGGACACCGGCCTCGTCATCCAGGTCCCGCCGTTCATCAAAGAAGGCGAGAAGATCAAGATCAACACCTCCGACGGCAGCTACGCCGGCCGCTCGAACTAACCTAGCGCGCGCCTCCAGGCGAGCCGCGTAGGCCCGCCCGGCCTACGTTCCGGAAGGTCGTCGAGACGGACGTGTCTTCAGGCTTTGGTCGCCAGCAGCACGTCAATCGGCGCCTGCAACTTCGCCGTCCGCACGGCCGCAAAACCGGCTTCGCGCAGCAGCTCCTCATACTCCGCAGCCGAGCGCTCGCGGCCCTCGGTGCAGACCAGCATGTTCAGCGACTGCAGCAGCGAGGTCGCCGCGCCGTCCTTGCGCGGCGTGAGCAACTGCTCGCAGATCAGCAGTCCGCCGCCGCTGGGCAGCCGGTCAAAAATCCGCGCTAGCAGCGCGCGCCCTTTTTCATCGGACCAGTCGTGCAGGATCCGCCCCAGCGCGAACAGGTCGCCCTCGGGCAGCGGATCGGAGAAAAAGTCGCCGCCCAGCACCTCGATCCGCTCGCTCAAGCCAGCCTCGCGGATGTAACGCTCGGCCACCGGCTTCACCCCTGGAAGGTCAAACAGTTTCCCCCGGAGCTCCGGATACCGGCGGCAGGCCTCCATCACCAGGTGGCCGGTGCCGCCGCCGCAGTCGACCATCGTGCGGAAGCCGCTCAGATCAAAGGCCCTCACCGCCCGCGGCGAACTCATCACGCCCAGCCCGTGCATGCCGCGCAAGAAAGTCTCCTTGTCGGCATCGCTCGAGAAAAAGTGGTCGAAAATGCCTTCCTTGGCGCCGAACTCCTGAGTCCAGCGGTTCGAGCCCTCGTGGATGGCGTCCTCGAGCCGTCCCCACAGCCTGTAGAGGATGCGGTCGGAGTACAGAATGTAGCCCGTAAGCGTCTCGGGACTGTCGCGGCGCAGGAAGCGCGTCGCCGGCTCGAGATTGCGGAAGCGGCCGTGCGGATCGACCGCCAGCAATCCCTTGGCGGCCAGTACGCCCAGCAGCCGCTCCAGCGCGTGCGGGGCGCAGTCGAGTTCGACCGCCAACTCCGGCGTGGTCTGCGCCCTTTCATGAAGGCGGTCGAAGATCCCCAGCGATACCGCGACGAACAGCGCCTTGGAGGCGCGAAATCCGTCGAGCAGTTCGAGCACGGGACGGGCGACAGGATCGGGCGTGGACATCGCCTCAATACTACAATGGCCAGAACCGATGCCTTCCCCCAGCAGCTCCGAACACAAACGCAAGGCCGCCGAGCGAGGACCGGTTTCGGTGGCCGTGGTCACCGTCAGCGATACGCGCACGGAAGAGAATGACGTCAACGGCCGCTATCTGCACGAACGGATCGAGGCGGCCGGCCACCGGGTCCACTCCACGCGCATCGTCAAAGACGAGCCGGCGCAAGTGGAAGCCGCACTCGAGGAACTCGCTGCGGCCGGCGTCCAGGCGATCCTGTTCAACGGCGGCACCGGCGTCTCGCGGCGTGACCGGACGTTCGACGTATTGGACCGCAAGCTCGAAAAGACCCTGCCTGGTTTCGGCGAGATTTTTCGGATGCTCAGCTGGGAACAGGTCGGTTCGGCGGCGATGATGTCTCGCGCTACGGCGGGCGTTTTTCGCGATTCCATCGTGGTTTCGACCCCCGGTTCGCCGGCGGCGGTGAAGCTCGCCTGGGAAAAGCTGATCGCCCCGGAGCTCAAACATCTGGTGTGGGAAATCACGCGCTGATGAAACAAACGAAACGAGGCCAATCCGTTTTGCGTCCTCAGATTTTCTCCCGAGTCCCCCTATGCGATTGCGAAGCCTCCTCCTGCTGCTGTTGGCGCCGGCCTATCTGGCCGCCGACACCGTGACCGTCGACACCGGCGACGTACTCCATGGCGAGGTCATGAAGATCGAGAAAGGCAAGTTGTCGCTGAAGACCAGCTACGCCGGCACGATCCAAATCGACTGGGCCAAGGTCACCGACGTCTCCACCGATGCGCTCTATACAGTGGAGGTCGAGACCGGCCGGCGCTACCGCGGCTCGGTCCGCAAGTACGGCGAGACCCTGGCGGTACAGGATGAAGACGTCGAGGTCGCCATCAAGACGCCCACGGTGATCTCCGCCGTGAGAATGGACGAAGACGCCGAGCCTCCGGGTTTCTGGAAGACGCTGCAGGGCTCGATCGGAGTCGGCTATTCGTTCACCCGAGGCAACTCCGAGCAGACGCAGTCATCGCTGGCCGCCGAGGGGGCCTACCGCCAGGAGAAGTACAAACTGCAAGGCGACCTGAACTCGATCTTCAGCCGCCAGGAGAATGCGGAAGCCACCAGCCGGCATGCCCTCAATGGCCGCTACGACCGCTTCTTGAGCGAGCGCGCATTCGCGTTTGCGCTCACCAGCTTTGAGCGCAACGACCGCCAGAAGCTCGACCTGCGCTCCCGCTTCGGCGGCGGTTTCGGTTGGAAGGTGCAGCGAACGCCCAAAGTCGAGTTCGACCTGCTCGGCGGTGTGACGGCGACCAATGAGCAGTTCCGTTCACCCGAAGGCGAGATGATGCCGCGCGAGACCACCGGCGAAGGCTTGTTCGGCTTCGAATGGAAGTCGACGCAGCTATGGGGCGTGCGGCTGACCACGCGACTGACCGCGCACCCCAATCTAATCCAGAGCGGCCGCTACCGCATCGAGTATGATTCGAGCGCTCGCATTCCGCTGGTGTCGGGGCTAACCTGGAGCTTCAGCCTGTTCGACCGCTTCGACAGCGACCCGCCGCGCGAAGATGTCTTGCGCAATGACTACGGCCTGGTGAGCAACTTCGGTTTCGCGTTTTAGCGAACGCGCCTACGCCCGGCACTCTACAACGTCGCCGTCCACATCTCGCGCGCCTGGCGCTGAAAGCCGCGTTCCATGAACGATGTGTGCTCGATGGCGAAATTGCGGATCGCCGCCAGAATCGCGCTCGAAGGAAAGAAACCTCGACGCGTCACCGCCGCCAGCCGCTGGAAGCGCTGCACCCGCGGTTTCCGGCGCGCCACGAAACGCTCGAGCGCCTCGTCTACCGGGCCGCTTTCGAGCTCTTCGGCCAGCAGCCAGGCGTCTTCGAGAGCCAGCGAGGCGCCCATGCCCAGCACAGGGTGCAAGGCGTGGGCGGCGTCGCCGATCAGCAATACGCGCCCGCGGCGCCAATCCGGGACATGCACCTCGAAGTTGCGGGTGTGAAACAGCGGCGCCTCCTCGTCGAGCGACGCGACGAGTTCGCCCATCACCCAATCTTCCGACGAGATCACCGCACGGAGCCGTTCGAGGGGCGTTCCGCCATCGTCTCCGGGTGTGCGCGCTACCGCCACGGCGGCCTCGATGCGGCGGCCGGCCGGCGCTATCAGAAAGGCCTTGCCGTCGCGCCCCAGGACTTCGGTTTGCCCCGGCGGGGTGTAGACGCCTTCGGGGGCCCAGAACGACCACCAGTCGGTGCCGCCGTCGGTGACGCTCCAGGAGTCAAAACACAGTTGCCGAACCTGCGAGCGCAGCCCGTCGGCGCCGATGAGCAGATCATAAACACGCTCCTCGCCGGTGCTGAGCCGAACCCTGACGTCGTGCGGCCCCGGCTCGGCGCTCTCGATCGCCACGCCCATCTCGATGCGCGGTTCGAGGCCTTCTCGCAGCAGCGCGTGGAGGTCGGCGCGATGGATGCGCGTCAGCGCCGGCCTGTCGGGAAGGCCGACCTTGGCGCGCCGCAGCACGCGGCCGTTGTGGTCGCAAAAAACCCAGGCGTCCACCGGCGGATTTTCCTCGAGAACCCGGTCGATCAACCCAAGCTTCTCGAACGCGCGCAGCCCGCTGCCCCACACCGAGATGCCGTAGCCGGCCGGTCCCCAGGCCGTGGTCTTGTCAATAAGATCGGCCTCGACGCCGCTCCGCTCGAGGAACCGCGCCAGCGCCAAACCGGCCACACCCGCGCCGCTGATGAGGACTCGCACCGTCGCTCCCATTCTGGCGCGATCAAGCGCTGGGAGTCGCGCGAGGTCCTTTTTGCTAACGCTTTAGTAACCCGCGCTTCTCGAGCCAGTTCGCCAGCAAGCTCGGCCATTGGCTCAGCGCGCGGTCGCTCCAACCCAGCCCCATGCCGTGACGACCCTGCTCGAAAGCGTGCAGCTCGGCCGGCACGCCATGCTCGACCAGCTTGAGGTAGAAGGCGATCGAGTTCTGCACCGGCACCGCTGAATCTTCGGTGGTGTGCCACAAGAAAGTCGGCGGCGTGCGGCGGGTGACGCGCTGCTCGGTGGACATCATCTCCACCAGCGCCGGCTCGGGGTTATCGCCCAGCAGGTTGCGCCGCGAACCGGCGTGCGCGTAGGAGGCCGCCAGGGAAATCACCGGGTAGCAGAGGACGGCGAAGTCCGGCCGCGAGCTGATCCGCGTCCACTCGTTGTCGGATTCGGGGTTGCCCTCCTCAAACAGCGTCGCCGCCGTCGAGGCCAGGTGTCCGCCGGCGGAAAAGCCCATGACCCCGATGCGATCGGGGTCGACGCCCCAGCGCCAGGCGCGCCGCCGCACCGTGCGGATGGCGTGCATCACGTCGTTCTGCATCGCCGGGTGATGGTATTTCGGACCCAGGCGGTACTTGAGCACAAACGCCGCCACGCCGATCGAGTTCAGCCAGCGCGCGATCTGGTCGCCCTCATGGTCCATCGCCAGGTTGCGGTAGCCGCCGCCGGGGCAGACGACAACCGCTGTGCCCACGGCCAGATCCGGGTCGGGCAGGTAGATGCCGAGCGTCGGGCGATCCTCCTCGCCGCTGCCGAGCGCGCCGGGAGCGCCTTCGGGCCAGAGGTCGACCACCTCCGGCGGCGAACCGCCCGTGCGCTGGGCGGCCAGCGGCAAACAGAGGGAGAGCAACAGGATGAGAAGCTTCATTGGGGGTCCGACGCCAAGATCCGCTCCGTCGCCGCCACCCGTTCGAGCAGCCGCTTGCGCTGCGCGGGGTCGGCGAACTGGAGGGGTGCGTTCCGATAATACTGCGCCTCGTCGGCCCAGCGCTCAGCCAACGACTTCCGCGCCGGCGCCAGATGGACCGGCTTGCCGCCCTGCAGGAAGTAGACGGGGTTCGAGTGCGCCTGGATCTCCGGCTCACCCTGCAAGGAGTCCGACCGCACCCGCGCCGCCACCCAGGAACTGGCGTTGATCTCGATCGAGAAATCCAGCGGCTCGCCCAGCGGCGAACGCGCCGCCACCTCGCCGTTGACAATGATCTCGAGATCATGGACCGGGCGGTGGAACCACGCCTCCGCCCGGCCTCGGAGCGTGTAGGAGTCGCCGCTCCAGTCGACCTTGGCGCCGGGCTCCTTGCCGTTGACGGAGAACTCGAGCAGCGGGCCGTTGGTCAACGTCACCGCGCCGCGCTTCACCCCGTCGGCCCAAGCCTGGTAGGCCGATTCGCCGGGCGCGGCCTTCACCAGCGCCCGCTCCGGTCCCAGCAGCGGAACCGCATGGGGCCAGGGCTTGAGACGGCCGGCGTTGGCCGGAAAATCGCTGCCCGCCAATCCGACAACCCGAAAACCGGCGTTGAGCAGTTGGTACCACTCTTCGGTGTGCAACACGCCGAACTGGAACAGCTCGATGAAGTCGATCTCGTTGTGCGCCAAATTCATCAGCAGAGAGGAGTTCGGCTGGCTGCCGTAGAAGTGCGCGAACCCGGCTAGCCCGCCCAGACTGCGGACCTTGTCAAAGATCACGCCGGGGAACGGGTACGCTTCGGGCGTATTGGCGTACTGGGTTCCAATGCTCAGCGGCCGCACCATCTCGCTCGGCCCCAGCCCCAGCACGTGCCCATAGAAGCGGCTGCGCGACTCATGCCCGGAGCGGATCGAAAAGCCCGGACTCTTCGCCTCGGCCTTTTCGCCGAAGCCGTACTGCATGGCGGCGTGCTGCTGACGTTGCAGCTCCAGAAAATTGCCGACGGCCAGATCTTCCGCCTGCAGGAATTTCAGAAACAACGAATCGTCTTCCGGCGCGCGCACCAGGTGGATGTGGTCGTCGGCGGCCAGCCAGTTTTCCTGATGACCCGGTGCGACGGGCTCCAGTTCCAGCCGGATCGTGCGCTCCTCCTCAGCGTCGACAGTGAAGTCGACCACTGCCGGCTTATAGAAAAAGCCGTGGTAGGCCTCCAAACGATATGGATGGCCTCCGGGGAGGTCGAACTGCGCTGCGCCTTCGGTGAGGATGTAGTGCGACTGGTCATGCAGGGTGACCTCGAGCGTTTTGGTCGCCCGGTCCTGCCGCCAGATGCGCTCGCGATAGAAGGTGTCCACTCGCAGCGGCAATTGCGCGTCCGCCGGGGCGAGGCGGTACGGGGAGCCGCTCTTGAGCAGGTAGACGCGCGCGGGAACCAGCTCGCCTGTGTCAGCCAGCCGCGTCTCCACGCGAACTTTGGCGGCAAACTCGGGCCGCAGCCCTTGCTGCGCCCAAGCCAGACCAAGCGCCGCGGCAAAGGCGGCCAGGAGGACGAATCGACGCATCGCGCCCGGATTGTAGCAGCCTGAGCGGCCGGGATTTGGGCAATCTCAGCCACTGTTAGAATGAGGGCGATGTTTGGGCTGGTATTGGCATTGCTTTTGGCCGCACCGCCGCCGGACGACCCTCTCGCGCAAGTCTCCGCGGCGCTCGAAAAGGAAGATTTTCAAGCCGCCGCGCCCCTGCTGGAGGGGCTGCTTACCGAGCATCCCGAAGAAGCCAACCTGCAGTTCCAGCTCGGCTACGTCTATACCCGGCTCGAACGCGCCCCCGAAGCCGTCGAGCGCTACCGCAAGGCCCTGGAGCTCGATCCTTCAATCGCGCCGGCGCGGCTGAACCTGGCGCTGCTGCTGCTGGAATCCGAACAGGCGGACGAAGCGATCAGCCAACTCGAAAAACTGCTCGAACTGCGGCCGGACGACCCGCAGGCCGTTCGCCTGCTGGGCCACGCCCTGGTGCGCACGGAGCAGGTCGACAAGGCGGTCCCGTATCTTGAAAAGGCCGTCGAGCAGGACCCACAGCCGCAGACGCGCGCCGAACTCGCGCGGGCGCTGCTGGAGCTGAAGCGCTTTGACGCCGCCGGAGAGCAGATCGAGCAGGCCGTCGCCGGTGATCCGCAGCTCGCGCCAATGCAACTCGAACTCGCCGAGCGCGTCGAAGCGGCGGGCGACCGCGAAAAAGCCCTCACGCTCTATCAAACCTACGCCGCCAGGCAGGCCGCCCCCGAGCCGGGCCTGCTCGAACACATCGGCTTCCTGCTGCTCGACCTCGAACGCGCCGAGGAGGCGATCGCCCCGCTCGAACAGGCCGTCGCGAAAAGCCCTTCTTCGGGCAACCGCGCCGCGCTGAGCCAGGCCTATTCGATGGCCAAGAAGACCGAGCAGGCGCTCGAACAGCTCCGCGCCGCCTCGGCCGCCGAGCCCAACGATGCGAAACTGGCTCTGCGCTACGCCAACGCTTTATTGGCCCAGCAGCAGTACGAGCAGGCCGGTCCGCAGTATCTGCGCGTCACCAAGCTCGACCCGGAACTGAGCGAAGGCTGGAACGGGCTGGCCTTTTGTCTGTTCCAGGTGGAGAACTACCCGGCCGTATTGCAAGCGCTCGCCGAATCGGCCAAGCGCGGCCCCGAATCGATCGGCAACCTGTTTCTGCGGGCGCTGGCCGAAGACAAGCTCAAGCTGTGGGAGCAGGCGCAGCTGAGCTATCGCGCCTTCCTCGCCGCCGGCCCCGTCGACGCGGACAACATCTGGCAGGCCGAACAGCGCCTGAAACTCATCGACCGAATGCTGGAGAAGCGATGAAGCGCCGAACCATAGCCCTCGCCGTGCTGCTCGGCTGCTGCGCCGCCGGGCTCATCGCCCAGACGCCGGATCCCGATCCGCTGGCGCCGGTCAAGGCCGAGGAGAAGCCCGAAAAGCGCTCCAAGCTGGCTCTCGAGTACGCCCGCAAATCCGTGGGCCGCGTGGCCGCCGCCTACGAGGACGCCGACCGCGAAACAGCGCGCGCGCTCCTTGCGTCCATCCTGGAGGCCGCCCAGCTCTCCGAGGAATCGCTCGACGAGACCGGCAAGGTCGCCCGCAAGAAGCCCAAACACTTCAAGCGCGCCGAAATCGGCACCCGCAAACTGCTCGGCGATCTGAAGGACCTTGATCGGACCCTGACGTTCGACGAGCGCCAGGACCTGGAGCCGATCATTGCCCGCCTCGAAGAGATCAACAACCGGCTGCTGGAGCGCATCATGCTCAAGAGGTGAACGCCATGCTTTCGAACTTGTCGAAAATGCTTCTGCTCCTCGCCCTCGCGACGGCGCCGCTGGCCGCCCAGCAGGAGTGGATCGGCACGCGGGACTTCTTGACCGAGCACGAGGTCGACCAGATCCGCATGGCGCAAGAACCGAACCTGCGCATCCAGACCTACCTGCACTTCGCCACGCTGCGGCTCGCGCTGCTCGATCAGTTATTCGAGACCGACGAGGCCGGCCGCGGCGGCAAGGTTCACCAGAACCTGGACGAGTTCGGCCGCATCCTCGAAGCCGTCGACATGGTCATCGACGACGCCCTGCTGCGCGACGTCGATCTCACCGAAGGCCTCGAATTGGTGCGCGAGCAGGAGCCGCAGTTCCTGGCGAAGCTCGAGAAGATCCGCGACTCCGAACCCGACGATCTGTGGCGCTATGAGTTCGTGCTCGAAGACGCCATCGAGATCACCAACGACAGCATGGAGCTGGCCGGCGTGGACGCCCGCGAACGCAAACGCGAACTCATCGAAGCCGACGAAGCCGAGAAGGCCGCCCGCGAGGCCACCATGACGGCCACGCGGCGCGAAGAGGTCAAGGAAGCCCAGCAGGCGGTCGAGCAGCAGGAAGAAGAGGTCGAGTCCAAGCGGCCGAGCCTGCTCAAACCCGGCGAAGCGCTGGGCGAACCCTCCGGGCCTCCGCGTAAGAAAAAGTAAGCTCCTGGAGCCCGTCCTCGCGAGCTGTTCTAAACTGACGGCATGCTCGCGCACAGGCTTCTGTCCGGACTCGTCGCCGGCGCAGCCCTCGTCGCGTTGGCGGCAGCCGCGGCTGCGCCGCTGCTGGCGCAGCACGGTCGGATCGAGGCCGTGCCGCTCTACCTGGCCCTCGAGTTTTTCTGCCACCAACTGCCCGAACGGTCGTGGTTCTTCGGCGACCTGCAGGCGGGGTTGTGCGTGCGGTGCTTCGGGGTCTACGGCGGCGTGTTGCTCGCCGCCGTCGGCGGGTTTCGCTTCAGTCGCCGGCTGCTGGCGGCCGGCGTGTTCACCGTCAGCATGAGCTGGGCGGTGGAAGCTGTGGGCGTTCTCGAGCCGGCGTCGTGGACCCGCTTTGCGACCGGCGCGCTGTTCGGCGTCGCCGCCGGCGCCGTGTTCAGCTCGAGCAGGCCGCGCCGGGCGACCAGTCGATGTAACGAATAGAACGTCGGCCGCGTCTCACCCACGCGTCCGTTCATCAGGGTAATAAGTCCGACGAAGGACTGGAGAGGAGGCCATCAAATGAAAAGTATTGTTTCGATCATCGCCTTGGCGCTGTTTGCGATTTCCGCACCGGCGGATACGCTCCGTCTCAAGGGCGGCGCCACCGTCGAGGGCACTTATATGGGCGGCGATAGCCGCGAGGTGAAGTTTTTGCGCACCGACGGCGGCGTGAAGAGCTACAGCGTCGCTGACATTGAGCAGGTGATATTCGGCGACTCGACGACCGCGAACGGCGCGACGCCGATTTCGCCCTCTCCCAAATCCCCGACGCCGGATCGCGTTCGCAACTCCGGCATGACCATTCCGGCCAATACTGTCGTGACCATCCGTACGATCGACAGCATCAACTCCGACATCAACGGCGTGGGTGAGAAATTCCGCGCCAGCCTCGAGACCGATCTCGAAATTGACGGCCGCATCGTCGCCCCGCGCGGCTCGGACGCCATGATCGAGATCGCGAAGGTCGAGGAGGCGGGCCGGATTTCGGGTAAGGAAGAGATCGCGGTCGAGCTGGCCTCGATCACCGTCAACGGCCGGGAGTACCCCGTGGTGACCAACTACGCCGAGATGCAGAGCAAGGGCCAGACGGGCAAGACCGCCAAGCGCGCCGGCATCGGCGCGGCCGGCGGAGCGATCCTGGGCGGCATCATCGGCGGCGGCAAAGGCGCGGCGATCGGCGCCGGCGTCGGCGCGGGCGCCGGTACGGTCTACTCCGGAACCAAGGGCGTGAACATCGAGATTCCGTCCGAGTCGCTGCTGACCTTTACGCTGCGCGAGCCGGTGCAGATGTAAGCCTGCTCTCTGCCGCGCGGCTGAATGACCGGCGGGCTCGCGATTGTTGATCGCGAGCCCGTCCTGCGTTTAGGGCCGCCTTACGCGCCAGATGCGGTAGATCGGCCGGCCCTGGCGGTCTTCGATCGGCGCGAACTTCTCGAGTTCCAGCCCCAGCGCAGCCGCCAAGCGCTCGAGATCCTTCGCCGCACCCGGGAACAAGTCCGGAACGCCTGACTCATAGGCCACAAAGACCCGGTCGCCCGGCTGCTCGAGCCAGTGCGTGATGTCGGCATCGCCAAACACGCTGCGGGTGGGGAGTTCGCCGCCGGAGAGCAACAGCAGCTGCGTCTCAATGCCCCAGTCGAGGATGACGACATGCTCGGGCTTTCCGGCAAGCAGGTGATCGGCCAAGGGGTGGATCGCCTCCGACCAGGACGGACGGCCGCCGTAGTCGACAATCTCCTTGTACTGCCGCGCCAGCGCCAGGGCCTGCACCGCCAACATCGAGACGAAGGCGAGCACGAGCCACGGGCGCCCCATCCGACGCTCCCACAAAGCCGCACCGGCCAGCCCAATCGCCAATTGCGGAACCGGCGCCGCCAGCGCCCAATGGTGCAGATAGCCGGCCCCGTTGAGGACGAACATTTGCGTCCCCGCCAGTGCGCAGAACAGAGCTCCCGCCGCCGCGAACCGCGCCTTGGCGTCTCCGCGCATCAGCAGCACGGCCATCGCCAGGAAGGCGACGGCGGCGAGTAACAACAGCCAGTCCCCGGCCCAGCGCTCGGCGAAGGCCAGCCAGCCCGGCGGCTGAAAGTCTTCTTGGATTTCCGGCTCGAGGTAGGAGTGGGCGATCCAACCGTTCAGGGGCCGTCCGGCGAGCGCGTTGCGCACCAGCGACAGCTTGGCCTGGATCGGAGACCAGTCGCCCTCCAGGTCGACAGCCCCCTGGCCGAATCCGGCGCCGCGGTAGAGCCAGAGCGGCAGCGATCCCACGATGAAGCCCGCGAATCCGCTGACATGCAAGCGCTCCCGCAACTGCCGGGGATAGAAGATGAGCGCCGTCGCCGCCCCGGCCACGAGCAGCCAGTGGAAGCTGAGCTTGTCAAAAAGTCCGAGCCCACACAGCAGCCCGGCGAAAAAAGCGCGCCGGGCGGAGGCGCCGCCGGTGAGAATCGCCAGGGCGCCCCAGAAGCAGAGTCGCTGCAGGACGACCGGTCCCCAGTCATAGCGGCTGGTGAACAAGTAGAGCGCGTCCCCGGCGGCCAGAGCCAGCAGCGCCAGCGCCAAACCGGGCTCGACGACGCGCCGCAAGACCCTGTAGATCAGCCCGAGCGTCACCGCGGAAAGCAGAATCATCGGCAGCCGCACCGCCCAGGCGCCGTGCCCCGCCAGCGGCAGCCACAGCGCATAGAGCCACGGCTTGAGCGCCCCCATGTAGGGCATCAGCATCAACCGCTCAATCCAAGTCGCCGACGCCTGCTTGCCCGGATAGAGCCAGGCGGCAAACAGGACCTCGTCATACTGCAAACCCGGCAGTCCGAGCCGCCGGCAGGCCACAAGCGTCCATAGCAGGACGATGCCCACGGCCGCCGCACTCGCCTTCCACCTTCGCGCCACCCCACAACTAGAGAAGAATTCGCCCGCAGTCGTCAAACCGGGGTATCCTGACCGTGCCTGGAGATCGAGGAGGCTTTTTCAGAAATGACACGCAGAAGTTTTGTCGCAAGCTCGGCCGTCACCGCCATGGCGGCCGGCCACGCCGTCGGCGCCAATGACCGCATCCGGGTCGGCATGCTCGGCTGCGGCCGGCGCAACCTGCTGGGCGCAGTGCTCGAGCACCGCGAAGAAGCCAATCTCGAAGTCCGCGCGGTGTGCGACATCTGGCGCCAACACCGCGAAGAGGCCGCCGCCCGCGTGAAAGAGGCTTCCGGCCAGGCGCCGGACCTGCTCCACGCCCAGGAGGACCTCTTTGCCCGCGACGACATCGACGCCGTGGTCATCGGCACGCCCGACCACCAGCACTGCCTGCAATTGATCGACGCCATGCGCGCCGGCAAGGACGTCTATGTCGAAAAGCCGCTCGCGATGGACCTCAAAGAGCTCAACAAGGCCTACGACGCCGTCAAGGCCACCGACCGCGTGGTGCAGATGGGCACGCAGGTGCGCAGCTTCCCCACCTCGGTCGCCGCGCGCGAGTTTGTGCAAGCCGGCAAGCTCGGCAAGATCTTCAAGATTGAGCAGGCGCGCAACTCCTACAAGCCCTACTGGTACCGCTACGCCGAACGTAAAATCGAACAGGGCGACACGGACTGGAAGCGCTTCCTGATGCAGCGCAAGTACCGCCCGTGGGACCCGCAGCAGCACGCGGGCTGGTTCGGCTACCGCGACTTTTCGCAAGGGCCGCACAGCAACCTGGGCGTGCATTTCCTGGACCTGGCGCACTTCATCACGGCCTCGGGCCCGCCGACGCGCGCGGTGGCGATGGCCGGCTCGTACCGCTGGAACCAGGACGGCTTCACGACGCCGGATTCGATCGAGATGGCGCTCGAATATCCTGAGCAGGGTTTCATGTTGCGGTACTGCTCGACGTTCGGCGTCGGCGGCGCGAATTTCATCAAGTTTTTTGGCACGCGCGGCGAGATGGACGCCACGCGCTGGAGCGAACCGTTCAAAGTCAGCGGCAAGACGGTCCAGGACGAGGACCGCATCGCCGACGACGAGACCATCCCGGAGGTCGAGAGCCCGCCGCACATGCTCAACTTCTTCCAGTGCGTGCGCTCGCGCCAGACGCCCAACGCGCCGATCGAAGCCGGCTACGCGCACTCGATCGCGGCGATCCTGGCGGACGAGAGTTTTGTCAGGGGCCGCTGCGTGGTGTTTGACAAGCGGAAGCGGGCGATCCGGAACGGGTGAGGAACGATCCCGACCGCTGACCAATGCCACAACGCTCCAGGAATAGTCGGAGGAACTTCCTGATCCGCCCGAGAATTCAGCATGGTTAGATGCTAGGATAGGCGCACCATTCTCCTGGAGCGCATGGGCTCTACTCGGGTGAATCTACAATGCGTATCGCAAAAACTGACATACCCGAAAGGATCAACATTCCTGGTGCGGTCGCGCGTCAAGAGTTTGATTTCGGAGATGCCACCGGCTACGGGAAGATCGCCGGCGAATATTTTTCGCTAGCCGCCGGCGTGGACATCGCACCTCTGTTGCAAGGCCTGGAAGATAACTTGTGTCAAGCCCCGCACTGGGGCTACCTGATCGAAGGCCGAGTGACGGTGACCTACAAGGACGCCTTGAGCGACGTCGTCAGCGGTGGCGACCTTTTCTACTGGCCGCCCGGTCACACGGTTGCCGTGTCAGAAAACGCTGAGATTATTTTATTCAGCCCGCAGCACGAGCACTGTACCGTTGTCGAGCATCTGCAAAAGAAACTGGTGGGCGACGGCTAACGCTAGCGCAGCCGTGGGCAACATGGCGCCTCGAAGTTGTTTCCATGGATGAAAGATTTCCGTGGGTCGCTTGAGAAGTTGCAGCAAAGCATAGGATCGGCTACCATCCCAGCGGCCGGCAGGCCGATCCGTCATGCAGGAAACGCCTCCCTCGAAACCCTGGACACGCCGCGACGTCGCCCGCTTGGGCGCTGTCGCCCTGGCCGGCGTCGCGGGCTGCGCCTCCGAGCCGGAGCCGCAACCCGCCGCTGCACCCGCCGAGAGCGCGGAGATCATCGACCCGCACGTCCATGTGTGGGTGAACGACCCTCAGTACCCCTGGCCGGAGGAAAACCGCAACCCGCCGGCCGAGGATTTTACCCCCGAAATGCTGCTGGCCCTGATGGCCGAGCACGGCGTGTCGAAGACGGTGATCGTGCATCCGATGCACTACCGCTGGGACTGCCGCTACGTGGGCGACACACTCAAAAAGTATCCCGACAAGTTCGAGGGCGTCTGCCGCGTGAACCCGGAAGCGCCGGACGCAGCCGACGAGCTGTCGAAGTGGACCGAGGAATGGGGTTTTCGCGGTGTGCGGCTGAGCCCGGGGACGAATGCGTCGGGCGACTGGATCGACAATCGCTCGCTGATGGACCCGATCTGGAAGCGCGCGCAGGATCTGAAGGTCCCCATGGCCATTCTGACCAAGCCTCCCCGGTTGCCGGCGATTGCTGCGCTGACCGAGCGGCATCCGGACCTGGACGTGGTGATCGACCACATGGCCGACTGCCCGCCGCAGGACATGGACCAGCGCAAGCTGCTGCTGGATCTGGCGCGGTTTCCACGAACGTACGTCAAGATCTCACACACCTGGAACATCTCCGAGACGGGCGAGTATCCCTGGCGCGATACCTGGGACTTGGTGAAGAGCGTCTATGACAGTTTTGGCCCCGAACGGATCATGTGGGGCACGGACTGGCCGGTCTGCCTGAGCAAGACCGACTACGGCTCGACGCTGCGGCTGGTGAAGGACGAGATGGACTTCTTCAACGACGAAGACAAGAGCTGGATCCTGGGCAAGACGGTCCGTCGACTGTGGCCCTTTGCCTGAACTACGCCAGGAAGCGGAGGACTCGAGATGATCAAGATCAGCGACTACTCACTGAACTACTCGCAGCAGATTCGATCCGGCGAGCTGTCGGTGGTCGGTTTTCTGCGGCAGTGCCGCCGCTTGGGGACCGACGCCGCCAGCCTCCACGTGAGCAACTTGGAGGACACTTCGCGGGAGTACCTGAAGACGATTCGCCGGGCCTATCTCGACAACGGCCTGTCGATGTCGATGTTCACCGTCTCGACGAATTTTGGCAATCCCCGTGACGGGGAGAAGGCCGAGTTCGAGAAGGCCCAGCAGGCGGTCTGGATCGCCTCGTTCCTGGGCGCTCCGATCCTGCGCGTCTTTCCCGGTTCGCCGAAAGACGAAAGCGACCGCCAGGCGGCGTTCGGGCGAGCGGTAGACGCGGTCCGCAAGGTTTGCATCGAAGCCGAGGAGTTTGGGCTGCCGGTGGGTCTACAGAACCACAACCATTTTCACCTCTGCCGAACCGGCGATGACGTGTTGCGTTTCCGCGAGATGGTCGACCACCCGAACTTCACGTTCCTGCTCGACACCGGACAGTTTGCAGGCTCGCCCGGCGCCAGCTACGACAAGCCTCCGGCGGGGATGACCGAAGCGGACATGGACTTCATGGAAAGCATCCGCAAAACGGCGTCGATCGCGAGCCACGTGCGGGTGAAGTTCTACAAACCGCGGGCTGACGGCTCGGAGACGAACCTGGACTACCCGAAGATTTTCGACATCCTGCGCGGCGTCCACTATGACGGCATCATCGACATCGTCTACGAGCCGGGCAGGCACGGCGGCGACGACATCCAGGTGGCCATGCCGAGGATCGTCGGGTTCCTGCAAAAGATGGTGCGCGGCGGCTAGCAGCCGCGAGTCCGATCTCTACTTCGGGTGAATGACCGCGAAGCCGGAAGCTTCAAACTTCGACGCGTGCGAGCTGAGCGCCGGCCAGGCCTTTTGATGCGGGTCGGAGGCGACCCAGTCCAACCGCGCCTTTTCGGTGAGGAACGACAGCCGCACGGTGTATTCCGAGGTCCCGGGCTTGCGGACCATCGCAGCGCTACGGAAACCGGGCCGAGCGCTCACCGCCGGATAGAAGACTTCGCGGAACGTTTTTTCCAGCGCCGCGCCCTCGCCGGGCTTGGCGGTCAGCCAGATGTAGAGTTCCATCGGGCCTTCGATGTCATAGGTGCGCTGGGCAAATGACGGTGCGAACAGAATCGAACCGAGCAGGGCCAGACGGATGATCTTGAACATGGCTGAGCGCCTCCGGCCGTCTATCTTGCTCGATTTCGGCCCGCGTGTCCAGCGGGCGGGTGGCTCGGGTGATTCCACACAGCACGCGGGGAGGGCGTCGTGGAGGATTGGAAACTGGCGGAGAGGGAGGGATTCGAACCCTCGGTAGAGGTATATGCCCCTACGACGGTTTAGCAAACCGCTGCTTTCGACCACTCAGCCACCTCTCCGCGCGAGGATCGGTCGAACGACAGATACTTTTGGAGTCTAGCACGGATCCGCTCCGGCGGGCGGCGCGCTTATTCCGGGCCGTCGTCCATCTTCGCCAGCACCTGATCGAACAGGTCCTGTTTGGTGGACTTCTTCTTCGCGCCGCCCTTCCCGCGGCGGTACTTGTGCTCGAAATAGCAGGTGCGACAGCGAACCACCGCCGGCTCCTCATCGACGAGTGCGGCTACCTGGTGGTTCGTCAGCAGACGACACTTGCTGCAGTAGTCGTCCACGATGTCGCCGAGGCGATACTCGGCCATGGCCCTAATCCTCCTTGCAGGAAATCTCTCGGCCGCAGGCGCCGCCCCGCCTACTGCTTTTCAAAGCAATAGAGCTTGTCGGCGGTCCGCAGGAACAGCTGCCGGCCGACAGCGACGGGGCTCGCCAGCGTGTGGCTGTCCAGGCGGTTGACGCTCAGAATCTCGAACGTCCTCCCGGCCTTCATGACGGTTGTCACGCCGTCTTCGTTCGTTGCGTAGATCTTACCATCCGCCAGCAACGGAGACGAGCTGTAGGTCCCCGGCTCGGCGCGTTCGGGTCCCCAGACCGCCTTGCCCGTCTTGGCGTCGAGCGCGCGGACAATGCCGCGGTCGTCGACCACGTAGATGAGCTTGCCGTCGGTGGTCGGCGTCGGCACGTCGGCGCCGTCGTTATTCGACCAGACGGTGGCCGTGCCGCTGATGTCGCCCTCGCCGCCGGCCTTGAAGGCGATGAACGGCTTGCCGCGGGTGCTGGTGGTGTAAACCGTGTCGCCGATCACGATCGACGAGGCGATGGTGCGGTAGAAGCGCTCGGCGTTCGGGTTGAAGCCGCCCATGCGCCAGATCTCGCGGCCGGTCGCCAGGTCATGTCCGGTCACATAGTCGCCGCCGGAGATCACCAGTTGCTCCTTGCCGTCCACCGTCACAATCAGGGGCGTCGAATAGTCGTCAGGCGATTCATGGGTGGCGTCGGTCGGACGGTTTACCTTCCACAGCGTCTTGCCCGTTTTCGGATCGACGGCAAAGACGTAGGACGGCTCGTCGGTCTTCATGCCGTGCAGCACCTGAACGTAGAGCTTGCCCTTGTGCAGCAGCGGCGTGGAGGCGTAGCCGTGATTCAGGCCGAACTCGCCGTACTCGGCCTGGATGTCGCGCGCCCACAGCTGCTTGCCCGCAAAGTCGAAGCAGCGCAGCGACCCGGCGCCGGTCATCGTCCAGATGTGGCGGCCGTCGGTGATGGGGGAGGGCGAAGCCAGGTTCTGCTTGCGGTAGACGCGGTTGCCGCCGCCGATCTCTCGGGTCCAGCGGATGGCGCCGGTGTTCCGGTTGATCGACAGCAATAGAATCTTGTCGTTCTTAGCGCCCGCGTCGGCAGCCGGCGTCGGCTTGGCGCCGCCCTGCTGTGAGTAGGCCTGCAGCTCGCTGAAACCTTCCTGCGCCGAAGTCACCAGAACCGTGTCGCCCCAGATGATCGGCGTCGCCGCGGACCAGCTGGGCAGGTCGATCTTCCACTTGACATTTTCGGTCTCGTTCCAGCTCACCGGCAGGTCGCGGGCGTCCGGCGCCGCGCCGTTGTGTTGCGGCCCTCGCCACTGCGCCCAGGAGCCGACCGGCTCCGCGGCGACGGCCGCGGCGGCCGCGATTCCGACCAACACCCCTATTCGCCACATCGCTCGCATTGTCATCATCCCCTACCCTCCAACGGCGCAACCGCCTCCGCTGAGGTTACTTGTGCGAGACAGTCGCATGCGACTGTCTCGGGTCGATTCAAGGCGCAGGTTCCACGGACGTTTCGGTTTCCTCAGTCGTCCCGGTAAAATTGACCACCGGCGGCGCCTGCCGGGACTTCTCGTTCGTGCGGAAGTAGGCCTCTTCACGCTCGAACCCCTCCATCGCGGCGACGAAGTTGTTCGGAAACAGCTGCAAACGCGTGTTGTAGTCCTGAACCTGCTGATTATAACGCCGGCGCTGCGCGGCGACCTGATTCTCGATCGCGGCCAGTTCGTCCTGCAGCCGTTTGTATTGCGGCCGAGAACGCAGCTCGGGGTAGTCTTCCGCAACGGCGAGAAGGTCGAGCAAGGCCAGCGAGATCTCGTCGTTGGCGGCGATGCGGTTGGGAACCAGGAACGAGCGCTCAAGCGTCGCGCACGCCTGGCGCAGGCGCTGAATCTCCTTGCGCTCGCGCGTGGCAAAGGGCTGGATCGCGCGGATCAGCTCCGGGGCCAGTTCGGCGCGCTGCTGGATGACCTCGTCGGCGCTCTGCCAGGAGGCGGCGATGGCCTGCTGCAGCTCAAAGATCTCCGCCCGGCTGTCCAAGTAGACCGTCACGGCTTTCGCGGCGCCAAACGCCACGAGCGCGAGCAGTAACAGAGCTGCCACAGCGGCTTTCGTCATGGATTCGCCATGCGGCCCGGCGGCCCCCGCGCTCATTCTCGCATCGGCGGTTCGTCGGGCGGGGTCGCCGCGCCGGACTCGAGGCTCTTGCGAATGGCGTCCAACACGCCGTTCAAGAAGCCGGCGGATTTTTCTCCCGAGTAGCGGCGGCCGAGCTCGAGCGCCTCGTTGATGACGACCGGCGCTGCAGTTTCGCCCCGCTCCATCTCATACACGGCCATGCGCAGAATGTTGCGGTCGACCGCCGCCATCCGCTCGAGCTTCCAGTTCGCAGCGTGGCTGCGGATGAGTTCGTCGAGACTCTTGGTGCGGCGCGCGACGCCGTAGAGCAGCGAGCTGGCGAACGAGTCTTCTTCCAGCGGAGCCTCATCGGGCTCGGCGGCCAGTCCGCCCCAGTAGGCCGAGGCGACGTCTTGCGGCGAGTCCCCGCTGGCCTCCCACTGGAAGATCATCTGCAGGGCGCGCTCGCGCGATCGGTGACGCGATGCCATCAGAGCACGCTCACGCCTTTTTCAGCTTCGCCATCAGCGAAGCCATCTCGATGGCCGTCACGGCCGCCCCATAGCCGTGGTTGCCGCTCTTGGCGCCGGCGCGGTTGATCGCCTGGTCCAGCGTGTCGCAGGTCAGGACGCCGAAAATCGTGGGAACGCCGGTCTCGGACCCGACGCCGGCGATCGAAGCCGCCGCCTGCCCGGCGACATGGTCGTAGTGGTCGGTCTCACCGCGAATCACCGCGCCCAGGCAGATGACCGCTCCATAGCGGCCGGACTCCGCCAGCGCCTTGGCCGTGACCGCCAGCTCGATCGAGCCCGGCACGCGGACAACATCGGTTGCGCCGAGATCGCCGCCGTGGCGCCGGATCGCATCGACCGCGCCGTCAAGCAGGCGCTCGGTGATGAAGCTGTTGAAGCGGCTGACGACGATCGCAAAACGCGCGCCCGCCGCCGAAAGATCTCCCTCGATCACGCGAGGTTCTGTGTTGGATTCACTCATGGAATGTCTTCAGCGGCCCTTGAACTGTGGCTCGCGCTTCTCGAGGAAAGCCGCCACGCCTTCCTTCGAATCCTCCGAGGCTCCGCTAAGCCCGAACTGCGCCGCCTCCCAGGCCATCGCCTCCGGAAGCGGCATCGACAAGCCGCGCTCGACGGTTTCGAGCGTCAGGCTCAACGCAACCGCACTATTCTTCAACATTCTAGCGGCTAACTCGCGGGCCTTCTCGAGAAGCTCGGCCGCGGGGACAACGTGGTTGACCAGGCCGATGCGCCAAGCCTCGGCGGCGTCGATCGGATCGCCGGTGAGCAGCATCTCGAGGGCGCGCCCCTGGCCGATGAGCCGCGGCAGCCGCTGCGTGCCGCCGTAGCCGGGGGTGATGCCGAGCTTGATTTCCGGCTGGCCCATGCGCGCGGTGTCGGCCGCGATGCGGATGTGGCAGGCCATCGCCAACTCCATGCCGCCGCCCAGCGCCCAGCCGTTGATGGCCGCGATGACCGGTTTGCCCAAACGTTCGATCTTCTCGAAGGCGCGTTGTCCGCGTACGGCCCAGTCGCGGCCGCGCAACGGTTCGAGGTCTTTGAGGCGGTTGATGTCCGCGCCGGCCACGAAGGCCTTGTCGCCGGCCCCGGTCAGGATCACGGCGCCGACGTCGGAGTTGTCTTTGAGCTGGGTGAAGCAGTCGTCGAGTTCCTCGACCGTGGCCAGGTCGAGCGGGTTGCGCTTCTCCGGCCGGTTCACCGTGACCAGGGCGATGCGGTCGCGGATGTCGAGCAGCAGGTTCGTTTCAGCCATGTCGTGAGACAGGATAGCTTAGCGGGCGCTACGCGGGCGGATCGGAGTCGCGCCCGGCGCCGGCGCGGCCGCAGGAGAGCCGGCCGGAACGAACGAGACGCGCGGTTCGAGCGCAGAGCCGTCCGGCCCCAGACGCCGGGCTTCGAGCACGTAGAGCGGCTGGGTCGCATCCGAAGTCAGCCGAAAAACCGACGCGCCCCGCATCCGGCTCAACTCGCGCGGCCGGCAGTTGCAGTCCACAAAGCTCGGGGGACCGCCCGCGAGCGGGATCAGAGCCACCTGGCTCGAGCCGTCCAGCGCCGCCACCGCATGGGTGAGGTCGCCGCCGGCCCCAACAGCCACCGGGCGCGAGACGCCGTCGCGTCCGGCCGCAATCACGGCCGCCACCGCCACACTGGTCACGCCGTCAATGCGCAACACCTCGCTGCGGCCGTAGTCGCCGACCAGGGCGTTGTCTTGCCCGGGGAGAAAGCTCATCGACAGCACCCGCCCGACCGTGCTCACCCGCCGCACTTCTCCGCCGGCTTCCACCACGTACAAGCCGCCATCAGCGTTGGCGCTCGAAGTCGCCGCGAGCAGGGTCCGGCCATCGTCGCTCACCGCCATAGCGGTCAGCAAACCCTGTACGCCGCTCAGACTCACCGTCGAGCCGGCGGCCGGCGCGTCGAGCATGCCGGTCAAAAACTGCACCTGGCGGCCCTGGCGATCGTAGACCGCCGCCGCTTCGCCGGTCGGCGAGATCAACACACGGCTCGCGCCCACGCCCACCGCCAGCGTCCGGGTCTGCGGAACCTCGCCGCGCAGGTCGACGAAAGCGACTCCGCCCTCGGCGGTCACGCCCAGCGCGTACTGCTGCCCCGGCGCGACTTCGGCATCGCGCAGCTCGACATTCAGTCCAAGCCCGGCGCCGATCTGCGAGGCGCCCGGCACGCCCAGGATCGGCCGCAGGCTGCGCTGCTGCTGGTCAAAGAAGTAGCCCAGGGTCGGGCCGGAGACCGAGCCCTCCGCAGCCGCACGGCTCACCGCCGGCGCCAGCGCCATGAGGCTCGCGGCCAAAGCTAAGGTCGAAAGGGTGCGCAAGAGTTGCATCTAGAAAAATCCTCGAGCGGAGCTCAACCGGGCGCGATCCTTCAGCGTACCAGCAAGGCCACTTCTCCGAGCGCGGCGAAGTTTGCCCTCGTAATGGCGTCGCGCCTGCCAAAGCTCCGCGGAGCAGGAACGTCCAGTTGCGCGCCCGACGGTTCACGCGGGAATTCTAACCCGGATTCCCGCAAAAATCCTCAGCTAAACTGAAAGCTCTGTGCCATCCACGAACCAGCGCCCCGTTCGCGCACCTGATCTGAAGCGCTGGAAGGCCGACGGTCGCAAGATCGTCATGCTCACCGCCTATGACGCCACCATGGCGCGCCTGCTCGAGCGGGCCGGCGTGGACTTGCTGCTGGTGGGCGATTCGCTGGGCATGGTCGTGCTCGGATACGAGACGACGGTGCCGGTCACGCTCGACGACATGGTGCACCACTCCCGCGCCGTCAGCCGGGCCGTCCAGCGTCCGCTGGTGGTGACCGACCTGCCGTTTCTGAGCTTTCAAGCCAGCATCGAGCAGGGCGTGCGCGCCGCCGCTCGGCTGATGCAGGAAGGCGGCGCGTCGGCGGTAAAGCTCGAAGGCGGCCGCTCGGTGGCGCCGCTGGTCGAGCGCCTGGTGGAGATCGGCATTCCCGTGATGGGGCATCTGGGTTTGACGCCGCAGGCCTTCCATCAACTCGGCGGGTTCCGCGGGCAGGGCAAGACGCCCGAAGCCGCCGAGGCGCTGCTCACCGACGCCCGCGCGCTCGAAGACGCCGGCGCGTTCTCGATCGTGCTCGAAGCGATCCCCGACGCGCTCGCCAGCCAAGTCAGCTCGGAGCTGGCCATCCCCACCATCGGCATCGGCGCCGGCCCCGGCTGCGACGGCCAAGTCCTGGTCACCCAGGACATTCTGGGGCTCTACGACTCGATCCCGCCGTTCGCCAAGGTGTTTGCCGAGCTCGGCAAGGCGACGGTCTCGGCCGCAGAGAGCTATGCCGCCGAGGTGCGCGAGGGCCGCTTTCCGGAGCCTCGCTCTTGACCACCGTCGTCGGCTCGATCGCAGCGCTGCGGCGTGCGCTCGAGCCGGTTCGACGCGCCGGCGAGACCATCGGCCTCGTCCCGACCATGGGCGCCCTCCACGCCGGGCACACGAAGCTCATCGAGCAAGCGCGAGCGGAGTGCGACCGCGTGGTCGTCACGCTGTTCGTCAACGCCTTGCAGTTCAACCAGGCCGAAGACTTCGAGAGCTATCCCAGGACGCTCGAGGACGATCTCGAGAAATGCTCGGCGGCCGGCGTGGACTGGCTGTTTGCGCCGTCGCACCAGGAGATGTATCCACGCGACCCGCTGGCTTTCGTCGAAGTCGAACAACTCACCGACGGGCTCTGCGGCGCTTTTCGACCGGGACATTTCCGGGGCGTGACCACCGTCTGCACCAAGCTGTTTCACATCGCCGGCGCGGACCGCGCGTATTTTGGCGAGAAGGATTTCCAGCAACTCGCCGTCATCCGCCGCATGGTGCGCGATCTCGACTTTCCGCTCGAAATCGTCGGCGTTCCCACCGTGCGCGAACCCGACGGGTTGGCGATGAGTTCGCGCAACGCCCGTCTGGACCCCGCCCAGCGCCAGGCCGCCGTTGTGCTGTCACGCGCGATGGCGGCGGCTGAGCAAGCTCTTGAGAGCGGTGTTAGGGAAGCTAAAGCGCTGCGCGAAACCGCACTCACGGTGCTCGAAGCCGAGCCGCTGGCGCGCACCGAATACGTCGAAATCGTCGACCCGGAAACCCTGGCGGGCGTCGAGCGCGTCGAAGCGGAAGCGCGCATCCTGCTGGCCGTTTGGATCGGAGATGTGCGATTGATTGACAATGCGCCCTTGAAACCCTGAGGTAGAACCCGTCATGTCGACATCGCAGTCCCGTCGCAGCCTGCTCCAATCGGCGGTCGCCGCTCCGCTGGCAGCCGCGGCGGGCGGCAAGACGAAGCCCAGCGGCTCCATCACCGATGTGCCGGGCGTGGAGGTCGGGCACTGGACTTCGAGCCGACGGCCGACCGGCTGCACCGCCATTCTCACGCGCGAGGGCGCCGTGGCCGGCGTCGATGTCCGGGGCGGCGGGCCGGGGACGCGCGAAACCGACCTGCTCAGCCCCGAGCGCACCATCGAGAAAGTCCACGCCATCGTCCTCTCCGGCGGCAGCGCGTTCGGCTTGGCAACGGCGGACGGCGTGATGCGCTACCTCGAAGAGAGCGGCATCGGCTTCCGCGCCGGTAGCGCGGTGGTGCCGATCGTGCCCGCGGCCATCCTCTATGACCTGGGGCTGGGCGACAGCTCCATCCGACCCGACGCCGAATCCGGCTACAAGGCCGCCAAAGCGGCTTCCAGCGGAACTGTCCGGCAGGGCAACGTGGGCGCGGGCGCCGGCGCCACCGTCGGCAAGTTGATGGGCGCGGGCCGTTCGATGAAGGCCGGGATTGGCAGCGCCTCGATGGAGCTGCCCGACGGGCTGGTGCTGGGCGCGATCGCCGCGGTCAACTCGCTGGGCGACGTCGTCGACCCCGAAACCAACGAGATCCTCGCCGGCGCGCTCAACGAAGACGGGCGCTCGTTCGCCAACCTCTCTCAACGCATTCGCGAAGGCCTGGGCTTCGGCGCGGCCGAGCGCTTCCAGAACACCACCCTCGGCGTGGTCGCCGCCAACGTCGACTGGACGCAGGCGCAGGCCCAAAAGGTCGCCCAGATGGCGCAGGACGGGTTGGCGCGGGCGATCCGCCCGGTGCATATGCCCTTCGACGGCGACACGATCTTCACTGTCGGGACCGGCGGCGCCAAAACTGACACCGCCCGCCTGGGCCTGCTCGGCGCGCTGGCGGCGGACGTTCTGGCCCAAGCCGTGGTCGCCGCCGTCCTCGCGGCCGAATCCGTCGAAGGCCGCCTCGCACGGCGCGACCTCGTGCTCGACAATGAATAGATGGCGGCCCCGCTCGGAATCCATTTCCGACTGGCCTGGGATACGTTTGCGCGCTACAGGCTAAGGACGGCGCTGACCGTGCTCGGGCTGACCATGGGCGTCGCCACGCTGATCGGCGTGATGACGCTGATTGAAGGCGCCAGCACCTTCGTCGGCGACAAGGTGGCGAATCTGGGCACGGGCGTCTTCCGCGTCGCCAAGCGCTCCTTCGACATCACCAACCTCGAAGAGTTCTACAGCTCGCAGCGAAACCCAGACATCACCTACGACGACTTCGTGGCCGTGCGCGAGGGCTGCAGCCAGTGTGAAGCCGTCGGCGCCACCATCAGCACCCGTGTGCGCGCCCGCCGCGGCAATCTCGAGGCCAGCGACGTGACCCTCGAAGGCCAGACCTCGGAGATGGCCGACATCTCCAACCGCGAGGTCGAGCGCGGACGCTACTTCGCCGTGGGCGAAGAGCGGCTCGCCGCCGCGGTCTGCTTGATCGGCTCGGAGACCGCCGACCGGCTCTTCCCCAGCGTCGAGCCCATCGGCCGCTCGCTGCGGGTGGGCCGCGAGACCCTGCGCGTGATCGGCGTCTTCGAGGCCGTCGGCTCGGTGCTCGGTCGGAACCAGGACCTGTTCGTCGTGATCCCTCTTTCGACCTACCGCCGGATGAACGGGCTGCGGCAGTCGTTGACCATCGAGGCGCTGGCCGGCGAGGGCGAGCGCTTCCAGCGTGCGCAGGACGAGGCGCGCGTCATCCTGCGCAGCCGCCGCAACATCGGCCCCAGAGAGAAGGAGAATTTCTACATCGGAGCGGCCGAGAGCTACATCGCGCTGTGGGAGACGATCAGCGCGTCGTTCGTGATCGTGTTCGGCGGGGTTTCCGGCATAGCCAGCGTCGTCGGCGGCATTGTGATCATGAATATGATGCTGGTGAGCGTCGCCCAACGGACCAATGAGATCGGTCTGCGGCGAGCCTGCGGCGCGCGCCGCGTGGACATCCAGCGGCAGTTTCTCACCGAGAGCGTATTGCAGTGCTTCGCCGGCGGCGCGTTGGGGGTCGCCGCCGGGCTGGGCGGCGCCTGGCTGCTGCGGACCTATGCGGATTTCCCGGCGGAGATGGGCTGGAGCAGCGCCGCCATCGGCGTCGGGTACGCCGTGGCGATCGGCCTGTTCTTTGGGATCTACCCGGCCATCCAGGCGGCCCGGCTCGACCCGGTCGATGCTCTGCGGGAGGATCGATGACGCGCCACCAACTCGCCGAGAACCTCTATGTGGCCATGGATTCGCTGCGCGCGAGGCCCGGCCGCTCGTTTCTGACCCTGCTCGGCATCGTCATCGGCGTAGCGGCGGTCATCACCGTGGCGGCCCTGATCGAAGGACTCAACCGCGACATCGTCAGCCGCGTGCAGCGGCTGGGCTCCAAAGTGTTCTTCGTCGGACGCTTTCCGGCGGGAGTTTCGCCGGACCAGTGGACCGAAGAGATCCGCCGCCGCAAAGACATCGACGTCTCCTATGCGCGGGCGATCCGCCGGAATGCGCCCAAAGTCGAGTACGTGTCAGTCTTCGCCGACCACTCGTTCGTCTTCGGCTATTCGAACGAGGTCCGCTACCGCAATGAGAGCGTGACAAACTTCTTCCTGCGCGGCGTGGATGAGGAGTTCGACGACGCCCTGCCGATGGCGAGCGTCGAGCAGGGCCGCTTCATCACTGACGCCGACAACAACCGCGCCCGGCCGGTGGCGGTGATCGGCCTCGGCATCGCGCAAGGGCTGTTTCCGCAACTCGATCCCATCGGCCGCACGGTGCGGCTCAACGGCCTGCCGTTCGAGGTGATCGGCGTGCTGCAGAACGACGACGGCCTGTTCGGCGGCCCCGGCCTGAACGACTTCGTGCTGATCCCTTACGGCACGTTTGCCAAGCTCTACCCCGAGGTCGAGATGCATTACATGGCGGCTTCGGTGGCCGACACGGCCCACCTCGACGAGGCGGTCGACCAGGTCGTCGCCACCCTGCGCCGCCTGCGCGGAGTGCCGCCCCAGGCCGAGAACGATTTCGAGGTAACGTTGCCGGACTTCCTGGAGGACTTGTGGTCGCAGCTGACCGGTACGCTATTTCTGCTGACCTTCGCGGTGAGCTCGATCGCGCTGCTGGTGGGCGGCATTGGCGTGATGAACGTGATGTTGGTGTCGGTGACCGAGCGCACCAAGGAGATCGGCATCCGTAAGGCTGTGGGCGCCCGCAAGCAGGATATTCGCGCGCAGTTCCTCATCGAGGCGCTGGCGCAAACCGTCGTCGGCGGTCTGATCGGGATCGCCGTGGGCGCGGGCGCGAGTTGGGGAATTTCGGCGCTGATCCCGACCTTCTCAGCCCATGTTTCGATTTTTTGGCTCGTAGTCGGTGCGGCGGTTTCGGCGATCGTCGGGCTGTTCTTCGGCTACTACCCGGCCAGCCGGGCCGCCCAGCTCGACGCGATTGAGTGCCTGCACTACGAGTGACCGGGATGGAAGAACGTCGACTCGAAAGTCGACGCTGCACGTCACGTCCATGCAAGCGGCGGAGGACTCCCCGGCCTACGTTCCGAGGAACGGCATGGGGGCAGGCGCGCTCACGACTTGCCAGGCCGCGGGTAGTTTGCCGCCATGAAAGCGTCCCACACCGAATCGGGCATCCAGCGCCGCAGCGTCATCATCAGCGTCGCCGAAGCGGTCACCCGGTAGCGTGATTTGGGCTTCTTCGCGTCGAGCGCCCGCTCGATCACCTTCGCCACGTCATCGGGCTCGCCGCCGAGCTTCGCCATGGAGCCCTCGGTGTAGGCGTCCCGCGAGATCCGCACCACCTCGCTCTGGAACTTCGCATAGGGACCTTCGGCCGCTTCCGGAGCCTCGCGGGCCACGGCATCGGAGAACCCGGTGCGGATGAGGCCGGGCTGGATCAGCACAACCTGGACCCCGAAGCCGGCTGTCTCGAAGCGCAGCGCGTCGCTCAACGCCTCGAGCGCGTACTTGGTGGCGTGATAGACGCCGCCGCCGGGAAACGCGAGGCTGCCGCCCATCGAGCCGATGTTGACGATGCGTCCCGCGCCGGCCGCGCGCATCCCCGGCAGGACGAGCTGGCACAGCCGCAACAGACCGAAAACATTGGTTTCGAACTGGCGGCGGACGGCGTCGAGCGGGATGGTCTCGATGGCGCCGGACTGGCTGTAGCCGGCGTTGTTGATCAGCGCCCCGACGGCGCCGTGCTCGGCCTCCACGGCTTCGACGGCGGCTAGGCGGGAGGCTTCGTCAGTGACGTCGAGTTCCAGGGTGCGGCAGCCGGCCTGCGCGAGGTCGGCGATCGATTCGGTGCGGCGCGCGGTGGCCCAGACCTTGCGGCCCGAGCGCGCCAGGCGCAGGGCCGTAGCGCGGCCGATGCCGCTGGAGCAGCCGGTGATGAGGACTGGGGAGCCGACCATCGCTCCATTGTGCCAGCCTCGCCGCTGTGGTCTAATGCCAAAGGTACAAGGACCATCCTCATGATCAAGAGACTCGCCCTGCTCGCCCTGTTCGCATCCCTGGCCGGAGGCGGATGGCTGCTGACTTCCGACTTGGCTTCGACCGCCGCCGCCGACCGCACTACCGGTCAAGGCAAGATGAAGTTCAAGCTGCTGCACCACTCCGACATTCTGCCGGCGGAAGCCAAAGCAGTGCTCGAGAAGGCGCACGGCGGGTTCGCGGTGGATCGCCGCTCGGGCAAGGGGCAAACCTACTTCGCACTGCCCGGCGCCGGCATCCTGGAGGTCAGCCCGGATATGAGCAAGGTGCGCCTGCTCGATACCGACGCCTCTATGAAGAACGCCAACATGCACAACGCGACGTTGTGGTTCGATCCGGCGGGCAAGCCGTTCCTGACGTTCCCGGGCAACCAGACGGCCAAGGTCTACACCACCACGACCGACGGCAAGCTCGTGCACACGCTGGACGCGCCCGACGGCTCGGCCGACATGGGCCACCCGGCAGCCACCGACTACTTCGCCAGCCGCGGCAACTTCGTGCCGACCGACACCGAGTACATCGACGGGCTGCTCTACATCGCCACCGGCTATTCCAAGCTCGACTACGTGCTCACCGCCAAGGTCATGAGCACCAGCCCGTTCAAGGCTGCCTGGCATGACCTGGCCTTCGGCGGCAAGGGAACCGGCGTGGGCCAGTTCGGCACCGGCCACGGCATCACCGTGCCGCCGGGAACCAAGCGGATCGACGTCGCCGACCGGCCCAACGCCGAAATCGAGCGCTTTACCCGCTTCGGTCAGCACCTGGGCCGGGTGCCGATGCCGCTGGGCTCGTTCCCGTGCGACGTGGAGTACCTCGACGACTACGCAATCGTGGGCGCGCTGAACGGTCCCGACCAGTCGAAGGGCGCGCCGATCTACATCCTCGAGAACGACCAACTGATCTCGACGGTGATGATCAAGGAAGATTTGGGGCTGGAGCTGTTCGACCACATTCACAACGCTACGATGCGCAAGGTGAACGGCAAGTACTACATCATCGCCCAGGCCTGGAACCCGGGCGACTTTGCGATTCTCGAGCAGGTGATGTAGGGACCTTCCCCGCCCAACCCATTTGCAAAGGGTCGCGGCCCCCCTTGTTCATCTACCCGCCAAGCAGCGGCGCCAGCTCGGCGTCGAGCGCCTCCGGCGTCTTGATGCGGCACTCCCACAGCACCAGCACCCGCCAGCCCTGTTCGGCCAGCAGTTTCTGGTTTTCGAGATCCCGCTCGACGTTGCGGTCGATCTTACGCTCCCAGTATTGGCGGTTGGAAGCCGGCAGCGCGGCATGCTTGCAGCCGGGGTGGGAGTGCCAGAAGCAGCCGTGCACGAAAATCACGGTACGGCGCTTGGGGAGGGTGAGGTCCGGTCTGCCCGGAAGATCCTTGCGATGCAGTCGAAAGCGAAACCCCAGCGCGTGCAGCCTGCGCCGTACGCGCATCTCGGGCCGGGTGTTTTCGCTCTTCACCCGGCCCATGATCCAGGAGCGCTTCTTCTTCGAGAAGACGTCCGCCATTTCTTGTTTGCGCCGCGAGCGGCCGCGTTCCCGGAACCCGCACCCTGAAGGGATGCGGCTCGGATGTCAGAACCCTTAAGCGACCGTCTCTTTCGCCTGGGCCTGCTCGGCCTGGCTGTCGCGCAGCCGCAGCAACTCCAGCTTGAGCGAATCCACGAGCGCCTGCCAGCTCGCTTCGAGCACGTCGTCGGAAACGCCGACGGTGGTCCAGCTCTCCGCGCCGTCCTTCCAGGTCACCAGCACGCGCACCTTGGCGGCGGTGCCTTTGTAGGCGTCGAGCACGCGCACCTTGTAGTCGGTGAGCTTCACGTCCAGCGCCTGCGGATACACCTCGCTCAGGCACTCCCGCAGCGCATGCGCCATCGCGTCGAACGGCCCGCCCTCGGACGTCTTTTCCGCCCAGCGCTGCCCTTCGCGCGTCTTCACTACCATTTCGACCTTGTGCGAGGTGCGATCTTCGCCCTTTTTCTCGGTGACGACGCTCATTTTCTCGAGATCGAAGAAGAAGTGGTCCGGCTCGAGCGCCTGACGCACCAACAACTCGAACGAGCCCTCGGCGGCTTCGAGCTCGTAGCCCTCGTTCTCCATCTCCTTGATGCGCTCGAGTAGCTGGGCCCGCGCTTCCGGGTCGAGCTTCTCGCTCCAACCCTTCTCCTCGAGCTTGAAGACGATGTTCGAGCGGCCCGACAGGTCGCTGACCAGCACGCGGCGGCGGTTGCCGACCGCCTCGGGCTCGCAGTGCTCGTAGGTGGCCGCGTCGCGCAACACCGCTGAGACATGGATGCCGCCCTTGTGCGCAAACGCCGACTTGCCGACGAAGGCCGCACCGTTGGCGATTTCGAGATTGGCGGTGTCGGCGACGAAACGCGCCACCTTGGTCAGCTGTTCGAGCTTGCCGGGGGCGAGGCAGGTGTGGCCGAGCTTGAGCTCCAGATTGGCGATAACCGGAATCAGGTTCGAGTTGCCGCAGCGCTCGCCGTAGCCGTTGATGGTGCCCTGCACCTGCGAGCAGCCCAACTCAACCGCTGCGATCGCGTTGGCCACGGCGACCTCGGAGTCGTTGTGCGTGTGGATGCCGATCACGCCGCCAAAATTCTTGCGTACGTCGGCGACGATCTCCGACAGCTCGCCGGTGAGCGTGCCGCCGTTGGTGTCGCACAGCACCAGCGCCTCGGCCCCGGCTTTTTGGGCCGCTTCGAGCGTCCGCAGCGCGAAATCGCGGTTACCCTTGTAGCCGTCAAAGAAGTGCTCGGCGTCGTAGATCACCTCACGCCCATTCTCTTTGAGGTAGCGAACCGTGCTCGAGATCATCTCGAGGTTCTGCTCTTCGGTCACGCGCAGCGCGCGCTCGGTATGCAGATTCCAGCTCTTTCCGAAAATCGTGACGACCGGCGTCTCGGATTCGAGCAGCTGGCGGACATTCTCGTCGTCCTCCACCTTGTTCTTGACATGGCGGGTCGAGCCGAAGGCGGCCAGCTTGGCGTGTGTGAGCTTGAGTTCCTTCGCAGCAGCGAAGAAGTCGCGGTCACGCGGGTTCGAGCCCGGCCATCCGCCCTCAATGTAGTCAATCCCGAACTCATCCAACCGGCGTGCAATGCGCAGCTTGTCTTCCACGGAGAAGTTGACGTTTTCTCCCTGGGTGCCGTCGCGAAGGGTGGTGTCGTAGACTGCTACTCGCATCTCAAACCTCTGGCTCGGGTTGACTGGTTGGTTGATGAGGACGGGACCGCGCTCAACCAAGGCGCGGCCCCGCCGCCGAACGGGCCCTAGGCCGTCGGCATCTCCTTCTTACGCTTCAGGAATGGCATCATCGAGCGGAGCTTCGCGCCCACTTCCTCGATTTGCTGGTCTTGCTGCGCCTTGCGGGTGGCCAGGAACTTGTGGCGACCCTCTTTGTTCTCCGCCATCCACTCACGGGCGAACTGCCCGGACTGGACCTCTTCGAGAACCTTCTTCATGCTGGCGCGCACGTGGTCGTCGATGACCCGCGGTCCGCGCGTGTAGTCGCCGTACTCGGCCGTGTCCGACACCGAGTAGCGCATGTAGTTCAAGCCGCCTTCCTGGATCAGGTCGACGATCAGCTTGAGTTCGTGCAAGCACTCGAAGTAGGCCATCTCCGGCGCGTAGCCGGCGTCAACCAGCGTCTGGAAGCCGGCGCGGATCAGTTCCGCAGTGCCGCCGCACAGCACGGCCTGCTCGCCGAACAGGTCGGTCTCGGTCTCTTCCTTGAACGAGGTCTCGATGACGCCCGCCTTCAGGCAGCCGATGCCCTTGGCGTACGCCAGACCGAGGGCCTTGGCGTTGCCGGTGGAGTCCTGCGCGATCGCCAGCAGCCCCGGTACGCCCATGCCTTCTTCAAACAGCTCGCGGACGCGGTGTCCGGGGGCCTTGGGGGCCACCATCAGCACGTCGATGTCCGCGCGCGGCTCGATGAAGCCGAAGTGCACGTTGAAGCCGTGGGCGAACAGCAGCGCCGCGCCGGGCTTCAGGTTCGGCTCGATGTGCTCCTTGTACAGGTCGGCCTGAATGTGGTCGGCGACGAGGATCATCACCGCATCGGCGGCCTTGGCCGCATCGGCGGTGGTCATCACCCGCAGTCCGGCCTGTTCGGCCTTGGACCACGACTTCGAGCCCTCATACAGGCCGACAACGACGTCCACGCCGCTCTCTTTCAAGTTCAACGAATGGGCGTGCCCCTGGCTGCCATACCCAATTACGGCAACGGTCTTGCCGTCCAGGGCTGCTAGATCGCCGTCAGCTTCGTAGTAAATCGGTAGCGCCAAAACTTGCTCTCCTTCCTTGCCTACAAGAACGTCCTTATTCAACAGACGGGACCGGCGACCGGCGCCGGTCTCGTTCAAGCTCTACTTGGTTTCGACCGCGGTTTCTTCCACCGCCGGCTCTTCCATCCGGAACAGCGGTCCCGGCAACTGGTTTTTCGGCTCGCGCGCGATCGCCATCGAGCCGGAGCGGATCATCTCCACATCGCCGTAGTGCTGCAGCAGGTCGATGAGCGCCTCGACCTTGTCAGGCGACCCGGTCACTTCGAGAGTGTAGTGGGTCGGCGCGACGTCGACGATGCGGGCGCGGAAGATCTCCGCTTCCTTCGTCAGCGCCGAGCGCAGCTCCGGCCGGATCGAGCTGACCTTGATCAGCGCCAGCTCGCGCTGCACCGCCTTCGAATCGGTCAGGTCGACCGCCTTGATCACGTTCACCAGGCGCGTGATCTGCTTGATGAGCAGCTCGCGGTTCTCTTCGCTGACCCCGTCGACCACGATCGTCATCGACGACAGCGTCGGGTCGAGAGTCTTCGCCACCGTGAGGCTGGCGATGTTGTAGCCGCGCGAGGTGAGCACGCCGGCGACGCGCATCAGCGCGCCGGGCTCGTTCTCCACCAGGAGTGAAATGAGTTGTTCCATGGTCTTACGCCTCGATTCCTCGTCTCGTTGGGGCTAGTCGCCGGCCACCACAGGTTTCTGCGGCCCGAGAATCATGTCCGCCAGCGCGCCGCCGGCCGGAACCATGGGATAGACGCACTCCTTGGGAGTGACGTGGATGTTGAGCACGAACGGACCCGGCTCTTCGAACGCCTCGCGCAGCTTGTCGTCCAGATCGGCGGGGTTGCGCACGGTGGCGCCCTTCAAGCCGAACGCCGCCGCCAACATCGGAATGTCGGGGAAGCCTTCGTTCATCGCCACCTGGCTGTAGCGCTCGTTGTAGAACAGCTCCTGCCACTGGCGCACCATGCCGAGGGTGCCGTTGTTCATGATGATGAGCTTGACGGGCAGGTTCTGGGCCGCAATGGTGGCCAGCTCCGGCTGCGCCATCATGAAGCCGCCGTCGCCGCACAGCGCCACCACGACCTTGTCGGGGTTGGCCACCGCGGCGCCCATCGCCGCCGGCAGGCCGAAGCCCATCGAGCCCAAACCGCTCGACGACTGCCACAGCCGCGGCTTGTTGAAGCGGATCCACTGCGCCGCCCACATCTGGTGCTGGCCCACATCGACCGCCATGATCGCCTCGCCGCCCATGAAGTGATCGAGCCGCTGCATCAAGAACTGCGGCTTGATCTCATCAATCGTCGGCTCATAGGTGAACGGGTGCTGCTCCTTCCACGCAAACACCTGCTTGTGCCAGGCGGCGCGGGAGGAAGCGTGCTCGTCGGAAGCGGCGGTCTCACGCAGCCGGGCGTTGAGTTTCTTGAGCACGCGCTTGGCGTCGCCCACCACGCCGACATCGGCGCGGCGGTTCTTGTTGATCTCGGCCGGGTCGACGTCCACGTGCAGCACCCGGGCGTTGGGCGCAAAACGGTCCAGGCGGCCGGTGACGCGGTCATCGAAACGCACGCCCACGCCGATGATCGTGTCGCACTCGGTGATCGCCATGTTGGCCGCGTAGCCGCCATGCATGCCGAGCATCGAGACGTAATTCTCATGATCGGGCCGCATCATGCCGTGGCCCATCACCGTGTGCACCAGCGGGCAGCCCAGGATCTCCGACAGTTCGACGATCTCATCGGAGGCCTCGGCGCTGATGACGCCGCCGCCGGCGTAGATCAGCGGCTTCTCGGCCTCCCACAGCATGGTCGCCGCGGCCTCGACCTCGGACGGTTCGGGATCGAGTTGCAGCTCATAGCCGCGCAGCGGACGCAACTCGTTCGACGGCGTGAAGCGGCCCTTGCCGACCAGCACGTCTTTGGTGATATCCACCAGCACCGGGCCCGGACGGCCCGACTTGGCGATATAGAACGCCTCGTGGATCGCCTGCGTGAGCTCGTTGATGTCCTTGACCAGGTAGTTGTGCTTGGTCGCGGCGCGGGTGATGCCGAACGTATCGGCTTCCTGGAAGGCGTCGCGCCCGATCAGCGACTGCGGCACCTGGCCGGTAATCGCCACGATCGGAATCGAGTCCATCAATGCATCCACCAGACCGGTGGTCAGGTTCGTGGCGCCCGGGCCCGAGGTCGCCATGCAGACGCCGACGCGGCCGGTGGTGCGGGCGTAGCCCTGCGCCATGAACGCGGCATTCTCTTCGTGCCGGACGAGGATGTGGCGGAGGGGGTGGTCGTAGAGTACGTCGTAGATCGGCAGCGTGACGCCGCCGGGGTACCCGAAGATTACGTCGGCGCCCTCGCGGGCGAGGCTTTCGATCAGTATCTGCGCGCCTGTCATCAAGGCCATGTCGTTCCAGTCTCCGTTACTCTTGCCCTCAAGTCCGGCTCGAGTTTCCCCACGCCTCGCCCCTCAGCGCTTCTTAGGTTGAGCCGGCCCCTGGGCGAGGCAAGAAAAAAGGCCGCCAACCGGTCTCTTTTTCGCCCCGGCGGCGGCCTCTCTTTGAAGATCTCGAGTCAATCTCGTGGAGAAACCATCAGCCGGGGCCGCCTACCGCTACGATTACGATGGAGCCGTTAATTCGGATGATGGCGAAGGGTTCCGTCTCCGGGTCGGTCTCGACCGGAGCGGTGGCGATCATTTCCGCGGGCGACGCATGCGTCGCCGCGCTCGACCGCTCACGCGGCGAACGGCAGTGCGAAGAAGTCTTACGACCCGCACGCGCACCCTCAAAAGCAACCCTTCGACTCATTTCAGTACTCCGGCCCGAAAGAAAACTCTCCCTGGACCGATACTGCTCATCTTATACAGGCCTCCGGCGAATGGTCAACCGCCAAATGCATCCGGTTGCGCCGTCAGCGCTGGAAGCTCGACTCGTTGGTTCCCAGCAGCGCCTGCGCGTATTGGGTCCAGCGCTCGCCGCCGGCCAGGAAGTCCAGCGCCAGACGCAGCTCCGAGGCTGAAGGCTCGCGCCCCAGGGTCAGGCGATAGAGCGCCTCGACCCGCTCGGCCGGCGCGTCGACCTCCTCCACCCGCGCCGCCAGAGCCGTTGCGCGCTGCTGCATCCACTCGCTGTTGAGCACGAACAGTTGCTGCAACGGGGTGGTGGTCTGCTGCCGCTGCGGGGAGTGCTGGGTGACGTCAGGAAAGTCGTACAGCTGCAGCATGCGGTGCGGCCGGCCGCGGCTGATGCGGGCATAGACGGAGCGCCGCGGCGTCTCGTCAATCTCCGCCGATTCGCCGAACATTGCCAGATCCAGCTCGCCGGAAGCCTGCAGGATCGAGTCGCGCCAGGCTTCGATATCAAGCCGCTGCGGGTTCATCCGCCACAGCCAGCGGTTGGTCGGATCGGCCTGGTTGGCGTCGTCGCGCAGGCGGCTGTCCTGGCGATAGGTCGCCGAGAGCATGATCTCGCGGTGCAGCCACTTGAGCGACCAGCCGCTTTCGACGAAGCGGGCGGCCAAGTCGTCGAGCAGCTCCGGGTGCGTGGGTTTTTGGCCTTGCGTGCCGAAGTCCGACGGCGTGCGCACCAGATGCTCGCCAAAATGCCAGCCCCAGACGCGGTTCACCCACACTCGCGCAGCCAGCGGCCCGGCCTCGCCCACGATCTTGTCCGCCAGATCCAACCGCCCCGAGCCCTGCTCAAACGGCTCCGGCTCGTCCTCGGCGAAGACGGTGAGGAAGCGGCGCGGCACGATCTCGCCCGGGTTGGCGACGTTGCCGCGGATGAAGACCGGCAGATCGCGCGGCTCGCCCGGCCGCAGGTCGATCCAGGTGACCGTCGGCGTCGAGCCGTCGATCCAGACGCCGCTGTCGACGACCGCATGCGTCATCGGGGTCGCGTCCATCTCCAGGCGCTGCTTGAGCGCGTTGATCTCTTCCTTGAGCTCGGCGATGTAGGGATGCAGCTCCTCGGCGATCGTGTCGAGCTCGCCCAGATTGCCCAACTGGCCGCCGACGCGGACGGCGCGCTCGTGGTCCCACACCAGCTTGTCGGCCTCGGCCGGGTCCATCTCGACGATCGGGCGCTTGGCGAGCCAGGTGCTCGCGAACACGCCGGCCATGGCGTAGTAGTCCTTGTTGGTGATCGGGTCGAACTTGTGGTCGTGGCAGCGCGCGCAGGCCACCGTGAGGCCGAGCAGGCCGCGCGAGACCGCGTCGACGCGTTCGTCCCAGTCGTCGCTCGAGAGCGTCTCGATAACGTCGCGCGACAGCCGCGGGTCCTTGTGGTACATCGGCGAATTGCCGATGTAGCCGAGCGCCCGCATGTCGTCCGGCTCGAAGCCGGGCAGCAGGTCGGCGCCGAACTGCATGCGGATGAAGCGGTCGTAGGGAATGTCCTGGTTGACGGCTTCGATCACCCAGTCTCGGTAGCGCCAGGCGTAGGGATGCGGCCGGTTGGTGGACTCGCTGGTGGGGTGGTCCTCGGCCCAACGGGCTACGTCGAGCCAGTGGCGTCCCCAGCGCTCGCCGTATTGGGGACGGCGCATCAGGTCGTCGACGAGATCCTCATAGGCGGTCGGCGACGGATCGGCGGCGAAGGCTTCGATCTGCTCGTAGCTCGGGGGCAGCCCGATCAGGTCCAAATAGGCGCGGCGGATGAGCGTGCGGCGGTCGGCTTCGGGGGACGGTTCCAGGCCCTCGGCTTCGAGCTTGGCCAGCACGAAGGCGTCAATCTTGCGCTTCGACCAGCCGCGCCGTTCGGGCTGCGGGGCGAGCTTTTCTTCCAGCGGCTGGAAGGCCCACCAGCGCTTGCCTTCTTCGATGGGCGTGCCCGGGCCGGCGGGCTTCTTCGCCGGCGCCGCGGAGACCTCCGCAGCGCGCGGGTCGGCGGCGCCTTGCTCAATCCAGTGGGTGAAGTCGGCAATCGCGGCGTCAGAGAGCTTGCCGGTCGGCGGCATTTTCAGCGCCGGGTCCTTGTAGCTGAGCGCCTTGAGCAGCAGGCTCTTCTGCGGGTCGCCGGGCTTGACGGCCGGCCCCGAAGCGCCGCCGGTGAGCAGCCCCTCGCGCGTATCGACCCGCAATCCGCCCATCGGCTCCTCGAGTGCTGCGGAGTGGCAGGCTTCGCACTGCTCCAATAGCACCGGCCGGATCTTCTTCTCGAAGAACTCGATTTCCGGGGATTGAGCGGAAGCGCAGACCGCGACGGCCGCCAGGACCAGCAACCGTGGCGTGCGGCTCCAGCCGCGCCGGGTCGTCGCGTCCCGACGATCTTCCGGAACGTCGGCCGAACGGGCCGACGCGGCTCGCGTGGACGCGCGCGCCACGGGTCCCGCAGAGACCCTCATGCCAACAACTCCCGCACGACCCGTCCGTGCACGTCGGTCAGCCGGAAATCCCGGCCCGCGTAGCGATAGGTCAGCCGCTCGTGGTCAAACCCGAGCTGGTTCAGGATCGTCGCGTGCAGATCATGCACGCTCACCCGGTCTTCCACCGCCTGGAAGCCAAAATCGTCGGTCTGCCCGAACGTCACGCCGCCTTTCACGCCGCCGCCGGCCATCCACATGGTGAAGCCGTAGGGGTTGTGGTCGCGGCCGTCGCCGGCTTCCGACACCGGCGTCCGCCCGAACTCGCCGCCCCAGATCACCAGCGTCTCGTCGAGCATCCCGCGCCGCTTCAAGTCGCGGATCAGCGCCGCCGAAGCCTGGTCCATGTCCGGGCAGCGCTCGCGCAGCTTGTCGTTAATCTCCTTGTGGTCGTCCCAAGGTTGCCCCGGCCCGTAGTAGAGATGCACGTAGCGCACGCCGCGCTCCACCAGCCGGCGGGCGAGCAGACAGCCGTTTGAATAGGGCGTCGAGCCGTATTCCTCGCGCACGCTTTCCGGCTCGTTGCGCACGTCAAAGACGTCGAGCGCCTCGAACTGCATGCGGTAGGCGGTCTCCATCGCCTCGATGCGCCCGTCGAGATAGGCGTCCTCGCCAAAACTCTCGCGGTGGCCGCGGTTGAGCGCCTGCAGCAGGTCGAGCTGCTCGCGCTGGGCTTTGGCGTCGAGCTGGTCGTTGCGCAGATACCGGATCATCTTTTCCGGATCGGCTTCGGCGTGATCGATGTGCGTGCCCTGGTGCCTGGCCGGCAGAAATCCCGAGCGCCACAGGCTGCCGCTGCGCGCTTGGGGGCTCAATGCCACGAAGCCCGGCAGGTTCTGGTTCTCCGTGCCCAGGCCGTACGAGACCCAAGCGCCCAGAGTCGGCCGCGTGGAGGCGATGTTGCCCGAGTGCATCAGGTTCCGCGCCGGCGTGTGCGTCGGGTTGAAGGTGTACATCGAGCGGATGACCGCCAACTCATCCACCACCCCGGCCAAATTCGGCAGCAGCTCGCTGACCACGGTTCCCGACTGGCCGTGACGCTCGAACGCAAACGGCGACGGCAGCAGCCCGCCTGTCATGCGCTCGGTGCGCAGGTCGACCGAATCCGGCCGCTGCCCGGCGTATTTCTGGAGCGCCGGCTTGGGGTCGAACATGTCGATGTGCGACGGCCCGCCCGGCAGGAACAAGAAGATGATGTTTTTGGCTTTCGGCGCGAAGTGCGGTCCGACGGGAGCATCGTCCGCCGCCGACAGCTCAGGCGCAAGCATCCCCGCCAGGCCGAGCGCGCCGAAGCCGCCGCACAGCGATTCCACGAATCGCCGCCGGCTCATCGGTCTGGGCGAGAAGGGGGGCGTGGGAAACGGCATCTTCAGGTAAGCGATTATAACGGGAGCCGCCGATGAAACCCCTTCCCGCGCTACCGAAGCTTTACAGCGAACTCGCCTCGTGGTGGGAACTGCTGTCTCCGCCCGAGGAATACGTCGAAGAGGCCGAACTCTATCGACAAGCGCTGACGGCGGCCTGCGACCCGCCGCCGCGCACCTTGCTCGAACTTGGCTCCGGCGGCGGCAGCAACGCATTTCACCTGCAAAAACATTTCCGGATGACGCTGGTCGACCTCTCCCCCGCCATGCTCGCTGTCAGCCGCGCCGTCAACCCGGAGTGCGAGCACCTCGAAGGCGACATGCGCAGCGTGCGGCTCGGCCGCCTGTTCGACGCGGTCCTGATCCATGACGCCATCTGCTACATGACCACCCTCGACGAGCTGCGCCGTGCGGTCGAAACGGCGTTCGCCCACCTGCGGCCCGGCGGGGCGGCGCTGTTCGCTCCGGACTTCACGCGCGAAATTTTCCAACCCGGCGCCTCCCACGGCGGCCATGACGGCGACGACGGGCGCGGCCTGCGCTACCTGGAATGGGTCTGGGACCCTGATCCGTCCGATTCGACGTACATCGCCGACTACGTCTATGCGTTGCGTGACACCGACGGTGGGATGACGTCGGTGCAGGACCGTCACATCGAAGGCCTCTTCAGCCGCGACGAGTGGCTGCGGACGCTCGAGGAGGCGGGCTTCGAAGCGCGGCTGGAGCGCTTCGTCCACCACGACGAAGACGGGGAAGAGGTCGAAACGACCGAGGGCTTTTTGGGCCGTAAGCCCTGAGATGCGCGCCGCTTGGGGGTGCGGCGCTATCCTAACCGGCAAGATGCGAGCCCTCCTGCTTCTCCTCCTCGCCGCCGTCTCCGTCGCGGCCCAAAACTCCTACGAGCGGATGCTCGCCTCCCAGGAAGCCATCAACCTGCACCTCATCCGCGAAGCCCGCGCGCTGACTGATCGGGCCGCTGAGGAGCTGCGCTCGAAGGAGACCTGGGAGCCTTACATCGCCAAGCGCCGGCAAGAGATGCGCGCGATGCTCGGCCTGGAGCCGCCGCCGCCCAAGACGCCGCTCAACGTCCAGATCACCGGCCGGATCCAGCGGGACGGCTACGTGATCGAGAAAATCGCCTTTGAAAGTCTGCCCAAGGTCTACGTCACCGCCAACCTCTACCTGCCGACCAATGTCGACGGGCCGGTCCCGGCCATCATCTACGTCTGCGGCCACGCCTTCTCGGACCACGGCGCCAAAACAGCCTACCAGCGCCATGGCCATACCCTGGCCAAGCACGGCTACGCGGCGCTGATCATCGACCCCATCCAGATCGCCGAGCTGTTTGCGCTGCACCACGGCCTGCACAACAACGAGATGTACGACTGGTACTCGCGCGGCTACACGCCCGCCGCCGTCGAGGTCTGGAACACCATCCGCGCACTCGATTACCTGGAAACCCGGCCCGAGATCGACGCTGACCGCTTCGGCATCACCGGGCGCTCCGGCGGCGCGGCGATGAGCTGGTTTCCCACCGGCATCGATGAGCGCATCAAAGTCGCCGTGCCGATCATGGGCATCAGCACCTACGCCGCCAACGTCGAGGCCAACACGCAGAAAGGCCACTGCGACTGCATGTTCCTGGTGAACACCCGCATGCACGACATGCTGCACCAGGGTGCGCTGATCGCGCCGCGTCCGCTGCTGATGGGACACGGCGTGAAAGACGCCTTGTTCCCGGTGCCCGGCTATGAGGAGTTCGAGCGCAGAATGAAGACGCTGTACGCCAGCTATGGCCGCAGCGAGCAGTTCCGCAACATCGTGGTCGACACCGGCCACGCCGACTCGGACTACCTGCGCACCGAAGCGGTGCAGTGGTTCGACCAGCATCTGGTGAAGCGGCCGGCGCGCGCGATCGACGTCAGCTTCGAAGAAGTTCCGCCAGCCGATCTGGCGGTTTTCGGCGGCGACCCGCCTGCTGACGCACAGAACTACCGCGTGCACGAAACCTTCGCGCCGCCGCACAGGATCGAGCCGCAGTCCACCCTGGCCGACTGGAACGCCCGCAAGGCGGAGCTGCTCGAGAAACTGCGCGAGCGCGTCTTCATGGCATTCCCCGAAAACCCCGTAGCGCTGAACGTCCGCGCCGGGACGATTCCCGCGCCGGACGGGTTCGAGGCGCTGGCCTTCGACTCAGAGGAGGGGCTGGCGATCGAGGCGCTCTACCGGCCGCAGCCGGACTCGGACGGCCCGGCGCTGCTGTGGGTCGCTTCCGACCGCGAAGACATGGACGCGATCAGGCGCGTGCTGCGCCAGGTCGTGGGCAAGAACCCGCTGATGATCGTCTGGCCGCGCGGCGTGGGCGAGGTTCCCTGGCCCAAAACGTTCTGGAAGGACACGCTGCGCAACGCCATGCACCTGGGCCGAACTGTGGACTCGATGCGCCTGTGGGACGTGCTGCGGGCCGCCGAGGTCTTGCGCCAGAAGGCGCCGGGCGCTGAGATTGCCATCGCCGGGCAGGGAATTTCCGGCGCGCTGGGCCTCTATGCAGGCGTGCTGGATGAGCAGGTGGCGCAGGTGATTCTGCTGGACGCCCCGGCGAGCCATTTTGACGGCCCGATTTTCTTGGATGTGTTGCGCCACACCGATCTTCCGGAGGCGGCGGCCCTGATGGCGCCGCGCAGGCTGACCTTCTACGGCAAGATCCCCGAAGCGTACGCCGTGACGCAAGGCGTCTTCACATTGCACGGCAAGGCGGACCACATGGCGCTGGTGATGAGCATCGAAGGCGCGCTCAACGGCCGCTTCGAGCACAACTATTCGTCGGGGCTGTAAACACGCCAGGTCAACCCGGGCGGCTCCAGTTCTTCCGTGCCGCATCCCTTCAGGGTGCGGTCGCCGTCGAGGCTCCCTCCACCCGCCAGGTGAACCTGGGCGGCTCCAGATGGGATGGGATGAGCCGCCCGCCTTTAGGCGGCGGGTAGCGGCGGGTACACGCGGCCCGGAAAGACAGCCCCGGCGTTTCGTACCATGGACCCTCCACCCATGAGCGCGACGAAGAAACCCCGCATCGGCATCGCCGGCATGCTGCACGAGTCCAACACCTTCTCCTCCGAGCCGACCGACATTCCCGCCTTCCAGGGCCACGGCATGGCCCTCGGCGACGCCATTCTCGATGAATACTCGACCGCCGCTCACGAGGTGGGCGGCTTCATCGAGGGCGGCCTCAAGCATGGCTTCGAGCTGATCCCCACGGCCGTGGGCAACGCCACTCCGTCCGGTACGGTCACCGACCGGGCGCTGGACATGGTGACCGCCGAGATCCTCTCGCGCCTCGAAGCCGCCGGGCCGCTCGACGGCGTCTTGCTGGCGCTGCACGGCGCGATGGTGGTCGAAAGCTTCCCCGACGGCGACGCCGAGGTGCTGCGCCGGCTGCGGGCCGTGCTCGGAGACGAGCTGCCGATCGTAGTCACCCACGACGCCCACGCCAACGTCGCCCCGGTGGAGATCGAGCTCTCCACCGCGCTGGTGATCTACAAGGAAGTGCCCCACACCGACCAGCGCGAGCGCGGGCTGCACGCCGCCGACATCATGGCGAAAATCCTCTACGCCGGCGCCAAGCCGACGCAGGCGATCGAGAAGCCGGAGATGGTCTACAACATCGTCTGGCACAACACCTTCCGCGAACCGATGCTGCCGCTGGTGCAGGAGGCGCGCCGGCTGGAGAGGGAAAACCCGAAAATTCTCGGCGTGAGCGTGCCGGTCGGCTACCAGTACGCCGACGTGCCGCAGATGGGGCCGAGCGTGGTCGTCGTCACCGACAATGATCCCGAGCTCGCCCGCTCCGAGGCCAAGCGCCTGGCCGCGATGATGTACGAGCACCGCAAGGTGATGCAGCTCAACCTTCCCGAGCCGGCCGAAGCCGTGCGCATGGCGATGGAGTCGACCGAGACGCCGGTGGTGCTCGTTGAGTTGGGCGACAACGTCGGCGGCGGTTCCGCGGCCGATGCGACCTTCCTGCTGGACGAGTTGGTCAAGCAGCAGGCCAAGGGCTGGGTGGTGGCGATCTGCGACCGCACCGCCGTCGAGCGAGCGCTCGAGATCGGCGTCAACGGCTATTTCGACGATGAGGTTGGCGGCAAGACCGACAGCCTGCACGGAGCCCCCGTCCGCATCGAAGGCAAGGTCAAGCTGCTCTATGACGGCAAGTACGTCGAGCCGGCCGTGCGCCACGGCGGCCGCCGCTACCAGGACCAGGGCGTCTCGGCGCTGATCGAGGTCGAGGGCTCCACGCGCGACGAGCCGAACCTGGTGCTGCTGACCTCCGAGCGCCACATGCCCTTCAGCCTGGGGCAGCTCACCTCGGCCGGCATCGACGCCGCGCGGCAGCGGATTCTGGTCGTCAAGGCCGCTGTCGCCTTCCGTGCCGCCTACGAGCCCATCGCCGGAAGAATCATCGAGGTCGACACCGGCGGCCTCACCGCGGTCAATCCCGCGCGGTTTGACTACAAGCGCGTCCGGCCGGGTCTGGCGGGAATGTAGCACGCGCGGCCAGCGCCTTGCGCTATCTTGAGCGCCATGGCGATGCGACTGGCTGCGCTGGCGGCGGTGATGGCAGCGATTCTGTCGGCGGCGGACCCGGCTCTGCCCGACCGCTTCCTGATGGCGGCGATCAGCGTCGAGCCCCAGGCTTGGGACAAGGCGTCGAACTACCAGAAACTCGAGCGCTTCGCCCGCGAGGCCGCCGCGAAAGGCGCCCGGCTGATCGTCACTCCCGAGGGCTTTCTCGAAGGCTATGTGGGCAACGAGAACAAGAACCCCGAAGTGACGGCCGAGCGCTACGCCGCCATCGCGGAACCGCTGGACGGTCCCTATGTGAAGCGGGTGCGCGCCCTGGCCCGGGAGCTCGAAGTGCACCTGATGCTGGGCTTCGCCGAGAAGCGCGACGGCAAGATTTTCAACTCGGCGGTGCTGTTCGACCCGTCGGGGGAAGTGGCGTTGCACTACTCGAAGAGCCACACCGCGCATGACGAGCCGTTCAACACCAAGGGAACGGCGTTTCCGGTGGCCAAGACCGGCCTGGGGCGTCTGGGCGCGTTGATCTGCTACGACCGCCGCCTGCCGGAGACGGCGCGGGTGTTGGCGATCGGCGGGGCTCAGCTCATCCTGGTCCCGGCCTGGGGCTCCTACACCGAACTCAACGACGCGCTGATGCGGACGCGGGCCTTTGAGAATGGAGTCTGGGTCGCGTTCGTCCACCCGCACCGGGTATTGCTGATCGACCCGCGCGGCAAGGTGGTCGCCCAGAACAGCACGGAAGACGACGAGGTGGTGATCGGCGAGATCGTGCTGGACGAGCGGGTCGGCGCCGGCCCGGTGCGCGACCGCCGCCCGGAGATCTACGACGGACTGCTGGCGCCCCCTGCGCCGGACAGGAATGTCCGGCCCCACTGAAGACGGGGCCAGCTGAGTGGGACGAACATTCCTGTTCGTCCGCCTACCGCACCCCAATCGCCGCCACCAACCGGCCGCACTGTACGCCGTCCCGACGATAGGAAGGAAACAGTTCCGGGTGCGCGAACGTACACAGCCCGGTATCAAGAACCCGCTCCTGCGACAACCCGGCCGCGGCCAGTTGCCGGCGCGCGGCGGCGGGCAGGTCCAGATGCGGGCGCGACCACTCCGGCCGGCGCATTACCGCCGCAGGGTCGAACTCGGCGGCCACCTCTTCGCCGACCTCGTAGTTTTCAGCCCGGATGCAGGGGCCCAACAGCGCTTCGAGATCCTGCGGCCGGCTCGCGTAGCGGCGCTCCATCTCCGCGGCCGTATTGAGGACGATGCCGGCGGCCATGCCTCGCCAGCCCGCATGCGCGGCGCCGACCACGCGGCGGACCGGGTCGACCAGCAGCACCGGCAGGCAGTCGGCGGTGCGGACCGTCAGCAGCGCGCCGGCTCGGCCGCCGACCAGTGCGTCGCCCTCGGGCTCGCCCTCCATCCACTCGACCTCGGCAGCGTCGACCACAGTCGGCGAATGCGTCTGCCGGAGAGCGACCAGAGCTTCCGCGCCCGGCTCCCGCGCCCAGGCGCCGTCGGCGGATTGCAGGGTGGAGAACCCGTGGATCAGCCAGGCATGGCTCTCCCACGGAACCCAGCGCAAGAACCCCCGCTCGTCTTGGCGAACCGACATCCAGCCCCGAGTCTACCAGCGTGGTCCTGTCGGGCTAGGATAGCGTTAGGTGCAGGTGACAGAGATTTTTCGCTCGATCCAAGGCGAATCGACCTTCGCGGGGCTGCCGTGCACCTTCGTGCGGCTGACCGGCTGCAACCTGCGCTGCCGCTGGTGCGACACCGAGTACTCCTTCCACGGCGGCACGAAGATGTCGATCGACGAAGCGCTGGCCGAAGTCCGGCGGCTGGGCGGCAACCTGGTGGAGCTGACCGGCGGCGAACCGCTGCTGCAGAAGGACGCTATTCCTTTCCTTGAGCGGCTGCTCGACGAGGGCTTTCGCGCGATGCTCGAAACCAGCGGCGAGCGGCCACTGGCCGACGTGCCGCGCGAGGTGGTGAAGATCGTCGACGTGAAATGCCCCGATTCCGGCGAGCCCGACACCTTTCGGCTCGAAAACCTGGCCGCGATGGCGCCGCACGACCAGCTCAAGTTCATCGTCTCCTCGCGGCGCGATTACGAGTTCGCCCGGGACTTCACGCGCGAGCATGATTTGGAGAAGCGATTTGCGGCAGTGTTCTTCTCGCCCGTACACGGCGAGATGGACCTGGAGGCCCTGGCGGGGTGGATTCTCGACGACGCACTGGAGGGGGTGCGTTTCGGACATCAGCTCCACAAGACCATCTGGGGAGCCGAGAAACAGGGAGTTTGAGATACAAACGGGACTCCGCGAACCGCAAGGGGTTCGCTCAACGGAGTCCGTGGATTCGCCTCAGTTGCGGTTGAGTTCAGCCAAAGCCGGTGCGGAGATCATCCCCAGCTGCTCGAGCTGCCGGATGATGTCGATGTTATCTTCGATCTGCAAGAAGAAGCCGTACTTGAGCATGTCCTTGGCTTCTTTGAGCGTGCGAGCGTCTTCCAGACTGAGCCGGGCCACCAGGCCGCCGTTGGAACGGTGGACTCCGATGTACCAAGACTCTCCTTCGGCGAACGCGCCTAAGCGCATCGAGTCGCCCATGTACTGGAACCGCCCTTCTTCTCCGCGGGCTTGGACGAGTTCAACCCCTGATTCGCGGTAAATGACCATACTTGCCGCCCTCTGCCTATTAGTATGGCAAACGCGCCCGGAAGGTTTCGTTTATCTTCCGTCTTCGATCAACTATGTCGAATGACGAGCACGTCGCCGTCCTGGACGATGTAGTCGCGGCCCTCCAGGCGTAAGACGCCTTTTTCCTTGGCCCCAGCATAGCCGTTCAGCTCCACCAGCGTCTGCCAGGGAATCGTCTCGGCCCGAATAAATTTCTTCTCAAAATCGGTGTGGATCGCCCCGGCGGCCTTGGCGGCCTTGGTGTTTTTGGGAATGGTCCAGGCGCGCACCTCAGTGTCGCCGGCGGTGAGGAACGACATCAGCCCCAGCAGATCGTAGGTGGCCTGGATGAGGCGGTCGAGACCCGGCTCTTTCAGGCCGTAGTCGGCGAGGAACGTCGCCTGATCTTCCGGCGGCAACTGCGCGAGTTCCGCTTCGATGCTGCCGCAGACAGCGGTAACGGCCACTTTGGGCTTGTCGACGAGCCATTCCTCGCTGTAGCGCTGCTCGATCTCGGCCAACTCCGGCGCCTGATCTTCGCCGAGGTTGAGCACCAGCAGCATCGGCTTCTCCGACAGGAACTGGAAGCCGCGCAGACGCTTCTCGTCTTCGGGCTCGAGCTCGAGCGCGCGCAACGGCGTCTCGTTCTCGAGCATCTCGCGGCATTTTTCGAGCAGCTCCTTCTCGCGCGGCAGCTCGGGGTTGCGCAGCTTCTTGAGGTCTTTCTCCACGCGCTCGAGACGCTTCTCCACCACTTGCAGGTCGGCGAGGATCAGCTCGGCTTCGATGGCGTCCCAGTCGCGCTTGGGGTCGATATCGCCCTCGACGTGCATCACCATGTCGTCGTCAAACAGCCGCAGCACATGCGCGAAGGCGTCCACGGCGCGCAGGCTGGCGATGTAGCTGGGCTCCTGCAGGGCTTCTTTCGACAGCGCCGGCATGTCGACGTACTCGACGGTGGCGTGGGTGATCTTGGGCGGCTGGAAGATCTCGGCCAGGGCGTCGAGACGCTTGTCGGGCACCTTGGCGACGCCGATCTGCGCCTTGGTCGAGCCGATGCGGCCCTCGCTGGCGACGCCGGTCAAGATCGTGAACAAAGAGGTCTTGCCGACCTGCGGCAGACCGATGATGGCTGTTTGCATGGGGAGAATTCGAGCTTACAACGAATCGCGGCCGACGATCCCGAAACAGACGAGCGTAGAAGCCCCCCAGCCCCGTCTCAGACGGCGCGTTACAGTCAACAGAGGACTGACTCGGCCTCGCCTGGGAGGTTACGACGTGCCGATCCCGCGGTCTTTCTACAAACGGAGTACGGTTCTGGTCGCCCGCGACCTGCTCGGCGCCGTCGTCCGCCACGGCCCGCTCGCCGGCCGCATTGTCGAGACCGAGGCCTACCTCGGCGAGGCCGACGAGGCCGCCCACAGCTTTGCCGGCCTCACCCGCCGCACGCGCGTCATCTTCGGCCCGCCCGGCCACGCCTACGTCTATTTGAGCTACGGGCTGCACTGCTGCCTGAACTTCGTCGCCGAGCCCGACGGCCGGCCCGGCTGCGTGCTGATCCGCGCCCTCGAACCGCTCGAAGGGCTCGACCAGATGTTCCTACGCCGCCCTCGCGCCCGCAAACCCCGCGACCTGTGCTCCGGCCCCGGCAAGCTCACCCAGGCTCTCGGCGTGACGCTCGAGCACTACGGCGCCGATCTAACCCGGGGACCGCTGACGGTCGAGCCGGGCGAGAGCGGCGGCTTCGACATCGGCGTTTCCACACGCATCGGCATCACCCGCAGCGCCGAGCTCCCGCTGCGCTTCTTCATCCGCGACAATGAGCACGTCAGCCGCCGCTGAGCCCGAGCCGTGAAGCGTCCGCGCCACATCTTCCACCTCGACATGGACGCCTTCTTCGTCTCGGTCGAAGAGCTCGAAGATCCGTCGCTGAAGGGCAAGCCGGTGGTCGTGGGCGGCCAGGCGGACCAGCGCGGCGTGGTCTCGGCGGCCTCTTACGCGGCGCGACGCTTTGGCGTGCACTCGGCGATGCCGCTGCGCGAGGCCTACCGCCGTTGCCCCCAGGCGATCTTCCTCGACGGACACCCGCACCGCTACCGCGAGTACTCAAAAAAGGTCCACAGCATCCTGCGGGACTTTTCGCCGGCCGTCGAGCAGGTCTCGATCGACGAGGCCTTCCTCGATCTGACCGGCGCGGAGCGGCTGCTGGGCCCGCCGCTGCAAGCCGCCCATACGCTCCATGAACGCGTGCGCGCCGAAACCGGGCTGCCCTGCTCGATCGGCGCCGGGACATCCCGGCTGATCTCGAAAATCGGCTCAGGGCTGGCCAAGCCGAACGGCGTCTTGTGGATTCAGCCCGGCCTGGAAGCCGAGTTCCTGGCGCCGCTGGACATCAAGAAAATTCCCGGCGTCGGCAAGGTCTTGCAGCAGAAGCTGCGCGACTGCGGCATCCACCGCATCGGGCAACTCGCCGACCTCGACGAAGGGTTCCTGGCGCAGCGCTGGGGCAAGTTCGGCCGAGCGTTGGCGGGCAAGGCCCAGGGGCTTGACGCCGGCGGCTGGTTCGAGGGCGAGATCGGCGGACGCGAGCTGCCCAAGTCCATCAGCCACGAGACCACCTTCTCCGAAGACACCAACGACCGCAAGCTGCTCGACGCCACCCTCGCCAAGCTGGTCCAACTGGTCGCGCGGCGCCTGCGCGAGCATCGGCTGTGGACGCGCACCATCCAGATCAAACTGCGCTACTCGGATTTTTCGACCTTCACACGGGCGCGCACGCTCGACGAGGCCACGCAGCTCGATAACGTGCTGCTCGAGGCGGTGCGCGGGCTTTTTCGCGACAATTGGAAGAGTCCCAAGCGCATCCGGCTTCTGGGGGTCCACGCCGGCGGGCTGACCAACCCGGAAGGCCAGCTCGGCCTGCTCGACTCAGACGCACGGCGCAAGTGGTCGAGCGCCCTGGCCGCCGCGGATTCGTTGCGCGACCGCTTTGGCGAAACCGCCGTCGGGCTGGCCGCGGCGATGCGGCACGGACGCCGCGAGCGGGTGCACGAGAACCCGGCCGGCTTGCCGGGCAAGGACCCGAAGGAAGAACCGTTTGACCGCTGAAACTCTCGCGCTCTCCGTCGTCCACGAACTCCGCCGAGCGGGCCACCAGGCCTACTGGGTGGGCGGTTGCGTGCGCGACCGGCTGCTGGGCCAGGAGGCGAAAGACATCGACATCGCTACCGACGCCACCCCGGCCGAAGCGCAGATGCTGTTCCCCAAGTCGGAGATGGTGGGGGCCGCCTTCGGCGTGCTGCTGGTCAAAGCCCAGGGCGTCGCCATCGAGGTCGCCACCTTCCGCGTCGACCATGAGTACAAGGACGGCCGGCGGCCCGAAGGCGTCACCTTCACCCGCAGCGCCGAGCAGGATGTGCAGCGCCGCGACTTCACCATCAACGGCCTGCTCTATGACCCGATCGAGCGCAAGGTCCTCGACTACGTCGGCGGTCAGGCCGATCTCGAGGCGAAAATTATCCGCGCCATCGGCGATCCGGAAAAGCGCTTCGAAGAGGACCGACTGCGGATGCTGCGCGCCGTCCGCTTCGCCGCCCGATTGGGGTTCGAGATCGAACCGAAGACGCTCGAGGCGATCCGGCGGCAGGCGGCCCGCATTTTGGATATCGCCGCCGAGCGCATCCGCGGCGAGCTCAACCGCATCCTCACCGAAGGGGCTGCCCGGCGCGGCTTCGAACTGCTCGACGAGACGCGCCTGCTGGCGCACATCCTGCCCGAGGTCAAGAACCTCCAAGGCGTGGAGCAGCCGCCGCAGTACCACCCCGAGGGCGACGTCTGGACGCACACGCTGATCATGCTCGAAGGCCTGCCCGCCGGCTGCACGCCGACGCTGGCGATGGGCGTGCTGCTGCACGACATCGGCAAGCCCGGAACCTTCGAGCGGGCGCCGGATCGCATCCGCTTCCACGGGCACGTCGAGCTGGGCGTGGAAATTGCCGAGCGCATCTGCCGCCGGCTGCGCTACTCCAACGACGACACCGAGCAGATCCTGGCGCTGGTGGAAAACCATATGCGGTTCGCGCACGTGAAGGACATGCGCCGCAGCAAGCTCAAGCGTTTCGTACGCATGGACGGCTTCGACGAGCACCTGGCGCTGCACCGGCTCGACTGCCTCTCCGCGGATCGGCCGCTCGGCAACTACGAGTTCGTGAAGCGGGAGCGCGAGGAGTTCGAGCGAGCCGCCGCCGAGTCGCCGCCCCAGCCGCTGCTCACCGGCCGCGACCTGATCGAGCTGGGTTACGAGCCGGGCCCCAAGTTCAAGCCCATCCTCGAAGCCGTCGAGGACGCCCAGCTGGAAGACCGCATTTCGACCCGCGAAGCGGCGCTCGAGCTGGTGGCGCGCGAATTTCCCGTCGAGCGGCCGAGCGACTGAGCGGCGTATACTGAGGCGTCGGCGGATGGTGATGGACGAGGACAAGCTGGTGAGTGTGTTTTCGGCGCGGGAGATCAGCGCGAACGCCGAGGCGGAAGTGCTCAAGAGCCTGCTCGAATCGGCCGGCATCCGCGCCATCATCAAGCACACGCCGCCGACGTTTCAGCGGCCGGGAGGCGTCAGCCTGCTGGTCCTGTCGTCTGAGGAAGCCGACGCCGTCGAGATCATTCACGACGCCCGCGAGGGTGCGGCCGAGGCCGGGTGAGGTAAAGCGTGCCGGAAGAGAAGAAAATCCCGAACGAAAAGTTCGTCAACGTTTTTGAGTCGAGCAGCTTCGACGCCGAGTCCGAAGCCGACGTCATCCACGGCCTTCTCGAGGCCAACGACATCGACTCGATGATCGTGCGGCAGAACGTCCAGGAGCTGCCGGCGGGCGTGGTGGAAGTGCGCGTACTCGAGTCGCGAGCCGAGGAAGCGCGCGAGTTGATCGATTCCTCTCGAGTCGAAGACTAGGGCGTCACTCGCTCGACACGCGCCACCAATCCTGCAGGTCTTGCCGGAGTTGCTCGACGAGTTCGGGCTTCGCGGCGGCCTGGTCATTCTTCTCGCCGGGGTCGTTGACCACGTTGTAGAGTTCCGGCTCGAGCTGCATCCACTCCACCCGCCACGGGCGAATCATCAGCTCGACGTCGGCGTTGGGGCGGTAAGGCTCGATGAGCTTCCAGCCGTCTTCGCGCACCATCCAGCGGTATTTGAGGTTCGCCACGGGATTGGCGACATCGACGGCGGTGTGCGCGAATAGCGCCCCGTAGATGCGGTCGCGTCCCTTCAGAGCGGCGGCATCCTGCAGGTCGATCCCCGGCAGCTCGGCCGGCCCTTCCAGCTCGGCGGCGGCCAGGATCGTCGGAACCAGATCGATGCTGCTCACCAGCGTGCGCTCGTCGCGGCGCGGGGCGATCTTGCCGGGCCATTTGGCCAGGATCGGCGTCCGCAGGCCCGCGTCGTAGGGCGAAACCTTCGACCGCGTCTGGTACCAATCCTGCGGGTTGGCCGGCTGCACCCAACCGTTGTCGGAGACGTAGAGCACGAGCGTGTTCTCCGTCAGCCCGCGCTCGTCGAGATGGCTGAGCAATTGGCCCACCGTCTCGTCAAACCACTCCACCATGGCGTAGTACTTGGCGATCGCTTCGGGCCTCCCCTCGGTCTGGTATTTTGCCAGCAGGCGCTCGGGCGGATCGTGCGGCGTGTGGGGCATGAACGGCGCGTACCACAGGAAGAATGGTTTGTCGCCGGCGGAGTCGATGAAGTCATAGACCGGCTGCATCGTCTCGCGCCCGATCTTGAGGCCCTCGTCGCCATGGCGGCCGCCGCGGGAGACGTCGCCATGCGTCATACATTCGTCAAAGCAACACTTGCACTGGCCTTCCCACCATTTGCCCGACTGATGGCTGGTGTAGCCGGCTTTGCCCAAAATATCGCTGACGGCGGGCGAGCTGCGAAAGATGTTGACCATGCGCTCGCGGTTGGCCGCATCGCGCATCTCGCCGTCGGGGTCGTTGCCGGTGATGCCGTGCTGGTGGGGATACAGACCAGTCATGATGGTGGCGAGGCTGGGCCGGCAGAGCGAGGTCGGCACGTAGCCGCGGGTGAAGACCAGGCTTTCCGCGGCCAGCTTGTCCAGATGCGGGGTTCGGATCGCCTCATGCCCCATAAAGCCGTAGTCGGTCCAGGCGTGGTCGTCGGAGATGATCATCACGACGTTCGGCGGCGGCGTTTCAGCCTCGGGCGCGGAGGGCGCGACATCGAGGAAGAAGAAGACGCCGACGGCAGCAGCGGCGGCGAGGATCTTGATGGCGTTGGCGACCGAGCGCGACATGGCGGAAGCTATCGTAGCGCGACGAGGTCCGGAGAGGACGCTAAGCCAGCAACTTCGTCATCTCCGCTATATCCAGCCGCGCCGTATACGGGTCTTGATAGGCCGGATCGAAATCGGGTGCGGCCCAACGCTCGATTTCGCGGAATCGCCGAGCGGCCTCGACTGACTCCACGTCGCTTAGTCTTCGCTTCCCCAGCAGCCCATCCACCATTCCCGGGGTCGGAAGCCGGTCGGCGGCCAAGCCGAAATGCTCAACGACCGCGTCCTGCCGATTGCTCAAGATCAGTCCCATGACAGTCTCCACCAGCAAGAACGATCGAAGGCTGGGGGACCACAGGCCCATGCAGCCCGGCTCGAAGATCTCTCCGATCTGAACGATCGGCTCCGGAAAACGCTTCGCATCATGGGGTTCGACCCAAAGGCCATAAGGCTCGCCGGAGCCGTTGGCGCCGAAGGCCAGGACCGCCGCCGGGACCGGCCATTCCCATTCCCGGAGTTGATCCGACATTGAAATCAGCGAGCCGTCCTCGTCGTTGTCGAGCAGCGGGTGCATCGTAAAGTTACCGGTGTTCAGCGAGAGCCCATTGCTAAAGCGGTAGAGCTGTCGAAACGGCTGAGGCAGCTTGAAGCCGAGTTTCGCCTCGGCGGCGGCAAGGTCCGCCTCTTGAGCAGGCGGACGGAAGCTATGCTCCTCGCCGGTTTCCCGCCAGACGTCGAACAGGGTTTCGAGATCCAATTCGCCCTTAATTCCCCAGCGCCTTGCGCGCCTTTGCAAAATCCTCCGGGCGCACGTAGAGCACGTACCCGAAGCCGCCTCGGCCATCGGTAACGCCCGCCGAGGAATACACTTCCACCCCGACGTCGGCCAGCTTGCCATACAGCTCCGCCGCGGCGCCCAGGCGGTCGTCGCCTTGCACCAGGAACGCCTGCTGCGGGCCGCTCCACTCCACCGACCCGCCCTTCACGGCTTCCAGAAAGCGGTCCTTGTCGTCGGGAAACAGGGTGAGTTGGGTATGGCCCGGCCCGGTCGGATTCGTCCAGAACGCAAGCAGGTTCACCCCCGCCTCGGCGATGTCCGAGAGCCACTGGCAGGCTTCACAGGCGTCGGAGGCGACCGTCCCATGAAAGTAGTCGACAGGACGTACGCTGAGTTCCATGGCTGCATTCTACGCCCAACTCACCGTATTTCCTCCGACAAAAAATCCGCCCGACTCTCGGGCATTCCGCCTCTTCATGCCCCCCAAACGTGTTTACCTGAAGGGAGGAGAAGTGTTCCGTGCATTCAATTCGAACCATTCTCGCTCCCGTCGATATCTCCAAGGGCGCGCAGCGCAGCGTTCGAGAAGCGGCGTTGATCGCCTCCAAGTTCGACGCCACCCTCCTGCTGCTGCACGCAGAGCCGAAAGACAGCGAAGACAACGACTTCCGCGGTGAGGAGGCGCCCGGCGAGCAGGACGCCTATGAGCTCGAAGAGCTCTCCCACCTGGCCGAAAACGAAGCGCCCGACGCCGTCAGCGAGCTGCTGAATGTGCCCGGCGAAGTGCCCGAAGCCGTCGCACGGGTCAGCAGCGAACGCAATGTCGACTTGATCGTGATGCCGACCCGCGGCCGCGGCGACTACAGGCAATTCGTGCTGGGTCCCAAGACCACCCAGGTGCTCAAGACCGCCTCCTGCCCGGTGCTGACCGGCGCCCACGTCGAACAGCCGCTCGACGCCTGCTATCCGTACAAGAAGATCGCCTGCCTGATCGACCTCAAAGAAGGCTCGGCCGAGCTGCTCGAAAAGGCTCACTCCTTCGCACAAGCTTTCGGCGCGGCGCTGACGGTCGTGCACATCCCGCCGGACTTTCCGGCCGGCATGCACAAGGAGTTTTCCCAAGCGCTCAACAGTTCGGCCCGGCTGCGCGTGGAGGGCCTGCTCGAAGAACAGGAGTTCGAGGCCGGCATTGCGGTCAAGGTCGGCCTGGTCGAAGAGGTGCTGCCGCCGTTTCTGGAAAAGGGCGAGTTCGACCTGCTGGTGATCAACCGCAACTCGAGCTCCAAGGAAGGCGAAGACGAGAAACTGAGCCAAAAGGCTTACAAGGCGATCTGCTGCTCGCCGTGCCCGGTGCTGAGTTTTTAGGAAGGGGACTCCCGCAAGAGGCTACTGATAGATTTCGCTACGATGCCCGATTCGAACCACCAGGACTGTCAACCCCCCGTCTTGGAGCTGGCAGACGAGTCGATAGTCGCCGACACGATACCTCCACAGCCCATGCATGCCGCCGGACAGGCTCTTACCGAATCGGCGTGGGTCCTCCGTCGTGGCAACCCGAGTTCGCAAGTACTTTAGGATGCGGTCCTGGAATTGCCGATCGAGTTGTCGCAGTTCGCGGCGAGCGTCTTCGGTGAGTTCAACCCTCCAAGTCACGCCCTTGTTCCAGCTCCTCCAGCGTCCAACGCCTGCCGAGTCGATCGATTCGGCTCAAAGCCGCTTCGAGATCGTCTTGGTCTTCGAGGAGCTGGACAATCGCCTCCTGCGCGCAAACAGACGGACTGGTTCCCCGCTGCTTGGCAATGGCAGTCAAACGGTCTTCGATGGACTTGGGCAGCTCGATCGTCAACATCAGCTTGAACCTCTGCCATGACTCTAGCACCGGCCGCAACCGATCTCTCGTCCCGCAGCCCTACGCCAGAATCTTGTCGCACGCCCGCAGGCACAGCGCAGCAATGGTCAGCGTCGGGTTCTTGTCCGGGTTGGTCGGGAAGGTCGCCCCGTCGACAATCGAGACGTTGGGCGAGTCCCACAGCCGGCTGAACGGATCGGTCACCGAGTTCTCGCGTTCGGTCCCCATGCGGGCCGTGCCGAGCTCATGGATGTGCGCTCCGCCCGGCTTGATGCGTCCGCGCGGCTCGTCCGGCGATGTCTTGGGCTCATAGACCTGCCCGCCGGCCGCCTCGATCAAGTTGCGGAACTCCACCTGGATGTCCTCGGCCATCAGGTAGTCGTTCTCGGCCCACTCGAAGTGAATCTTGACCGTGGGGATGCCCCACTGGTCCTTCGTCCCGGTCGGGTCGATCTCGACGAAGCACTTTTCGTTGGCGAACGATTCGCCGGCCGTACCCAGGCGCACGTACGCCCCAAAGTGCTCGCGGGCGGAACTTTTGAAGGCCTTGCCGTAGCCCGGAATCGTATTCGCAAAATCCGCCGCCGAACCCAGCAGCGGCATCGCGTAGCCGCCGAAAACTTCGATGTGATAGCCGCCGGCAAAGCGGTTCTTGCGGTCGTACTTCCACCACGGAATCATCACGTGCCCGCTGTGGACGCCGTCTTCGTTCACCCGCGGCCGGTCCAGCAGTTGCGGCAGCAGCCCGAACGCCGACTCCACGGCGACGGTGTCGGTGAGGTGCCGGCCGACATGGCCGGTCGAGTTGCCCAGCCCGTCCGGGTGCGCGGAAGATTTTGAGTTCAGCAGCAGCCGCGCGGTCTCGATCGAGCTGGCGGCGACCAGGATGTGTTTGCCGCGGATCTGGCGCTCTTGCCCGGTCGTGGTGTCGATGTAGGAGACTCCGGACGCCTTGCCGTCGGCGCCGACGACAATCTCGCGCGCCATCGAATCGGTCAGCAGCGTCAGCTTGCCGGAAGCCAGCGCCGGGTCGATCTGGTACTGGATCGAGCAGTATTTCGAACCCGTCATGCAGCCGCGGTTGCAGGCGCCGCACCAGTGGCAGGCGGGACGGCCGAGCGCGTTCTTCGTCAACACGGCGCGGCGGATGGGGATCATCGGCATGCCGATCTTCTTCGCGCCTTGGCCGAGAATCACTTCGTGGCATTTGGGCTTCATCGGCGGCAGGAATTCGCCGTCAGGCAGGCTGGGGATGCCTTCCTTGGTCCCGCAGACGCCGAAAATGCGCTCGGCTTCGGTGTAGTAAGGCTCGAGGTCGGCGTAGGAGATGGGCCAGTTGTCGCCGTAGCCGTAGCGGTCACGGCACCGAAAATCCCACTCGGCCATGCGGTAGCTGTGGCGGCCCCAGTTGTTGGTGCGCCCGCCGAGCACGCGCGCGCGCCACCATTGGAACTGCTGTCCGTCGGCCACGCGGTACGGCTCGCCGGGCAACTGGTTGCCGCCCAGATGGGCGTTCATCGAGCGGCCGCGGTCGGCGTACTCGTAGGGCCAATTATGAGAGCGGTAGTCCTTGCCCGGATCCAGGCTCGGCCCGCCTTCGAGCAGCGCGACCTCCAGACCCGCCCCCACCAGCTTCTGCACCGCGGTTCCGCCGCCGGCGCCGCTGCCGATGACCACGGCGTCATACACTTTCGGGCTCTTGATGACCTGCACAGCCCCTCGATCGTAGCGCTTGCGAGCCTCAGCGCAGGCGGACCGCCGTCTCGTCGGGAAAATCCTTAGGGATGGGCCAGCTCGTCTCGCCCGTCGCCGCCCACTGGGCCGCACGGATGAGCGTCGTCTGGAAGCCGACGCAGCGCACGCGATCGGGGATGCCCTCGTCCGTCTTCCAGATGTGGCCGAACGAGGAGTTGTAGACGCGACCCTCGCCGTAGCCGACCGTCCATTCGAGCGGCCACCAGGTGTCGGTGGCGTGGTGGCGGCCGTAGCTGAGCACTGTCAACTCCTCGGCCGGGCCGCGGGCGTAGGTGTAAACCTCGATGTCGGGCGTCAGCCAGCGCGCGGGGTAGCTGCGGTGGATCGGATGCTCGCCGCGGCGGATGACGACGGTGTCCTGGCGCGGGCCGTGGCTGGTGTTGTCGCCCATGCCGGGCGGGATGCGCTCGATGCGGCCGTCGGGATCGAGCCGCAACGCGACCCCGGAGTCCTTGTCGCGCCAGCCGAGGCCGATCATGCGGTCGTACTCGGGCCAATGCGGGAAGGCGTTGTTGGCCGAATGGTGGATCAGCAGCCCGCCGCCGCCGCGCACGTAGTCTTCGAGAGCCCGCTCCACCTCGCGCGGCCAGCGCAGTTCAGGCCGCTGGATGTTGTTCGAGTTCTGGATGACGAGGTCGTAAGCGCGGAAGCTCGGACGCCAACTCGCCCAAGCCGGCGAATCGGGCTCGTCGGGCGAGGTCGAGACGTCGACGTCGAACAGGCCCGTCGCCCTGAGCGTGTCTTGGAGGAATGCGGTGGTCTTGCGCCAGTCGTGGTTGCTGAAGCCGTCGACGATCAAGGTGCGGATCTGGGGCGCCGTTTGCGCCCGCACCGCGCCTTCGGCCAACAAACCCAGCAGCGCTGCCATCGCCTGACGTCGTCGCATCCAGGCTTGATTCTACTGATGCCGGTTCAACCGGCGCCGACTACTTCGAAACGATCTTCTTGGCCACATAGATGATGGCCAACACCACCAGGATCATTACCAAGAAGCCCAGCAGGCGCAGGCCCGGCAGGCGCGCTTGCTGCAGCAGGAAGCCCAGGGGGGAGCCGATAAGCGTTGAGGGGATCAGTGAAACCATTTGTGTTGTCCTCTTCGTGAAATTGTGCGGACGTCCATGTCTGGGGCGCTGCCCGGAAGATCCCCTCGCCCCCAGACTGTTACACCGCACAATCTCGCCACGGAGGCCGCGGCGGAAGACTGGATCGATTTGCAGGGAACCCACAGGGCAGGCGGCTATAGTGGTTTCCAGGAGGCCCGATGCCTGAGCTGACCGCCGAAGAGATTCGCCTCGACGAAAGCAGTGAACGGACCAAGCACTGGAAGCGGTGGGGGCCCTACCTCAGCGAGCGCCAGTGGGGCACCATTCGCGAGGACTATTCCGCCAACGGCGAGGCCTGGGACTACTTCCCGCACCACCACAGCCACATGCGCGCCTACCGCTGGGGCGAAGACGGCCTGGGCGGCATCAGCGACCGCCACCAGTACATCTGCTTTGCGCTGGCGCTGTGGAACGGCCGCGACCCGATCCTCAAGGAGCGGCTCTTCGGGCTGACCGGCAAGCAGGGCAATCACGCCGAAGACGTCAAGGAGTGCTACTTCTACCTCGACTCCACCCCCACGCACTCCTACATGAAATACCTGTACAAGTACCCGCAGACCGAGTACCCGTACAAGCAACTGGTGGAGGAGAATGCGCGGCGCAGCAAGACTGATCCCGAGTTCGAACTCTGGCACACGGGCGTCTTCGAAGAGGACCGCTACTTCGACGTCTTCGTCGAGTACGCCAAACACACGCCGGAGTCGACGCTCATCCGCATCCGCGCCATCAACCGCGGACCCGAATCGGCGCCGCTGCACCTGCTGCCGACCGTCTGGTTTCGCAACACCTGGTCCTGGAAGCCGCGCGCGCGGCGACCCAGCCTGTGGCGCGGCCCCGATCTCAATGACGCCCGCACGATCGAGCTCGAGCACGACTACTACGGCCGCCGCCGGCTGGTGTGCGAGGGCTCGCCGCAGATGCTGTTCACCGAAAACGAGACGAACCGCACCAAGCTCTACGAGGCGCCCAACCGCAGCCCGTTCGCCAAGGACGGCTTTCACGACTTCCTCATCCACGGCAACCAGCACGCCGTCAACCCGCGCCAGCGCGGCACCAAGGCCGCCGCGCTCTACAGCGCCGAGGTCGGCGCCGGCGAAGTTCTCGAGCTGCGCCTGCGGCTCACCGACCACGCCCCCGAAGACGATTTCGACTGCCACTTCGACGACATCTTCGAGCGGCGCATTGCCGAGGCCGACGAGTTTTACGCCAAGCGCATCGGAGAGTGCGGCGTCTCCGACGACGCCCGCAACGTCCAGCGGCAGGCGTTCGCCGGGCTGATGTGGGGCAAGCAGTACTACGGCTACGACGTCTCGACGTGGCTCGACGGCGACCCCGGGCAGCCGCCTCCCCCCAAGCCGCGCAAGCCGCGCAACACCGATTGGCGCCACCTGTTCAACGACGACATCCACTCGATGCCCGACAAGTGGGAATACCCCTGGTATGCGGCCTGGGATTCAGCGTTCCACTGCGTCCCCATCGCGCTGATCGATCCCGATTTCGCCAAGGAGCAGCTGGTGCTGTTCCTGCGCGAGTGGTACATGCACCCCAACGGGCAGATCCCGGCCTACGAGTGGAAATTCAGCGACGTCAACCCGCCGGTGCACGCCTGGGCCGCCTGGCGCGTGTACAAGATCGAGCGGCGGATGCGCGGCCAGGGCGACCGTAACTTCCTCGAACGCGTCTTCCACAAGCTGCTGCTGAACTTCACCTGGTGGGTGAACCGCAAGGACCCCGACGGCAAAAACGTCTTCCAGGGCGGCTTCCTCGGGCTGGACAACATCGGCGTCTTCGATCGCTCGAACATCCCCGAAGGTTTGAAGCTCGAGCAGTCCGACTCCACCAGCTGGATGGCGATGTACTGCCTGAACATGTTGGCCATCGCCCTGGAGTTGGCCAAGGAGAACCGCGCCTATTCCGATGTCGCCAGCAAGTTTTTCGAGCACTTCGTCTACATCTCGCACGCGATGCACGACTTCGGCGCCAGCGACGTGGAGTTGTGGGACGAGCAGGACGGCTTCTACTATGACGTGCTGCACCGGCCCACCGGCCTGGTCGAGCGCGTGAAGGTGCGTTCGCTGGTAGGGCTGATTCCGCTGTTCGCCGTGCAGGCGCTCGAGCCGGAGGTGGTGGACGCCCTGCCCGGCTTCAAGCGGCGCATGGAATGGTTCATCGAGAACCGGCCGCAGTTCCGCCAGCACGTCACCAGCCTGCAGACGCCCGACGGCAAGGTCCGCCGGCTGCTGTCGATCGTCAACCCGGAAAGACTGCCGCGCGTGCTGCGTCTGATGCTCGACGAAGCCGAGTTTCTCTCGCCCTACGGCGTGCGGTCGCTGTCGAAGTTCCACGAAATTCACCCCTACGAGACCCAGATCCGCGGGGAGCGCTACAAGGTCGGCTACGAGCCGGCGGAGTCGCGCTCGTATCTGTTCGGAGGCAACTCGAACTGGCGCGGGCCGGTGTGGTTTCCCGTCAACTTCCTGCTGATCGAGTCGCTGCAGCGCTTCCACCACTACCTCGGCGACGGCTGGAAGGTGGAGTGTCCGACCGGCGCCGACCAGCTGCTGACGTTGTGGGAGGTTGCGCGGGAACTGTCGCAACGGCTCAGCAAGCTCTTCCTGCGGGGCCCGGACGGACGGCGCCCGGCCTACGGCGCCGAGGAGCTGATACAGTCGAACCCGCATTTCCAAGACCTGCTGCTGTTCCATGAGTACTTTCATGGCGACAACGGGGCCGGGTTGGGCGCTTCGCACCAGACCGGCTGGACGGGCCTGGTGGCGAAGCTGCTGGAGCAATCCGGCCCGGGGTCCTGGGCGGAGTGAAACGCCGCAGGCGTCAGCCTGCGGGCCCGCGCCCTGACGGGCGCGGTACTGTTCCCGCGTTCAGTTCGGCTGCACGATGCCGTGCTTCACCGCATACTGCGTCAGCTCCGCGGTGGTGCGCAGATCCAACTGCTCCATCACGCGGTACTTGTGGAACTCGACCGTTTTGGGCGACACGTTCAGGATCGCGCCGATCTCCTTGATGGAATGGCCTTCGGCGACCAGCTGCAGCACCTCGCGCTGGCGGGAGGTCAGCGCCGTCGCCGGGTCCTCCGGGCTGGGGGGCTGGCCCAGCAAAGTGTCGCGCATCATCGCCTTGGCCACCGGCGGAGTCACGTAGACCCCGCCTTTGAGCACTTCGCGAATCGCCGTCACCAGCTCCGCCGCCGCCGACTTCTTCAAAATGAATCCCGAGGCGCCGGCGCGGAAAGCTTCGGCCGCGTAGGCTACATCGGAGTGCATGGTCAAGAAAACGATGCGCTGCTGCGGCCGGTCCTTGAGGATCTGCCGCGCCGCTTCGAGCCCGTTGAGCAACGGCATCGAGATGTCGGCCACGATGATGTCCGGCCGTGCGCTCAGCGCCTGGGCGACCAGAGCCCGGCCGTCGGAGACGGTCGGCAACAGCTCGAACTCGGGTTCGAGCAGGCCTCGCAGGCCTTCAATGAGAATCTGATGATCGTCAGCTAGCAAGACTCGCGGCTTGTTCATAGTATTTCCCTTCCACCGGTGCGGTGACTTCGATGCGCGTGCCGACTGCGGGCTGGCTCTGCACCTCGAGCGTCCCCCCCAGCAACCGCACGCGCTCGCTCATGCTGGTCAGTCCCAGGCCGGCTTTTTCCTTGACGCGATGGACGTCGAAGCCCGCGCCGGAGTCCTCGACGATCAGGCGAACCTGCTCTTCTTCGCCCAGGATCGTGACGGTGGCGCGCTTGGCGGAGGCGTGTTTGGCGATGTTGTGCAGCGATTCCTGGGTGATGCGGTACAGACTCAACGCCACATCCGGCGGCAGCTTCAGGGGAACGTCTTGGGACTCGACACGTACGGGGATGCCTTCGCGTTCGGAGAAGCGGGCGCAGTCGGCGCGCACGGCCGCCACCAGGCCAAGGTCGTCGAGGATCGATGGATGCAGCAGGCGCGACATGTCGTGGATGTCGTCGGCGAGCTTGTGCACCGAACCTTCGATGTGGCTGAGTCCGCTACGCAGCTTCTCCGGCGCAGTCTCGGACTCACGCTGCACGTTGGCCAGCTCGAGGGCGAGAGCAGCCATCGACTGGCTCAGGTGGTCATGCAGCTCGCGGGCGAGCCGGCGGCGCTCGTCCTCCTGCGCGGCGATCAGCTTGCCGGTGAGCTTTTCGAGCTCAATCTGTTTCTGCTTCAGCGCCGCCTCGCTGGTTCGCAGGGCGCTTTCCACTCGTTTGCGCTCGAGCACCTCGGCTTCGAGCGCGCCATTGGCTTCGCGCAGCGCCGCGGTGCGCTCGGCGACGCGGTGTTCGAGCACATCGTAGGAGTGCCGCACCTCGTCGAACTTGCTCGTCAGCTCGGTGAGGGTGCGTACCAGCACGACGGCCGTGATCAACATGGCCATACCGCCGACGGCGGTCGAGAACCATTCGCCGAAGAAGTTCTGCGCCGGGTTCATCAGCTCGACAAACGGAATCACCGCCGCCACGCCCAGGGCAAACGTGACGATGGCGAAGCGCGTCTCGCGCGAGCGCCGGTGCAGCCGCAACGCCACCAGCGCCGCCGCCATGCGGATGGCAAACGTGGCCAGGATGAGTATGATCGCCATACCGAACGCCCGGGCGGACTCCGGGCTGAAGCCAGCCTAGCACCCAGTTCACGTAGGCGACCTCGGGCGAACGTCCTATGCGCCGCGGTTTTTGAGCGCAGTCACCGCGACAATGCTCAGCCGGAAAAGTCCAATGTTTTTATACTTGTAGAGTTGACGCACCCCACCGTCAGCGTCGTGATCCCCGTCTACAACTCGGCGGACACGCTTCGTCAGGCTCTCGAGCGGCTTCACGGCTCGTCCGAGCCGGCTGACGAGATCCTGGTCGTCGATGACGGCTCGAGCGACGGCTCCGCCCAGGTCGCGCGCGATGCGGGGGTGCGTCTGCTCGAGACCGGCGGCCGCAAGGGCCCGGCCTGCGCGCGCAACATCGGCGCCAAGCAGGCGACCGGCAAGGTCATCTTCTTCTTGGACGCCGATGTCGTCGTCCAACCCGACACCATCGAGCGCGCCCGCCGCTCGTTCGCCGAAGACCCCGAGCTCGACGCCTTGATCGGCTCCTACGACGACGAGCCGGGCTCGAAGGATTTTCTTTCGCAGTACCGCAACCTGATGCACCACTTCGTGCACCAGCGCGCCCAACGCGACGCTTGCACGTTCTGGAGCGGCTGCGGCGCCATCCGCCGCTCAGTGTTCATGGAGCACGGCGGCTTCGACGAGACCTACGAGCGCCCGGCGATCGAAGACATCGAGCTCGGCTACCGCCTCTTCCAGGCGAACCGCAAGATGATCCTCGACCGCGATCTACAGGTCAAGCACCTCAAGCAGTGGACGTTCTGGGGGCTGATCCGCTGCGATGTGCTCGACCGCGGCATCCCCTGGACCGAGCTGATTCTGCGCGACAAGCGCATGCCCAACGATCTGAACCTGCAGCTGAGCCAGCGGGTGAGCGTGGCGCTGGCCTTCGTGCTGATGACGCTGGCGGCGGTGGGAACGATCTATTGGGGCGGCTATTTCCTCACGCCGCTGTTCGTGTTGCTGTTTCTGGCGCTGGGACGGTTCTGGGGCGAGGCGGTCTCGCACCGGGACTCCCGCCGCGGGCTGCTGATCACGGCGTTCCTGGTGGCGGCGATCTCCATCATGTCCGCCGCCCATGACATGACCGGCATGATTCCGCCGCTGGTGTTGAGCTACGGGCTGCTGATCGCGCACCACCGCTATGAGTTCGTGGGCAAGAAGCGGCGCAGCTACACCCGCATCACGCTGGGCCTGCTGTTCTTCACGGCGGTCTTCTTGACCATCTTCTATCTGCCCAGCAACTTCCTGATGTATTCGGTGCTAATGGTGGCGCTGGTGATGGTGGCGCTGAACACGCAGTTCTACCTGTTTCTGGCCGCCCGCAAGCACAAGCTCTTCGCCGTGGCGGCGATCCCGTTCCACCTGCTCTACCACCTCTACAGCGGGTTTTCGTTCATCGCCGGGCTGGTGCGGCACACCTTCTCCAAGCACGGCGTACGCCGCGGCGCGTCCGAGCCCGCCGGCACTCCCGTAGACCGATGAACCGTCCGCGCGTGGTGGTTCTGGGCGGGGGACCCGCCGGCGTCGGCGCCGCCTGGCGGCTGGCGCTGCGTGGCGATGTGGAGGTGACGCTGCTCGAGCAAAACCCTTTGCTCGGCGGCAACGCCGGCAGCTTCGATTTTGGCGGCCAGCGGGTGGACTACGGCAGCCACCGTCTGCACCCAGCCTGCGACCCGGAAATTCTCGCGGATCTCCAGCGGATCCTGGGCGACGACCTGCTCGACCGGCCGCGCGACGGCCGCATCCGTCTGCTCGGCCGCTGGATCGGCTTTCCCTTGCGGGCGGCCGACCTGGCGCTGCACCTGCCGCCGTCGTTCGCAATGGGCGCCGCGATCGACGCCGCGGCCAAGCCGCTGCGGCGGCCGGCGCAGCCGGAGAACTTCGCCACGGTCCTCGATCACGGCCTCGGCCGGACCATCTGCCGCTCCTTCTACTTCCCCTACTCCAAGAAGATCTGGGGCCGCGACCCCGCCGAACTCTCCGCCATCCAGGCCAAGAAGCGCGTTTCGGCCGGCTCGCCCGCCAAGCTCATCCGCAAAATACTGGGCGTGATGCCGGCTTTCCGCAAGCCCGGCGCGGGACGTTTTTTCTATCCCCGCCGGGGGTTTGGCCAGATCACCGAAGCCTTGGCCGACGAGGCCGTCAGGGCCGGCGCCCGGATCGTCACTCAAGCCCGCGTCACCGCGCTCGAGCGCGACGGCGCCAGCGTCCGCGCGGTCCGCTACGACCATGGCGGCGAGACCGTGCGGCTCGAGGCCGCGCAGTTCTTCTCGACCCTGCCGGCAAGCCTGGCGGTGCGTCTGCAAGAGCCCGCCGCGCCGCCGGAGATCGTGGATGCGGCCGACGCGCTCCGCTTTCGCTCGATGCTGCTGATCTATCTGCTGCTGCCGCGCGACCAGTACACCCGCTGGGACGCCCACTACTTCCCCGAAGCGGCGCTGCGCATCACCCGCCTGTCGGAGCCCAAGAACTATTCGGCCTCGAGCGAGCCCCGCGGTCGCACCGTGCTCTGCGCCGAGCTGCCCTGCAGTCCCGACGACGCCGTCTGGTCGATGTCCGAGGCGGAGCTGGGGGCGCTGGTCGCCGAGGACTTGCGCAACGCCGGACTGCCGGAGGTCGGGGCGCCGCTCGAAGTCGCCGTGCGGCGGCTGCGCTTCGCCTACCCGATCTACGACCCCGCGACCGAAGCGGCCTTCGCGCGGATCGACGCCTGGATCAGCGGCCTCGAAGGGTTTCTGGCCTTCGGGCGGCAGGGGCTGTTCGCGCACGACAACACCCACCACGCCTTGGCGATGGCCTACGCCGCCTCTGCGTGTCTGGGCGGCGACGGCGGCTGGGACGCCGAGCGCTGGGGGCAATACCGGAAACAGTTCGAGTCGCACGTCGTCGAGGACTGAGACGGAGTCTTGCTCGATCGGCGGCCGCGAACCGCTGTTACACTGGAAGTTACGGTCCATACGCTGACTGCGGCCGTTCCCTCCTCGATGACTCGCGTCCGTTTCGCTCCATCCCCCACCGGCTTTCTGCACATCGGCGGGGCCCGCACCTTCCTGTTCAACTGGCTCTTCGCCCGGCAGCACAAGGGGCAGTTGGTACTGCGCATCGACGACACCGATCTCGAGCGCTCGACACACGCGTCGCTGCAGACCATCCTCGAGGGCCTCGAGTGGATGGGCTTGAATTGGGACGAGCAGCACTACCAGTCCAAGCGCATTGACCGCCACAAGGCCGCCGCCGACGCGCTGCTGGCCAAAGGCGCCGCCTACCGCGACTTCACGCCCGCGGTGGCGCTGGGCGACAATGACAAGCCCGAAAACGAGGAAGGCAAGCGCCGCTCCTGGCTGTTCAACGCCGGCATGCCCGAACTCTCTCGCGAAGAGAGCGACCGGAGGGCCGCGGCCGGCGAGCGCTTCGTGCTGCGCTTCCGCACTCCGCGCAACGACCCGGGCGGCGTCGCCTTCAAGGACTTGGTCTACGGCAAGCAGTTCCGCAAATACGCCGATCTCGAAGACTTCGCCCTGGTGCGCAGCGACGGCGCGCCGACGTATCACCTCGCCAGCTGCGTCGACGACGCCGAACTCGGCATCACGCACATCATCCGCGGCCAGGACCATCTGACCAACACCTTCAAGCACGTGCAGCTGCTCGAAGCGCTCGCCGGCGAGCACCCGCAGTTCGGCCACATGCCGCTGCTGCTGGGCCCCGACGGCTCGAAGCTGTCGAAGCGCCGCCACGGGCCCACCGTCAGCGTGGTCAACTACCGCGACGCCGGCTTCCTGCCCGTCGCCTTCATCAATTTCATTGCGCTGCTGGGCTGGTCGCCCAAAGGCAACCAGGAAGTACTCACACAGGCCGAACTCGAAGAGAAGTTCGACATCTCCGGCGTGCTGCGCACCAACGCGGTCGTGCAGTTTGACGAGAACTCCGAAGACTGGGCGCCGCCGAAGGCCGTCTGGCTCAACGGCCAGCACTTGCGCTCGATGCCGGTCGAGCAGTTGCTGCCTTTCGTGAAGCCGGAACTCGAAAAAGCCGGCTGGTGGCGACCGGAGTTCGACTCCGACGGCGCCGAGCGGACGCGCCTGCTGGCCACCGTCGACGCGATCCGGTCGCGCTACACGATGCTGACCGACTTCCAGCTGCGTGCGAAGGCCTACTTCAGCGACGACTTCGAGATCGAGCAAAAAGGTCTGGACAACTTGAACAAAGACGGCGCCCGGGAGGCGCTGCGCCTGCTCGCCGACCGCCTGGAAGCGCTCGATGAGTTCAATCAAGCGACCGTGGAGCACGAGCTGCGCTCGCTGGCCGAGGAAAGAGGCGTCAAGCCCGGGCTGCTGATCAACGGCGCCCGCGCTGCACTTTCGGGCCAGTCGGTCGGCCCCAGCGCCTTCGAGGTTTTCGAGTTGATCGGCAAGGAGAAGACGGTCGCGCGACTGCGCGCCGTCTAAAGGAAACTCGCGATGTTGGTACTTGGTATCGGAGGCTGGCTCCACGACGGAGCCGCAGCAGTTCTGCGCGACGGCGAAATCATCGCGGCCATTGAAGAGGAGAAGATTTCCCGGCGCTCGCACGCCAACGCGCTGCCGGAGCAGGCCGTGGACGCCTGCCTGGCCGCCGCGGGAGCGAACCGCGGCGATGTCGACTACGTGGCCATCGCCCGGCCGCTGGGCAACCGCGGCGATTCACTGTTCCACGTACGTCTCAAGTCCGTGTTTCCCAAAGCGCGCCTGGTAGTCGCGGATCACCATGACGCCCACGCCGCCAGCGCCTTCTACGCCTCGCCGTTCGAGCAGGCGCGGGTGCTGACGCTCGACCGCCGCGGCGACATGCGCTGCGGGGCGCTGTGGAAAGGCGAGAACGGCCGCCTGGAAGCCGTCCGCGAATACTACGCCCCGGACTCTCCGGCGCTGCTCTACAGCCGCGTGACCGAGCTGATCGGCTTCCACGCCGACCGCGAAGAGCACAAGGCGCAGTGGCTGTCAGTCAGCGGAGAACCGCGCTACGAGGAGCTGTTTGCGAAGATCCTCGGCCTCGACGGCTCCGGCGGCGTGAACCTCGACACGAGCTACTTCGATGTCTCGCGCGAGGCCGACGGCGGCTTTAGCGATAAGTTCTACAGCGCCGCCAAGATCAAGCCCGCTGCGGCGCTGTCGTCGAAAACCAAGGCCGATCTGGCCGCCAGCATCCAGGCCGTCACCGAGCGCGCCGTGCTCGAAATGGCAGGCGAAGGCGGCAACCTCTGCCTCGCCGGAGGCCTCGCCATGAACGCCATGGTCGTCGCGGCGCTCGAGCGCTCGGGACGCTTCGACCACGTCTGGGTGCAACCGGCCGGCGGCAACGCCGGCACCGCCCTGGGAGCCGCCTTGCTGGCCTGGCGACGCAACCTGGGACAGAAGCCGGTCAAGGCGCTCGAGAACATTTTCCTCGGCCCCGAGTTCGACCAGGAAGAGATCAAGCAGACGCTGGAGAACTGCAAGCTGCGGTTCCAGGTGCTGCTCACCGACGAGCGCATCGTCTCCGAGGCCGTGCAGCGGCTGGGCGCCAACCAGATCGTCGCCTGGTTCCAAGGCCGTACCGAGTTCGGGCCGCGCGCGCTGGGCAACCGCAGCATCCTCGCCTCGCCGCTGAACCCCTACTCGACCGTCAATCTCAACGAGTACATCAAGCGCCGCGAAGACTTCCGCAAGTTCGCCGCCGCGGTGCCCGAAGAGCGCGCCGCCGAGTTTTTCGACTGCGGCGAGAACGCCCGCTTCCTGGCCACCGTCAGCCGCGTGAAGCCCGAGCACAAGGAAACCTTCGCCGCGGCGCTGCTGGGCGAAGACAGGATCCGCGTCCAGGTCGTCCGCCGCAGCGACAGCCCGCGTTTCTGGGCGCTGCTCGACGAAGCCGGCCGCAAGACCGGGCTGCCGGTGCTCTACAACACCTCGTTCAACCTGTTTGGCGAGCCGTTGGTGAGCGACCCGCGGGCGGCGGTCCGCAGTTTCTACGCCTCCGGCATCGACGCGATGTTCGTGGGCGGATTCTTGCTGGAGAAGTAGGGAGTTCTGGTTGGATAGCCCCGGGCTTTCAGAGGCTGGGTGAAAACGTGACAGGAGTGTTCGGTGATAGCCCCCGGCTTCAGCCGGGGGTAACTAAGATCGGACCCTCCCGTCTCTTGTACTTGCCCTCACCCGCGAGAGCGGGTGAGGGCAAGTACCTTACTTTGAGTCGCTTAGACGTGCATTTCCCCCGGCTAAAGCCGGGGGCTATAGGGAAGCCGGAGACGGAATCGGTGTATCGTCGGACCGTCTGGGTCAGCGGGCGCAATATTTTCACACGCTCTCTTTCAGCCCGGGGCCGGGTAGCTCGGTTGCAGGAACGCCGGCCGAATCATGGCGCGCCGCCTCATCGTCAACGCCGATGACTTCGGCTTCACCCGCGACGTCAACGCCGGCATCGTCGAGGCCTGCGAACGGGGCATTCTGCGCTCCGCCACGCTGATGGCCAACGGCGCCGCCTTCGACCACGCCGTCGAGCTCGCCCGCCGCACCCCGCAGCTCGACATCGGCTGCCACCTGACGCTCATCAGCGGACGATCGGTCGCGGACCCGTCGCGCCGGCTGCCGGGTTCGGTCGGCGAACTGCTGCGCCGCCTCGCCGCGGGCTGGAGCGCCGCGGAGATCGAGGCGGAACTGGCCGCCCAAATCGAAAAGATCCAGGCTGCGGGCTTGCAGCCGACGCATCTGGACGCGCACAAGCACACGCATATCGTTCCGCGCGTTCTCGGGGCCGTTCTGCGCGTGGCGCGCCGCTACGAGATCCCGTGGATTCGAAAACCCTTCGACGCGCCGCTGACGGCTTCCTCGGCGCCCTGGAAGCGCAGGGCGGTCAGCCGTCTGCTCGGCGGGCTCGATCGCAGCTTTCAGCGGCGTCTGGCGGCCGCGGGCTGCCGCTCGACCGATCACTTCGCCGGCTTCCAGATCACCGGGCTCTACCGCACCGAAGAGCTGGCGGCCCTGATCCGCTCCCTGCCCGAAGGGCTGACCGAGCTGATGACCCACCCGGGCCACTGCACCGAGGAGTTGCGCAGCCAAGCGACGCGCCTGAAGGAGAGCCGGGCGATCGAGCTGGAGGCCCTGACCTCGGACGCGGTGCGGCGGGCCGTCGAGCAGAGCGGCGTGGAGATCACGAGCTTCGCGCAGCTCGAACGCGCTCGATGATGGCCATGTAGCGTTCGATGTGCGGATCGGGCGTCCACTTGGCCTCGAACGACTCGTAGCCCTGGCGGCCCAGTCTGTCTCGGAGTCCCTGATCGCGGGCGAGCAGGTCGAGGTGGCCGCGGAGTTCGTCGATTTCGCTGAAGACGAGCCCGCCCTGGCCGTCCTCGATCACTTCCGGCAGCGGACCCAGCCGGCGGGCGATCACCGGCGTGCGGCGGGCGTAGGCTTCGATGACCACGAGCCCGAACGTCTCATAGGTAACGGACGGCGCGCAGACCGCGAGCGCATGGCGGTAGTAGGGGTCGATCCGGTCCTGGCTGACCCAGCCGGCAAAATGCACCCGCTCGAGCCCCTCGGCCTGAGCGCGCAGTTCCGGCTCGTAGCCGCCTGAGCCGACCACCACCAGATCGTAGTCGCCCGGCTGCTCGAAAGCGCGCAGCAGGTCCTGCAGGCCCTTGTATTTTTCCAGCCTGCCGACAAAGAGGAAGTAGGGCCGAGGGTGGGGTGAGCTGGATTGCTGGGGCGCTTCGGCGCGGGGCAGAAAATAGTTGAGCACCTCGAGCGGCCGCGGGAAGCCGCGCCGACGGTGCATGTCCGACGAAAAGCGGCTCGGTGAGAGGAAGGCGTCGATCGGCTGGGCTGAACGCTCGAGCAGCGAGCCGTAGCGCCACCACTGCGGCGGCCGGTGCGACTTGAGGGTGCACGTCAGGCAAGTCGGCGCATCGCACACCCGATTGCGGTCCTTCCACAGCACGCTCATGGGGCAGACCAGCCAGTGGTCGTGCGCGGTGTAGAGCCGGACGGCGTCCGCAGGCGTGGGCAGGGTCAGCACCTTGGGGCCGAACAGCGAGATGTTGTGAAAATGCACCACGTCAAACGGCGCGCTATTCAGCGCCGCTTCGATCGCGCCGCCGTTGAGCAACGGCCCGCCGGTCTGATGCGCCGCCAGGGGCGCCAGCGGCCCCCAGGGGCTCTTGATGCGGTGCACCCGCATCCCCTCGCTCACCGGAAAGGCCTTCGGATCGGCCTCCTTGCGAAACAGGTGGAACGAGTCGGCGCAGTGGATCACGTCGACTTCGTGTCCCCTCCGCGCCAACTCCGAACAAAGCCTGTAAAGATAGATCGCATCCCCGCCAAAAGCGTACGGCGGGTAGAAAATGCTGACCATGCAGAACCGCAGCGGGACGCCCTCCAGTAGCAGACAGTCATGGTACCTTAGGTCCGATTGGGGCGAAGGACCAGCAACGGCTGACGATCGCGATCGCAGCCGGAATCGGCTCTGGCGGCTGGAAGCGAGCGCTCGGCTCGCTCGAGCGAGCCGGCTTCGTCGGTGAGACCCTGTTGGTCGGCGCGACGCCGGACTTCCCGGCGCCGGAGGGCCTGTCGATTCGGATGCTGCCGGCGCCCTTGTTCGCCTCCGCGCAGCAGCGCCGGGCGATCGGCGTCGAGGCCGCCCGCTCAGATCTCGTGGCGTCGCTGAGCGAAGACTACCGGATCGACCGGGCCTGGATCGAGGCGGCGCTGTCCGCGTCCGCCGACGTAACCTGCGGTCCGGTCGTGGTCGATGACCAGGCGGGCTACTGGGAACGGGCGGCGTGGATGTGGGAATACGCGCACCTGGCCGGAGTAGAGCAGACCGGCTCGATCCCCGGCGCGGAGAAGGAGTGGATTCCCGCCGGCAACGTCGTCTACCGCCGCGCGGCTCTGCCGCCGGAGGCGTTCGCCGCGGCGACCTCGGAGATGGAAGCGCATCGGAACCTGTCCGCGGTCGGCCTGACTTTCGCTCGCGACCCAAGGCTGCGCGCACGCTACCAGCCGCCGTCGCCGGGCCGGTTCCTGGCCGACCGGCGCCGCTGGTCGCGGCTGGGAGCGCTGGATCGGCCCTCGGTGCTGCGCGCTCTGGCGCTGCCGCCGGTGTTGTTGTGGCGGCAGGCGCGTCACTGGCTCGGACGCAGCGGCTGGCGGCTGCGCTTTCTGGCGGCTCTTCCTACGTTTGTCGTGTTTGCGCTGGCGCAATCGCTGGGTGAGCTCGAAGCCGTCTTCTCTCGAGCAGGCGGCGGCGCGGTCGAGGTTCGGCGTTGAGCGCGCCCCTGGCGGTCATCATCACCTCTTACGACTCCCCCGCAGTGCTGCGCCGCGGGTTGGCGTCGCTCGTTGCGCAACCGGAAATCACCGAGATTGTCGTCTCCGACTGCTCGCCCGTCAATCCCGCCGAGCGGCTGGCCGCGGAGTTTCCCGGCGTGCGCTTTTTGCACTTCAACAGCAAACGGAGCGTGCCCGTGCTGCGCTGGGCCGCGCTCAGCGAGACCTCGGCGCCGCTGGTCGGCGCGCTCGAGTCGCGCTGCGTGGCCGCCCCGGACTGGGCCCGACGTATCGTCGCCGCCCACGAGGCCGCCCCCCACGCCCCGGCTGTCGGCGGACCCGTAGCGCCCGGCTCGGCGTCGAACGCCTTCGAGCTGGGTCTCTACTTCTGCGAGTACGGCGCCTTTGCGCCGCCGCTCGCCGAAGGTCCGGCTCGGGCCTTGTCCGGCGCCAACCTCTCCTACAAACGTCGTGATCTGGAAGCCCAACAGGATTACCTCGACTCCGGACGCTGGGAAACCTTTCTGCACGAGCGCTGGCTCGGCCGGGGACGGGAGCTGCATCTGTGCGGCGCCTCGATCGAGTTCCACAACACCATGTCGCCGGGGACGGCCTTGCGCCAGCGCTTCCACTACGGGCGCGGCTACGCAGCTGAGCGCGTGCAAGGCTCGGCGGTCTCGCGCCGCGCGTTGTACGCGTCGTTTTGCGTGGTCCTGCCGGTCTTGTTGACAGCCCGGATGGCGCGTTCGGCCTTCGCCAAAGGCATGGGCGGGCTCTTCCTGCGGGCGCTGGGGTGGACGTTCTTGTTGAACGCGGCGTGGTCGGCGGGCGAGCTGTTGGGCTACACTCTCGGCGCAGACTCAGAGCCGAGAATCTTTTAGATAAACCGCATGCGAATCGGCGTTGACGGCGGAACCTGGTCCAACCGCAGAGGCTACGGGCGCTTCTTGCGGGAGCTGGTGAGCGCACTCGCCGAGCTCGACCGCGACAACGACTACTTCATCTTCCTCGACTCCGCGGCCGACCGCCACGAGCCCTGGCCGCAAAACTTCGAGCCGCGCTTCGTCTCCACTTCGATTCCCGTCGGCGAAGCCGCCCGCTCCGACGGCCGCCGCTCCGTCAAAGACATGGCGCGCATGAGCCTGGCGGTGGCCCGCCAGCGGCTCGACGTCTTCTTCTTCCCAACCGTCTACTCCTACTTCCCCCTGATTCGTCCGGTGCGCACCGTGGTCGGCGTGCACGACACGATTGCCGAGAACTACCCGGAACTGGCCTTCGCCGCCAAGCGCAACGAACGCTTCTGGCGCTGGAAGGTACAGGCGGCGCTGCGGCAGGCGGACCTGTGCCTGACAGTCTCCCAGCACTCCAAGCGTTCCATCCAAAGCGTTTACGGAATCGGCGACGGAAGGATCCAAGTCATCCGCGAGGCGCCGGCGACAGTGTTCTTTGCCGACGATTCCCCGCGCGAGGATTTCCTGCTCTACGTCGGCGGCATCAGCCCGACCAAGAACCTCGAGACGCTGCTGCGCGCCTTCGCCGCCTCCCAAGCTGAGCAGCTAATCCTGGTCGGCGACTACGCCGGCGACCGCTTCAAGACCTGCCAGGCCGAGCTGGCCGAACTGGCCGCCGAACTCGGAGTGAGCGAGCGCGTCCGCTTCGCCGGCTACGTCCCGGACCTGCATCTGGTGGAGCTGTACCGACGCACGCGCCTGTTCGTGATGCCCTCTTGGGACGAAGGTTTTGGGCTGCCGGCGGTGGAGGCGATGGCCTGCGGCGCTCCGGTTCTGGTCAGCCGCGGACACGCCCTCGAAGAGGTTGTCGGCGACGCGGGACTGCTGGCCGACCCGCGCTCGGCCGAGGATTTCCAGCGCCAGATCGACCGCGTCCTCGGCGACGCCGCGCTGCAAGGGGAGCTGTCGCGGAAATCGCTGGCCCGCGCGGCCGGCTTCTCCTGGGCCGAGACCGCCCGCGACGTGCTCGCGGCGCTGGGCTCAGGCCGCCCGGGCTAGACTCAGAGAAGTGGCTCAGCTCGGATTCACGGATCAAGGCGACGGCGAACCCGTCATCTGGCTGCACAGCTCGGGAACCTCGAAGCGCCAATGGCGCCGCCTGATCGACGCGCTGCCGGGCGGCTACCGCAGCCTGGCCGTCGACCTGTGGGGCTATGGCGACACGCCCATGCCCGACTGCTCGAACGGCTTCTCGCTCAGCGACGAGGCCGCGCTGGCGGAGCAGGTCTTCGAGCGTTTTGACGGGCCTTGCCGGCTGGTGGGGCACTCCTACGGCGGCGCAGTGGCCTTGAAGATCGCCCAACGCCATCCGGCTCGGGTCAAGAGCGTCTTCGCCTATGAGCCGGTGCTGTTCCACCTGCTAGAAGGCCGGGACGACGCCTCGGCCGAGCGCCTCGAGATCGGCGGCGTCTCGCAACGAACCACCGATAGCGCGACGTCGGGCGATCTCGAGGGCGCCGCCGAAATCTTCGTGCGCTACTGGAGCGGCGATCGCGCCTGGGAGGCGTTGCCGCCCGAGCGGCGCGAGCAGCTCGCCGCCGTCGCTCCCAAGGCGGCCTGCGACTTTCAGGCCATCGACAACGAAACTGACGCCGCTGCCGCCTATTTCCCCGCCGGCGTCGAGGTCCGCATCGCATCCGGCGCGCTGAGCCCGGCGCCGGCGCGCAAGGTGGCTGCGATCCTCAACGAAGCCTCGCCGGGAGCGCTCGACGTCTTGCCCCGGGTCGGGCACATGGCCCCGATCACCAACCCCGACGTCGTTCTCAGCGCTCTGCTGCGGCACTGGGGTCGGCCGCTTCCGGACGCATCCAGCCTCGGGGCCGGATAGACTCAGAATCCCTTCAGGTCCCGCCAGTTCGCGCCCGTCTTGACCTCCGCCACCAAGGGGACGGCCAGCTTGTGAACATCCTCCATGGAGCGCTTGACCAGCTCTCCGGCGGCCTCGACCTCGTCCTTGGGGACTTCCAGCAGCAACTCGTCATGGACCTGCAGCAGCAGCCGCGCTTTCAGCTTCTGCTCGCGCAGGCAGCGATCGACCTCGATCATCGCCAGCTTGATCAGATCCGCCGCCGCGCCCTGGATCGGCGAATTGATGGCGGTGCGCTCGGCGAATCCGCGGGCGGCCGGATTGCGGCTGCCCAGGTCAGTGATCGGACGCCGCCGGCCGAACATCGTTTTCACGAAGGAGTCCTTGCGCGCCTGCCGCACCGTGGACTCCATATACTTCCTCACGCCCGAGTACAGCTCCAGGTAGGCCTCGATGTAAGCGCGCGCCTCTTTTTGCGGAATACCCAGCTGGTTCGACAGGCCGAACGCGCTCAAGCCGTAGACGATGCCGAAATTCACGGCTTTCGCCCGGCGGCGCTCTTCGGGACCGACCATCATCGGCGGCACCCCGAAAACCTCCGCCGCGGTGCGGGTATGGATGTCTTCGCCCTTCAGGAACGCTTCCTGCAGCATCTTGTCGCCGGAGACATGCGCCAGCACACGCAGCTCGATCTGCGAGTAGTCGGCGCCGAGCAGGCAGTGGCCTTCCGGCGCCACGAAAGCGCCTCGGATGCGGCGGCCGGTCTCGGTGCGGATCGGGATGTTCTGCAGATTCGGGTCCGAGGACGACAGCCGGCCGGTGGCCGAGCCGGTCGGATTGAAGGTGGTGTGGATGCGCCCGTCTTCGGGGCTCACCTGGTTCGGCAGCGCGTCGATGTAGGTGGACTTGAGCTTGGTCAGCTCGCGGTAGTCGAGGATCTTGCGCGCAATCGGGTGCTCGGCGGCCAGCCCTTCGAGCACATCCGCCGCCGTCGAACGCGCCTTGGTCTTGCCGCGGCGCGGCGGAGCGGGCAGGCCCAGCTCGTCGTAGAGCACCTCGCCGAGCTGTTTGGGCGAGCCGACGTTGAACTCGCGGCCGGCCAGTTCAAAAATTTCCTTTTCCAGACCCTCGATGTCGCGCCCGAGTTCTTGGGAGAGGTCGGCGAGCACTTTCTCGTCCACCAGCACGCCGGCCTGCTCCATCTTCGCCAGGATCGGCGCCAGCGGCATCTCGATGCGCCGGTAAACATCTTCGAGCTCGGAACGCTCGATCTCCGGCGCCAGCGTTTCCCCGAGCGAGCGCACCAAGTCGGCGGCGCGGCCCAGATCATTGTCGAGTTGGACGCCGAGCTTGCGAGCGACCGCCTTCTCGAGCGAGTAGTCGGTGCGGCTCGAATCCACCAGGAACGCCGCCAGCATCGTATCGTCGGCGACGCCGCGCAGCTGGATCCCGCGCTTGTCGAGCGCCTTGAGGATCGACTTCCAGTCGTGCACGCGCTTGGGCCGTTTGGCGTCTTCGAGGATCGAACGCGCGGCTTCGAGTTCGGACGCCGGGACGACCGCCGCCTGCCCGGCGTCGATGGAGAACGCCACACCGCCGGTCTCGATGTCGCCTGCGGGGAACTCGGCGACTACGGTCAACAGTGCGTCGGACTGCTTGCCGAGCCAGTCGGCCAGCGCCTCGGCGGATTCGCAGACGGTCGTCTCGGTGTCCTTTTGGTCTACGGGGACGTCGAGTTCGCTGAGCAGGCTGTGGAACTCGAGCTGCGTGTAGAGGTTGCGCAGCTCGTCGACGTTCGGCTCGGCCACGGCGAGCTTTTCCAGATCGAGCTCGACCGGCGCGTCGGTGGCGATGGTCGCCAGCCGCTTGCTGAGCAATATCTGGTCCTCGTTGTTCTCCAGGCTCTCGCGGTAAGTCTTGCGCTTGACCTGGGCGGCGTTCTTGATGGCCTCTTCGACCGAGCCGTACTCCTCGATGAGCTGTTTGGCGCCCTTGTCGCCGATTCCCGGGGCGCCGGGGATGTTGTCGACCGCGTCGCCCTTCAGCGCCAGCAGGTCGATCACCTGCAGCGGCTCGACGCCCATGAACTCCTTCACGCCGGCGGAGTCGTAGATGATGTCGTTCTTCATCGGGTTCAGGAACTTCACCCGATCGCCGACGAGCTGCATCAGGTCCTTATCGGAGCTGATGATGAAGACGTCCACGTCGTGGTCGGCGGCCTGTTTGGCGAGCGTGCCGATCACGTCGTCGGCTTCGTAGCCGTCGCTGGCCAGCACCGGCGTGCGCATGGCGTCGAGCAGGGTGCGGATCTTGGGAATCTGCTTGGTAAGATCCTCGGGCGTCTCTTCGCGGTTGGCCTTGTAGTGCTCGAACTGCTCATCGCGAAAGGTCGGTCCTTCGCCCTCCCAGATGGCGGCCACGTAGTCGGGCTTGTGGTCGCGGATCAGTCGCCGCAGCATCGTGGCGAAAACGTAGATCGCCTCGGTCGGCTCGCCGGACGTGGTGCGCATCGACGGCACCGCGGCCCGGGCGCGGCCGTAGAAGGCGCGGAAGATGAGCCCGTAGGTGTCGATCAAAAACAGGCGGGGAGAAGGGGTGGGTTCCATACCGGCGGCCGAGACGAACAACGGAGCGCGAACAGGCCCCGGCGCCTCATTCTAGCTTGTTCTCAGGGTTCGCCTCAGGGCGGAGGAGCCCGACTCAGGTCGCCTCAGCCAGTTCAGCGGCGCGGTTGCGGTTGCGGATCAGCAGTGCGACGCCCGTCACGACCAGGCCGATCGCCACCCACTGCGTCGCGCTCAACAGCTCCGAGCCGAGCACCATCGGGCGGGCGGCATCGTCGCGAAAAAACTCGACCACGAAGCGGAACGAGGAGTACAGCACCAGATACCAGCCCAGGATCGTGCCCGGCGCGTGCGGCTTGAGGAACCGCCGGTAGAGAAACAGCGCCACCAGCGCGGTGCCGAACGACTCATACAGCTGCGTCGGGTGCAGGTGCAGGCCCAGCGGAACGCCGGTGAACTCGTGCGCGGCGGGATCAGTGAAGACTACGGCCCAGGGAACGTCCGTCTGCTGTCCCCAGCAGCAGCCGGCCGCAAAGCAGCCCAGCCGGCCCACGGCGTGTCCGGCGGCTGCGGCAGGGGCAAACACATCGGCGGTCCGCAGCCAGGGCAGGCCATGACGACGCACGTAGTAGTAAGCCACTCCCAGCGCCGCCAGCAGCCCGCCGTAGAAGACGCCGCCGGCCTGCAGGGCCCGCCAGGAGAACAGCCGGCTCAGGTCGGAGAAATAGTAGTCGGCGTTGCTGAAGATCAGAAAGATCTTCGCGCCCAAGATCGCCGCCAGGGCGATATGGACGCCCATGTTGGTGACATGCTCGGCGGGCAGGCCCGAGCGGTTGGCGAGCTTACCAGCCAGGTGCAGGCCGAGGATGAACCCCAGCGCCACCAACACCCCGTAGGTGGGAATCGAGAAATCCCCAATGGAAAAGATCCGCGGGCACATGGTCTAGGCCGCCGCCTCACGCGCCGGCCGCCCTTCGGACGACAGCGCCGAATCGAGCAACAGCAGCAACGCTCCCACGGTGATGCAGCTGTCGGCGACGTTGAACGCCGGCCAGTGGTAGGAGCCCACGTAGAAGTCCAAAAAATCGGTGACGTAGCCGTAGAGCAGGCGGTCGTAGAGGTTGCCCGCCGCGCCGGCCAGGATCAGGGTCAGCGCCGCCTGCCCGCGCAAGCCGCCGTCGTGCCGCCAGAACAGCGCCAGCACGAAGACGAGGGCGCCGATCGTCAGAGCCGGCAGGAACCACTCCCGAACCAGCGGCCCGGAATCGGCGAAAAGGCTGAAAGCGATGCCGGTGTTGCGGGCGTGCACCAGGTCGAAGAAACCGGGGATGATCGTGCGCGCCTCGTAGAGCTCGAACGCCTGCGCTATGGCGACTTTCGTCCAACGATCCACTGCAAACAAAGCCGCAGCCAGCAGAAGCAGTGCTAGTCGGATTCCCATCAGGATCGAGCGTTCAGCCCCAAATTCAGTCTAACGCAAACTCCCGAGGCCGCCCGTGGACCCGTTGGGCCGATCGTACCCCCCTGGTCGGGTGAATTCCCGCGACGATCTACACGCTATGACCGCATTGACCCTTTTGCGGAGCCGCCCCCACAATCAGGGTGCTGATGAATAGGGGGAAAGCTCCGTGGACCTCGAACGCGTAGACCGAATGCATGACAGCGAGTCCGAACGCAGCAGTTCCGGCCGCTGGATCCGCGACCAGCTTCGGGAGGTCGCCGACACCAATCTGGCTGAGCTCGAGCGCTCCGCCGTCCAGCGCGGCTCCAAAGCCGAGGCGGATGACGATGAGGAACAGTCCGCTCTGGAAAACCTGGCCGCCAGTATCTCGAGCGCCGTGGTCGAGCCGATGCGGAACCTCGAGCGGAGCCGCGCCGCCCACCAACACCAGATGGAGGCCTCGCTGACCAAGCTGTCGGCGAGCCTGGAAGAGATGCAGCGCCGCTTCGGGTCCGTGGATCAGCAGCTGGAGGCGGCCAGAGCGCGCTCGCAGGCTCTGGCGAACGAGTTGCGACCCGGCATAGCCGCCGTTGAGACCCAACTCAAGGGTCTCGACGAGTCGTTCCGGCGGGACTTGGCCGCGCTGGGCGCCGGCCTCGAGCAGGTGCGCGAGCAGATCGGACCGCTGGCGATCCGGCTGACGGCTTCGGAGGAGTCGACGGCGCGCCACGCCGCCGCGCTCGACGCGGTCACGCAACTGGAAAGGCGCCGCCAGGAGGCTTCGCGGCAGATCGCCCACTCGGTCGACGGGCTGCGCGACTCGTTGAGCCGCCTCACCGGGCTCGAACTGAGCCCTTCGCCTGAAGACGCCGATCCGCCGGCGCCGGAGTTTGCGGCCGACGACGAGGGCTAGCGCCCAGCGCCTCTTTCTCGCCATGGCCCACCCCCGCATCGTCGTCTTTACGCCCTCGGAGACGGTCGCCGCTTCGGTCCAGCAGGGGCTCGCGCGGGCCGGATTCCGCCAACCGGCTGAGGTCCTCGACACGCTGCCTTCGGTCAACCTGCTCAAATCGCTGTTCGGCGACGGCGAGCCGGTGCGCGTCGTCTTTTTGGACTACTCCGAAGAGAACGCGGCGATCGCTTCACTGGCGGCGGTCCGCAAGACGCTGCCGAAGGCGCTGCCGTTGATGGTGAACGGCTCGCGCAAGCTCTCCTCGCTGGTCCGCAGCCGGCAGGGCGGAGCCTGGGGCTATGTGGCCGAAGACTACGATATGCAATCGCTGGCCAAGCGCTTCGGGGTCGAGGCCCCGCAGCCACAGCCGCCGGCGCCGGCCGAGGGCCGACTGCTCGCCTTCATTCCCGCCCAGGGCGGCAACGGAGCCTCCACGGTCGCGTTGCACGTGGCCGACTGCATCGCCGGGCTGCTCGACGGCCACACCCTGCTGGCCGACCTCGACCTGCACACGGGCACGGCCGCCTTCCAACTCGGCGTCGACGGCGGCGGCGCCTTGGCCGGCGCGCTGGGGGATCTGACGCCGGATGGCCTTCGGCAGTCCGTCGCCCGCTGGCGCAAGCTTGACCTGCTGGCCGCACCGCCCAACCCCGAGCTGGTCACCGGGGAGGACCTCGAGCTGTTGCCGCTGCTGCTGCAGACCGCGCGGGAGCTGTACCGGTTCACCATTCTCGACTTCCCCGCACCGCTGTATCGCTCCTCGCTGCGGGCGCTGGCGGATGTGGACCTGGTGCATATCGTCTGCACCGCCGAGATCACGTCCCTGCACTTGGCCAAGCAGAAAATCGATCGGATGCGCGAGTTCGGCATCCAGCCGCCGCGGCTGCGGCTGCTGGTGAACCGGGTCGGCTCGTGGGGGTCGCTCGAGATCCGGCACATCGAGCAGATCACCGGGCTGGCGGCGCAGTGGGCGCTCGACAACGACTATCCCGCGGTGCGGGGAGCGGCGCTGCGCGGGGGTCTGGTTTCAGGAGATACTGAACTGGCGCAGCAGCTGGCTCACTTCAGCGGGCAACTGGTGGAAGAACTCGAGCCGGAGGAGCGGGGCGGGCGGCGCGCCGCCTCGGCGCTGGTCGGCGCCTGAGGGCCGCCGCCTCTACAGCAGCCGGAAGTTGACTTCGATCGTCGCCTGCACCTTCACGGGCTGACCATCTTTCTTACCGGGCGCGAAAGTCCACTTCTGCACCGCCTCGATGGCTTTTTCGTCCAACCCCAGGCCGAGGCTGCGAATCACACGGATGTTGTGGGCGCGACCGTCCGGCCAGACTTCCACCGCGAGCTGCACGGTACCTTGATACTTCGCCTTGCGGGCTTCTTCGGAGTATTCGGGCTCGACCTTGCGCAGCAGAGCCGGAGCGCTGACGCCGCCGCCGACGCGGAATGCGCCGCCGCCGATGCCGCCGCCCGAACCCGGACCCACGCCCGAGCCGGAGCCCGAACCCACGCCGCCGCCGCGGCCGGTGCCGATGCCGCCGCCCGAACCCGGGCCGGCCGAAGGCAGCCCGATCTTGCCCAGCGGATCGCCGAAGGCGGCGATATCAACTTTGGGCAGTTGGATGTCTTGCGGCACCACGACCGTTGGCTCCACGGCCAGCTTCGGCGTCTCGTTGCGGATGACCGGCGTCGGAGGCGTCAGCTGCTGCATGTCAAAGCGCGGCAGCCGGCCCTTGCTCGGAGGCAGGGGCGAGTTCTGTCCGCCGCCGCCGCCGCCGCCGGAATCGCCGGACTTGGCCTTCGGCTTGACCTGCAACTGCGCCAGATAGGGATTGATGTCGACCGGGATGATCAACGTCACCGAACCCATTTTTGCTTCCACCGGAGCGGCGCGAAAGACGGTCGCAATCAAGATCACGACCACCACATGCATCACCGCCGACATCGGCAGCGCTTTCTGCAGGTTGCCGTACTCGCCCCAGATCTCCTTGACGCGCACAGGCTGCGACGTCGGCTGGAACGCCGGCATCTTCTTCTCTTCCGCTGAGAGCTGGAAGCTCTCTTTGATGTTCTGAAACCAGGAGTGGTCCAGCGAATCCAGCACCAGCGGACCCAGCGTCAACTCGCCCGGCAGCGCCGCGCGGTACTGCGGCGGAGGCGGAATCTTCTCCTGCGGCCGAAACAGAGCGCCGACTTCCTCGGTGAACGAACTCCACCAGGGTTTGTTCAGCGATTCAACGGGCCCCAGGTGCGGGAGTGCGTCCTGTTCTACTTGATTCGGCGGTTGCATCGGTTCCAAAGCCATCGGTTCTCGCGCTTGCGGTAACACCCTATCGACGGAGGGGGTTGAGCCGGCGTTACAAGAATACGAATAGCTCGCCTATGGAGATCAGTAAACCTTCCCCGGCAGACTGTATCTTAGCTCTCGGTCCGGAATCGGGCAAGGGGGCCGGCGAACTCCGGCGGGCGCCGGGTCAACCGCGATGGTTACGGAGCATCGAGGCGAGTTTGTCGACGTGCTTTTCGATCAGATCGCGGGCGCGGCGGTAGGCCGTCAGCGGCTGGCCCATCGGATCGGCGACTTCCCAGATCAGGTTGCTGCCCTGGAATCCAGGTACGAACGGCAGGATGCCGCCGCCGCTCATGTTGACGATCACGTCCATCTCGCGCCAGTTGGATTTTTGCAGCCGCTGCGGCGTCTTGTCCGGACTCAGCGTGAAGGCCTTCTCTTCCAGGCAGCGCAAGGTGGAAGGTTGGATGATCGCCGCCGGCGCCACGCCGGAACTGGAAGCGTCGATGATGTCGCCGTGCTTGGTCTGCGCGATCGCCTCCGCCATGGGGCTGCGGCAGGAGTTGCCGATGCACACGAACATGACCTTGTACAGCCGCGCGGATTCACTCATCAGAGGCTTGCTTCCACCTTATCAAGGAAGAGGCGGTGGACCCGGCTGTCAGCGGTCAGCTCCGGATGAAAGGTGGCGCCCAGAATCGCCCCTTGCTCGACCAGAATCGGCAACTCGCCGTCCCGCATCAAGGTCGTAACCTGCTCGCCGACCCGCCGAATGATCGGCGCGCGGATGAAGACGCACTCGAGCGGCTCGGGGCCCAGCTTCTCGGCCCCCTCGGACTCGGGTGTGATCCGCCGGATCGAGCTGTCCGCCTGCCGGCCGTAGGCGTTGCGCTCCACGTCGATGTCGAGCGCGTCAAAACTCAGCTGCTCGGGCGAGATCGTCTTGTGCGCCAGCAGGATCACGCCGGCGCAGGTCGCCAGGATCGGCTTTCCGGATTTCGTAAACGCGACGAGCGCGTCGACCAGGCCCTCTTCGGCGAGGATGCGCAGCATGGTCGTGCTCTCGCCGCCCGGCATGATGAGCCCGTCGGCGCGTTCGAAGTCCGCGCGGGTGCGCACCTCGAACGAAGACGCCCCCAGCTGCTGGAGCGCCCTGGAATGCGCTTCGAAATCGCCCTGCAGGGCGAGCACTCCGATGTTCACCGGCGTTACCAACCGCGCGTCTGCATCAGCTCGGACTCGTCGAGCGTCGCGATGTCGATGCCGCGCATGGGTTCGCCGAGATCTTCGTGGGCCTCGAGCAGTTTGTCGGGATCGTTGAAGTAGGTGGCGGCCTTGACGATCGCACGGGCGCGCCGTTCGGGGTCCGACGACTTGAACACGCCCGAGCCGACGAAGACCGCCTCGGCGCCGAGCTGCATCACCAGCGCCGCATCGGCCGGGGTGGCGATGCCGCCGGCGGAGAAGTTCGGAACCGGCAACTTGCCGGTGGCGGCGACCCTGCGGATCAGGTCCAGCGGCGCCTGGTGGTTCTTCGCCGCCGTCGCCAGCTCTTCCTCGCCCAGTACGGTGAGCGCCTTCATCTCTTTCTGGATGGTGCGCATGTGGCGCACGGCCTCCACGATGTTGCCCGAGCCGGCCTCGCCCTTGGTGCGGATCATCGCCGCGCCTTCGGCGATCCGCCGCAGCGCCTCGCCCAGGTTGCGCGCGCCGCAGACGAACGGAATACGGAACTTGTGCTTGTCGACGTGGTGCTCCTCGTCAGCCGGGGTGAGCACTTCGCTCTCGTCGATGTAGTCGACCTTGATCGCTTCAAGGATGCGCGCCTCGGTGAAGTGTCCGATGCGGACCTTCGCCATCACCGGAATCGATACGGCAGCCATGATCTCGCGGATGACCGAAATCGCGGCCATCCGGGCGACGCCGCCTTCTTTGCGGATGTCGGCCGGGACGCGCTCGAGCGCCATCACGGAAGTGGCGCCGGCCTTCTCGGCAATCACGGCCTGTTCGGCGTTGGTGACGTCCAAAATGACGCCGCCCTTGAGCTGTTCGGCCAAGCCGACCTTCAAGCGATACTCATCAGAGTTGTACATGGAACTGAATCTCTCTCGGGAATCCTCATGGTAGCCCTGCGCGAGCCTGGCGGCAACAACGCGGACATGCAGGACCGGCGCCGCTACGTCAAATAAGGCAGCATCAGCTTGAACTCCGGACGGCGGCTGTCGCCCAGAAGCTCATAGATCGCCATCTCCGTGGACGAGATGACGCAGCCGGCCTGGCGCATGCGGTCCAGCCCCAGGCGGCGATTCTCGGGCGAGCGCGAGCCGGTGGCGTCAGCGAGTACGTGCACCGTGCGGCCCGCCTGCAGCGCGCCCAGCGCGGTCTGTAGTACGCAGATATGGGTCTCTACCCCGGCCAGCAGCAGCGTCGCGTCCGGGCCGACGCGGTCGCCGAGCGCGGCGCAAAACCCCTCGTCGGCAAAACAGCCGAAGCTGACTTTGTCAATCGGCTCCACGCCGGCGGCCTCGGCCACCTCGGGCAGCGTCGGTCCAAGCCCTTTGGCGTACTGCGTGGTCAGCAGCACGGGCAGGTCGATCAGCTTCGCCAGCGCCAGCAGACGGCCGACGTTGGCCAGAATCTCTTCCTGGCCCGCGATGTGCGGAACGAGCTTCTCCTGCAAGTCGATCAGCGCCAGCGCCGCGCCGCCGGGAGTGACTGAGGTCGGCGCCATCGCTATCCGGCCCGCCTCATCTGGTCCGGTTGCAAGAAGGGGTTCGTGCGGCGCTCCTCGCCGATGGTCGTCTCGGGTCCGTGGCCGGGGAAGACGACCATCGAGTCGTCCAGCGGCAGGAACTCGTCGCGAATCGAGCGCAGCAGCGTGGCGTGGTCGCCGCCGGGCAGATCGGTACGGCCGATGCTGCCTCGAAACAACACATCGCCGCCGACCACCAGATTCATCCACGGGGCGACCAGGCTGACGCTGCCCGGCGAATGCCCCGGCGTAAAGAGCACCTGGAAGCGCTCGCCGGCGAACTCCACGTCGGTCCCCGGCTCGAGAAATTCGTCGATCTCGACCTGCTCGGGAGGCGGCACGCCCACCCAGGCGGCCTGCTGGGCGAGCGAAGCCAGCACGGGCAGCTCGGCGCGGTGCAGGTAGGTCGGCGCGCCGGTGAGGCGTTTGAACTCCGCGCCGGCGCCGATGTGGTCGATGTGCGCGTGGGTGAAGACGATCTTGTCCACCCGCTCGAGGCCCATCCGGGCGATCAGGTCTTGAATCCGCGGGATGTCGTCGCCGGGGTCGATCACCAACGCCGCCCCGGACTCAGGGTCGCCGAAGATCGAGCAGTTGCATTGCAGCGGCCCGACCGGAAGCACTTCGTGCAACATCGCCGCTATAATAACAGCTCTTTCCGCTCCCATATCCTATGTCCACGACCGGCGACAGAGCGCTGCAAGAGGCTGCGGGGTGGCTCGATGTCTCGAACCGCGGCAGGCTCCGGGCGACCGGCGAAGACCGCGTCCGCCTGCTGCACGCGCTGGCCACGAACCCGGTGGAGGGCGTCCCCCCCGGCGGCGGAACCCGCGCGTTCTTCCTCAACCCGCAGGGCCGCATCCAGGCTTTCTGCCGCCTCTACGTGGGCGAAGACGAAGTCCTGCTCGACACCGACGCGCGCCGCCGCGAGCGTCTGGCGGAGTATCTCGACAGCTACATCATCATGGACGACGTGACGCTCGAGGACGTCACCGCCGAGACCGCCGCGGTCGCCGTCGAAGGGCCGCGCGCCGTAGCCGTGGTCGAGCAAGCTTTGGGCGTGGAAGTTCCCGCCGAACGCGACGCGCATACGGCCGCCGGGGACTGGCGCGTGTTCCACTCCGCGCTGAGCGGGCCGGAGGGCTGCTGGATCCTCGCACCGCGCGATGACCGCGAGGCGCTGATCGAAAAACTCGAAGCCGCCGGCGCGGTGGCCGCCTCCGCCGAAGATTTCGATCGGCTGCGGGTCGTCCACCGCATCCCCGCGCTCGATGACGACTATTTCGACTCGAACATTCCGCATGAGACCCAGCAGCTCCAGTGGGTTTGCTTCACCAAGGGCTGCTACACCGGGCAGGAGATCGTGGAGCGCGTGCGCTCGCAAGGTCGCGTCAATCGGCTGCTGACGCCGGTGGAGGTCGCCGGAGGCGCGCCGCCGTCGACGGTGGAGATTGTGGCCGAGGGCAAAGCCGTGGGAGAGCTCACCAGCCCCGTGATCGCTCCTTCGGGCGAGTCGGTGCTGGGGTTTGCCATCCTGCGACGCGCGGCGGCCGAAGGGCTGCTGGAAATGACGGTGGACGGCCGCCCGGTGCGGGCGCTTCCGTGGCCTTGAACAAAGGAGACTTGCGCGATGGGCGCTGTGTGGCAAACTAGACGGGATCGTGGGCGGCGCAGCCGCCGATGATCGTTGGCGGTTCACATCGTTGGTGGTTAACAAGGAATGATTCGATCATTCGGCAGGTCCCACGTCGGGCGGGTGCGCACGAACAACGAGGACAGCTACCGGGCGCAACCCGAGCTGGGCCTGTTCGTCGTGGCCGACGGGATGGGCGGCGCGCAGGCCGGCGAACGCGCTTCGCAGATCACAGTCGAGACGCTGGTGCATGAGATCGACAGAGTCGGTCCCGCCGCGGAGTTGCCGGAGCTGATCGAAGCCGTCGAGTTGGCCAACCGCAGCGTTCGGGGCGAAGCGACGGCGCACCCCGAACTCACCGGAATGGGCACCACCGTCGTCGCGGTCATCGCACGGCCGTCGCGCGCTTTGGTCGTCAACGTCGGCGACAGCCGCGCTTATCTGCAGACCAAAGACGGCCTCTACTGCGTGACCACCGACCACAGCTGGGTCAACGAGGTCGGCCGCGGCCTGGGCCTGAGCGACGAACAGTTGCGCACGCACCCCTACCGCAACGTGCTCACCAAAGCGATCGGCGCCGAGGATGAAGTGGAAGTCCAGGCGCTCGAGGTGGATTTCACCCCGGGAGACATCTTGCTGCTGTGCTCGGACGGGCTGCACGGCGTGGCCGGCGAACAGACCCTGCTGGACGTGCTCGAGCGCGACGCCACCCTCGAAGAGAAGTGCGACGCTCTCATCCAGGCGACGCTCGACCGCGGCGCCCCGGACAACGTCACGGTGGTGCTGGTGGAGAACGTCAGCGACGAGGCGAACTAGCGCTTGCGGTCATTCCTGTTCCTCTCTAACTAACGCTCGGCAAGGATCGGCGCTACTCTTCGACGAGGTTTTCGCCTCCAACGCCAAGGACCGCAACTACGACTACGACGCCGAGGGCCGGCGGGTGCGGCAGCCGCATCCCAGCAACGGCGCCACGACGATCACGGTCTATGACGCCTTCGGGCGCGCGGCGGCGGAGTACTCGAACCAGGCGCCGACCGGGCCGGCGGGGCTGGTGTACCGCATGGCCGACCACCTCGGCTCGACGCGGCTGGCGATGCAGGGCTCGAGCGTGCTGGCGCGCTATGACTACCTGCCGTTTGGCGAACGCATCGGCAGTGGGATCAACGGCCGCTCCTCGCTGTACGGCTCCACCGGCTCGATGGCCGTCACCGGCCAGGACCAGGTCGTCGAGCAGCAGTTCACCGCCAAGGAACGCGACGCCGAGTCCGGGTTGGACTACTTTGGGGCCCGCTTCTTCATGGCCCCGACGGGACGGTTCCTGTCGCCCGACGCACCCTTCGCCGACCAGTTCGTCGAAAATCCCCAGAGCTGGAATCTGTACAGCTACACGCGGAACAACCCGCTTAGGTATGTGGATGAGAACGGTAGAGCCGCGCAAGCTGCTGTCGTCGTGGCAGTTAAGGTCTTGGGCGGTGCAACCACGGGAGGATTGGCCGGTGGTATTGGTGCGTCCGTGTACACCCTTGGTTCGCAGTTGGCTTCAGGAACGTACGATGGTCAAAAACTTCTCGCAGCCGGCGTACAAGGGGGCATTGTCGGAGCAGTGGTCGGAGGTGTGGGCCCAGACGTAGTACTTGGATCGTTTCTGGCAAACCCTGGAGCTACGACAGCCGGTTTGTCGGCTCTCAATCTAGCCGCGGGTGAAGCCGGGAGGACCGCCGCCGGGTTGCCGACGAGCCTATCTGACGTCGCCTCCGACACCTTGCTTGGTGGTCCTGCTGCGCTGGGGGGCGCTAAGTTAGAAACAATGCTTACAGCGACTGGCCTAGCCTCGCTGGACGAGTCCGTCGGAGCAGCCACGACAGCAGCCAAGCAAGCCTCCACGGTCTTTCCCACAGTCGGAGGAAGAATGGCCTCCGAGGCGGCGCGGACCGGTCAACTCGGGAAGGGTACGATACCTGTTGGATCCGGCGCGCTCTCCGCTACGACTAGTGCTGCTGGATCTGACATGTTTGGCGGATTATTCCAACGGCTTTTTGGGAGCGCCGCGAAAGAGAAAGAAGAATGAATCCAAGGGGCGTCAGCGAAGTACATCACCGTGGTCACTCTCAACCGCTCATTGCGACGGGGTCTCTTTGGTCGCCAAAGTTTGGGTGGTGGGTCTGCCTCCCGTTTGCCGTCTACTGTGGTGTAACGCTTGTGCTTGTTTTCCTGAGGGCTCCACTCTGGTTGGCTTTCTTGCCGATCTCCGGGGCAGTGCTAGCCCTAGTCGGCTTCGGAAAGGTCAGTGTCTCAAGAACTCGGTTTGACAGATCGTATGTGGAATACCGAACGATGTTCGGACAATCGCGGCGTTTCGCGTACGACGACATCAGCAGGATTCGGTTCTATAAGAACGGTTTGCTCCTCTGGGCCGGGAATCGTCGCATCAAGGTGTACGCGGACGAGGCCTTACTTCAGAGGATCAAGGCGTTGCTGCAACAGAACATCCCCGCAGAGAGACTGTCAAGTTCTGATTCGAGCTTGTTCAATACTTGGCAGGGGAGTCTGACAGAACGCTAGACGCGTAGGACGACGCCGACGGTCGGCGGGTGCGGCAGACGCGTCCCAGCAACGGCGCCACGACGATCACGGTCTATGACGCCTTTGGGCGCGCTGCGGCGGAGTACTCGAACCAGGCGCCGACCGGGCCTTCCGGGCTGGTGTACCGCATGGCCGACCACCTCGGCTCGACGCGGCTGGCGATGCAGGGCTCGAGCGTGCTGGCGCGCTATGACTACCTGCCGTTTGGCGAACGCATCGGCAG
>JGI12316J15310_10000031_pt16 | contig 156754 bp, 131 predicted proteins | sample MarCyaLeptolynsp_FD_15310 | JGI IMG/M metagenome (IMG submission 15310)
AGAATAATTCTATTCCACTTCAAGATCTTCCTGCAGGCAGCTATTTACTCAGATTATCCAATGGTTCGGATCTGAGGATTCAAAAAGTCATGAAAGAATAAAGACTCGACCCTTAGAATAAAAACCAGACTTGGGAAAATGCTTGAGAAACTACTACTCAGGCATTTTTTTTTGAGTGTAGATCAATAGCACCTGCTATGAATTCATTCATACAAATCTCGATCTTTCACCTATTCCAAGCATACTTACTAAATTGCATTAACAATAGACAACTATAAATACGATAAACACTATCAGAAGCAATGGAAAACGGGAACCAGTCAGAAACAAAACAAGCAAAGCGATACCTAATAACCTCAGCTTTGCCCTATTCAAATGGTCACATACATCTTGGTCATGCAGCAGGCGCATACCTGCCTGCCGATATCTGGGCACGACACATGCGAATGAGTGGTAAGGATGTACTGTATGTCTGTGGAAGTGACGAACATGGAGTTGCTATTACAATTGCCGCAGAAAAAGAAGGTGTTACCCCAAAAGATATTATAGATAAATACCACAATGCCAACAAGCATGCTTTTGATCTATTCGGTATATCATTTGACCATTACTCGCGGACATCATCACCCGAACACCATCAGACAGCTCGCGAATTCTTCGCTACTTGTCTTAAGAAAGGCTATCTCACTGAAAAGAAGACCGAGCAATTCTATGATGAAAAAGCAGGTATGTTCCTACCCGATAGGTATGTAGAAGGAACCTGTCCTAATTGTGGCTTTGAACAGGCACGAGGTGATCAGTGCGATAATTGTGGAGCCTATTACAACCAAACTGAATTGAAAGATGCTATTAGTTTGGTAAGTGGGGGGCAACCTATCCTTCGCGAAACCTATCATTGGTTCCTTGATCTTGGCCAATTTCAAGAATTCCTTGAAGACTATATTCAATCCAAAGAAGGCTATTGGAAAGATAATGTAATACAGCAAACTCGCTCTTGGCTCAAAACAGGACTCGGGGAACGATCTATTACCCGTGATCTGGAATGGGGTGTCTCTGTGAAAGGAATTGAGGGTGTTGATGACAAAAAAGCTGAGGGTAAACGACTATATGTCTGGTTTGATGCTGTACTGGGATATATCACAGCCACTAAACAAATCCGACCTGAAGACTGGCAAGAATGGTGGATGGGAGGTAACGAAACAGATTATATTGCCTTCATCGGTAAGGATAATATTGTCTTTCATACCCTGATCTTTCCTGCTCTGCTAAACGCCGGATCTATAGGAGAAAATCAATATATCCTACCAGAAAATGTACCAGCCAACGAGTTTCTGAACCTTGAAAAACAAAAGTTTTCCAAATCCAGAAACTGGAGTATTGGTCTTCTGGAATATCTTAAAGAACATGACAGCCCCAGAATGACAGATGCTATGCGTTATGCACTAGCAACCAACCTTCCGGAAACCAAAGATTCAGATTTCACCTGGAAAGACTTTCAGGCACGTAATAACAACGAACTTGCAGCTATTGCAGGCAATTTCGTAAATAGAGTAATCACATTTATCGGAAAAAACTTTGGTAGCTGCCTGCCAGTAATACCGGCTGCAGGAATGCTGGCCGATCACTGGCGGAAGTCAATTGAAGATAGCCACACAGCGGAAGTGTTTGAATATGAAGATGTTATTGGCCACGAAGAAGAGGTCCTTTTTGAAGCACTTGCAAAATCTTTTGTTCAAACAAAGAAAAACTATGCCTCCTTCCGCTTCCGAGATGCTATTGGCGCTTCAATGGATGTTGCCAGAGCTGCTAATAAATATTTCAATGACAAAGAACCTTGGAAATCAATTAAGACCAACCCGGATGAGGCAGCATTTACCATGTACATATGTGGACAGCTGGTTGGGGTCATCTCTCGTCTTCTTGCTCCTATTGCTCCCCATACAATGTCAATTTTGCAGGAAGCAATTGGTTTAGAACACTCAACGGGTCATCCGGATAACAATAATCTAGACAGATGGGAAGATGTTTTTCTGCCAAAACTAATGCCTGGCCAGAGAATCGAATCTCCGGGTATTCTCTTCAGCAAAATTGAAGATGAGTTTGTTGAAGAGCGTATTGCCCGACTCGGTATTGAAACAAATGAAAGTAAGCCAAACAAATCATCCGGTTCAGAAGAAGAAAGCAAAACCGAGATAGAATTCGATGATTTCATGAAGGTTGATCTTCGTACTTGTCAGATTACAGCTGCTGAGAAGATTAAAAAGTCTAAAAAACTAATAAAACTACAAGTCTCACTTGGCAATGAAATGAGGCAGGTAATAGCCGGAATAGCAGAAAAATATCAGCCGGAAGATCTTATTGGCAAAAAAGCGATCATTGTAGCTAATCTAAAACCAGCTAAACTAATGGGTAACTTATCTGAAGGTATGCTACTGGCTATTACTACTCCGAAAGGCCCGCAATTAGTTGAGCTACCTGAAGATATAGTACTAGGCACGGACATCAGGTAAAACTCGCACAATGCTTCCGGATATAGCTACATTAGAATACAAATCAAAAGCTGTAACAGTTAATATTATGCTATTGGCTATTCCTGCACTACTAGTATCAATACAGATGTTAGTAGATTATGAAGGTTTTAATAAAATTGATAATAATATATCAGCAACATCAGATTTCTCAGGTTTGATTATAAGAATAGTTAGTTTTTGTAAAGGTCTTATATGGCTGGCTAAATATTCAACTTTATTCTTTTTGATTTCCTGGACTAAATCTATTTCTGAGTGTAATAACTTTGTAGCAAAAGAACAATCTGATAACTACCCTTATCTTTATTGGCTAGTCCCTTTCTTTAATATTTATATCCCTTTTAAAAAATTGTATATCTACACCAAAAACTTCAAGAATTACATATCGATAAATCTATCTGATTCGGAACATCTACCCCTCGACATAACAAAAATTAAAATAATGCTGATCGCAACAGCTATTTTCTTTAGCCTCTATCTTTTTAGTGATAATATCTTTGGGTTCATCCTGGGAGAAGGTTTCTTTACCAAACCCTTTGAGAATAGCAAGGTATTCTATGAAGAACAAATACTCAATGGCTTACTAGCTTTTATTACAGGTATTCTGTTTGTTTATATTGTGAAGCATATTACCCTAGCAACAAAAACAGTGGTTCGTCATGAAAATCTAACAAACACTAATGAATCTTGATGCTAACATGACAGAAAAAGAAAAAGCCGAGCTGAAACTTGCCATTGAAGAAAGAAAAACCGAGCTTGAAGAAAACATTGCTCAGCTTCGCGAAAGTACAAAACCCATGGGGCTTGATAACGCCGTCGGTCGGGTAAGTAGAATGGATTATATCAATAATAAATCCGTGCGGGAATCAGTCCTGAGAGAATCGGAGAATGAACTCAAAGGAATAGAAAGATGGCTTTCCTTATATGGTACATCTGCATTTGGCAAATGTTCATCGTGCGGCAGTCCCATCAATCCCAAGCGACTACTTATCCTTCCAGCCAGCTCCAGGTGTATAAAATGTGCTTGATTTATTATTCAGGATGAAAATCAACACAGACAAATCTCTTTTAGGATTTTACTTGAAAAAATCCACTTTTACTCCTCCCTGCTGAAAGCTCATTTTATTTTTAGCAGCATCAAATATCATTGTAACTCCTGCCTGAGTAAATCTAAACTCTGTATCACTAACTGCTTCCAACGGAAACTTAGATTGGCCCGTTGCTTGCCCAAAAAGTTGTCCTTCTGATTCAGTAATCTCTATATCAAGAGGGAAGCTACTAGCCTTATACAAACCAACATAGCTATTCAAAATAGCTTCATCAACGGTAGGTGTAGGTGCAAAATCCGGAATTTCTTTACCTTCTTTAAACAATACTCCTAATACAGGCAGCATTATATCATTTAATTGTACATCAACAGCATTCGAAAGAAGTGTAATAGCATAGCCTTCATCAGGAAATATCCCAGCAGTACTTGCAAATCCATCTATGCCACCATTATGCCCATAAGCCTTCTTTCCAAAGTATGGAATCGAATAGATGCCAAGCCCATATCCATCTTTCATCTCCAACATTTCCTCCAGATACCCTTCCGAAATTATTTTACCATCCAACAAGAAAGTAAAAAATCTGTTCACATCATCAGGTGTCGATACAACAGCCCCGGCACCCAATGGCACACTCATATCGGTCTCAGAGGAAAGCTTCCACTTAGGCATAGTATAAGAAAAAGCCTCATTATCACCTGTATTTGTCTTACCACCAATATATGTACTAGCCAGACCGAATTTCTCTGCCATTCTTTCGTTAAATAAGCTCTTGAAATCCTTACCATCTATTTTCTCAGCAATCAATGACAAGAGATAATAATTGGAATTTGAATACTGAAACTTGGTATCAGGCTCAAACTGACTTTCATAGCCTTTTATTTTCTCTAGCATATCTGTCCTGGAAATAAACTCAGTATTCCATGTAAAATAGCTCTCTTCAGCTGTTATACTCTTAATACCAGAACGATGGTTCAGCAATTGTCTTATGCTGATCTTCTCTGCATTTGGAATTTCAGGGAAGTAAACCGAAATCATATCATCAAGTTTTAATAATCCCTCCTCAACCATCTGCATAATTATTGCAGCAGTAAAAGTCTTTGAAATAGAGCCAATACGATATTTGGTTTGTTTATCTGCCCTTTTACTATTACCTAGATCATAGTATCCATAGGATCTCTGGTAAATCTCATTACCATTATCAAATACTGAAATACTTCCCATACCTCGGTTATTCCGCTCCAGCCTTACAAATATCGAATCCAGTTTATCCGTATTGATATCTTGTGCAACTGAAGTTACTGCCAACAAAACAGCAAGAGCCAGAATAGTAAAAAGCTTCTTCATAATTTAATTACTTGTTAATGGAACACTGAACACTATAGTTAAATCTAGCTTCCCTCTATACATCTTTACTTAACTGAATCAACTGTATAATCCAATTTGTCTTGAGAAAAAGCTTATAAAAAAGCCCACCAATTAAAGGCAGGCTTTCTCAAAAGAACAATAAAACGGCCAATTTATTTTACACTATACTCGATTAGCATAGATCTCTCTATAACAATCTCTTCCTCTACTCCTTCACCTATAAACTCAAAAATAGTCGATTCTACTTCTGACTGAGTACTTGTCTCTACAATACCAATACCTTTAATATAAATCGATTCTTCATTTGTAATAGCACTTATCGGGAAGGCTCCCGGAAGCCCCATAATTGTAATGTCGCCATCAAAATCAGATATACCAGTACTCATTCTGGATTCATACTCATTATCTTCATAATTATAAGTACCATTCTCTTCGGTCTTTAATTTCATTGTAAGGTCACCTGAAAGACCTAATGATAATTCTCCAAAGTCTATATTCTGATCCAGATCTATTTGCGCAAGCTCTATAGTTTCATTTTCCATTGAGAAGACTTTCATCCAGCCCGATGGAATTTCATCAAAAGAAATCAGACCTTCAAGCTCACCCATATCCTGATTCTCATCAACATATACATATATAGCATCCTCATCTGCTGAATACCATTGATCTGATATTTCATCTCCGGAGGTAGAGCTGGTACTTATCCGGAATGCTGTTCTCCCTTCAAATTCAGCCTCTTCCTCTACTCGCAGAGTATTAGAATATGTCTCATAATCAGGATCATCTTCTATCGGCTGCCCGTTTTCATCTTCATATGTAAACTCATATACCCAGTAATTACCCACTTCCAGTGGATGATATTCAGCGGCACCCGACAAAGGTACTTCCGTAGAATCAACCGGATCATCATCATCATCAATATCAATCGGATCAACCGGATCATCTTCACAAGAAGCCATAGCAATCATAAACCCGAATACTAACAGGCCTAACAAATATTTCTTCATCATATCTATCCTCTTTTGCAGGAAATTATACAAAAAACCTCTCCATTACTTCTGGAGAGGTTGTAAATATACGGAAATGATAATGATCAGTTACAGCTTGTAACGAACTAACCTGGAAACACGGATAGGTTTGTCACCCTGATCTTCGTTTGTCAGGAAACCAGATGTAGCTGTAGAAGTCTCACTATAAACCGGACCTATATTTTTTCCTAGTCTAGTTATATCAGTAGAAGAAGTTGTTCTCTGCACTGAAGGGAATGTAGGAACATGCTGCCATATATCAAGATCTGTAGTATATCCTATTTCCATCACTTCTATCTTACCCTCACCCTCAAATACCTCTTTCATATCCGTACCGTAAATCTCGTATGAATAGGAATAGCTACCCTCCAGATAAGGAGCTGCCGGGTTACGCTCATCCTTAGTAGATAGGTTTTGAGAAGCTATTGTCTTTGTGTCATAATCCAGATCAAATACTTCAGTCCATCCCGAGGGACCATAAGTAACTCCAGAAGCACTTCCCGCAAGAGGATCAATATAGACATACAAAGAATTGCCAACAAAAGCATATACAATATTTTCTATTGCACCAGACTGAATATTATGATTTTCAGCAAAGAAAGCCTCCCTACCCATATGATAACCCGAAGCAGATACATATACAGAATCTGTCGAATTAGCATAAAGTGGGTCATTACCATCATAAGGAGTACCATCCGCATTGATATACTCAACATCATACACCCAATAACTTCCTTCCTGCATCGGCATAAAACTATAGGCCTCAGAAGTCTTAAAGTCAATAAGTTGCTGCTCGTATGGCTCATCTTCACATGAAGAGATACCTAAAGCAAGCACCGATAAAGCAAAAGCGTATATTTTTTTCATTAGAATCCCGTTTATTAATTTCGTTCTACATATTGATATATCGAATAATACTCTAAACCGGATTTGGTTACATGTCTGGCTAAAAAACTCATGGAACAATCATCAATTGTTTAAGTTGAAGTAGAAAGCTAAAATCCCTGAACAAAATCAATCATTATCTTCTATGAAGCAAGTCATCATTATAATTCTTCTTCTAATCCTTTATGCTACTTCTGAATCATTTGATGTCAAATCACATGAGACCGAATGGACCGCCCAAGCAGAATCTGGTTGTGTACTCAAAGGCACTCTTATCAATGTCGGCAAAGACACACCAATCGCACTTATAATATCGGGTAGTGGCCCTACAGATCGGGATGGCAATAGCCTTATGACAAAGAATAATAGCCTGAAACAACTTGCTGAAGCCTTAGCTGAAAAAGGTATCAGTTCATTACGCTATGATAAAAGAGGCGTTGGAGCTTCTACACAACAATGCGAAACCTCCGAAAATGAACTTAGAATAGAGACCTATGCAGAAGATGCCGTTATAATGTTAGAAGGTATTAGAGCAACAGGTAATTTTTCTAAAATATATATTATCGGACATAGTGAAGGCTCACTTCTTGGCCTCATGGTAGCCGAGCGCTCAAGACTTGATGGTTTTATTTCATTATCCGGCTCAGGCAAGCCTGCTCATGAACTACTCAAGGATCAGTTGAGTAAACAATTAGCAGAACCGATGCTAACAGCAGCAAAGGCATCTCTCGATACATTGGCAATGGGAGACACCTTGACTTACAGTGATCCTATGCTTGCGCAATTGTTCAGGCCTTCAGTCCAGCCATATCTTATTTCTTGGTTTGCTATTGACCCCACTGAAAAGATTTCGGCAATTGGTATTCCAGTCATGGTAGTAGGAGGTGGAAATGATATACAGGTTGATGAAGAGCAGTCTGCTTTATTAGCCAAAGCTGCTCAAATCAAACCCGTTATCTTTCCAAAGATGACACATACATTAAAAGAAGCTGAAAAAACTACCAAAGCCAATATGGCCACATATAGTGATCCAAACATACCTCTGCAAGAAGGATTAGCCGCTATATTAGCATCATTTATCAAATCACCCAAAGATTAACTCGATATGAAGAAACGCAGCTCTATAAAGGAATATCTTCAAGATCACCCTGAATATGAAGTTGAAATAACTACTCTTATTCAGTTAGTCAGATCATTCAGTGATTTCAAAGAAACCATAAAATGGAGTTTTCCAGTTTATACGGTTCAAAATAAAAATGTGGTTGGAATCGGCGCTTTCAAATCTTACGTAGGTCTTTGGTTTTTCAATGGTAGCTTCATTAATGACAAGTATGGTATGCTCATAAACGCAGAAGAAGGTAAGACCAAAGCTCAGCGTCAGATGAGATTTAAAGATTTATCAGAAATTGAACAAAATAGAGATATTATCCTTGATTACTGCAACCAGGCAATCGAAAACCAGAAAATGGGCCTGACGATTAAGCCAGAGAAGAAAAAAGATCTGGAAATACCCGAGATCCTTCAACTAGAGCTTAATAATGATGTAAAACTAAAACAAGGTTTCGAAGCAATGACTAACTTCAAAAAAAGAGAATATTGTGAACATATTGCAGATGCCAAAAGAGAAGCCACAAAACAAGCCAGACTGAAAAAAGCCATATCAATGATCCGCCAAGGTATAGGCCTTCATGATAAATACAGAAATTGCTGAATACTTCGGAAATAAAATAAGTTTTTCATTATCCCCAAAAATAGATATTTTTGCTATCTATCATTAGTGTAAACCCACTAACGGACATACGGCTTTGGAACTACAGACCCTGTTTTTCTTTATATTAGGCACAATTGCCATTATTACCGCCATCGGTACCATTGCAAGTCGCAATCCGGTTACATCCGCAATGTCGCTTGTAACCCACTTTGTTATGCTTGCCGGACTATACCTGACCCTTCAGGCCCAGTTTATAGCTGTTTTGCAGGTATTAGTTTATGCTGGTGCTATAATGGTATTAGTCATCTTCGTTATAATGCTCTTAAACCTAGGCCGCGAAGAACAGCTTACTGAGAAGTTTAATGTTCGGAAAGCTGTATCTATATTAATTGGTGGTACACTTATACTTCAATTCCTGATATTATGGCTAGGTAAGGCTGGTATTGAGTTCGATGCTTCAACACAATCTTATAGTGTAGGAGAGGTTGAAAATCTTGGACAAGTCTTATTCAATGAATTCCTCTTTCAATTCGAGGCAATTACACTTGTACTATTAGTAGCCGTAATGGGTGCGCTTGTTCTGGCGAGAAGAAAAACACCTGAAGAGAAGCAAAAACAACTGACAAACTGATCTCCTTAATGTAAATCTCATATGACAGAAGCAATATCATCAATACCGCTCGAATACTATCTTGCTCTATCCTCAGTAATTTTTATAATAGGCTCGATAGGTGTAGTTACCAGACGAAATGCGATCATAATCTTTATGTCCATTGAGCTAATGCTTAATGCTGTTAATCTTACACTTGTATCCTTTAGTAGTTTCATGGGAGATGCTACGGGACAAGTCTTTGTATTCTTTGTTATGGCTGTAGCCGCCGCTGAAGCTGCTGTTGGTTTGGCTATTGTCTTAGCACTTTACAGAAGCCGACGCACTATCTATGTAGATGAAATCAATATTCTGAAGTGGTAATAACTCATAATAAAATTACTATAATTAAAAAGCCCTACTATTTCACATTAGTAGGGCTTTTTTTGTAATTCTTACATACTAGCTTACAAGGAAAAGTACATAACAGTATGATCAATCATATTCGCGTTCAAAAGGGATAAACCAAGAATCACCGATAGAAATCGCAAAGTTCAATCTTAAAAAAGACTCCTGTACTAATTCAGCATCCAGAGTTCCTCGCTGTCCGATTAGCATACCTATATCAATAATAGCTCTTCCGGGCAACGGTAATGACAAACCAGCTCCAAGATAGTATTCGCTGATATCCTGACCATTCACTCTGTAATAAAGATCCTTATACCCAAACCCCAGACGATATGATATTTTCTCGCCAAATCTTGCCCCGGCAAAGCGACTAGGCGTCCTCTCAGCCCCTATAGCAAAAGCAAGCCCATTCTTCAATTCACCATTCTGAGGCGGCCTAAATTCAAACCCGGAAACACTTGTAAACTGCAAATCCGCAACAAACCTTAACCGATCTAATAGATAGCTGGCACCCAAACCCAAGCGGGCAGGCAAATTGGTAGTACCATCAAGAGACTCCAATGTATCCAATTCAAGGCCAGTAGTAGAAAAATTAGCTAACCTTATTAGCCTGTTTTCAATATCCAGGCCTAAGTCTCCCGCATATGACGCCGAAATATTTAGACCGGGAGCCGCAATTACATCTACACCTACTCTATAGTTTGTACCAGTAAGCCTGAAATCCCTTAAGTAATCAGTAGAATAACCTGTACTCTCGTTGTAGATAGTTTGGACAGACTGATGAATATCCCCAAAATAATACCCTAATGACATACCAATCGACACATCATCATGTACTCTGAACGCTGCACCAATATGGGCATTATTGATACCTCCTTGCCCCTGATAATATGTTTTTCCCGAAGCAGTCAGACCATCTTTTTCAATCTCAAAACCATTAGCAATATAATAGTTGATATCCGATATTCTGGTAAGGCCAGCAGAAGCTGATATTCCACCTGCAGTATCAATTGCAAAAATTCCGCTGATATTATCTACCATACCATTATTCTGGTATATAGTACCATTACTCGAAGCCAGAGGTCTGTTTGTCTCTACCATCTGCTGGTTAAACCTATATCCAAACTGCAGACGAGTACTTTTATTATATGTCCACATGGCAGGATTAGAAAGATTAATATGTTCTGCCGAAGGCATTGCCGTAGCCGCACCGGCTATTCCATCATAAAAAGCACCATTTGCATCAGTAAGATCCCCAACACCAATAATACTATAATTGCTTCCTCCCTGTGCCCTGATATCACCAGTAAAACACACAAGCATAAACAACACTACAAAACAGCTTAATTTCATTCCATCCAATTTCATATTCCCGGTTGGCTTTGATAGATAACAACTAATTTGGGCCTTTTATTCTCATCGGTAGTGGCAGGACTATGGAAAACTAACCTATCTAGTCTTGATATAGGCCGTAAGGGCAGCATCGTAATCGTATCAATACCATCAGTAAGATCCCAACCACTCATAAATGCTGTAAGAGTCGGTACATATAATTCTCCATTATCAAATAGCTGTCCGTAATAAGCATTAGGGGTGGATAGAGAATCTAGCGGATTACGAAGAGAATCTACAACTAAAAGAGAATCAGGAGAAATATTGCCAAACATGTTATTCTCTGGCTTGCTATATAACCACAATGAAGAAGAAATGACATTAGCATCTTCAGGGATTGAACTTAGATCGAAGAAAAGCTGGCTTCTTCTCCTTACACCACTGCCAATTATTATATCACCCTGCTCTGCCTCTGTTGGTTTAATTAACTGTCCAGTTATAGAAGCATCCATCAATACAGTAACTATAGAATCAGGGTTCAGCTGATAATCAAACTGTATTTTGGGATTCAGATCAGTGAAACTCCCGACACTGGTATAAAGTCTGCGAAACTGATCAGTATTCTCATCCGCTACAAGTGCCATCCCAAAAGGATATTCACCTTGAGAATAACTAGCTGTATCAGTATTTGCCTGGGTTATATCCAGGTACTCCTTTATGAGCGACTGCGGCAAAGGTAATTCAATCCTAACCGTGTCAGCTAAGTCAAGCATATTACTATAACTCACCAATGGCGAAGATAAATCATACAAAGGCGACTCAGGCCATTGGTTATCACTATAAGCCCAATCCCAATAAGCTATCTCTGGAAGCTCGTACATAGTACGAACAACATCAAAGGCAAAATTTGAAACAGAATCGCCAAAAGCATAACGATCGAAATTAAGAACTAACTTTGGCTCCAATATCTCAGGCTCAGACAAATAACCCAAAGAATCAGGAGGTGTCTCAAAGCCTAAAAAAACACTTGACTGAGTCAGATCAGTATTACCAAGCAGAGCCGCTCCAGACCCATATACAACGGGAAAATCAGCAGTAAAATTATTGCTAAAAAGAACTATCTCAGGTTCATCAAGCGAACTAAGAGCATACAATGATAAGGTATCTGTCTGGATACCAACCTCTGTAGGCAAATCGTTACATCCACCTAGATAAACTGTGAGAGAAAACAAGGTGGCTAAAACCCACCCCCTTTTGATTATCTTTTTGTCTGTCAAAATACTAGCTTTTTAATAATGATACACTGGCAGTGCGAAAACACAAATACACAATCATCTTCATATCAAACAATAAACCCTTCTCAGTAACAGCCAGATATCAAAAAAGGGCATATACAAGAGAAGGGAAAGATTAGGCTACTGGTTATTATTTACTTTTAAGCAACTGTCGGTATATTTTTTCATATTCTTCAGCCCTTTCATCCCAACCATACTCCTCTAACATCCCGTTACGTCCTATCTGTTCGAATGTTGTCCTGTCCTTATAAGCTTCAAGAGCCTTCTCAATTGTTTCATAGAGTGCATCAGCTGTAAAATCTTCAAAGCAAAAAGAATTACCTTCCTCCGTTTCAGGATCCCAAGGAGTTACATACTCCTTCATTCCGCCGGATACTCTGGCAATGGGAACAGTTCCATAAGCCGAACTAGTCATATAATTCATCCCAATTGGCTCATACTCCGAACAGATCAAGAAGAAATCAGCACCAGCAGTCATCACATGAGATAACTCATCATTAAAACCTACCTTGAACTTGAATTTCTCAGGATATTTAGCAGCAATTTTCTCAAGCTCTTTTTTCAGCTTAGCTTCACCCTGACCAAATATTATAAATTGTATATCATGCTGAAAGATCCTATCGGCTGCTTCAATAAACAAATCAAAACCCTTTTGGGCATCTATCCTGGAGACCATAGCAATGATCGGTCGGCTTGGGTGATATTCCAGTTCAAACCTATTACATAACTCTACCTTGTTATCATACTTATACTCTTCAAACTCACCAGCTTCGTATTTAGATTTGATATGATTGTCCCTTTTCGGATTCCATGCATATGGATCCATACCGCTAAGTATACCGCGGAAATTATCTTTCCTCTCGCCGACTACCTTATCCAAACCATTAGAATAAGTTTTGTCAGTTAGCATCTTCTGTTCCTGAGCTTCACTTACAGTTGTGATATAATCAGTATATACCAAACCACCTTTCATGAAATTAAATTTACCCTTATGAGTAAAGTTTTCTAAGGCCGAATCCGGCAGACCAGTTTTTTTAAATGTTTTCTGCAGAGGGAAAGTTCCCTGAAAATTAAAATTATGAACAGTATAAACAAATCGGGTATTCTTAAATTCATTAGGATAGAGAAGCTTGGCCATTGCTGGCAGCATCGCAGTAGGCCAGTCATTACAATGAATTATATCCGGGAACCATTCCAATATCACACATGTCTGTATCACAGATTTACAGAAAAAAATGAACCTGTCATCATTATTCTTATATTCTTCCCAATTCACCGGATCATGATAGATACCTTTCATCGAATCATAAAAGGTATGATTGGTAGTGATATAAGCCTGAACCTTGTTTCGTGTATTACTCATCGAAGAAGATTTAACCGCCGCAATTTCCTCTGTATCACCCATAGGAATTGGTACCTGCCTAAGGCGGTTGATCTCATGAATTCGATTCTTCCTTTCAGAAATATTTCCATATTTCGGCATCATCACCCTGAGGTCGTTCCCAAGTTCTTTCAGAGCCAGAGGCAATGAAAAAGAAAAGTCAGAGATACCGGTCTCTTTAGAAAAAGGATAGACCTCACAGGAACAAAAAAGAACATTTAGCTTTTTAGCCATAACAGAAGCAGGTATTTAATATATTCGGAAGATAATGATAAAACAGATTCATGCATTTTTCTGCAGAATCTGCTTTCTGCAAAAATAAGGAATTTGGAGGAATAATAACTATTGGTCCTAGCTACCAGCCTCTATAGCTTTACCATTGGCTGATACTCCTATTGCAGCAAATAAAGCCATAAGTGGCACCACCCAGAATAGTAAAGCCCCAGTCGATTCTTCCACCAACAGACCATTGGTTGCAAAATCATACAAGGCACCACCCAGAAGCCCCCCAAAACCCAAACCAAAGGCCCAGGAAAGATACACAAGACCAAGGTAAATAGGCTTTTTCTCACTATCACCACCAGCAATATCAGCTATATGAAGAATTCTTGGATTAACGATAGCCTCGCCAATAGTATAAATAATAAATAAAAGGAAAATCCAAAGTACCGTTGTTCCCAAAAATATCATCACTAATCCTAAGGCTACCACTATCAGACCAATACGATAAGTCCCGATGGGAGAAAATCTACGCATCAAAAATGCAATCGGAATAATCGCAAAAAGAGTGACCAATGCGTTGAGATTATATAAATACTCTATTCTAAAGCCTAATTCTCCCAAACTATCTCCTAGCAATTTAGCAACCGGTGCCATAGCTGATCCCAATGATAAAGCATCACCCCAGTCAGCTAAATAATTTGGCAAAGTCTCATAAAACTGCATATAAACAAATGTAAAAAGCGCAAACGACATCAAGTTTTTCCGAAAAGATACATCCGACTGTAAAACTCTCAAAGAGATCCGGATATTACTATCCATTATATGTTTATTATTAGAGAAATCAGGTTTGGCATTCGTCACAGTAAGGGTCAATAGAAAGACAACCCCCATTATAATTGAACTAGTTAGAAATACATTCTCTATACCACTATCCAGCAGTTTAGCCGACACAAAACCACCGATAAAAACAGCTAGATTTATAACCCACTGATAGCCGGCCCAGCCAACAATTCTTGATACCCCAGCTGTCTTAACAGCATAGGTATAACCACCTGCAAAATTGCCTGCAACAGCCAACCGAGATTGCAATGCATTCTGAAACATACCTATACCAGTACCCATTAAAGCAGTACATCCCAAAACGCCATATATGTCCGTAGCTATGATTAAAAGAAAATAACCTATACCACCCATAAATGAACCAACAGCCATAAGAATCTTAGTACCGTTACGAGCAATATATGGCCCTGACCAAAGAGGTGTTAGATTCTTCAATATCGCCCACAAAAAAAACACTAGGCCTTTTTCCGAATGACTGAACTCAAGCCCACCAGGGTAATCCTGCTGAGCTAAATAGAGAGCCATCTGTACTAATATAATCCACCACGCCAAACGTTCAACCGCCTGAATAGCTAGCAGTGTATAATATGATGTATTTTTTATAAGAAGTAGCCCTTATGGTTAAAAACGCGAACTTAAGCCATACCCTTGTAAAGAAAAAGAAGTCCCGGTATCAAGATCTGCATGGAGTAGCTACTGCCATTCCATGAGCCTCACCTATTTTGTAGCTCTGATTATCTTGTGATTCTATCAGAAACTTTGAGAGGTCTCAACACAGTAATTCCGGTATGCTTGTCAATTGATTTCAAATATTCACTCAGCCTTTTATCCAGAACAACCTTCTTCTTGCCTAGCGAAGCATGTAACAGTCTCCTGGTACCTTCCTCATCAACAAAAATCATCCCTATATGATTATAATCCAGACCCTTTACTCTTGAAGTAATTGCTATTATATCCCCAGCCTTAAGTAATCTCTCTACTATAACTGCCTGTTGCTTAGGTATATAATAATGCCTTTGATTATTGATAAAACTCTCAATCAGTTTAATCTTCTCAAGATTTCCTTCATTTGTCTCTCCCACAAGCATAGGATAATATTCCCTGTGGGTTGACATGAAATTCAAATCAAAATCTATGATAATACCCCCCAAATCCTGAGTTATATCTTCCAATACCATCTTATCTACATTATCATCTATCCAATCTGATGTATAATGCAACCTTGAAGTATATCCATCTAATTCGCCTCCACGATACCTTGTAAAAGTAACTTCTCGTTTAAGCTCATCGATAGTAGGATATCCATAAATATCTATAGACCTGGAAAGATTCAGCACTAGTTCCACGAAAGTCACGCAGTCTAACTCATGAAATAATACACTGCATACTTCATTCTCAGCCCTTTCTAAAGTACCACCAACATAAGGCACACCCAAAAACTCCATCCCGATCATCGCAAATCTGTCACCAATAGAAAGCGTATCCCAACTCCTTAGATCAGTCAATTTATTAATCTCATCCAAAGTTGGTGCAGAGATTATAGGTAAAACAGAAAGAAGACTGCCTAATATTACTATTACAGCCATGAAATAAGCCTTACACTTGGCTTGCCTATTATCAGAACCAATCAATTCTTATCTACCTTCATAGTCATATTTCAATCCCAATTATTAGCCTGGATCAGATTTCCGATTGTGAGATTAACCATTTTCCCAGTTCTTTCACCTGATTAGCATCCAAAACAGGAAACTTTTTGCTTCCCAATGACACAACAAACTTTCCATCATCTCTTACCTCAGCCGTTACCCTGATCCTACCCAATTCTAGCGAATCATTTATATCAGATGCACTATTACTGATACTGACAACTTTCTTATCAATAGGTTTAATTTTGCCTTCAGCAACCAGCTTATTCTCATAACTGGTTAGTATGTACCGCGGAGGCTTATGATCAGATTCGTACACATTATCCGTCTTAAAAGGTGTATTCTCAGCAGCATCCGTTGCCAGCTCATCACACCGCTCATTTTCTTCGATGCCCGCATGACCTTTTACCCAATTCAATCGAATACTCTTACCAGCCATTAGCCCATCAATTCGTATCCAAAGATCTGCATTCATTACATGGCTCTTATCTGCTTTACGCCAGCCACGTCTTTTCCACCCACCAAGCCAGTCTTTCTCTATCGCATCCACTATCAAGCGAGAGTCGGTATATATCTCTATTGGTACAGAACCGTCCTTAATGTTTTGCAAGGCTACAATTATTGCCGTCATCTCCATACGGTTATTAGTTGTATACCTATAACCCTCTGATAATTCCTTCCGAAGCTCACCCTTTTTCATAACAACCCCATAACCACCATGGCCGGGGTTTCCGGTACACGCTCCATCGGTGTAAATAATTATTTTACTCATCCAGATAATCGATTTCGTGATTGATCAGTATTACAAACCGTAGATTATCAGCTGAGTTCAAAGCCAGCTCTTCTCATTGTTAAGTGATAAGAATAGGAAAGAACAAAACTGATTATACAATACCTAATTAAAGCTTAATCATACATCAAAAAGATAAAGTTTGCTCATCCCCCATATTTAAAGCCCAACTGCGAAAGGACACTTGCAGGCAGCTCAGGCAGTTCACTTCTGGGAATTAGTAGGGAAGAAATATTATGAAAATCCTTATAAATATGATGACGCTCAGCTGTCTTGGTCAGATAGTCATGTCCCGAGCTGCCACCTGTTCCCATTTTCTTGCCCAGCATCCTGAGTACCATCTGCGAATGGCGATAACGCCAGGTAGTAAAGAGCTCATCCAGATCCACCACCTTCTGCAACAAATTAAAAGGACCCCGCAGTATAGGTTCATCTCGGTAGGCATTAATCATTAGTGCAGCCAATAGGGCTCTAAATGATAGTCCGATATTGCCTGAATCAAGCTGCTCCTGGTGTTTTTCAGGATCGAGCGAGGTCTTGATATACTCAAAGCCCTGCTCAGCCATTCTCTTTCTCATTGATTTACCAGTCTCAGCTACATCTTCTGCAGACGCTATATTAGCTAATTCACGCTTTGTCATACTCTCTGCAGCTGCTATATATCTCTCTTTAAAATCAAAATCAGGTATATCCAAAAAAGGAGTCCTCTCCAGCCAGGAAGCCATCATTGTATACAGCGAAGGCTGAGACTCTAATGTTTCCAGCACTTGCTGCTTATCCTCAGGAAAAACGGAAGCATAAACACTTTGATTATAAGTCAGACGCTTTTCCCGCCTTAGCCCAAGCATTATCTCTACTACACGAAACTGAAAAGATTGGAAACCCGAGGCAGGAACCAGATAATTCCTGAAATCTAGAAAATCCAGTGGAGTCATTGTTTCCAAAACTCTTATCTGATCAATCATTATCTTTTGTATCTCTGTTATCCTGTTCAGACGGCTAACAGCTACTGCTACCTCTTTATCATCAAAAACCGGCTTGCCAAGCATCTCCATCACAGATTTCAATTCATGCGATATCTGCTTAAACCAAAGCTCATATACCTGATGTATAATGATAAATAGCATCTCATCATGAGCATGTTTGCCAAGCTCATCACTCCTCAGATCTTGGGCATCCAGAATTTTGTCAAGTGCCAGGTAGTCACTATAAGAAACTGTTTTGTATTCGCTATTATTCATTTTCAATATTCCTTGGTTCATAAAGTATCCGGTTTTACCAAAGTAGAGACACTCTGTTTGCCCATGCCTTGGATATTATGCAAATATAAAACAGTTTGCGTAGATGCTGGAGAGCCAACTACAAATAGCAGAAATGAAACAATTGATGAATCAGTATCTGGCTCAGGGACTCGAAAGTGCATCTGCTCGAGAAAAAGAAATCTACAAGCTTCCTCAAAATCAGAGAATATTCCTTCTAAGCCAGATAACTTTAAAGAAAAAGGCACTAAATAAGCTAGCTCCAGAGTTCCATCACCCAATGATAATCATACCGTCAAGGCTAGCCCTTGAGCAATCATCTGGAAAAAAAACATCCGAATTCAAACAACATATCGCTCAAGAATTTGCCAGAACTAACCGGATCGATACTTTTATTGACATCACTGGCGGTATCGGAGCAGACTTCATTGCTATTGCAAAAACTATTCAGGAAATTACAACCAACTCAAAAATCATATATATAGAACAAGAAGAACTCTACTGTAATATTTTCCGGCATAATCTGCCTTACCTTATCTCGGAGATCGGCCAGATCGAAGTTATCAATTCAGACTCTATAGAGTGGATTCGCCAAAACCAATCTCTTATCAATAAGAGAGATACACTTTTATTTGCAGACCCTGCCAGACGAGGACAAAACGGAGAAAAACTTTATAGAATTGAAGACTGTCTGCCCGATCTTAGCAAAGCCCATAATTTTATCGATAATACTCAGTCCATTTTCAAGCTGTCGCCAATGCTAGACGTATACAATGCCTTCAAAACTTTACCCAAAACACATAACATTATATGTCTTGAAGAAGATGGGGAAGTAAAAGAACTGCTTGCACTTAGTTCACCCGGGATTAAGGCTAAAATAGTAGAATCAGTTGATCTACAGAATGGTTTCAGAACCGCGGTACCTATCAGTGAAAAGACCAAAACTACTATTAATTTTTCGGCTCCTGAAGAAGGACATTTTCTAATAATACCTAAGCCCAGCATATCAAAGCTTAGATTAGGAGATTATCTAGCGCAACAGCACGGTTTAAAAAAAATAGCTCCTAATACTAATATATATTTATCCAATCACCACAGTAAAAAATACTCTGCTTTAGGTAGAGTATTAGAAATCCAAACTGTTCAACCATATAAAAAAAGCAATAAACTAACTGGCAACTATAATATAATACCCAAAAACTTTCCTGATAAAGTACCTGACATAGCCAAAAAACTTAGGATCAAAGAAGGTGGTCCGGATTTTATCATTGCTTTTCGCGACTTTAGCAACAAGCCATACATTGCTATCTGCCGGGACATTATAAATATACCATATAGTTAACGTTAACATATAAATTATTTCGATTGCAATTGTATATATTTTTATTTATAGTTTTGTTCAAATGAAAATTAAACACTTACTCAATCAAAGGAGATATATAAGATGAAGGCATTGAAATATATCATTTTCGGCCTCATAGGAATCATTGTTCTGGCAATGATATTAGGATCCATTATGTCTGATGACATGTATGTCGAGCGTGAAGCAGTCATAGAAGCCCCTGTAGAAGTTGTCTATGCACATATTGCTACCCCTAAACTAAGAACTCAATGGGACCCTTGGCTCGCAATTGACCCGGAAGCAGAAGTTACATATGAAGGCCCCGAATCTGGTGTCGGTGCGATTAACACTTGGTCTTCCAAAAATGAAGATTTAGGTGTAGGTAAGCAGGAAATTATGGAGGTCCGCGAAAATGAATATATTCGTACGAAGGTAACAATGGAAATGATGGAAGGTGGGATTGACAGTGAATTTGAGCTGGCTGCTACCGAGGAAGGCACTCAGACAAAAGTAGTATGGAAAATGAATGCTACAAGTACCGGTTATGGTCCATTTAATGGCCTTATGGCTAGAATGGGTGAAGTATTCGTAGGAATGTCATTTGAGCAGGGGCTTGCAAGTATTGGTACCATGATGGAAGAAGTAAATTTTGACGAATTTATGAAAAAAGATATGGGTGGGATTGAAGTAAAAGAAATGCCTGAATTTTTCTTTCTGGGCATACAATGTCAGTCGACTGTAGAAAAAGAAGCAATCTCTCAAAAACTTACCGAAAGTTATGGGAAAATCGCTCAGTATATCGGTGCAAATCAGCTTGAGTTTAGCGGAGCGCCTATCACAATTGCTCAGAAATGGGAACCGGAAAATAATAATTACGAATTCATTGCTGGCATTCCTATTACATCAGAAATAGAAGTAGACCAAGATGGCATTAAGTCTATGAAAAGAGAAGCAGGCCTAATGGCTACAATGATGCATATCGGATCCTACGATGGTATGGAAAGTACATATAATGCACTAATGGCATATATTGAGGGAAATGGTTACCAAATAATAGGGAGCCCTATGGAACAATATATTTCAGACCCGGGAGAAACTCCGGAAGAAGAACTAATGACACTAGTTGCTTTCCCTGTAACCAAGTAAGTATTAGACTAATATAGACGACAAAACTCAGCCGGTCACATGACCGGCTTTTTTATTTGAAAGCAAGCTTCGAAGACATAAATTTGCAAAGCTTGTTTTGGGAAAAAGCACATAAAATCGCAACAAAACTAGTATTCGGTTTGTTCTGGATACTAGCCATGCTTGTTACTATAACTCCTCTCCTAAGGCCCCTCACAGGAACTACTCTATACTACCTTGCAAATGATTTTGTAGCCGAACAGCTATGTGAACAAAAAGAAATAGAGAATAACTGCTGTCAGGGTTCCTGTTTCTTAGAGAAAACTGTCCTAAATGATACAAGCAATAGTGAGACAGGAAACTGGCTGAACCGCATACTTTCTCTCAAAGAAATAGTTCTATACTTCGAAGACACCTATATATTAAGCGCTGATGTATTAGAATCAAGCATAAATATTGCTCCTATTACCCCTAAACTAAATACTTCACCAGGGTTTTGCCCTTCACTTCTCAGGCCACCTCAGTTCTTGTTCTAAATATCACTTTCTTAATTAAACCACTTTATCCTGAAGTGGGTTCAAGAACTATATTAATATTAAAATGAGACTACAAAAAGTAATTTTGTCAATAGTCACTATGGCTATTGCTTTATTCCCTGTACAAACAATATCACATGAAAACCACAATTCTTCCAAACCCAGAGCCGATAGTCATGCTCCCATTGGAATAATGGGAGATCATTATCATAAAGCAGGCGAACTAATGTTCTCCTACCGTTATATGAACATGGGTATGGATGGACTTATTCAGGGCTCAGATGAAATAGCCACTGAATCAATACTTGCAACAATGGGAGAAATGGGCCAGGACAAATATATGAATGCTCCCGAGACTATGAATATGCAAATGCATATGCTTGGCATAATGTACTCCCCGGCAGATTTCATTACACTAATGGTAATGTTACCTTATTCCCAGATCAATATGGAAATGGCCGGGAGTATAATGAACCAAGATCAGTCCATGATGAAAGAAATGGAAACATCAGGTTTAGCAGACATATCGATATCAGCCATACTTCCAATATTCGAGAACAAAACAAACAAGGCCTCAGTACTAATAGGTTCCACTCTACCAACCGGAGAGCACAATGAAACCATGAGCATGATGGAACAAATGCAAATGAGAATGCCCTATCCAATGCAAGTAGGCATTGGAGTAGTTGCACCATTTGCCGCCCTAAATTACTCGCATTACTTTGGCTCAGACGAAAATGACTTCAAATCATCACTAGGTACACAGTTCAGATTAGATCTGCCGCTGGGAGAAAACGAAGCCGGATGGAGTCCGGGTAGTAGATTCAGAGCATCGCTATGGTATTCAATTCTTCCAACGAATGAAATATCAATTTCAGCAATAAGCTCTTTTCAAATTAATGAAGAAATAGAAGATCCAGCGGTAGCCACTTCAATGAACCCACTTGCCAACAGCGAAAATACAGGCCGCAGCCAATTCGACCTTGGTCTGGGAGCCAATTACATTCTCCCGGAAAATCCCGCTGGAATGTTCCGCTTGGCAGGACAAATAGCAATTCCAGTCTACCAGAAAGTCGAAGGACTACAAATGCAAAACACATATCAATTAATTCTAGGTTTGCAATACAGCCCGACATTCTGACAACTAATACCAGGGATACCTCATCAAACAGAGGTATCCCATTTAATTTTGCCACCATAACTCCGATAATATTATATTATAGAATATTTATTATTCAAACAATTTAGAACGATTATGAGCTTACCAGAAATTACATACAAGCATTTTCATTCATTCGGGTCCACGAATGATTATGCTACAGAACTTCTTCACTATTTTCCACTAGTTGCTGTCTCAGCAGACGAACAGACAGAAGGCAGAGGTCGTAAAGGAAATCTATGGGTGGGAGAAAGGGGGAAAAATGTGTACCTCTCATTTGGTATAGATCATAAAAAGATTAACACTAGCATAAACAATACTATCCAGATCTTGCCCACTTATGCCCATCAAATGATTACTTCCCTCATGGTATTAGATGTACTGCGAGAACAAGCCAAAGGAGAATTTCGAGTAAAATACCCTAATGACATATATGCAAAAGGACAGAATAGCGAAGGGGATATCCTAACTGGCAAACTCTGCGGTATAATTACCGAACACGTCTACCAGGGTAGTGAATGTATGTCTTCAGTTATCGGTATAGGTATTAATGTTAAGCAGAGTGATTTCCCTATTCTTCAAGGCAATAAGCCACTTTCTATCAATATGATTTATGGCAACCAATTAGAGCCTGACCAATTAATAAGATCAATGCTAGAAAAATTTTCGGACTATATTGTACATGACTACCCAGATGTTTTCCAAAGATGGCAAAGTGAGCTAGGTTTGTATCAAAAAGAAATCATAGTGATTGATAAAGACAATAAATTTATTGCCGAAGGTTTCACACCTGAGGGCAGGCTTCTACTTTCAGATAAAGATACAGGAGAAAAAATGACTGTAGACAACGGTAGCAGTATCCGATACGAGGTATTCAGCTGAGACGAACTGCCATAATTGATCTGGGAAATTCGAGGGCAAAAGTATCCTTTCTGCCCTCATCAAAGCCTGCACCGAATTATATCGAATATACAACTAACTGGATACCCGAAACAAGAAAATTAATTGAATCATCCGGTTCTGAAAGGATCATCTATTCCTCAACAAATCCCGGAGCACTCAGCCAACTGTCCGATGAGAGAGTGATTGTTGGTAGTAGTATTTCAGCTATAGAACTTCTGGAGCAAACCTACGAACTAGACAAGGAAGAAGGGATAGAACCACTTGTTGATTTCAGCTCAGTTAGTGGTATGGGTAGTGATCGTAAACTAGCTCTTTACGGAATAGCAAAAGAAGAGATCTTATCCACAACACCTGCATCGTATATAGCAATTCTTGACTTCGGTACAGCTACTACATTAAGTATAGCCCAACTTGATCAAAATAGATACAGTGCCTTAGGCGGGGCTATTATGCCTGGTATAAATGCGCAGATTAGGATACTGAAACAACTCTCACCAGCTCTAAATATTCCTGATACGTCTACCCAAAACATCTACTCTGGTATCGGCACTAACACTGCATCTGCTATCTTTCAGGGAATATTTGTACTTCCATACAAAGCATTAAACCATATTCTACCCGATAATGTTAAGCTCTATACCACAGGAGGATACTCTACCGACATGAAAAAAGTTTTGAGTCAAATGGGTTATTCCGTAAATTTGAGACCAACACTCGTTATGGACACTATTGCTGGGTTAGCCACTAACCAAATCTAAATACAATATCATAACATGCTGAAAGGTAAGAAAATAGCCGTTGTCCTACCAGCCTACAACGCCGCAGCTACATTAAAGAAAACACTCGATGAAATACCAAAAGATATTGTAGATGAGATAATACTTGTTGATGATGCTAGCAGTGACAATACAAGTCAATTAGCCCGAGAATTAGGGTTAATGCACGTAGTTAGTCATGAGCGTAACCTTGGCTACGGTGCAAACCAAAAAACTTGCTACGATACTGCTCTGGGAATAGGAGCAGACATAATAATAATGGTTCATCCTGATTACCAATACACACCAACCCTTATTCCTGCCATAGCCTGGATCATTACCAACAATGTTTATCCTGTTGTGCTTGGAAGCCGTATACTTGGCAAAGGAGCACTCAAAGGTGGTATGCCAATTTATAAATACGTAGCCAACCGCTTTCTTACTCTCTTTCAGAATATGATGCTTGGTCAGAAATTATCAGAATATCACACCGGGTATAGAGCATTTACCAAAGAAGTATTAGAAAATATTAACTATCAGGCTAATTCTGATGACTTTGTCTTTGATAATCAGATGCTCTCCCAAATATTTATGGCCGGATACGAAATAGCCGAAGTAACATGCCCTACAAAATATTTTGAAGAAGCCTCCTCTATCAACTTTAAGCGATCAGTGCGCTATGGTCTCGGAGTTATCATCACATCAATCAACCACTTTCTTCATAGAAAAAAAATAAAAAAAATCAATCTCTATTCGTATAAAAACTGAAAATAAATTCAGAAAAGTAATTGTTTATCAAAAATAATTCTAAATAAAATCTACATATATTTTTGATCGTTGCAGCCCTGTTTTATTATATTCGGCATACTCAAATAATAATGCTTTATTTTCCATTTCAATATCAATCAAAGTATTACCACCGATAGGAAGCTATAAAAACTAGTATCACAAAGTCTTTTTTGGGAGAGGTATTGTAGCAAAATCACAATTACTCCCCTATTTATCAACAAAAAGTGTTACCTGAATTACCATTTTTACCAGTCGATATTTTATCAGAAATATCGCTACAAGTTCAGCCCTAATAAAAATATGGCATTAAAACCAAGACTATATAATACCACCAAGAACATGCACTTTACCAGTCCATAGCAGCACAAGGTTATCTGTAAAAACAAAGAACGTATTATCCTTAACTCTTTTCAAACAATTCTTACCTAACTTTGTAGCTGTCCAAAAAGAGCATACTTGATAACTTACTTCCAAAGAGAATCCACGTACCCTAGCAAAAAACATAACCAGATTATGAGAAAAGAGAATTTTAGAAATATAGCAATCATAGCCCATGTTGATCACGGTAAGACTACCCTGGTAGATGGCCTCCTCAAACAAAGTGGAACATTCTCGCAGCATGAAGAAGTTGCTGATCGGATAATGGACTCCGGTGATCTCGAAAGAGAGCGAGGTATTACTATCACAGCTAAGAACACCTCCGTCTATTACAACAACGTGAAAATAAATATAATGGATACACCTGGTCACGCTGATTTTGGTGGTGAAGTAGAACGGGGACTAATGCTGGTAGATGGTGCTATATTGCTAGTCGATGCAAGCGAGGGACCACTTCCGCAAACACGCTTTGTTGTCAAGAAAGCCCTACAGCGGAATCTGCCAATTATACTAGTAATCAATAAAATCGACAGACAAGATGCTCGAGTAGAAGAAGTAATAAGTGAAGTTTACGATTTATTCATCGATCTGGACGCAAACGAAGAACAGATTGAATTCCCAATTCTCTATACTATAGCTCGCGATGGTATAGCCAAGAAAAGTATGGAAGAAGAAAGTGACTCCCTTATCCCAATGTTTGATACAATATTGGAATATATCCCGGGCCCTGTAGCTGATGATAAAGAAGAACCGCAATTCTTAGTCGCTAATCTTGATTATGATACCTATGTTGGTCAGATTGCTATAGGTCGTCTTATGAATGGAGCACTAGAAATGAGTAAACAATATGCGCTCAGCCAGGCATCAGGTATCCGTAACAATATAAAACCTTCCTCCCTATATACTTTCCAAGGTCTTAAAAAAACAAGTGTAGAAAGAGTCGAAGCTGGTGATATAGTAGCAGTTGCAGGCATCCCCAACGTCAAAATTGGTGATACACTAACCTCCATGGAAAATCCTAAACCGCTAGACCGAATCAAAGTAGACGAGCCAACCGTCTCCATGATCTTCTATGTCAATGATTCTCCATTTGCAGGTACCGAAGGTAAGTTTGTAACCTCTCGCCATCTCAAAGCGAGGTTTGACAAAGAACTTCTAACCAATGTATCACTCAAAGTATCTGACACTGATCGCGCTGATGCATTCGAAGTCAGTGGCAGAGGTGAACTCCAACTTGGTGTTCTTATTGAAACCATGCGCCGTGAGGGCTACGAAATGGCAGTAGCTAAACCACAAGTGATCATCAAAGAGATAGACGGTCAGAAGATGGAACCTTACGAGCAAGTCTTCATTGATGTGCCGGAAGAAAACTCCGGAATCGTAACCGAAAAACTTCAGATGCGCAAAGCACTCATGACTAATATGATGAACCCGGGACACGGACGGGTAAATATCGAATTCAAAATACCATCGCGCGGACTAATTGGCTATAGAAGCCAGTTCCTTACCGATACGAAAGGTGCCGGAATAATGAATACACTCTTTGCCGGATATGAACCTTGGGCTGGTGAGATCAATAAGCGCCAAGCGGGTTCGTTAGTAGCTGACCGCCCGGGTAAAGTCACTACCTATGCATGCCTGGGTATGGTAGATCGCGGTGAACTAATGGTAGACCCCACCACGAAAGTATATATGGGTATGATCATCGGTGAACGTAATAAACAAGGCGATCTTGATGTAAATATCACGAAAGAAAAACAGCTCACCAATATGAGAGCTGCCTCAGCCGATACTACCGTAACTCTCCGCCCATCAAAGAAAATGTCACTAGATGCTTGCATCGAATACATTGGCGACGATGAACTTCTCGAAGTCACCCCGGAAAGCCTGCGTCTTAGAAAACGGCACTTAGATCCTAATCTGAGAAAAAAAGCACAGCGAGCCGGAGGTTAATAAAGAGTACATTTGATGGTGCTACCCTATCTTAGCAATAGAGAATATGACTGATAGAACTAAAGGCTATTCAGGTACACCCCTTGGGCGTAAACTTGGTATAAAGGAAGGCTTCAGAACTCTAATCATAAATGAGCCTGATGACTACTACGGACTTTTTCAAGATTTCCCACCTAATACCCTGCCCGTGAGTGATAATGCTACCATGATAGATTTCGTACATTTTTTTACCCAAAATTTAGTAGAACTCAAGAATAAGTTGCCTGAGCTCAAAAATCAGATTGCTCAAAATGGTATGATTTGGGTAAGCTGGCCGAAGAAAGCATCAAAAGTGGAAACAGATATTAATGACAACGAAATTCGTAATCTAGCCATCGGGATTGGCCTTGTTGATATCAAGGTTTGTGCCGTAGACAAAATTTGGTCGGGCCTCAAACTTGTAATACCAGTCAAAGACAGAAAATAAATAGATCTTATTGAGTTACTAATTAAAGCCACTACCCAGACCAGAGAAGGTGTAGTTCATTTAGGCAAGCCAGGCTCTACAAATATGACATCCTCTCTTGTCATTATGACTGCACCAACAGTTGCACCCTTTGGCTTTCGAACATATTTCTTCTGGGTATAACTAACCGGAACATAACTCTGATTACGCGCAGATGAATAATACGATATAATCGATCCTGCTCTCTCAAGCATTTCCTTTGATATCCGATCGGGCGATATACCTTTGATAACACCATGCGAACCCGATACGTCTTTAGCATGCAGCCAAATATCCTGAGGCTTTGCAAAATGGTTAGTGAGTTCATCATTATTAGCGGCAGACTTACCTACGAAGAGATAGACACCTTCATGCAGCTCAAACTTGCGAAACTTGTCTTCCTTTTTTTTCTTAGCAAAATTCTGTCCCTGCAGCCATCTTAGCGATTTTTGCATATTCTCCAGCTCTTTTATCTTGGGCTTAGCAGCTAAGAGTTCCTCCACACCCAGGATCTCAAAAAGCTGCTCTTCCAGTAAAGGCAACATCTCCTGGTGTTCCAGTGCTGTCCTCTCTAGGTTCTTTGATTTTTCATAGAAACGCTTGGCATTATCTAAAAGGGTTAATTTATCATCCAAGGGAATTAATATGTCATTCCCTTCCCAGTCCTGAGTATCGATCTTGCTTTTAATTGATTTAATATCAGGCCTGGACATCAATATATCTCCATACAATCTATAGTTATTAGCTCTGATTGCAAGAAATTTTATATCGGAGAAAGTCTCAATCTTTTTCTCAAGTTTCTTCTTTCTCTTACTGGTTTCTGATATTAGATAACTATGAAGTCTACTATATTTTTCTTCATATTTAGAACGCGTTACAATGTATTCGATAGCCAAAGATGGAGATAAGAACTCCCGAACAGAATCACTATTAGATAAACGAATACTGGAAAACAGATAATGCTTATTATAATAAACATAGAATTTTGATGAAGTAGATATTTCTTCATGAAAATCTGATACCTGTTTCGCATCCACAATATTATTGATATGATAGTACTCTTCTATATAGTGCTTCGGCCAACGAAGTGGATATTTGGTTGGATCATGATATTTTTCTTCAGGTGGTGCAGGTAATTCATACTGACCTGATTCAATGGGTTTACCCTTCTGGAAAAGTATGTTGTGTTTAGCATTAAGTATGTAAAAACCGCTGGCCCCCCTACCAAATACATTAATAATAATATTATATTTTCCAAAATCGAATTTAACAATGCGGTCGTATCTTAATACTTTACATCCCTTAAGTTTCAAGCCTTCCAGCTGGGGGAAAATATTAGTCGTATGCTTATATCGAGGCTTGTGAGAAAGAATATAAATTGATGAATAAACTGGACTAATATCAATCCTTAATAAGGATTCATGACTGCTACTCTCAATATGAAGATCGTATACGTCTTTATCATATGTAACAATCCGTGAACAATACCATCCTTCATAACGGCTGGTTATCTCAGCTGCTATTTTTTGGAGGGTATTAGTATTTCTGATTGAGTCTGGCATAAATTAGATCAGTACTTTCCGAGTAACAGAATAAGTAGGCAGGTATAATTACTAATCCCAAGTTAGTCACTCATGTCTACTAATACCAACAACAATACTTCACAGGCCTAAATTCTATGTGAATTTTGATTATTCCATACCCTCTAGTCAATTCCAAACTCTTTGTAACGAAATGCGTCCTTTTCAGGACCTACGTTACTAAATCTAAACACCGATTAGAATATTGCTCTGGCTTAGTAGCAATACATTTACTGTAGCTGAAGCTTCCGTGTATTGTTCTGTACGCGTAATAATTTTCAAGCAACTTATTCAAGGAAATTAATTGTGACTAGAATACTGATAGTTTTCTTTGCTACTTTATTAGTTCTTACTAATGCTATATCTACTGAAAACATGGTCTATCTTGGTGTGGGATATTCCATTATGTCGGATGATGATGCCACTGTCTTTTCGCATCGTGAGGGTATCGACGACTTTGAGAATATGCAGATACCTTTAGCTGCAGAAATCGCATATTATATAGGTATCACTGACCAGTTTGGTATCGGCCCAGTCATCTCTAATCGACTAAACATATCGAAATATGACTACACTACCTCTGCTAGAATATCTCAAATCGGAGGCGTAATGGCTTCCCATACATTAATTGGTGTCTCAGGAGCATATTATCTCTCGGATGATTTCGGTGATGGTTTCTTCGGAAGAGTAGATTTCGGACTTGGTTTAGCTAATTATTTTTTGTTAGATGGTAACAACATTCAAAACATCCCAATTGGAGCATCTCCAGTACAGAATGGACCTGTTGTCGAACCATATAACAGATTAACAGACGATGTATCTGATATAGGGCTTGGTCTGAGTATTGGAACTGGATATAGTTTCGCTGTAGATTCGGACTCAGCTTTTGATATTCAACTATTATATTCAATTTTCCCTATTGCTATCAAAGAACAACTCTGGTATCATCCGGATATGATGTGGCCTGACAATAACCAGAATCTCACCGATGGTGCATCTTATATTACTTTACTTGTCGGTTTCAGATTCTAATCAAATCTCCAGCAGGTTCTTTTCTTATATCCTCTGAGGCTATTCCAAGCTGATCAATTTTTTGGAACTTTCTACTGAAGCAAAACATACTGTTCAGAGATCAACTAATATGGTTACAATAAATAGTTGTTTCTTTAACTAATTCTAGGTATTTAAAATACACAGTGTTAAATTGTATGCATTCATATAATTTGTTTCTCACTACCTTATAAGGAACTTGCTGATGACAAGAATACTTGTAACTCTCTTAGCTGCTTTATTCATTTTTTCTACTTCCTCGGCTGAGGAAAATATGTTTTACATAGGCTTTGGTTACCCCGTAGTAGCTGAAGATGATGCCACTGACTTCAGTGCTTTTGAAGATCAGGAAGACTATGAGAGCTTGTCAATACCCTTGGCTTTTGAACTAGCGTATTATATTGGTATTACTGACCAGCTTGGTGTAGGGCCTGTTATTTCTAATCGGCTTAATGTATCAACTTATGATTATTCAAACTCTTTTGGAGGAGTTGAAGTTTCTGCGACTGGAGGTGTTCTGGCTTCTCATTCTTTAATAGGTGCATCCGGAACATATTATATTTTGGATGACTTTGGCAAAGGATTATTCGGAAGAGCTGATCTTGGTGTTGGCTTAGCCAATTACTTTTCTCTAGACAGTGATGACGCTGATGATATTGATCCTGATAACCCAGATTTGGGGGATGTTGCTGACAGTTATTCCGGTGTAGGTCTTGGTCTTAATCTTGGTGTTGGATATAGCTTACCTATGGGCTCAAGCTCAGCTTTTGATATTCAGTTGTTGTATTCAATGTTTCCAATAACTGTTGAAGAAGACATAGAAGTTTTAGGAACTACTACAACAAGAACAATTACCGATGGTGCCTCTTATCTTACTTTGTTAATTGGCTTTAAGCTCTAAGTATTGATTCTGGATAATACTTTGAAGCCGTCCCTATTGAAATAAGGACGGCTTTTTTGTTATCTCGTTTTAATTTAATAATAGCTTTGTCATAGCCCTTTATAAGACTTGCATCATAGCAGCTAATATTGTGAAGATTCTTGCACACTAACTAAACTATGATAAGCAATATTCACACAACTTATCCGGGATATCATTCTATTGCTAACAACACCAATTGTCAAACCCTATTTCGTTTGGTCAGGTTGGTGGAAATATAGATATTGCAGAGGCAGTATAAAGCCTGATATATTAGTATGAGAACAATGTGAAACAGGTACAAACAACCATAGTAAAACCCTTACGAAAAGAGTTTAATCAGTTTTTCGTTATTGCAATAGCAATACTATTAACAGGGTGCGGTAGTGTGTATAAATGTGTTCCAGAAGCAGATAGTCAAGCAATGATTACCTGGGGCGTCATTACCGCAGAAGGTGACAATTTTGATGGTTATGTAATGATGGCAAATGGTGAAATATTTAAAGAAAACTGGCATCCTGATAAGATCATCGAATCAACTGGTTTATCTGTAGATGAGGAACTGTACTGTAATTTTCGGAATGACCTTCTGGCATTATATAAAAAAACGCAAGCTACAAATCAACCGGCTGATACTACACATTATATGGAGTATCTAGTACCTGAAAGAAATCTCAGACTTCGATCAAGATGGAACCCAAAGTTTGATAATGTAGGTAATCAAGAGTGGAAGAAAATGTGGGATAGGCTGGAGCTGTTCTTAGAAAGCAGGAATAACTAAGAATTCAAAATCTATTTGTAGCTATGAAGCCTTTCAGCACATAGGTCTCTACAAACCAAATTGTAGGAAGCAACATATGAAAATTCTGATAGCTGATGACAATATTGATTTTTGCACTACTATATGTGATATAGTAGAGGGATTTGGATATGAGACTGTCAAATTCCATCACCCAAGTGAAGCTATAGCTTTTATTGACCAAAACCATAAGCAACTCGACTTGCTATTATTGGATGTTGAGTTTGGACCCGGAACTCAGCTGACAGGAATAGATGTTCTTAGCCATTCGAAATCACGCTATCCAAGTCTTCCAGTTGTAATGATATCAGGCAAAGGAACTATTGATACTGCTGTAGAAGCTACTAAATTGGGTGCTTTGAACTTTATCGAGAAAGCCATTGTAAGTAGAGAACGCATTAAGAAGGTACTTGACTCTGCTGTCAGAAAAAATGAAAATGAAAATGACAGGAAAGAAATAGCAAGACTTTTAGAAGCCAATGGTTTAGTAGGTGCTAGTAAGACAATGGAGGAAATAGGTGACCTGATCGTAAGGTTTGGCCGGACTGATCTTAATGTTCTGATAACTGGTGAAACGGGAACTGGAAAAAAGCTAGTTGCTAATGCTGTCCATAGTGTATCTCGCCGCAACAGATATCCTCTTATAACTGTCGATATACCTAATATTCCGAGAGAGCTATTCCAAAGCGAACTTTTTGGCCATATACGAGGTGCTTTTTCGGGTGCCAACGATACGAGAAAGGGTCTCTTTCATCAAGCAAATAAAAGCAGTATTTTTTTGGATGAAATTGGTGATATGCCTGCTGACCTCCAGGCTAACTTGCTAATACCTGTCGAGGAAAAAAAGATAAGAAAGGTAGGTTCTGTAGAATCAGAAGAAGTTGATGTACGTTTTATCTCAGCTACTGACAAAGACTTAGTAGCAGCCATGCAGAAAGGTGAGTTTCGCGAACAGCTCTATCATAGATTAAGAGAATGTGGTATTCATATCCCGCCTCTTAGAGAAAGAATTGAGGATATACCTAAGATAGCAGAATTTTACGTATCTGAGCATAACAAACAGTACGGACAACAGAAGTTTATTTCGCCAGCGGCTATATCTTTCCTTACAGAACAGCAGTGGCCTGGTAATGTCAGAGAATTGACCAGCACCCTAAGGGTAACCCTGCAAACTTCGCTTAAAGACAAAATAGAGGTTGAAGATTTAGGCCGTCTGTTACAAGAAGCAAATATAGCTTCTAATATTTCAAGAAAAGACGGAACAAGCTTGCCAATTAATGCAGGTAATACCCTGAAAGAAGATATCGCTCAGATGGATAAACTTAAAATAGAAAAGACTTTGGAAGATAACAGGGGTAATGTTAGTAAATCTGCAGCTATTCTAGGCGTCTCCCGAGAAACCCTTCATAATAAGATCAGACGATACGAAATAGATGTACATTCGTACCGGAAGAGAAAATAAATCTCTGACAGGCTGATTTTCAGAAGCAACTCCAAACACAGATGAAACCTTTCTGAAATAATATGTTTTCATCAAGAATCTAGATTTCTTATATTATCTGAACAGCTATAATCAAGTGCAACATTTTGAATCTAGTTGCCGTTTGGAATACAAACAATAGCCCACCGATACTTATAAATAAGAAAGCAAAGGATCAGAATGGAAGATAAGATTTTGTTGGAGCGGTTTGAAGCAAAAATAGATGCTGGAGAGAAAATCGAACCTAAAGACTGGATGCCAGATGCCTACCGAAAAAATCTAATTAGAATGATGTCTCAGCATGCTCATTCCGAAATAGTCGGTATGCTGCCTGAAGGAAACTGGATAACCAGAGCGCCTAATCTTAGGCGCAAACTAATACTAATAGCTAAGATACAAGATGAAGCCGGACACGGACTCTATCTATATAATGCTACCGAGACATTAGGAATTGATCGATCAGAGCTTATCGATTCTCTTCATGATGGCACAGCAAAATATTCAAGTATATTTAACTATCCTACCCTGACATGGGCTGATATGGGTACTATTGGGTGGCTGGTAGATGGCGCTGCAATGGTAAACCAGGTATCGTTAATGCGTACCAGCTATGGTCCATATTCAAGAGCAATGATAAGGATTTGCAAAGAAGAAGCATTTCATAACAGGCAAGGATACGAACTAATTGCGAGATTGGCAGCTGGTACCCCTGAACAAAAGGAAATGGCGCAAAATGCTCTTAACAGATGGTGGTGGCCTTCAATAATGATGTTTGGCCCTTCTGATAAAGAATCTGCTCATACGCAGCAAAGCATGCGGTGGGGAATTAAGGTTGAAACAAATGATAATTTGCGTCAGAAATTTATCGATATGACAGTACCTCAGGCCGAGGCACGGGGCCTTACTATCCCTGACCCGGATCTGAAATGGAATCCTGAGACCAAGCATTATGATTATGGTGAAATAAAGTGGGATGAATTCTGGAATGTTGTAAAAGGAAATGGACCAATGAACCGGCGCAGAGTAAAAGATCGAAAAGCTGCCCATGATAATGGACGTTGGGTAAGAGAAGCAGCCATAGCATATAACAAGAAAAAAAACAAAGTAAAAGCAGCATAAAACAATAATATCATTGAATAAGAAAGGGAGAGATTACTACTCTCTCTTTCTTTAACCAAGTTATCTTTGTGATAAATATCTTACTTATGGCTTGGTAATTGCGAACAAATTATATCATAAAATTAAACTGTCATGGCTGAAAATAAATCAAATGATTCTCAATGGCCTCTATGGGAGGTTTTTGTACAGTTAAAAGCCGGTAAACCCCATATACATGTAGGTAGTGTACATGCTTCGGATGCCGAGAATGCACTTCAGAACTCGAGAGATGTTTATGCTCGCCGCGAAAACCCAGCTAGTATTTGGGTGATGAAAAGCGAACAGATTATATCATCGGCTAATAGTGACCATGATTCACTTTTTGATCCGGCTGATGATAAGGTTTATCGACACCCTCAATTCTATAAGATCCCTAAAGGAGTAAACGTAGATGTCCACTGACCATACCGCACAAGCAATGTCTGCTATTTATGAAGATGAGATTGGTTATAAAAAGGATCTTCTGGAAATGACTCTCCGTCTGGCCGATGATCGATTGATTTTAGGACACAGACTTTCGGAAACTTGTGGCCATGGGCCTATTCTTGAGGAAGACATTGCAACTACTAATACAGCACTTGATTTGATAGGACAAGCTAAATCTTACTATGATTATGCTGGTGAAATTGAACACGGCAAGCAAGAATTTGATCCTGATACTAACACCCCTGGTGATAAGTATGCCTATTTCAGAGAAGCTATTGATTTCCGGAATGCTTTACTTACAGAACAGCCAAATGATGATTTTGCACATCAGATATTGAGACAGTTTTTTTGGGATGCTTTTGATTTTGCATTTACAAAAAGACTCACTTTGAGTTCTGATGCTACATATTCAGCGATAGCTGCTAAGGCTATTAAGGAAGCCACATATCATCTGCGGCGTAGTGGGCTTTGGGTAATTAAGCTAGCTGATGGCACTGATGAAAGTAGGGAAAGGATACTTTCTGCATTAGACGATCTATGGATGTATACTGGTGAGCTCTTTGAAACAGATGAAATCTATCAAAGGCTACATTCCAGTGGTGTTCTACCTGATATATCAGAAGTGAAAGGTGAGTTTGATTCTACTCTCTCTAAGATATTTTCTGAGGCTAATATCCCGATGCCTGAACCGGATGAGTATATGCAAACGGGCGGCAGAAAAGGGGTTCATACTGAAGAACTTGGACACCTTTTGGCAGTTATGCAGAGCTTACCGCGGTCAATGCCTGATGCTCAGTGGTAGTTCCTAAATTATTTTAAATCTCTTGCTGGCCTATGAAGGGTATTTCATTACCTTATTTTTATAAGATATATTAATATTTTTCTTTTTCAATATGGGGATTATATCATAAATGAATAAACTACTTTTGATGGTAGCGGGGTTAATTTTTGCTTTTTTTTCATTTGCCTGTGAGGAAGAAGAACCACCTGTGTATGACCCTACTAGTGGCAATAACACCCTGACATCTGAGGGTTGCCGGTATAAAGTAGATGGTGTTCTACAAGAACATGATATTGCTAAGATTCAAGCACATAATCCTGTAGAAGATTATCTTATTCTTACTCTTCCGAGCCCTATTGACCTTCAACTTAGAATGCTAGAAAACAAAACCGGAACACAACATGCAGGTGAAGGTGAAAGCCAATATCGCCTTGTTGATGTTTGGTATTTTGCTAATGAAATGTGGTATTACGCCAACGAGGATGTTGGAGAAGCCAAAATTACACTGACTGATATTGGTACTTTAAATAGCCCGGCCGAGGGTTATGATGGATTTATTAAAGGCACCTTCTCCGCTACGGTTGTAAATGAGGCTGGTGATAGCATTGAGATCACAGATGGTGTTTTCTATTGCAGCCCACTTTAAGAATAAAATTAATTTCTTAGACTAATAATGAAAAAAGTTCTGATAGTTGGTGCCGGGCTTGCCGGCAGTTTGTTAGCTGGAGTAATGGCGAAACGCGGCTATAGTGTAAAACTTGTAGAGAGAAGAAGTGATCCGAGGCTTGATCAAGAAGAAGGCGGACGCTCAATTAACTTAGCTTTATCCGATAGAGGGCTCTTGGGACTGTCTCTACTGGGACTTGATGAGAAGCTGCAAGATTTCATTCTCCCTATGAAAGGAAGATTAATACATACAAGGGATGGTCGGAAAGAACTTCAACCCTACTCTGGTAAAATAGGTGAACATATTAACTCAGTTTCCAGAGCAGGGCTTAACCGCCGCATGTTAAATGACTGCCAGGATCTTCCGGGTATGGAAATGATCTTTGATGCACAATGTATTAGTGCTGATATAAGAAATGCCCAAGCAACGTTTCTTGATACAAAAAGTGGAAATGAGTTTACGGAGCAAGCTGACTTTATGATAGGAACTGATGGAGCTTTCTCGCAGATCAGGTTAGCTATGCAAACAGGTGGAGTTCCAAGATTTAATTTTAGCCAAGATTATCTGGAACATGGTTATAAAGAAATCGAAATGCCACCGCGGCCCGGGGGTGGTCATAAAATAGAAAATAATGCTCTTCATATATGGCCTAGAAAAGGCTATATGATGATAGCCCTGCCCAATCTAGATGGTAGCTTTACCTGCACTCTATTTATGCCTTTTGGTGGTGAAAATGGATTTGACAATCTCGATAGCCTTGAAAAGGTAAGCCAGTTTGCTAAGAAGAACTTTCCTGATGCTTACGAGCTTATTCCTGATTTTGCTGAACAGTATTTCGATAACCCTACTGGTGCTCTTGCCACTATGCGGTGTGAACCTTGGAACTATAAAGGTAAAACCCTTCTAATTGGTGACAGTGCACATGCTGTTGTTCCTTTCTACGGTCAGGGCATGAATGCTTCGTTTGAAGATGTATACTATTTTGATAAACTCATGGAAGCAAATAATGGCAATACCGAAAAGGTTTTCCCTGAGTTTAGTAAAATGAGAAAACCTAATGCTGATGCAATAGCAACTCTTGCTATCCAAAACTATGTAGAAATGCGGGCTAGTACTGCGGATCCTCTATATCAGGAAAAAAGAGAGTTGGAAATAGAACTAGAAAGAGATTTTGAACAATATAGTTCTAAATATAATTTGGTTACATTCCGAGAAGACATAGGTTATTCCACAGCTCTAAAAATGGGGCAATTACAAGATCGATTCCTTTTGGAAATGATCAGCCAAAATGGAGGATCGCAGGAAGGAATACCTCGCAACCAGATTATTGCTGCTATTGAAAAGCTCTGGCAGGATAACATGAAATAAAAAATCTTTTTGTTTATCTTAGGGCATAATGCAAATGTTTTCTATAGGTGTGGCATGCCCTTGTTGATAATACTTTTTTTCTGTTCAGTACTTGCTTCTGCTCAGGAAATCTATATTACCAATATTGATCAGTCTGATTATCCTTTGATAAGTGTTGGATATGTAATTGCCCCTACTCCTCACAACACTAAAGACCTGAGACAAAAATCTGATCTTCGGATTAGAGAAAATGGCATTGAAAGAGATATCATCTCGCTTAGTTGTCCTCAGCAAAATGAAAAACCCAGACTATCAACTGTAATAACCACTGATATAAGTGGTTCCATGAAAGATAAATATCTGGATATTGCTAAATTGGCAATCAAAGAATATCTTGATCTGTCTCCCCTTGGAAAAGATGAAATAGCATTAACTTCTTTTAATCAGGGCAGCTACATCAATCAAGACTTTACTTCGGATTATAGCAGACTAAGCAGAGCCATTGATCAATTAGTAGCAGACGGCGGTACTGATTATAATTCTGCACTTATAGCGCCACCTACCGGATCACTTACAATTCTTGATAAAGCACGTTTCCAACCGCAAGTCATCTTTCTAACTGATGGAATGAGCGAAATGGAATATGATAAAGCTCTGGATCTGGCCAGAGAAACTGGAGCTGTAATTCATTCTCTTGTTATAGGCTTGCCTTGTCCGAAGAGTCTACAAGATCTCAGTACAGCAACTGGTGGGATTTGGAAGGGAAACATTGTCTCTCCGGCGGATTTAAATACTTATTTTCAGATAATTAATAAGGTAGGGACAGGTAAGAGTGTATGCTCGATAAGCTACGAATCTGAAAAGGACTGTAATTTGTCAATTAGTGTAGAGTTAACTGATCTGGTTACTGAAACAAATGATCTGGTTACTGAACTAAAGAACCCAGCAAATATATCGCAACTAGATATTTCTGTAAATACGTTAGATTTTGGGATAGTTGAGATTGGAGCAGTAACCGAACAAAAAATAAGGATTACTGCTAAGAATTCTTCGTTCTCATTATTTAATATGCACTGTGATGATGATAATATTAGTGTCGCACCCCAAAATCTTTTCCTGCCAGCGGGCACAGAGGCAGAGATAACAGTTCAATATACGCCTCAAGATAAATCATATGGTTATACCTGGCTAGAAATGGATGGAATACCATGTAATAATAGGGTTTTTATTACTTATGGTGACGAACAACAGCGAAAACCAGAAATGATTGCTAAGATTATTGAGCCTAATGGCGGAGAATCCTTTCTGGCAGGAAGTGATACTGTAATCAAGTGGACTGGCACATCTCCTACTAAAAAAGTTCGTCTGGATTATTCGGACAATGGTGGAATCTCATGGAATATTATCACTAACAATGCAACAAACCTTGAGCATAAATGGACTCCTCTGCCAAATATAACTGGAGATAACTACTTAGTAAGGATTAATAGTGATACTTTTACTCTAGGTGGTTTCCAGCAACGATTGATTACCTTTCCATCTCATATCCAATCATTTCTTGGAAGTGTTTGGGATAATGATGGAGTTCATATCTGGGGAACAGCTAACAAAAAATTATATAAATTCAATATTGATGATGAAAAACTGGTAGACAGTATTGACTTTCCTCCTTTTGGGATAACTACATTTATTGAAAAAGACCCTTATACTAATAGGATTTTTGTAAAAGAGGATAATACAAATGAACTAATATCTGTTGAAATAGAAAATGGGTTAGTTACGAATAGAACCGGAATTAGTCGATCAAATCTGAACGAAGAATCTATCAAAACTCATCCATTCAGAGAAGAGACTGTTATCTCCCAGACAGCAGGATTCTCAATATATGACTCTAATTTTCAGAAATTAAAAGAGTTTATCCTCACTAACAGCTTTGGTAACCCACGGGATATTGAAATAAGTCCTGACGGAACTAAAATAGCAATAATAGATAATTATAGTAATCAAGGTAGCGTACTTACACCAAGTATATTTATACTAGACTATGAAAACCTTAGTTTTATTGATACTATTTCTTATCATAATTCTAATATATTCAACCTAAGCTGGTCCCATGATTCTAGGTATTTGTCATTATCCGGAGCCAAGGTTGGTGTTTATATACATGATACTTATTCTGGCAAACAATTGAGACATTTAGAATGGGAAATAGGATTACCAGTATGGACTACTGAATTTCACCCTTCAGAGCCTATCATTGCAGCTGCTTTTGATGGAGGTAAATTTTATCTTGGTAATATTCTCACTGGTGAAGAGTATGTTGTTCAGCAACCAATTTTCTCGATAACTACTCCCTGGAGCCCCCAGGGTAATAGATTATTATCAAATCTCTTTGATAGAAAAGCAATTTTTCTTTACGAATTCGATGCGGGCGATAGTGCAGATGAATCTGATTCAGAGTTTTCTATTATTGCTCCAGAAATCCACTCTATTGATGTGGATATGGAAAGTGAAACAGTTGGTATGACAAAAACTGTTCTGGTACCAGATTTTCTTGAGAATAAAACAGGATATCCTAAAACAGTTGTAATAAAAGAGTTATTTTTTGAGGGAGGGAATGCGGATGAGTTTTCAGTAGCTGGTGGTCAATTCCCAACTTTTTTGGAACCAAATGAAAAAAGGGCTGTGGAATTTGTTTTTACACCGAATAGTCTTGGCAATAAATTTTCAAGAATAATTACGACAAGCTCAGGTATATCTGACACAGCTACAATAAGAGGGCAGGGTGAAAGAGCTTCTCTGGAACCTATTTCGGATCTCATAGATTTTGGTACTGTTGAGGTAGGAGATATTAAGGGTTTAACTCAAGAATTGGTAAAAAATATTTCAGGACAGTCATTAGAAATAACTAAAGTTGTAATGCAAGGGCCTGATCTTGATCAGTTTGGGACTTCTATTACTGGCCCTATCGTATTAGGAATTAACGAATCCCTAACGGCAGAGGCTTTGTTTGCTCCTCTAAGAAATGGCCGGACCAGTGGAAGTATTGCCTTCCATTACAATGGTTCTGGCTCACCACTAATGATACCAATGTATGGAGCAGGACTAGGGGCTGTGATAGAGGTGAGCGATGGTATGGGAATGCCAGGCGAGTCTGTTCCGTTTCAGATAATTCTAAAGAATAATGAACTTAAAGGTCTCGCGCAGTTAATCAGTGGAATTGAGCTAACTCTTCGTAATGAGGCAAGCATATTAACATCAAATGAAATACAAACTCAACCTAGAATCCTGGGAGATAGCATCTTTACAAACTACTCTGTAGCAATACCTGGTATGGATAAAAAAATTATAACTACTTTGAGTATGACTGGAGGTCTCGGAAGAGTTACTGAAACTACACTTGATATTGTTGATGCTAAGCTTTTAGACAACAGTGGTTTGCCAATTGATTATGAAATTGAGACTTATAGCGGTTTGTTTACATTGGAAGGAATTTGTTATGAAGGTGAAGCACGGCTAGTAGATATGTCAGCCAGCCCATCGGATGTTGCTATTCACTATAATGAGGGTAATATAGAAATGAAATATATACCAGCCGAACTTGGTAATGTAACTGTTTCCGTAGCTGGAATAGATGGGTCGGTTATACCCATTTCTAGCAATTTCACTATCCTGGAACTTGAGCCTATTACTAAGAATATATCCTGCCCGAATTTAGCCATTGGTATCTACTATCTAAATCTTATTACTGAGTCAAGGGTAATTACCAGTTCTTTTGTTGTCAATTAAGTTCTCCGGTTAATATTAGTGCAATTAATTATGAGAGTAATCGAGGAACAGATGCCTTGATACTATCTAGTAAATAAATATCCAAAGGATTGATCACTACTTCAATTCTCACTCATATAAAAATACCCTCAATCTCTTACCATCGTTTATTCATTGATGCATTCCATTTTTTTATAAGTGGGAAGTATATGCTATCTTTTGAATCAACTTCATCCGTATAAATCCTGAGAATCTACAACTGTGGATCAGGCAATTATGATAATCGATAGGTATAACAATGAAGTGGAATAGCCTGTTATTAATATTGATATTAAATCTCTGTTTTCTAGGGGACAGCTATGCCCAGGCTGATAATAATACTGATAAGAAGGAAGAAGTATTAAGATTAATTGATTCATCAAGGTCTGCTATCTCCTATAGTTTTCCTGACTCGAAGAAATATATTAACAAAGCACTTGATATCAGTAGAGCTATTCAGGATACATCTTTGATCTCAAAATCTTTGTTAGTAAAGGGCAGGATATTTCATATGAATAGAAATAGCAAGGAAGGGTTTAAGTTATTACTGGAAGCTTTGAAATACGCTAAAAATATAAATGAGCCTTTATTGATTGCAGAAATATATGATAACCTGGGGCTTAATTTAAGAAACAACAATAATTTTGAAGATGCTCTCAAGTATTATGAGAAATCAATGAATATCCGAAAGAAATACAATGATACAATTGGCATTGCTAATATCTATGTGAATCTTGGATGTATATCAAGAGACAGAAATCATTTTGAAGGAGATAAAGATGCATTTAATACTAAATATCAAGAAAGTGAAATTAAACCTTATAAGGTAGAATTAAAAAATAAATTCCCCCCCGGTATAAAAAATCAGTTAATTGATGAATCAAGAGCAATTGCTTACTTTGACTCTGCTTTATGGGTAATGAAGGACATACCCGAACATGAATTAAATTATGAAGTATATTATTTAAAAGGGATATTGTACTCCGGTGCATATGAATATGAAAAAGCCTTGTTATACATGACAAAATTTGCAAAATATCAGCAGAAAGCACATGGTGAAATAGCATCAAATATAAATATGATCCTGGCAAATATTTATCAAGGGCTTGGGATGGAAGAAGAAGCAGACAAGAATCTGAATCTGGCGATAGAAAAATTCAATAATGATTCAAGTATAGAGACAAAGGAGTATTTTTATTTTAGTTTGGCTATGTACTATAATAGCGGCAAGGACTATTATAATGCATTTCAGAATCTTTTGAAAACAAGATATCTAAGAACAATTGCTCAAACAAAGAACGCCCAGAAAAATATAAGTAGAGTGCAGTCAGATTATGAAAAATCTCTTGAGAAAATTAGAGCTGACAAATTAGAGGTAGAAAGACAAAACCAAGAATTATTGATAAGAAATCGAAACATAATAATAATAGCTATAAGTATATTTTCGATTGTTCTGCTAATCTCCTTCTATTTTCAGTATCAAAGGAAAAATCAATTAAGGGATAGTCATCTTAAAATTGAGAAACAGAAAATAAAACTCGAGGAAACTATAATCTTAAAAGATAAGTTTTATTCTATCATATCTCATGATATTAAGAACCCATTATTAGGGCTGGAAATGACACTCGAAAATATCATGCAAAATGAAAGCGATATTACCCCTGAGTTAAGAAGTAAAATAGTAGGTCTCCATTACAATTCAAGCGAGCTATCTCAATTATTTAATAATCTTTTAGAGTGGATCAATATTCAATCAGGTGCATTTAGATTTAACCCGAGAACAATGAATCTGAGTAACACTACAAAAAGAGTTCTAAAAATAAATCACTCATTTATAGCGAATAAGAATCTAGAGATTATTAATAATGTACCTGACGATACCAATGTTTTGGCAGACAGCAATATGCTGTTTTCAATAATTCATAATATTTTGCATAATGCAATAAAATTTTCGCCGCAAAATGGCACAATAATATTAGATGTTAATATTGAAAATGAATTTGCCAATTATTCTATCATAGATAATGGCATGGGTATCGAGGAGAATGATTTAAAACTATTATTTACCAGCAAAATAAATCTGAACAGTGTCAATCCGAATCGAGGCTCAGGTCTCGGTTTGAGAGTAGTCAAAGAATTTGTTGAATGTTGTGGAGGCAAAGTACATGTTAGTAGCAAGGTCGGAGAAGGGACAAAGGTTTCATTTACCTTGAATTTATCAGATTCAATCATCAAAATTCCATATGAAAAAAATAATAGTAGCAGACGATCATAAGATTTTTGCAGACCTGATTTCCAAGCACTTACAATCAAAGGGCTTCGAGATAGTAAGTAAGTTCTATAATGGACTGGATTTACTTGAATATGATGGACTAGAAACTGCTGATTTCCTAATACTGGATTTATCGATGCCTGGTGCAACCGGATTTAAAGTCATTAAAAAGCTTACTGAAAAGAATATAGATATTAAGATAATTATACTCACCACTAATTCCAGATCAGAAGATTTACTTGAATTACATAAACTGGGAATAGATGGATTTGTACATAAATCAAAGGATCTGGATACTTTGATAGAGGCCATCGATATCATATCCACCGGGGAAAATTACTATTCCGATATTAACTTCAGAGATATCATTCTTTCAGAAGAATATGAAGAGACTAATGACCTTGAACTTACTCCAAGGGAGTACGAAATTGCTCAGCATATTATCCAAAAATATAGCAGTGCTGAAATAGCTGAAAAATTATTCATAAGTATAAACACCGTTAATACTCATAAAAAATCACTTTATAAGAAACTCAATGTAAGCTCAAAAAATGAGTTTATTAAATCTGCTATTCAAATGGGTATCATATCAAAATCACCCTATAACTAACCTAAAATATCACCCTCTATCTCACCCGAAATATCACCTGTTAGGTGATTGATTTTGTTTGTATTGTATCGTAGGTTCATCCCTGATATTGTTAACATAAAAGGGATATCCGGATGGTACGAAATATTTGTAGACAGACATTACTATTTACTATTCTTCTTAGCTGTTCCATTAGTACTGTCTTCGGACAAAATTTAATCAGAAATGGAGATTTTGAATGGTATGATCCTAATCTCTCCATTAATGATCTGACTGAAATTTGTCTGACATACTATCTTGGAGAATATGATAATTCTTCAAGCCCAGCCAATCCCGACCAGGTAATTACAAATTCGCCTAGCTTAAGTCCATATTGGAAGCCTAATTTTCATATTCCATCACTCGATTATTACTGGAACCCTGAATGGACAACAACAAGAATTGGCTGCAAAGGTTGGTACATGCCAACCAAAGGAACTGCAGACTATAACCATAAGGATGCTGTTTCCCATCCAATTCCTTGGCAGGCCTCTGTAAATCCAAAGAGTATTAAAACTATACGCGAAACTAATGATCCTTCAAATACAGGTATGGTGGGTTTTGTTTGTAAATCAGACAAACCAGTTACAAATGGTGACGAAACCTGGTTTGAGTATATCCAACAAACATTTACAGATCAGAATGATCCTAATTTGCCTTACAAGGCACTAGATGCAAATACATCTTACAGACTAACTTTTAGATTACATGGGTTTAAATATATAATTACAACATTTACTGGCATAAAAGAAATTGGAGCTTTTTTCTCAAGTACACCTTTTGTTAGAGATCAGGTTGCTCCTTTGGACCCATTATCCGACAATGATCTGGTAGGAGAAATAGTATATGACATAAATGACACAGAATATGATAGCCAGAATCAATGGCAAGATTTTAAGGCTTTTTATACATCACCTCCGAATCATGAACGCCAGGCTATAACTATTGGATATTATGGTGATGAAAGATCATGGATGCATTATATGATTGATGATGTTGTCCTTGAGGTAGTTGATTGCGATGCCGAACTAAATAAATTACAGTTCACAATACCGGCAGATAAATGTGAGATAGAGATTACTTATGATCAGCAGGCAAGCCTTGTCGACCCTGAAATAGGAACTCATCTTTGGTTTATTGAGGTTGGCAAAGATCCGATAATTGAAAATATGGTAGCTGAAGTAGCTATTGCAGATATAGATTTTCAGAATGGATACACCCTTTCGGATTTGGGCACTGATCTGGAGCATGATAAAAGTTATAAAATCTATTTGGTAGCCAGGGGGACAGGTAATCATCATGTCTTCACTAATTGTTTTGTGCCTTTTGATAATGATTGCGGTTGCTGTAAAAATCTTGAGTTAGAGAAACTACCACTCAGTGATCCAAACCTGTGCCCTACAAGTGTCTGTGGTGGGTTTGAGTTAAACATCAAGAATAATGGAGGCATTGCTTGTACCGATATCTATCAAATCAGCTATAAGCATTATATCAATGGAAGTTTGCAGCCTGCAAATGAACAGGAAATCTATACTCAGGGTGCATTTGACTTAACAAATGGGTACAATCTTTCCAATGATATCGGACCATTATGTAGTGATCAGAACCAGATGAATGAATATGAAGTCAGATTCAGAGATATTAACGGTGAATTAATTGATAATAGTTGTACCCTCTTACTTCAAGATTGCTGTCTGGATTGTTCATTCTTTGGGTTTGATGTACAAAGGTTAGAAAAAGTATTAAATACTAATGAACAAAAGTTTAATCTGAACTTTACTATTAGTGAAGATGCTAACTGCCCATTCAAACTCAGAATATATAGAAGAATTGGGCCAGTTGATCAAAATGGTAATATCAGTTGGCAACCAGATGAACTTGTAACTACAATCAATGGTATGGATGAACTTAATGAATTCATCAATCAAGACAATCACGACCTAGTTGAGTTAAATTACGAGGAAGTTCATGTAAGATACTTCTTCACCCTAAATGGCCAGTATTGTAGTGCAGAGTCATTTCATTTTGGAGCCTGTAATATTGAACTGGAAGATGACCAGGAAATCTGCTACGGCGAACCAGTAAGAGTATTAAAATATGTATCGCCTGATATCACCGAAGATGATATTACCTGGTTCCCAACACTAGGTCTTGATTTTACAGATGGAAAGCTAAACCCTGTAGCAAGCCCGGAAGCAACAACAACCTATAGAGCTACCATCAAAGGAGCAAATGGATGTTTTGATTCTGATGAAATTACAATCACGGTCAATCCTCTGAACAAGACAACACAATCGAAAATTATCGAGTATACCAATACCAATCCAAGTGGTGATCAGTTTAATGTATGTGGTGTAGGCAATGAAATTATCGATTGCTCGGGCTATTTAATCACTGGTACAGCCAATAGAACAGGAGCTGATGGTGATTTCTTAGCTATGAAAGTCGGTCCGGACGGAACAATAATTTGGGCTGAATCATTCGCGGCTAATGACGGTACCAACAACTATGGATTTAATATCATACACAGAGCAACTTCACTTGAAGACCAAAATGGGAATCACATTGGATGGGCTCTTATTGGTGAATCCAACGATAATAATGTAACCGGTCCAACGAGAATTGGTATGACAGTCTTTTTAAATGCAGATGGTACTCTGAATAGTTCTTTCCCTGTCTTATCGGCTAATGCAACGATTGGCAGTGGGCATGAAGTATTACAGCTAAATGATGGCTCTGTCATTGCAATCCACAATACCTCTGGAGCCAGCAACGAAAATGTCCTGAGTAAGTATGTATATAATGGTAGTAGCTTCGCACTAAATGCTCAAAAGATATATACCGGCAAATCATCCGCATCACACTATTCATATTATTCAGGATATGCAACCCAAGATGGAAATTTCCTAGCAGTTGGTTCTTATATCGAAGATGTAAATAGCCAAACCATAAGTGTCATGGTTATCACTAAGTTTGATAGTAATTTGGATGTTGTTTGGTCTAGAGAGTATAACAATAGCCATGCTATAGGAGGTGCTGCACCCTCTAAAATCATTGAGCTTCAGAATCAGGAAGTTATTGTCGCCGCCAGATATGGCGATGCGCAGGTAAGTGGGCATTGTCTGATTAGGCTAAATAATGATGCTTCTTCAATTCTAGATCTGAAAGTAATTAATGGTATTGCGAGTACTTATGAAATAACCGAAACTGAACAGAATTTACTCTTAAATGGTTCACTAGTAACAACCAGCAATGAATATGTTCTAAAGATCAAAAAAGATCTTTCAGCAATAGTTGATACCAGAGAAGATCAGAACAAATATATCGATTGGGTTTCTGATAATGTACTGAGATGCGGTAAGGAAGGTTATGCTCAGTCGGGTGTAGGCCCCAATAGTGAAAGTATCGTTTTCATTTTATCAAAAGACTTTGACGATCTGGATGAATGTACTCAAAGTATCAATTTAACCACAGTTGATGGCAATTATGATATTTCTACAGCAATAATCAATGAAATACCGATTACTCCAGTTAGCTCTCCTGTTGCTGTAGAAACACAAGTGAATATCGTACAGCAAATTCTGTGTCCTACCAATCTTGAAACAGAGTATTTCTGCTCTGGATCAGAAATTGACATTGAAATTGTTAAAGTAAATACTGATCCTACAAAATGCTGTTATGATATTACTTTTGATCAGATAGGTGGTAAAAACCCGATCAATGCTAATAGTGTGAGTATCAGTATCATTGATGAACAGGGTAATTCTACTGCTGTGACCAGTCATAATTTCTCTAATCCTGGCCCAGTTAATGAGACAGTCAACATTTGCGTAAACTCATTTACAGGAGTATCAATACTTGAGTTTACATTTGAGGATGCAAACGGAAATCTATGTACTACTCAGCAAGAAATTAAATGTAATTGCGACTGTGATGATCTTAAGAGCTTACAAGATGGAAGCTTCAATATCAGACTAGAACCTTACGATGGTGGTGGACTGACCAGCACTAATTATAGAAAAAGTTGTTGCTATGAGGTTTACCTGGATAATAATGCCGAATGTGGGTTTGACAATCTAATTATTAACGGAAGTTTCAGTGCGGATATTGGGTTTAGTAATTATGATAACTTCACTGGCTCAAATGGCTGGACTCTAGGTTCGGAAACTGTTTCCAATGGAAATAATGAAATCGAGTTGGTCAATAACGGTAATGCTATACCACCGGGAACAACTAATGTTCATATCGGTACTATTTGCTTTGATGATAGTAGAGCCACGCAAGAAACTATTGAATTTAGGATCTCAGATGGCACTGAATTCTGTACAGATGTATGGGAATACAATATTGACTGTACTAGTAACTGTTGTGAAGGGCTTGAGCTAGAGATAATTGAACCTGGTTCGACACCATGCCCGGGCAATCCTTGTAAATCATTCGATCTGAGATTAAAGGATGTTGGATGGGAGAATTCATGTCCAGTTAATATCATCGACTATATTGATTTAAGAAAGTACGTCAATGATGTAGAAGTTGATTATGTAAGATATCAGTCTAATAGTCCGGGTATTCCTAGGGATCAAAACACGGGTGAAATTATATTGGGCGACTTACTTCTCCCATATCCAACTACTTGTATCTATGATACTGATGAAGTAGTTCGATTTGAGGTCGACCTCGTAGATCGTGTCAGTATTACATCTGAATACACAGTATGTAGTTTTGAGATTGAGGTTGAGTGTGATTACATAGCATGCTGTGATAATCTTGAAATTATTAAAACTGATCCATCATATAACTGCCCTGTTGGAACTTGCGAATCATTTGGTTTGATGCTTAACAATATCGATGAAATTGATTGTGAAGTTTATTGGATAAGAGCTTTTGCATACGACGAGAATGACCAGCTTCTTGGCGGAATAACACACTTTGGACCTAATGAAGGACCAATCAATCTAAACCAGTCGTTTGATATACTATATGATATCTGCTTACAGCCGGGTGAATCACAACGTTTAGTCCTTGACCTTTTAGATGAAGAAGGTGAGATATTATGCACACTAGAGGAAATATACGAATGTGAGGTAAGTTGCTGCGAGGGTCTTGAGTTGGTACCATTTACCCCAGTCCTTCCAAGCTGCCCTCTAGGCTACTGTGATGCAATTTCCTTTGATATAGCAAATGCAGGATGGGAGTTCTGTACAGAAATTTATCACCTGGATGTATCATACTCAATAAACGGAGTAGGCCAATATGGACAATCCATACTTAACAACGGTAATCCTTTTGATTTCAGTATAGGTTATCCGCTTTCAGGTGTACTAGGCAATATTTGTTTAATGCCGGGTGATCAGTTAAATCTGATTGTACACTTCAGAGACATTAACGGTGATATAATCGATCCGGGATGTGATCTGGTATTTGACTATACCTGTCCATCTCAGTGCTGTAATAATATCGACATTAACCTGAGCCCTGCACTTATCGGAGCATGCTGCTGGGATTACACAGTAAACTACAATACCATAGATCCACAATGCGATATACAAAGAGTACTAATACAAGACGCAGCAAGTATTGTACAACTAAGTACACCTCCTGGCACCGGTGACCTGATACCAGCCTTTGGTCAGAGCTGTGGAACAGAGATTTTCTGTCCAAGTCTCAACCAGATAATTTGCCAGGGACCAGACATCCGCTTCGTCTTCTATGATTCCAATGGCGATTATGTTTGTGATGAAGTATTCAATCAGGGAGCTGATTGTCCGCCATCCAAGGAAGGACATAATCAGGACGATAATGAATCACGCAGACTGGGTCTGAATGTGATACCGAATCCGGTAACTGATCAGGCCAGATTTGAGTTTAATACAGATCAGCAGACACATACGATAGTCGAAATATACGACCTACATGGTCAGAAAGTATCGACAGTTTATCATGGCCTCTCGTCTGAGGGCCCAAATAGTTATAGCTTCAGTACAAGTAGTCTTTCGACCGGTACATACCTAATCAAGCTAAACCTTGATGGCAGTATTTACTCCTATCAATTCATTAAAGAGTAGGTAAACTTTTAAATATAGTACCAAACAAACAAAAGCCTCCCTTTCGGAGGCTTTTGTTGTATTAAGGCTTTGGATGAAGTGGTTTCAGACTAATATTACTAGTTATAGATAATTAATAGTTTCTTTGTTATATTTGTTGTCATGGTAAAAGTGATTTTACCGTTATATGTATAATTCTTTATATCGCAAAGAGGTAGGCACATGCCAAAAATGAAATCTAACTCGGCTGCGAAAAAGAGGTTCAAGAAAACTGCTAGCGGACTATTCAAAAGGGAAAAAGCTTTTAAGAGCCATATCCTTACGAAGAAGACTCGCAAGCGTAAGAGGGACCTAAGACAAGCCGCTATCGTATCGAAAGTGGATCAGCCGAAAATAGAGAGATTACTTCCTTATGCCAAATAAGTGAAACAATCTTATCATCAAGGCCTATGGCATAGGCTTAAAATAATGCCAAAATAATTATAACAGGCAAAAGGGTATAATCAATAAAGCAGACTCACCCCAAGCCGATTCAGAAACAACTGAAATAATCAAGGACTAGAAATGCCTAGATCAAGAAATAAAGTAGCTGCTCACCGTCGCAAGAAGAAGATATTAAAACTGGCAAAAGGTTACTGGGGCTTACGTAAGAACGTATGGACGGTAGCTAAAAACCATGTCGAGAAAGGTCTTCAACATGCTTATGTGGGCCGAAAACTTAAAAAAAGAAATTTCCGCAGACTATGGATTGTGAGAATCAATGCTGCAGCAAGAATGAATGGAACTACTTATTCTCGCCTTATGCATGCCTTAAAAGAGCAAAATATTGGCATCAATCGTAAAGTACTAGCAGACTTTGCAATGAATAAGCCTGAAGTTTTCGAGCAAATAGTAAAACAAGCGGTGAACAATTAAGATACCTACCGAAAGCGATAAAAAAAGGCACTCAAAAATGAGTGCCTTTTTTTATAATATTAATTCATCTTTTTACTTAACATACTTATTTTCTTTTCGAACTCTGAAAACCTGTTGTCAAGTCTTGTTGTCAATCTCCTCTTTAAATTACTCGGCAGAAATGAATACTTAATACTGTTGTATACATATTCTTTGATCTGTATGTAACCAGGTCTATAGCGAGTAGCTAACAAAAGATATTCATTAGTAAGATTATTTCTAGAAACACCCGAATCGTCAGTGGAAATCACCATCGGTACTTTGTATCGAGAATAAATCAGATATGGGTGCTCATTATATTCAACTCCCAAGATAAACTCATTACTTGTAAGATTAATCTCAACTGCAGCTTTATCTTTCATTTGTTGCAAAAGTTGAATAGAATTTCCTTCATAGGCAATATCAATACCATGACCTATTCTCTGGGCATATGCAATATTGATAGCTTCATCAATATGAAAGATTAAATCTTTAGGCCTGACCATACCTAAAGTCAGCTCGCCGGCATGAAGTGCTCTATTAACTTTTGGATATCTACGAGACAAATAATTAAACATCCTCATATGCAGAGTATAATCTTGCAGAGCAACTGTATTGTTTTCTGGAGCTACAATATTTACTCCAACTATTAATTCAGATGCATCAGAAGCTATAAAACCAGCAAGAAGATCTGTATAAACTTCTAGCGGATCAAAAACTCTAACACAATAGGTCTGAAATCGCATAGTGAAATCATCATCATCTAATCCTTTATGAACTGTTTCAGCATTAGCAACAAAATCGTCTACGTTTTTTTTGAACTGGACATCAGAACTATAATATAAATCAATTTCCTCGAGTAATCCATCGAGTTCTTGCTGGGTCTTGATACTACGAAGAGATTCTATCATGCGATCTCTATCCGGATAGTTTTTACTTGATACTGCTACAGAACTCAGCATCGTTTCAATATATTGTACGTTTTCATTAATTGCCCGAGACTTTAGAATTTGGAGCCCAGTATCCATATACTCATTTGAAACAGTACCAAAGTATCCAAACGTATTAAAGAAATTCTGATCGGGTGGGGGTTGATTATGAAAGTGATTTTTATAGTCTTTGTCGGACCAAAGCGTGAGTAGCTTCCTGTATAATATGTCATTCTTTATCAACTCATCTACCGTAAGCAAACCGCAACTTCCATTGCTAGAACCATCAGTGACAATCCTGAGAGAGCAGGCATCAATTTTCCAACCTTTTTCTTTTACCCAATCCAAATATGTCTCTGCATAAATAGTACCGGTATAGTGATGATGAAGATCACCCCCTTTCGGCATTTCAGTCAGGAATAATGTCAGTAATGAGGTTTTGGGATGATCACCTGATATAAGCTTATTATAAAACTCTGATGTAAGCTGATATTCTTCTGTAAGATAATTAGATGATACAGGTTGTGCTATATTTTGATTTATAATAGCAGAAAATACCAGGAGGAATATTATGATTCTTTTCATTCTATTCATTTATAAATAATTACTGGAAATAATTATGCGCAAAATACGAATTCTGGTTAATACTCTCAGACAATACAAAAGGACTCTTATTAATCAATCTTTTTACGCTAGGATACAAAAAAAGGGAGGGCTGCTATAGCCCTCCCTTTCATTGTTCTGAATCAAAATTAAATTATTTCACTTCAATCTTGATTTCTCTTTTTACCGGGGTAATCTTGTTAATTGTTACTGCCAATACTCCATTCTTGAATTCGGCATTGATTGTTTCCGGATCAACATTCTCCGGTAGTATAAATTCGCGTTTGAACTTTCCAAAACCACGCTCTGTACGAACGATTTTAGATTCTCCTTCAGGTAATTTTTTCTCACCTTTAATCTCAAGTGAATTATCATCGGTTACAAGCATTGAGATATTTTCTTTCTCAATACCCGGAAGTTCGATAAAAAGATGAAACTGCTCTTCACCTTCGCGAATATCCACTTTGGGGTTGAACCCCCCTGTCTCGAAAACAACACCATTTTCGAATTCTTTTGCAAAGTTATTCATTTTCTTTGCGATTGTATCCAAGCTATTAAACGGGTCTACTCTGAATATAGCCATGATATGACTCCTTTTATATATGTTGATATTTATTAAGGTTTTCTTTTTTTAATATGTAATCAGAATTTTGCTGACTTACTTGACCAATGTATTGGCAAAAGTGTGCCAACAGGTTAGTTAGGACAGCTTGTCAAGCATTACTAAACCTACAATGATCACTCTGACATATCAAAAGGAAAAGATGTCTTTAGCTACTGTCTGGTTTACACAATAAAATGACAAATTTTCCAATTGTACCGGATTACTCTTGTTTATTAAATTGATCTCTAGAATGTTAAATAACCCTTCATGAAATAATGAGACATTTACTGATTTGGATATTATTATGCCTGCCAACCCTGATTCTTCACCCTGATCCTGACAAAGAAAATAGCAATATGATACCGGAAGTATCACTTGCTGTACTAGGGGTTGCTCAGGATGCAGGTTCGCCACATATAAATTGCCGGAAAGTATGTTGCTCGAGTCTATTCAAAGAAAAAACCAGACGAGAGGTAACAGCTCTGGGACTAATCGACAACCAAAACAGCAAGAAATATTTGTTTGAAGCTACCCCAGATATGCCATCTCAACTTAGAGATCTGAGTGAAAGCACCGGGTTTAGAAAAAGTGACGTTCCAGATGGAGTCTTCTTAACCCATGCCCATATAGGGCACTATACAGGACTGATGTACTTTGGCAGAGAAGCAATGGGAGCAAATTCGGTACAAGTTTATGCCATGCCCATGATGATAGATTACCTGAAAGACAATGGACCCTGGAGCCAGTTAATAGAACTGAATAATATAGATCTGAATCCGTTAAGCGATAATAAACAAATACATCTTAGTGATAATCTAAGTATAATTCCATTTAGAGTACCTCATCGAGATGAGTATTCAGAAACTGTCGGTTATAAGATAATCGGACCAAATAAAACTGCGATTTTTATTCCTGATATAAATAAATGGGAAGCCTGGGACAGGAGTATTATAGAAGAAATTAAAAAAGTGGATTATGCTTTTTTGGATGCAACTTTCTATAGCGGCAAGGAGCTTGACAATAGAGATATGAGAGAAATCCCCCACCCATTTGTTGTTGAAACAATGAAACTTTTGGCTGATGAACCTTTGGAAGAAAGAAACAAGATATGGTTTATACATATGAATCATACAAACCCTATGTTAGATTCTATAAGTCAGGAAACAAAAAATATCAAGTTGGCTGGTTATCATATCGCAAGAAAGGGTATAGTGTTTGGACTTTAATACATACTAAGTAATTCCCACTATTCCTAGAACTTTCATGGACCTATTTTCATTCATCAAGTAATGAATGAAAACAAAACATCTCCTACCTGATTTCGTAAATTCATACTGTATCTGGTAATATGTGAAATTATCCAAATATGTATTTGAAATGGAAGATATAAGAGAAATAAATGAAAGAATCCGACAAGAATCGGAGTTTATTGATGTATTGTTTCACGAAACAAGCAAGATTATAGTAGGTCAGAAGTACATGGTGGAGCGGCTACTTATTGGGCTACTCTCAAATGGACATGTATTGCTTGAAGGTGTGCCGGGTCTGGCCAAAACTCTTGCTATTAATACTCTTGCAAGTGCTATTGATGCTAAGTTTAGCCGCATCCAGTTTACTCCGGATCTATTACCTGCCGACGTTGTCGGTACAATGATCTACAATCAGGCTACAAGAGATTTTTATGTTAAGCAAGGACCAATTTTCGCAAATTTTGTGCTTGCTGATGAGATAAACCGTGCTCCGGCAAAAGTCCAGTCAGCATTGCTAGAAGCTATGCAGGAAAGACAAGTAACGATCGGTGATGAAAGCTATAAGCTACCCGAGCCATTTCTGGTACTAGCCACTCAGAACCCTCTTGAACAGGAAGGAACTTATCCGCTCCCTGAAGCGCAGGTAGACAGATTCATGCTGAAACTTGTTATATCTTATCCTGAAAAAGAGGAAGAACGCCAGATATTGAGGCTTAATATGGCTAGTAAGTTTCCTGATGTACAGACACTGTTAAAACCAGAGGATATCTTAAAAGCAAGAAAAGCTGTATCAAGTGTTTATATGGACGAGAAGATTGAAAATTACATACTCGATATAATTTTTGCGACTCGTCGGCCGCAGGATATGGGTTTAGAGAATATTAAAGGTCTTATTTCTTTCGGAGGTTCACCCAGAGCCACAATATCTATGGCTAAAGCGGCAAAGGCCTATGCATTTATTAGCCGAAGGGGCTATGTAGTACCAGAAGATATCCGGGCGGTAGCACTAGATGTATTAAGACATAGGGTTGGCGTAACCTATGAAGCAGAAGCTGAAAATGTAACAAGTGAAGATATTGTAAAAGAGATCATTAATAAAATAGACGTGCCATAGGGATCGAAACAATGGCAATAACACAAACTACCGATACTTCAGAGTTAATATCTAAAGTTCGGAAAATTGAAATTAAGACCCGCGGATTATCCGAACAGATATTTTCCGGGGATTATCACTCGGCCTTCAAAGGTCGTGGTATGGCTTTTTCCGAGGTAAGGGAGTATACCCCGGGTGATGATGTAAGAACTATTGACTGGAATGTCACGGCTCGCTCTGGTCAGGCTCATATCAAGATATTTGAAGAAGAGAGAGAGCTAACAATGATGATCCTGGCTGATATATCTGGCTCAGGAGAATTTGGTACCCGGAAACAGCTTAAAAGTGAACTAGTGGCTGAACTAACTGCATTGCTGTCTTTTTCAGCAATGAAGAACAATGATAAAATAGGCCTACTATTATTTTCTGATCAAATTGAGCTGTATATACCACCCAAGAAGGGCAAAAAACATATTCTGCGTCTTATTCGAGAAGTATTAGAACATAAACCTATGAGTAAAGGAACTGATATAGCCAAAGCTCTTGAATTTACTCTGGGTGTGCTTAAAAAGAGAGCAATAGTTTTCTTGATGTCTGATTTCATTTCAAACAATTTTGAAAAGGAAATCTCTATTATAGGAAGGCGACACGATACTGTAGCAATACGTATAACTGATCCAGCCGAAGGCATACTGCCAAATGTTGGTCTCCTACCTATAAGGAACCCGGAAACAGGTACATTAGGCTATATTGATACTTCTTCGCGCAAAATACGCGAAAATTATAGTCAATTATCCGCTGCAGCTACCGAAAAACTCTCGAAGCTTTTTGCCAGGAAAAAGATAGACTCTTTACAGCTAACCCCCGGTATGGACTACGTAGTCCCTCTCCATGCATTTTTTAAAAGAAGAGGGGCCAGAAGGTAAGTATTTTTGCTGCTAAGTACTTAATGGTTATTAATCTGTTTCAAAAAATTATCTTTATTTCAGAGATATTACTGAATAATTGCTTTGAGTAATTTCAAATTTCAGAGATAGCTTCTTTAACCTTTTCTTATTTTTGCGGTATGACTATAGATTATGAGAAATATCCAAAACCGGAAAGGGTACGGCATCATATGTCTGCCAATGTTTATTTTCCATTTGATGATAGAAATCCTCGCCCCGGATACTATCCACCTGTAATCAAAAAGGTTGATTGGGAGCAGTTTTTCTCTAATGGAAACAGCCCTGATTTCATTGACATAGGATGTGGCATGGGTAGATTTATGCTAGACTATGCAGCAAACCACCCAAGTCGAAATATTCTTGGGCTTGAAATAAGACGAGAACCTGTTAACTGGATAAACAGTGTCATTAATGGTGAGAATTTGAAGAATGCAGGGGTACTTCGCTATTCATTGGCCAATGGACTGCCTTTTATCAAAAATAAAAGTATAACGGGTATTTTTTATTTTTTCCCAGATCCATGGTATAAGAAAAGGCACCATAAACGTAGAGTTTTCTCTCATCAGTTTTTGGATGAATGTATCAGACTTCTAAGATCTGACGGCAAACTTTATATTCAAACTGATGTAGCAGAGCTACATAATTTTCATAAAGAAGTATTATCTTCTTGGAGATCATTGAATCCTGATATATTACTCAGAACTAACGAACTCTTTAAATCGAGCGATGGCCAGTGGGAGCTACCAGAAACCGATCAGGAGCAAATTGCTATCCGCGCTGATTTCGAGGTACATAGGCTAATAGTTGGTATAGAATGAAACAGGTTCTCTTATTATTACTCTTCACTTTACCTACTTTATCGTGGGCTGATCTACCCTGGGAGTATTTTTATGAGTGGACTGAGAATGTATATGAAATACCTCAAAAAAATTCTGGGGTACTAGATATCACCAGTATTGGTACGTTTGGTGACACTGGCATAGATATATCGGCTGATATGAAGCAGTTATTTGTAGATTATCCTGAATATGACAGCATTTATTTTCCGGCAGGTATTTATTCATTTAATTCCAGATTGGAAATACCCTCTGGTAAAACTATTTATGGTGAAGGTACCCAAACTGTTTTTGTATTTAATGTAGAAAATAGCCCTTGTGTTTCGGTAACTGGGGCGATAGTAAAAACTATCGAACTTAACAGAAGTGTTACAAGTAATACTACTACTTTTAGCTTGAATGCAAAGGGACTAAAAGTTGGACAAACTGTGCGGATTACCTCCGACGATACAGGATTAGTAACTTCTAATTGGGCTAAAGGCTCCGTTCTTGAATGGAATAAAATAACCTTTATCAATAGCGATTCTACTGAAATCACCCTGGAAAACCCACTAACAAGAGACAGACCCAAAAGTGATAATCCAAAGATTATAGTTAGTAGTTTGGCTAGCAATGTTGAATTATCATCTATTAAGATAATAAGAATTGATCCCACCGAATCTCAGACATCGAATATTTTACTGAGTAATGCTGAGAATTGTAAGCTGAGCTGTATTGAAAGTGAATCAACAAACTTCGCTCATATTGATATTCGATTCTCTCGTAATATTGAAGTTAGCGGTTCTTACATGCATGGTGCTCATGCTTTTGGTGGTGGGGGGCAGGGATATGGCGTTGTACTACAATTCGGTACTACAAACTGTGTGGTAAGCGGCAATATTTTCGATACATTACGCCACTCTATCTTATTACAGGCTGGGGCCCACGGTAATGTCATTTCAGGTAATTATTCAGCCAACCCTTTTTGGACAGATGTACTGTTACCAGAAGATTCGGCAGGCGATTTAGTCTTACATGGGAACTGGGTACACCGAAATTTATTCCAGCATAATATAGTACAAAATATAGTAATTGATAACTCGCATGGAATGAATGGACCTTATAATACCTTCTTTAGAAATAGAGCAGAAAACTATGGTTTATTTATGAATAACAACCCTGCCTCTGATAATCAGATTTTTATTGGAAATGAAATAACAGGAAATGGGTTTCTAAAAGGTTTGTTTAATCTGGCTGGAGATCAATTTTATGTAAATGGAAATATAGTTAAGGGAGGAATTGTGCCAGAAAATGGGGAAATAATAGATTTGCCAGCATCGCTAACTGATGGAACTATTTCAGATATTACAAAACCTTGGATAGGTGATATAACGAATTACCCTTATGCCATAATTCCCTCAGAAAAAAGATATTTAAAAGAAATAGAAACTCTATGTGAATTTGATAAAGTTGCCTCTGTAATTCCAAACAAATACACACCTTCCAACTTGGAAACCATTGATTTAAGATCTGCAATAGAAATCACAAAAGATACCCCTTATAAGCTTATAAATATAGTGGGAAAAGAATTCAAAAATTTTAATAAATTATCAAATGGTATTTATTTTTTAAATGTAAAACAAAAAACTTATAAATTCTTTATTCAAAAGTAATATTGTTGGTATCGTATAATCAACTAATATCTAAAAAACCACCAGGCATAATACCAAACTTTTGTTCCAAAGCTTTACGTCTGAATTCGAAAATATGTCTCAATTTATTCTGGACTGCCAATTCATTGATTATATCCCCAAGCGGCCCCCCCGGTACAACATAATTAATAAGATCATCCATTTGTACACCACCTTCGATCTCTTCTAAAAAATGCTGATGGTGCCATATGCTGTACGGACCAATACGTTGGTTATCAATGAAATACCTTGGTTCCTCTACCTGCGTAATCTCCGTAACCCAGGTTGTCTTAATACCAAGAAGTGGTGAAACCTTATATGTAATCACCATCCCGGCATACATCTTATCAGCCAGATCAGGAGTTGTAACCTCAAATCCCATCTCAGGCGGAGTTATATCTGCCAGATTACGAGGATTACTTACAAAGTCCCACGCCTCAGTCAGAGTTATCGGCAAATTCTGTCTGGCTCTAAGAATATGTGCTCCCATTTAACTCCTTTTTTATATTTAACGACGGCCAGAATAAAGTGCAATTGTTTTATAATTCTGCTTTTCATTAATTTGGTCATTTAACAATCGAGAGAAGAAATGAAAATTACTTGGAATGATCTTACCGTTAAGGATGCTGAGGGAATTAGAGACTTTTACTCAAAACTATTAGGTTGGGATAATATCCCAATCGATATGGGTGGTTATGACGATTATGTAATGATTCCCAAGGATGATCCTGATACTGCGGCTAGTGGTATTTGTCATGCTCGAGGAAGCAATGCTAAGCTACCACCGGTATGGATCCCCTATGTAGAAGTCGAGGATTTGGATACAAGTCTTTCAATATGCGAACAGGGAGGAGGAAGTAAAATTGATGGGCCTCGAAATGCCGGAGATTCTATAATGGCTATTATTCAGGATCCTGCCGGAGCCTATATGGGGTTAGTTGAAAAAAAATAATAGCTGCCTATCTAGCACGATTAATTGACTTCACAATCCGATAGTTAATATAAGTAAATACCCCTGCAAGGGGTATCCATGTAATAAGCATTAATATGTCGGGGGCATCTATTCCTTCTCTTTCAGGAAAAAGAAGGAAAATGGAAAAGACCATCTGAATAGCAAAGATTATGAATGAAGATTGAAACTCTATTCCATTGATTAACTTCTTCGACCATAGAAAACCTGTAAGTATATTAGCAGCAATCAGTTCAAAAAACGAAATGGTCAGAAGTCTTTCGCCATCATAACCGTCAGTAAAAAAAAGAACAACAGCACTAATGAATAATAGTGTACTAACTATATGGAGATAAATAAAAGATTTATGTACTTGTCTGTCCCTTACTACAGATGGTATATTTGCCCTGATAAGCTGTTTTAAATTCATATCAGATCATACTTTTTCTTTATCACGATATATATTAATAAGCAAACCTATCAGGAATAGATTCAAAATCATATTAGTCCCTCCATAGCTCATAAAAGGAAGGGGAATACCCATAACTGGCATTACACCAATAGCCATGCCGATATTGATAAGTATATGATAAAAGAACATAGCACCTATTGAAAAAGCTATTATTGAATAAAACGGATCTGTAGACTGTATAGCTAGGCGCAAACATCTATAAATAAGCAAAACATGCAATAAGATTACAACTACCCCTCCCACCAATCCGAATTCTTCAGTCGGCACTGAAAAAATAAAATCAGTCCACTGCATTGGTACATACCTTAATTGTGTCTGGGTTCCTTTCAGATAGCCCTTACCCCATACTCCACCGGATCCTACAGCTGTTTGAGACTGTATAACATTATATCCCGATCCGAGTGGATTAGAACTAGGATCTATAAAAGTATCTATCCGTGATTTCTGATGAGGTTCAAGATTATCATATACAATCGGAGCAGCAAAACCAGCCACCACAAATATTCCTATAACAGTTAGTTTAGCCCATATTCTACTTCTAATAAATAGACTAATAAGTGATAATAACGAGGCAACTACCGCAAAGACTATCTCCCCATTCAGCGAAGCTACTATTATAATTGGTATCGAAACTACCATAAATATGAAAAGTAGATTAAAACCAGACCAAAATAGAATCCCCAGGAAAATAATTCCAAGTACCGAAGCTGATCCGATATCTGGCTGCATAACTATCAGTCCAAGAGGCATTAAAAGTAATAAAGAACCTATAATGAAATCTTTTATATTAGTTATGTCGGTCTTAGGTTTTGATAACCAAGAAGCTACTATCATTATCAAACCTAGCTTAGCCATTTCTGCTGGCTGGATCGATAGCCCGCTAACAACTAGCCAACCCTTAGTACCATACACAGCTTTGCCGACTATTAATACTGCCGCAAGGAGTACTACTGATAATCCATAGATAATAAATGAACTAAGCTTTATCACTTTTTTGGGAAGAAAGGCAACAACTAACATGATACTGAGTCCAATGCCAGTAGAGATGAGCTGCTTGTTGAAAAGTTGAGCACTAGTTTCTGTAGCTGTAGAACTATAAATAGACATCAGGCCTATTGTCACCAGACTCAAAGTAATCATGAGAGTCTTATAATCGAAGATAAGGCCACGCGAGCGATCATCAAGGTGAAGGTTGAGGCTCTCGGTTGACATTCTATTCTATATTATTTTGTTGATTCGAATACACATTTATCGGTAGTGGAGTTGATTCAGGAAAAAGTGTTTTTATCCCTACTGCAAATACCGAATCTCTATTCAATAAATCAGAATAGGGCACCACAATTGCAAACTGCCTATAATTATTGTCCCCATAAACCACTATTTGTCCTACCTGGATATCATAATCAGCTGAAATCGTTTTGGAAACCATGAAATCTCCAGTTTTTAAGCCATAATCCGATAGCAGATTATTTTCAATTACCACGAAAGCAAAATTGTCACGGATCATATCTGTATATCTGATATTAAGTACAGAAAGTATTGCAACAGAAAAAACCACTAACCAGGTACGTCGCTTTTCGCTTCCCGAGTAACCAAATAGAGACAGGGTAGTCAGAAAACCTGCAGCAAATGTAATTATAAATAGTACCTTGCGAATCCACATTTGGTTTTCAGGCCAAAGCTTTTCAGGAATAATATACATACCTATACCCAGCAACACCAGCGCAAATCCTATTTGCCAATACCGGGTTGCCAGAAGGCCAAGCCCTGGCCAGAGGCGGTTAAGAAACTGGAGTAACCAGAATTTCTCTATACCACCAACAATTCTTTTACCTGTCTTCTGGTCCGTATCATCGGACAAACTCTTTTTATCAGGCGAAATAATCAATATGGGCTTAATAATGGAATATAGAAATGCCATCACTACCAATCCAACTCCCAGATAGATCTGCCAACTAGGAGCATGAGGATCACTAAGTGATCTGAAAGAAATAATAAAACCAATAACATAAGAGAGAATTGTAAAAGTACAATCAATCCATTTGCGGTAAACAGCGAACCCCAAACCTGGCTGCACCAAATTCAGTAGCGAAACACACCATCTATATTTATAAAGAACTCCCTTGGATAAAGAACTCTTATTGTTTGTTTTACGAGACAAAGTCTTTTCCAGTAATTAATTGAAATGCTTCAATATATTTTTCCCTTGTCTTATCGATGACTTCTCGAGGAAGACTTGGAGGAGATGAACTTTTATCCCAACCAATTGATTCAAGCCAGTCTCTCAATATTTGTTTATCATAATTAACACGTTTATCACCTGGCTCCCACTCAGTAGCAAGCCATAATCTGGAAGAATCCGGAGTTAATGCTTCATCGATCAAAATAACTGATCCATCCTGCAATAGCCCAAGTTCAAACTTTGTATCAGCTAACAACAACCCTTTTTTTGCTAGAGTTTGCCTGCCAAACTCGAAGAGTTCAAGAACCTTATCTCTAAGAAAATCCGGATCAAGCGTAACCCCATGCGCCGAAGAAAAATTCTTTAATATCTCAGAATACTTCAAGTAATCTATATTTTCATCATGACCAGATTCTGCTTTGGTAGAGGGTGTAAAGATTGGAGTTTCAAGTTCAGAATCTTTTACTAAACCCTCAGGAAGTGCAACTCCACATATAGCACCCGTTCTTTTATACTCATTCCATCCCCCTCCGGTTATATACCCTCTCACAATAAACTCTATAGGTAAAGTAATCGCCTTAGTAACAACCATAGAACGACCTCGGAGATAATCAAGATGCGGCTGAGCTTTCTCAGGAAGCTCTTTAGTAGATGTACTAATCAAATGGTTAGGAAGTATATGTTCAGTATTTTCAAACCACCACTCTGAGATAGAAGTAAGTATTTTACCCTTGTCTGGTATAAGATTAGGCATCACATAGTCATAAGCCGATATCCTATCAGACGCAATAAAAATTACCTTTTCGCCATAATCATAGATGTCTCGAACTTTTCCATGTTTCGGAATCCCGAGACCTTCCATTATATGATATAGCTCATGTTTTTTTGTCATATACAGTCAGTTAAAATCTGATTATGCCTTTTTCTTAAGGAACTCAAATAGGATACGCACACCCACACCTGTACCTCCTACACCATGGTAGCTATCTTTAGTCTTAGTATAAGCCGAGCCTGCAATATCGATATGAATATATGGATAGTCCGTGAATTTTTCTAGAAATTTACCAGCTGTAATCGCACCTGCCATCCGGCCACCTATATTTTTCATATCGGCTATATCAGATTTCAGCAGTTCAAAATAATCGTCCCAGAATGGAAATTCAGCAATTCTTTCATGGGTCTCGAATCCAGATTCTTTAAGGGCCAACATTTCTGATGGGTCAGCATTACCCATAGCTACAATACCCTGCTTACCTATAGCAGCGGCGGCGGCTCCAGTCAGTGTTGCACAATCCACTACAAGTTCAGGATCATAACGCTTAGCCCAACTAAGAGCATCGGCAAGTATCATCCGACCCTCAGCATCAGTATTAAGCACCTCAACTGTCATCCCATTATGCATTGTTATTACATCACCCGGTACATATGCATTGCCATCAGGTCTATTATCGGTAGAAGGAATAATTGCAATTACATGTAGTTTAACCTCTGCTTTGGCCAGAGCATATATAGCTCCTGATACTGCAGCAGCACCACCCATATCAGATTTCATGAAATCCATACTGTCAGCTGTAGGCTTAAGACTCATTCCTCCGGTATCATAAACTACACCTTTACCAACCATTATATAAGGTTTAGTATTAGTATATCCTTCGGGTTTATATTCCATAATAGTGAAGCGAGGCTCCTCTATTGACCCCTGATTGACTGCCAGAAGACCACCCATTTTTTCATCTTGTATTCTCTTCTTGTCAAATACTTCTATAGAAATACCTGCTTCCTGACACATTGCTCTAAACTCTTCTGCCATCTGAGGAGCAGTAAGAAACATATTAGGTTCATTTACTAAGTCCCTAGCCTTATATACACCGGCAACAGAAGCACTTAAATCTCTAACATCATCTGAACTAAGAACCGGGCTATGCAATTTGATACTTTCCAGCTTGTTATTCTTTTTATCAGCTTCCGAGAAATATTTCAGAAACTGATAATTGGAAAGTGCAAATCCTTCCGCAAAAGCGATTATATTTTCTTTATCATTTGTCTTGTCGGCAATAGTAAATTCTGTTTTCTTTTGCTCGGAAGTCAATGCAGCAAGTTTAGAAGCGACCTTTCGAAGTTTTTCTTTTTTCGAAGAACGATCATTATCTGGATCAACTATGGCTACCGCAATAATTTTGTCAAGGTTACTAATGACAACAAATTCCTGCTCATCTTGGATCCTACTTTCAAGATAATTAGCAGAAGTCGAAGCTAAGCCTATATCACTAACTGACTGGTTTTTGTTAATTATGTATAGAATATCTGTGTCTGTATTAAGTAAGTCTACTATTTGTATAGTCATATATCTGAAAAACTTTTTAATATTAATGATAACTAATCAATGGACTAAATCAGTCATTACGAAGATAAGTTGATTTGATTGAAGGTCTTGTAATTTTCAATCAATGGTTTTCTATCATACGGTTTAGAGCTTCTTAAACATAAATAAGGCCGACCCCTTGATAACCAAGTAGCCGACCTGACACTCAATAAGGTATGGGCAGAATAAATCAGTCGATCCCAGCCAAAGCACCACCAATTAATGTTGCGAAGAATAGACCATAAAGCAAGAAACCCAATATCATAGATATTAAATATATGATAAAGTATATCTTAAGCATTTTGAAATGATCAGACAAATCTTTATAAAACGAACTGTAAGACATATCATCACCTGTCTGAAGATAGCCTGTAAGTTTTTCCCCAGCATCTTTTGCCCGAAGCCCGGCAATGATCATCGGCACTCCAATAATCGCCGAGATAATACCGATACAGGTTATTACCCCTACTATTATATACATAATACCAACAAATTTGAGATTTTTAGACATCTCTCCCATCATTGGGTTGTGGGGAGCAGAGGTAGTAGGAGAAGTTGATCCTATATCACTCATCTTTATATCCATATTGATTGTTGAAGGTTTTTTATAATTTACGAAATATCTTTTTGTCATCAACATGCATATCTTATTTTCGTAAGAGTAATATCAATCAAAAAATCTAAAAAACTATCTGCTGATGAGACAAATAATAATATTTGCGATAATTGGAATATTTTCTATCATTTCTCTATCTGCCAATCAAACCATGCTAAAAGGTAAGGTAGTTGATGCTCTTGATAATAATCCGAAAGAAGTTGAGATTATGTTCAAAGATCCTTCGGGTAAGAAGATCAAGGTCAAATCAAACTCCCTGACTGGTGATTACCAACAGCTCCTGGATGGAGGCAAAACATATTTGGTAACAGTATTCGCAGGAGATGTTTTTAGAGAAAGTTTTGATGTAACGACTCGCACTAGTGATAGTGCCTATGTTGAACAATTACAGGAACTCAGAGTAAAAACTCTCAATACAGGACGTGAATTAACACGGTTTGATGGTTTTGCCGGAAGTTCCCTTTCTGCTAATGGTACTAAGCAGCTCAAAGGCCTCAACAAACTTATGAGATTCAACAGGGGACTAACACTGGATATAGTAGTAGCTGATGCTGATAAAAAATCGCAAGTTGAGATGGCTATTAGCAAGTTCAAAGCTATAAAGAAAAGGGTAAATGTGGTAATTGATACCGCTGCTGGTAATAGTATTATATACAAGGTAAACAAAAACGAGCAGCTATTTGACTAATTATATTAGTGGTATTTTCAGCACTGTCTCATTTAAAGAATGGTGCTTTTTTATTGGTTGTTATTTTTGATCTAATATATAGAAGTTATAATTATGATGATATCAAAAGAAGCTATCCGAAAAACAGCTGATCTAGCTAAGTTAGAGTTTTCCGAAAGTGAATTGGACTCCTTCCAGGATAAATTTCAGAAAATAGTGGATTATGTAGGAAAGATTGATCTTCTAGACCTGAAAGATGTAGCACCAATGACTCACATTCATGATTTCACCGCTAACATCAGGGAAGATGTTAGCATTGATGGTTTGCCAGTAGAAGTAGCTCTGGGTAATGCACCGAAGAAAAGTGACACCTACTTCAAAGTACCAAAGGTAATTGAAGGTGAAGAATAATAAGCCAACGCCTACCCAACCCCAAATCAGTTCTCCGGGTATGCTTTTCAGTCTACGCTGCCGTAGTTTCATGAAGTTGGGTTTTATAACAACTGGCTGTATACTTATCATTCTTTCAATTGGTAGATATCTTTTCAAAGTCTTCACTGTAGATCAAATACTTTTTTTATCTCAATTAGATACTCAGGAGGTACTTGTAGTATCAGTTTTAATTATAATAAGTATTTATTTTCTTAGTCGATATATTTTTAGAGCTGTCACAGGTATGGCTCTTCGCAGTAATTTATCGGTAAGCGAGAAAACGGATTATTATTTCAGAGCCTCCAAAACAGCTTATTTATTATCAGCAGTTATGGCTGGTATATGGAGCTTGATTTATATGTTTTCGGGAGATTGGATAGCAGGATTTTGTGTTTTAGCAATTATATTAATTGCATATTCTTACAAACCCAATTTGGCTAAAGCCATTAAACATCTGGAATTATCGGACGATGAAGCTTCTCTTTTACAGATCAATAGTGTTTAATCCAAATAATTAAATTACTCTATTCTTAAAGTATCTGTCCTTGGCTTCAGTAATTCATTTGACTCAAAGATTTTCAGGAATCCATCTATCACTTTACTGTCATACCACTTTGAGCGATCTTTCAGACTTTCGATTGCAGCCTGATGCCTTTCAGCTGTCTCAGCCTCGGTCTGTTCCCAAGGTCCTTGTCTATTCGTATGCTCATAATCACTTGGTAGTATACCATATACTTCCATAGCATATCTATTGGCTATGGAAAGTATCTGCGAATCAATGTGAAACTGGCCTTCTGCTCTCTGATTAGGCATGCCAGTACCTATTCTATTTTCAAAAAGATTTTCTATTAGTACAGTGGTATTATCTAGTAAACCTGTCGCACGAAGTGATTTAATAAAATTATTGAATCCTTCTAACCAGATTTCTAATTCCAGCTTATCAGATATATTCATTGGCTTATTAATAGCAATGTGTTCAGGGATACAAGAACGATAAGCATTGTGGATTTTAGCTGCACCCAATACCCTCTTAGCCAAATCAGATCTTAGTTCAATATATTGCAACATCTCAGATACCATTGCAATTACGTAATCAGTATGTGGTACATATGAGAGTCTCTCATTCGACTTTGACAAATAATTATAGCTTGTAAGAATTTGATCCTTTATATTCTTTAATCCGGTCTTCAGACTCTCAATTGTCTTCTGTTGTTCTGCATTTTTCGCTGCAAATCCAGATGCCATAGCATCTTTGTTCATATTCTCATGGACTGATCTATGATGTTCGAAAGCAATTTTTACAGCTTGAACCAACTGGATAGTCTCGAAAGGCTTAGTCAGGTAAAGATGAGCTCTGGCTTCATTTACACATTGTATAATCTCGGATGTTTCAGTATGTCCGGTCAATATTACCTTGACTGCACTAGGTACCTGCTGTACTGCTATATTGAGAAACTCTGCCCCACTCATATGTGGCATAATCTGATCCGACAGAATAACTCCTGGTCTGAACCCCTCTTCGATATGCTTTAGAGCATCATTAGGACTCTTTGATACCCTAAGATCATAGGTATGCTCAAATATCTTTTTGATCAGACGGAGAATACTTGGGTCGTCATCCACGACTAGAAGTCTTTTGAAGGTACTAGACATTTTCTAACTGTATGGTTTGTTTTGACTCAATTATTATATCATGGATCTCAGCTATTTCTTCCTCCGATAGGGCACGACTTGATTCAAATAGATAAGATCCCTTACCCATATAACCGACACAGAAAAGTAGATTATCCCTAAATATACTAAAAGATAGGTTATTACTCTGTTCTATCATGTTATAACTATCTTTATTATCAAGGGAATAAAAAGAAAGCCTTCTGCCCAATGAGGTTATCAGCACAACAGTCACACTATCTTTTTGAAAATCCAAACCTTTATCAGCCAGAATATCGATCAGATCATTTTCATGCTCACTTCTAACATATATTGTTTCAATAAACTGGTTACTAGCAGTATATAAAAACCTATCATTGAAGTCAAAACTACTCAAAGCAGATATCGCTGTAGATGGTTTTACTACTATAAACTTTGTTATATCATCTGTATAAGTAATTGATGGTATTGAAGTGGTTGTCTGATTTATAACTTCATTAGATCGAACAACTGTACCTGGGCTATTACTAAAAGTGTTTTTAATATATACTGGAATATTAGCTTCGATTGCTGGCCGCAGGGAATCTGGATGCATAACTTTGGCACCGAAACTAGCCATCATGCCCATAATCCGAGGCTCAATATTGGAGATGATCTTTGCATCAGGTACTTTTCTCGGATCTGCACTATACACCCCATCAACATCAGTATATATTTCAATCTTTGCAGCACCGATTAGCTTCCCAAGCAATGCCGCCGAATAATCTGATCCTCCGCGGCCGAAATTATCAAGTTCACCATCAAGACCTTTTCTGATATAACCTTGCAGTACTAGCGTATCTGATTTTCTTAATTCTTTTGCGATAATATCAATTGCCGAATCAGAGAAGCCTGTATCGGTGACTGTTTTAGTAAGAATGCTATAGGTATCTAACCACTGTACATTCTCATTATTGCTTCTGCAGTACTCAGTAAAAATGGCCGTTGAAAGATATTCCCCCATACTGACAATTGCTCTAGCGTTCTTCTCTGTAAGCCTTCGAAGTAAAGCCGAGCCAAGTATTCTTTGCCGAATCTTTCTAAGATAAAATTCGAAAATGGGTAATGAAGAATTTTTAGGTAATAATTCTTTTATAATCTCTCGATGAAGTACAATTATCTCATCTAGGATATTCTTAGCAGATACGTATTGCTCCTCAGCAACTACCAAATTACCCTCTCTGTAGGCTGAAGTAGCGGCTGAAAGGTTAGAAACTATATTATGTAATAGATTTGTAACTCCAGAACATGCAGACAGAACAGCTATTTTTTTACCAGAGTGATTTCTGATTATAGCTAATGCTTTTTGCATAGCTTCAGCAGACCCAACAGAAGTACCGCCGAATTTTAAGATACTAAGTTTGCCAGCTTGTATACTGTCGTCAATCAGACTGTCTCTCCGCTATGCTATTTGATGGTCTTACCTAAAGAGTTCGATATAGTCATCGGAATGACCGAAGGAAGTCATTCTTGAACGAAATGATTCCCACTCATTTTCGCTCCACTGTTTGGCCATTCCGGCATGGCGCACAGATAAATACGGAAGTACTTCTTGTTCTGTAGTATATATGATGGAAGGTATTACTGAGAGGTCAAACATTATACTTTCAGGTACATCCGGTATATCATGATCTGGAAAAACATCTTTGCCTTGCATTATAGCTAATACAGCGGCTAAACGTCTGTTCCCTTCCATCACTACAAATGTATTAACAGGATCATGTATGTGCAGCACATACTCCTCGTTCCAAGTTAGCTCCTCTTGGGGCAAACTCTTAATATGCTCTGGCAGATGCTCCGGGATAGCTATCAAAGGCTCTTCATCAAAATAACCGTGACGAGCCATAGAGGTTATTAAATCTTGTATTTCAGCATTTTCAAGATAATACTTAACTGCTTGCTCCTCACTTTTGAAGTGCATACCAGGATATCTTACTGGCTTTGGGTTTAGCCTAATTCTTTGCAGATTCAGATTTAGCTGCGTTCTTTTATATCCTTTTCCAGCGAATGTATATGCCATTATATGAACTTCTCCAGACTCAGTCAGAATTTAATAAACGGCGCCAGATGTTCAGCTTCTGTCAGGTGTACAAGTATGCCTTCTTCAGCAAGCTGCTGAGCCGCATGCTTAGTCTTGGCAATATCCATGCCGTGTTTATAAGCAAAATGCCAGATGTCAATTGGAGCAATAGATATCTCTAACGCAAGTAACTGAGCAAGAGTTAGGCCTTTCTGATCCATGAATAGCTTCTGAGATGTTTCCATCATGGCTTTACCCTCATCACCAACCATATGAGTTTCCATGAAATAATAATTATCACTCTGAGCCAGATCGCAAATGGGATAACCTCGGCCATCGGATTCAAGTATTAGCGGTAGAAAATCAAGTGATACAAGATAATCCGGATCTTCATCCGAATCGGGAGCAATATCCCATATGTCGGACCATATTAATGGATCATTCTTTTTCAACCAATTAAAAAACAGTATCTCGGATTTAGGAAGCCTAAACATTCTTGGTTCTTCTAGTAAATCACGAGCAATAACTCCATGTGCAGGCTCCATCTTTTTAAATAGTTCTTCCGGAATCTCAAGATAGTGCTTATTAGTTTTGAGTTTCTCAAAAAAAAGCAAAATCTCCTTATCCTCATCTCGGGCAGTAGGTTTGGGTCTGGAAAAGTATTGTTTGCTTAGGTTTATTGACAAGTTGAACTCTTTATTTTATTCTTTGCTATTAGTTTCTTCTGGAATTTCATCAGATATTTTATACTTCCGATTGGAAATATAACCAATAACCAGAAGAACAAGAAGTATTCCAGAGGCTAACATGCTGGCAAGTTTGCCAAATTCAAATTCATCAGATTTGAATTTTAGCTCTATAGTATGTTCTCCTTCCGGAACCACGATAGATCTGAAAGCAAAATTAGTGCGGTATGTTTCTGTCTCTTTCCCATCAATATAAGTAGTCCATCCTTCCGGATACCAAACTTCAGATAGAAAGAGAAGATTATTACCAGTAGTTGCAGCTTTGATCTTTATGTATTGATTTTGGTAATCAATTACTTCAGCAGTAGCACTTTCAGAGATAGAATCAAGTGCTACATTAGGCAATTCTGAATACTCTGTCTTAGTTATGTAGGCCACTTCTCTAGGATTGAAATTACCCCCGGGGTTATATTCCAATTTTCGGGCGGCTTCCAGTTCGGTTACCTCTTCAAAACTCTTTACAAAGAATGCTCTTGGAAGTGCATAAGGATTTTCAAATACTGCCACTCCTGTTCTCTGCGATTGATAAACAGGTGTCATCCCTTCTATTTTCTGACCAGCAATTAGATATCTGGTTGCCGTTAGATCCCATATTAGCGGATTGTTTATACTACTAGTACTACCGCCAGCTGCTACATCCATCATATCCTGGTATACACGTAATTTGGCAGAGTGGTAGCCATTAATACCATAAAGCCCCCAATAAGCTGTTGCATTTGGAGTGGGAGATACAAAATCGGCTACCCGGAAATATCCCTCCTGAGCCTTAATATATTCAGCCCAATCTCTATGTACTTCAAAGGACTGTATTGAACTACTACCTTCTTCTACATCCAGCGCTCTTCCCGATACTCTAAATAGATCCAGCGCCATTAGCAGTGTCATCCCAACAGCGAAGATAATATAGTTCAGCTTAGTTCGAGTATATAAGATAACTAGTAGTACAGAACCTCCGAGAAGGAAAGCATTTGTAAGCCAATCTGTAACAGTAGATTTCCACAGAAATTCTTTGAGTTCCTGCATTACCTGTGGTGATCTATAATATCCTAGTAATTTGGAACCATCTACAGCTGAAAAATATGAACCTTGGAAAAAGGCATAGAAAATAATAAAACTAGCTAAAAACAAACCAGCAGCTATCATCAATACTCTATTGTATTTATAGACCCTTGAAGACTTATCCTGCTTCTTTGATCTATTGGTAAGGAACATATCAACTGCGTATCCGGCTAGTATAGGAAAAGCAAACTGAACAAGTGAGAGTGACATACTAGGTGCCCTAAACTTATTAAAGCTAGGCACATAATAGTAAAAAAGATCATATAGAACTGGAAATGTATAGCCGAAAGAAAGAAATAGACCAAAAACCGACAGAACAATTAGAAACTGAGCAAATACATTTTTCCTATGCGACCAAAAACCGATGATAGCAAATACGAAAACTATAATCCCCATATACGGAGGTGCATCTTCGAAAGGTTTCTGAGACCAATATGTTATTGGTAACCTACCACCTCTGCTACTGGCTATCTGGGAGAGGGTTGTATTAGCATTTTCAGGTTTGGTATAATCATATTTAAGCTTTCCATAACCATGATAATTTGGTACTAGAAAGTCGATTGTTTCTGATGGGCTAAATGACCACTGCGTAGCATATTCATAATCATTTCCACCATCTTCTGGCAAAGCCTCGGATTCGTTCTGAATTAATGGAGCCGCTCCGCGCGTAGAATAATCCGTGTATTCCAGAACAGACAGATATCGATCGGAAGAGATGATAAATGCTAGTCCACCTGATAATATAAGAACTCCTGCCACTCTGACTATAGAAACAGGATCATCTTTTTTTATGATTCTTGAGATAAATTCAAACACTAGATAAAGACCAATAGCACATCCAGCATAGAATATCATCTGCACGTGTGTTGCTTCGAAGGTAATATGAAGTACTACAGCCAGAAGTACAGCATAAAGAAGTGAAAATCTTTGCCTAAGTTTCTCAAGAGCCATAAATATCCAGGGCATCATTGCCATGACAATTGGCTTAGTATTATGCCCTATCATTATCCATATTATGATACCGGTAGAAAAAACGGCTGCAAACGATGCAAAGAATGCAGCATATTTATCCTTATTCTGACTACGCAACAATGCATATACACCAATACCATAAAGGATATAAAAAAAACTAACTCTCGCTACATCCGAGCTAAAGATATCTCCGAAGAATTGTGCAGTACCATAAAACATTTTATGGATGAAATCCCACCATCGATCACCAGTACTAAGTAAAGAAGCATAGCTGGGCATGCCCGAGAATATGTGAGGAATCCATAAGGGAAATTCTCCACTATTCTCAGCAGCCTGAAGATAATTCTGCATAGCTAGAGAAGCTAAGTTATCACTAGCCGGAACAGCACCACCAAAAAAGGCGCCACCGAGGAATATCATAATCGCTACAATCAGTAACGCTGAATATAGAAAATCGATCTTGTGTCTTTCCCACATACCTGCAAAGCCTTTGTCAACCAGTGTTTTCTGTGTCATCTATGATTAAGTATTGTTCAATTAGGTTTAATCTTAGCATCTGATGTTAGCAATATATCAAATACCTCTCTCAACTAAAAGTATTGAAAGAAGCTATATACCACTAATTAAAGGGTTAATCAGATAATAGGCGGTTCATTCTTAGTAAAATGATTCTCTGGCAAATTACCAGTGTTAACAGTTTCCGAAGGCTCAAAAAGTAATACCAAAGACCTATTCTGGGCTCTGGGTCTGTGTAGCATACCTCTGGGAACAGTAAACATCTGCCAGGGATTGAGTATCTCACTCTCTATCTTACCATCAACTGATATATCAAGAATTATACTGCCACGCACTACCATAAACATCTCATCTTCCTTTTCATGAAGATGCCAGGGGAATTCGCCTTCGAAAACGGCTAACTTAACATCCTGACCATTTAGCTGTGCAATGATTTGAGGCGACCAGGGTTCTTTAATTGTATCGCCAAGCTTGAGGATATCTCTCATACTTCTCTACCTACGCTTTCGCTTACCTTTGGAATGCTGAGGGTCTCTCCGTTTCTTTCTAAGAACTGTCTTCTCGGGCTCCTGTATATCTTCCATGTCTTCACTATCCAGAAGCATATCATATTCACTATATACAGGGTGGTTATTAGCCTGATCATTAGAAGGCGAAAGTCCAATATCTACAATTGTTAGCTCCTCTACCTTTGCTTCTGGTGTAGCAAGTAGAGCAATCATCATGATAATCCCTGTAGCAAGTATAACGAAAAGAAGCAAACCTCTCCCTATTTCATCAATTTGATATGCAAGTGGAATCTGGAAGAAAAGCAGGATTGTTATGAGACCACGCGGAGCAAGAAATATTTCTGGAAAAACATCTGTCTTGACAAAGATCTTGAAGTTCAAGTATCGTATTAAGTACATAATCAACACAATAAGAGTACCTACAAGCAGTACACGCTCATCTATCAAGCTCGATAAATCGATAAACATACCGAAGGCAACGAAAAAGAAGGTACGAACTACAAAAGCTGTCTCGGCTGTGATTATCCTGAAATCTTTAGTCATCCTATGTATTGCCAAAAAGTTTACATACTTCTCAAGCTTATTGATGAAGAATATCCGAGGATTGTTCAATACAATACCAAAAATAAATATCATCAGTAGTGACGAAAGATGAAAATATTTACCAATAGCATAAAACAATAATAGTATAGCTATCATCAGAAAGAGCTTTACTTCGGTTTTTATCTTAGAAAAAAGATATACCAAGGCCACACTTAAGACTATTGAAAGAAGTATGGTTACCAGTATGTTCACAAGCCCGTCTAGTGAGAATGTATTCTGCTGTATTACCACAAAGTTGAAGAACATAATGCCAATGATATCTGAGAATGTAGACTCATAGATGAGAAATTCTTTCTTATTACGAGTCAGTGTGTGTACCGATGGTATTAGCACAGCACTACTAACTACCGACAGCGGGATGGCATATAGAAGTGAATTAAAAAATGGCTCATCGTGCAGGAACATTATTGCACCTGCAATACAAAGCGAAGATATGACTAATACGACAAGCGAGAGAAGAAATGAATTTCGTATTATGGTCTTCTTTGCACGATTGAGCTTAAGATCCACAGCTGCTTCAAGCACAATCATTAAAAGTCCTATCTGCCCAAGCAACTCAACAAGCTTTGTAAAGCTTGATTCGGGTATCTCGATCAGGTAGAAGTCAAATGCATATTTTAGCCCAATACCTGTGCCAATAAGGAAGAGTACCGAAGGTATCTTCATCTTTTTGGAAAGTATGTTAAAAATATAGGAAAGGGCTATCAGCAGGGCGAAGCCGATAAGAATAATGTAAGGCTGGTCCAAAAGCTACCTTTAGGTTGTTGACCGATAGGTTCCAATATAAACAGAAAAAGCACAAATCCCATATCATTATCATGGGTTGTTGTTCTTAAATAAAATCATGTTTTGGCCATTATCCCGGGGCCAGATTTACCTGACGTACAATCGTAAGTAAGTATTATTTACACCTGCAACCCATAAATAATAGAGACCGGGAGGCAGCACCCTGTATAGCTGTGATGAAGTCACTTGACCCTGATGGATGAGACGGCCTGTAATATCAAAAATGTGTATCTCGGCGTCGTATTCTAAGCCAAAAAATTTAATTCGTCCATTGGCATAGCCTACCCTGAACTGAGATAGTGGTATAGCTTCCTCAGTGTCTACAGACATATATTCCATTGCCCAGGGTCTGGTATCTGGCTCATTTACAATTCCATATGCAGCCAACGAGTCATAAACATTAGGATAATGATAAAGATCCCTACCAATTATAGCATAAGCATCACCTTCGGTTGTTATTACGAAATCCTTAATACGAGATATCGATGAATCGGCTATCACCATGCTGGCTACAATAGTATTTTCTTTGTGAATATCAATCACAATATTATGATCAGCACTATGGAAGCTGTAATTCTTTGCTGAGAAAGAGTAGGTATCAAATAGTGGACGCACTATATAGTAACTTGGTAATTCTGTTAATTTTTTGAGAAATAGGCGACCATTCTCAATCTTTATTGGGGTTAAATAATTGATGAAACCTTTATTAATTGCATTCTTGATTAATAGTTTGTCATTAAAGATTTCTGGTTGGCCAAAATTTTTAATAGAACTATCAAGCTGTACAATAGTAGGTTTATCGAAAAAGCCATTATTATCAATCGGCCATATCCACAACTTGAAATCCTTAGTAATATAACTGAATAAAGCATATCCTTTATAGTGAATGATTTCGTGACTCTTTATTAGCTCGTTCTGAAGGACTATGCTCCTGATATACTCATCATTTATATAATACTTAAACTCAGGATATGCTCCATTATCATCAAAAACAAATCGATAGATATTTTGGGCCAAAAAATCAGTAAATAGAAAATCCTTACTTGATATTTGTATAAAAGTATCACGAGCAGGATACTTGATATTAAATCTTTGTTCAAGAGAATTGGATCTTTGTCGAGTCGCACTAGTTATGTAGGTCGATAAATCTAGAGTATCATTTCTATAAAGCGAATAAAAAGATAAATTCGATCCACTATGATAATCATAATAACCATTATAATCTGCATAATCGCACTCAATATAGCCATCGCAATAATCTCCAGTCAGTGAATAATTTTTGTTATTCAAATCTGATAAGGTAACAGTTCCTTTATAATAAGTATAATTATCTTGCATGGTACCGCTGGTTTCTTCTTTTCTATTTTCTCTTATCGAATAGACATTATTCTTGTCAGTATAGAAACCAGTATAAGTATTTTCTTCTATTTTTTCAGTAATATACTTGTCAGAATAATAATATCTCCAGTAGCTACCTTTCTTAGTCTTTGTAGTATCACTACTAAACAATACTGCCGGTTTAGATGTTACAATTATCTCCTGGCTCTTATAATAAAAATTATTTGCAATTTTTCTGGTCAGAATTAATTTATAAGCCCCTGGTTGATCAAATTTATAAGCTATTAATTCACCCGTGCCAATTATTTCTTTCCCTATTTTCCACTCCCTGCTACCCATCTTCACCGGTGTTGTATCTTCGAATGTGAGTTCCTGTCCCACATGGGCATAACGTATTTTCGGATTGATACTCAGATCAAATGAATCAATTACTATTACACTATGCGTTACTGATTGAGATAATCCATCTATAGTAATTGTTTTTTGTATTTCGTACGTACCAGGTTCTTGATAAATTATTTTCGGAATTTGTTTTTTAGAAGTACGTCCGTCTCCGAAATCCCAAAAAACATTAATATTTGAAAATGTCGGAGAAGCGATATCTACTACTTGTTTTATTAATACCACACTATCAGCTGTGAATACAGCTGAGGGCTGGATATCAAACTTAAAGAGTGTCATTCTATCATAAGCATTTATTACTGCGAAATTATGAAGCTCATTATAGTAGCTAGTATACGATCCAAAATGAGGATAATAAAAATCAAAATCCAGATTGTCTATTATTTCATGTGCAAATAAATCTCGTACATAAATTTTATTCGCATTTGTTACCAGATATTTGCTTTTATTATCAACTATTGAGAAAACATCATTATCTGATTTATAGTAATCCACTTTTTTATCTTTAAAAAAGTCAATTATTTCATTATTGTAGCTAAATATATTCCCTGACAATACACCTATTTCTAGATATGCTAAATAATTAGCATTATTATGCAATCTTTTCGCTTTATAAACAACTTCATCTTGTGATTTATCAATGACTGATATATAGTCTTCTATCTTAGTATCTATAATACCATAATAGTCACTCGAAACTGAATCATAATATCTGTAAGAATGTATAGCAATATGATCATCCGTCTCTTTATAGCCATTATATATAATAGTATCAGATATTAAATCAAAAGGATTATCAGCTTTTTTATCTACCGGAATTGATTTAAAACTATATCTACCAGCATAATTGGAATACGAAATAGTATCAGATATAAAAGAATAAATCAGGTTACTCTTATAATAGTTAAAATGAAATCTAGTATCTTGGGGAATAGTGTCGAATCGATGAATCCTTTTTCTAGACTTCAAATTGAATTCATAAATTTCTCTATTAATTTTATCGTAGATCAATACGGTATCCTGATATTCTTTCTTCGCCAGAATATTAATAGAGTCATAACTGACCCAGTGTTTATAGTCGCCCGTCGCAATGTCAATTTTGTTAATACCCTCCTTATAATTCAGTGTCCAGAAATAATTTGGATCACTTGAGAACATTACTATGCCTCTATAGGCTTGATCATTTTTATCCCACTCAGGTGCTATAGCGCTAAATGCTACTTTAGCTGTAAATAACATAATTACAATCAAAAAAATAGACTTGGTCATTGCTCTGCTTTCTATTCTGCTATAAAAGTATCTTAAAGATCTTGTAAAAGTCCGATATATACAATGACACTTTTATAGCAAAAAAGTCTCACTCTTAGCTAACAATTGATGTTTTAAGTTTAGCTAACTCAGTCCATATCTACAGATATATTAATTTTGCTAACAGAAGAAACGCAAAGGAAGACCATATTGGATAGTTATCTACAAGAAAGAATAAGTGCAGACAGGCTAGCTGAGTTGGGCCTCAAGAACGGCAATGATTCCGAATGCCAATCGCCTGCAGGAAATATATATCTGAATCATCTCCCACTGAATGAAGGAAAGTCACAGGAAACTGCTACTACTTTCGACTATATAGCCCACTATACTGCTGATCACGAAACCTTTGATTACTTTGAAAATAGCCCGTGCGCAGCCCAGGTTGATGATGAAAGACGGGTTCATGAAAGAATATTAGAAACTATTCCGGAAAACGCCAAACATATATTAGACGTTGGCTGTGGGGGAGCGTGGCTGGCTAAAGCTATGAAAAACTCTGGACGGGAAATAACTTCAATGGATTTGTCCCATATAAATGTTGAAAAAGCTCTGGACAAATTAGCTGGTAATTGGCATCATGGCATTGTAGCAGATTCGGTAAAGCATCCATTCCGAAATGGAGCGTTTGACTGTATCATAGCCTCCGAAGTCATCGAGCATGTACCGGATCCTAAAATATTTCTGGCTTCTTTAGCCACAGCCCTATCAGATAATGGCAGCATTATTATTACTACACCCTACAAAGAGCATATTATCCATGAGACTTGTATCCACTGCAATCATGCCACCCCTCGCAATGCTCACTTGCACAGTTTTGACGAAAAAATACTAACCTCCATCTCACCAACAGGCATGAAAGCAGAATACCAAATATTTGGTAATAAAGCTCTCATGAAGCTCAGGACTCATAATGTACTTGGCTGGATATCTCCATCCATTTACAAAAAAATAGACTCTATGGCTAACACTTTAATAAATAAACCTGCACATATTATGATAACTTATCGGAAGATATAAATCTCTGTCCGATGTAGGTTACTCTATTCATGTTCAATCCCTGCTTCTTCCATTAGATAAAGTCCATAATTTCTGATTGTATCGATAACAGGTATACAGGTTCGGCCCTTATCTGTTATTGAATATTCTACTTTGGGCGGAACTACTGCATAGACCTTTCTTTTAATAAATCCTTCACCTTCCAGATCTCTTAATTGGGTGGTAAGCATCTTATCAGTAATATGAGCTATATCCTTCTTTAATTCACCATATCTCATCACTTTGTCCTTTAGGCGCCAGAGAATTGGCATTTTCCAGGTACCACCGATCCTATCCATGGCAAACTCCACTGGGTTGTAATATAGCTTCTTCTTATATAAAAACTCTGGCATCTCTTTATTTATCCATTACTTTCTTAAAAGTATGTATCGTTGTTTTAGGTAAGTATATTGCTATAAGATAGCAATATACTGAATTTAGCAATATAGCAAGTCAATTAAATAGGAAAAGATAAATGCTGAAAACAAACATAATTCTCACAACCATAATATTATTGATATCAATAAATCACGCAAATGCTTCAAGAAATAAAACAGACAAGGAATCTAATATGATTGAAGAAACAAAATATATTCATCCCCACGGAATGCCATTTAAAGGTAAGATCTTAATGGTTGCTAGTAGCCCTGCAGTCTCCAAGCAAACTGGATGGCCTATAGGCTTTTGGGCTGCCGAACTTACCCATCCATTACATGTTTTCCAGGAAGCAGGCTATGAAGTCGAACTAGCCTCAACCGAAGGAGGAGAGGTTATAATGGACTCATATTCTAACCCAACCGACGAAAGCGGCTACTCAGCTCATGACGTAATATCTCTAGGTTATATGCAGCAGGAGTGGTTCAATGATATGCTTAAGAATACCCAAAAGATCGCTGATATTACAGCCGATGGTTATGATGCTATTTTCCTGGTTGGTGGACAAGGGCCTATGTATACCTTCCGAGGTAATAATGACTTGGAAAAGCTCTTTGCAACTTTTTATGAATCCGGAAAACCAAGCTCAGCAGTTTGTCATTCAACAGCTCTTCTACTGGAAGCCAAAGGCTCGGATGGTGAATTACTGGTAAAAGGCAAAACCTGGACGGGCTTCGCCAATGCCGAAGAAGATTATGCAGATAATGCCGTCGGCCAAAAGATCCAGCCTTATAGAATTGAAGATGAAGCCAGAAAACTGAAAGGAACCACTTTCAAAGTCTCTAATCCATTTGCTTCCTACGCCATCACTGATGGCAATCTAGTCACCGGCCAGCAACAAAACTCAGGTGCAGCAGCAGCCAGGATGGTAGTACAATTACTTTCTAAATAATTCTCATGCTAGCTATTAAATACATACTATTTTCACAGTTACTAATTACACTTTTCACCTCTAATCTAAGTGCTCAGAGTTTTGAGCTAATGCCAGGTACTGAAAGAGTATTTATTGATAATCAATGGCTCAAAAGCTTTGATGAAAAAGGTAAATGGTCGCTTTTCAGTAGATCAAGAGCTACTGTAGATTATAGTGAAAATACTAATCTATTCACTGGTGCATATCTTAACTATACCACTAAATCGGGAATTGGAGGCACAGTCCTTGGCCGTGTCTCCACTCTTGGTGCCGGAGGTGATGCAGGAATTCACTTCTTCAAAGCTAATGAATCATTTCTGATTTATGCTTTAGCTTCGATCGAGATGCAATCCGAATTAGCATATTCATGGTTCTCCATCTTGCGTTACACACCAGCTATTAATAGTGACTGGAAAGTTTATACCAGTCTCGAACTCTTCACAAATTTCAGCCAAGGCTATCATTTGGCCAGTGTTCAAAGAATTCGAATAGGGTTAGGCCATAGCAATTACCAGTTTGGCCTGGCCCTTAATCTATCAGGTCTGGGGCATAAATATGACAATACTGATATCAACCCGGGAATCTTTTTCCGAAAACAATTCTGAGAACTATGATTATTAAACGAAATTTCAATCCAATAAAAGTATGGCAATATATTAGAAAACCAATGTGGTTTGTAATAGTATGGTCTATAGTCATTTGGAGTATTTATTCCTATGGAGAAATAAAAGAATTAGCTATTAGCTTCACTCCAATAGGTATTCTTGGTTCGGCCCTTGCAATATTCATTGCATTCAGAAATAATTCAGCTTATAGCAGATGGTGGGAAGCAAGAAAGATCTGGGCAGGCATCGTAAACTCAAGTAGGGTTTTATCCAGATTAATTATTACGTTCACTGATAGCCATTCGCATCAAGAAAACTATAAAGAAAGAAGAAGCGAAGTCTTTAAGAAAGAGATGGTGTTCCGATGTATTGCCTGGGTTCATGCCCTAAGATTACATTTAAGGAAACAGGAGAATTGGATTGAAATAAAGTCTTTCTTAAGTGATTCGGAGTTTAAGGTATTGGTATCAACCCAGAATAAACCAGCTTATTTGCAATTGTTAATAGGAAAAGAGATTTATAAAGCAATGGCAAATGGTACTCTTGGAGGATTTGATAGTTTTCAAATGGAAGGTCAGCTTCTTGCCCTGGCAAACTACCAAGGCTCTGCCGAGCAAATAAAAGATACTCCACTGCCGCGGCAATATGATTTTTTTACAAGGGTCTTTGTATTACTTTTTGCCATCTTGCTACCATTCGGTATGCTAAGTTTCTTCAATTCTCCAGCAATGATATCATTATCCTGGCTAGCAATACCCTTTTCTATTCTCATATCGGGCGTGTTTGTAATCATGGAGCGAACAGGAGCAGCGAATGAAGATCCTTTTGAAAATCAAATAACCGATATACCCATGACAGCTTTATGCAATATTATAGAAAGAGATCTAAAGGAAATGCTTGGCATAGATCATCTGCCAGAGAAATTACAACCTATTGACGGATACTTGTTTTAGTTACTAACCAAATAATTTGACAAAATCTATTTATCAAACAGATTCTCAAATTCCCTATATGGCAATACCGTCCTACTTTTATAAGGCTCACCATGAGGCCAATTCTGGATAATCGTATTAATCTTGATTTCTTTTAGCTTGATAAATTCAAATAGTGCTTTATCTCGAGTATCAGGTTTGGATTTCTGAGCTGCGTGACCATATAGAAGATCATCCTGATAGAGTACTTTATATTCCGGCAAATACGCTATAGTGTAATCTTCCGTATGTCCGGAATTTTCCCCCATATAATAAAAAATGACTTTTCTATCTTTTCCTTTAATAACTAGGCTGTCAGTAACTGTTATTATTTCGGCTGTAGCAGATACACTTGATTGCCTATCAGGATGAATTGAGCGAGTCCTCTCAGAAAGATGCTTGATATAGGCCGAACTAGTATCATGTATAATAACCTTGGCACCTCTTGCTATAAATGGTCTGGCCCCACCAAGATAGTGAGGATGATGATGACCAACAAAGAGATATTCAGTTGGCTTTCCCTGAAAAGCCTTTTCAATCTCAGCAATCAAAGCCTCCCCAATCTCAGAACTTACCGGCGCTCCAAAAACCATAAGCCCGTCTCCGAGATCAACAACCGATATTCGGCTGTTTGTACTAGGTATATCAAAAAACATATACCCGGTTTCAAATTCAGAGGGAATAACCGTAATTACCTCATCATCTGGGTTGTCAGAAGGTTTATAAACTTTCCATGCGAAGTAATCAGGACTAACAGCAACCGCACTTTTAATCTTGAAATGGTTCATCAAAATACCAAGATGATAATGTTTTACCTCTGTTGGATATAATTGATGCCCATACGGGTTATGTATATAGCCTTCTTTAGCTATAGAATCGATTGGTGCCGGAATACTACGCTCCCTAGTATTTCGGGAAATTTTGGGCTTACTCAATTCGTTAACAGTATAGCCCAGATACATAATCGAATCTATAACATCTCCATAAAGATCGTCATGGTACTTCCTCGTTAAAAAAGTTAGCTCATCATAAGTACCATAATGGAAAGCTACTGTATCGCCACTTGCAAGAGCAACATTTATTCTGGGTTTTTCACCGGAAATACTAGCAATTTTTAGATAAGAATTACCTTCATCTAAAAGCTGCTCAGCAAATAAGGGACTATAAAGTATAGCTTCCCAGAAGAACTCCTGATATCCATTCATATCTTGCGCTTGGGGAGCTTCCCTATGGGCATATTTAAGATAAATATTGTTTAGCCCAAATGAAATATCACGCCAAAATGGCTTACGCCCTTTCCTAGCTGCAGAATCGGAAATAATTAATCGTTGTTTTTCAGCATTAATAGCAAAACTTCCACCCCCATCATAATTCAGGGTATACATTGGCCGCTGATAATGGCCTAGTATCTTGGAGTGAAATGTACAAGTGAAATAAAGACTTTCATCATTTTCACTCGTTTGTGTTATAAGCTCCAGCCCTATATAGAGTAGAAGAAAGATCAGTAGTAGTAAACGACTCATGGGCATAATGAAAATCCATTCTTGAAGAAGATACTTAAAACTAACAACCACATATTAAAAAAGTCTCAGAAAAAGATAAAATTCTAAAACACAGTTGCTAAATATAGAATTCTTTTTACTTTTCCAGTAGCTTCTCTACAGCATGTTTCATTTCTGCTATTAGTATTTCTACAGTGTCACCTTCAAAGATATGAGATATCTCTTTCTCTTTTGCAAATACTCCACCTTGTCCGAGTGAACCAATATAAAGTTCTATTCGGCCACCCTTTGCAATACGAGTCAGCTTACCAAAAACCACATTTCCTACACCGGCTTTCCAGAGAGTAGATAGCTCTTTATCAGTTGCAAGATTGTAATTCTCGACTCCGTAAAGCCCTTCATAAGTCATAAGAGTATCTCTTGTTGCTAGATCCCAAGTCACATAGGGTGCTGATTTTGACATCTGCTCGAAAACAGCTTCAGATGCAGCATAAGATGTTATAAGCTTATTACCAAAAAGCTCAGATTTGATTACAAATCCGGTAGTATCCTTGATCAGTATACCACCTATCGCCAAATTAGAATGTGGGAAAATTTGATAGGGTTTTTCAGCATCTGCATACAGAATAGAATCTCTCTTCAGTTTTGCAAATGCCCTTTGTGTTGCAGCCACTATAGCTGGGTCTAGCATTGGCTGGCCATCTTGTTGCCAATAATTAACAAACGCAAAACCCTCACCTTTGTGGGCTGTTGCAATGGCATCGTTAAGATCAAAACCTTCTCTCAAACTATCAAGCGCAATAGAAAGAAGATCAACTCTTAATATATTCTCAATCCTGGATATATTAGAAAAAAGTACATGGTGAGCACCTACCTCAGATGCCAACTGAAATGCATTTGGCTGCGGGTTAATATCCTTGTAAAGAGACAACACACTATCCATCATCACCCGAGGGTATAGTAGTGCTTTGTTGCTGATACTTATAGCCATCTGAAGACCCGTTTCAGCTTTGCTGGTTGGATACTCTTCCAGCCCTTTGCCTAGTTGTATCCTAGCTGGCAAATAGATATCAATTCTTTGAGTAGTCGTATCAACCTGAATTGCTTCATCTGCTTCTATGCTGGAACAGAAAGCCAAACAGACTGAAAGTATAAAGTATATTTGTCTCATACTATTTCTCCTATTCAAAGTTAAACGATAATTTGTAAGTGGTGTTTACCGGGTGTAAATATCCTATACAAACATTGGAAATAAAGAATGAACCTTACAACAAGCTCTCCTAAAGCATCGCGGAAAATTGGTTTTGAATTTTTGCTTTTCTCACTTATGATGGTACTCTTCAATAAAATATTCGTACCCAATCTTGAAACCTATAATACTTATATATGGCCAATTAATATGGTTCTTCTAGGAATAGGTTCTATTTCAGTTTATCGAAATAAATCCGGATTGGCAAAAGGGATATTTTATCTACTCTTTATAGGTATAGTCGTAATACCTTTCATTACCGAGATAGTCTTTAGTAATCAGTTATTTGGTCTGATAGTTATCGTAGTTTATATCCTTTTCTATTTATTACTCTTCTTGGAAGTTATGCGCCAAATCACAGGAGATAGAGAAATTACTCTCTCTGTTGTAATTGGGTCATTATGTGGATTTTTATTATTGGTTGTTATAGCTATATTTTCATTTTTACTATTAGAAAATCTGCTACCAGGCTCTTTTAGTTTTGATCCGAACCTGTCAATTCCGGAAAAATATATTGAGATGTCTTATTTCAGTATGGTAACTCTGACTACTATTGGCTATGGAGATGTTTTGCCTGTCAATGACTCAGCCAAGTTGCTGGCTTCCTTCTATGGTATTATTGGCCAATTTTATATGGTAGCCCTGATTGGTATTATCATCTCAAAATACAGCTCAAATAAGGTCTAAATATAATATTTGAATTAATCTTCTATAAGTGTTTTAATTTTTTTCCAATCACCATCAGAAATATCTTCTCTCCAAAATGCACAAATTCCACTAGTAATTTGGGCTCTTATCTTTTGAGCAGCAAAAATTCTATCATCCATAATAAAAACTAAATATTTATTGATATTTTTTTTTGTTACTTCAGACCATATCTGAGCACCTATTTCATCAAAGTATACTGAATACCCTTCTTCACCTTCATAGTTTGTAAACAAACTACCACTATCAAAATTTTGAGGAACAATAATTGGTCTTGGATTCAAGTAGAATGTATCAGATCTTTCATGGAAAATTCTGCCAAATTTATTCTTACTTCTTGATATAGTATACCAACCATCTACCAGAGTATCTAATTCAAAATTCAAATCCTTAGCAATTTCAATATTTTTTTTATAATCCTCCCAATCGTCTACTCCAATACAGGGATAAGTAATTAAAAAAAATATTACTACAATATATCTGGTATTAAATATCACAATTATAGAACCCTGCCTATCTAAAGATCCCTACATCTATGCCTTCGACAAATTTTCTGTATTCCGGCCATTCTTCTGCTAGAAATCCTTCAGCTCGGGTTCTGTATGTTATTGCCTGCTTTTTAATATGCTGCATCAAGTATGTAGTATTATTACCCGGGTCTAATTCGGAACTACCAAGATAGTATGATAAAGTACCAATATTTCCTGTAAGCAAATCAGGACGCCGAACAATACCCTTACCACCTTTTTCTCCTCTGAGTAATACCCACACTTTTTCTATGCTGTCGCGAATCTCTTTTGTTCTGGATTGAAGAGTATCCTTTACGTCCCCATCACTGATTTCAATTATTTTGTCAATGACAGTTAGGGTTTTCTCTCTTTCTCTTATTTGTTCAGATACTGCATTAAGATCAGCTATAACTTCGTACAAATCCTCATACACAGATTGTTGCTTTTTAATTAGATCAGTATTAGCTTCAATCCTGGGATCAAGCGAAACATAAAAATCTGTGGTATCTTTCCATTCCATGTAGGTCAGTACAGCTTTATAATCACCAGGTAGCACCTTTGGTCCGTCAGGCAAACGAGTCATATCCTTTGGCATAGCCTGTGTGGGCATTGTTAACCCATCTCGGTTCATATTCCAAGAAATTCTATTAAGAGCAGTATCAGCCTGCACCCAATATGTACGAATTGCTTCGGCACTCAAATTTTCAAATATTTCAACCTTTATTGAATCAGTAGGTACTTGATCATTTTTTTCTTTTGTTGTATCCTGCGGTTGCGGATAAAGATTAAATGTAATTGTCGGATTCGGACCTTTATTCTGACCCTGATACGAAGCATCAGCAGCAAATCTAACACCATCTGCTGTACCCCATTTACCATGATATCCATTTGTAGACGAAACTATTTTAAGTGGGCTGTTCTTTTGTTTATCTTTATCAGCCCAGTATCGCATATATGATATATCATCAAAAATCCATGCTGCTCGCCCAAATGTTCCTATTATCAAATCATTATCTCTTGGGTGTATTTTCATATCCATTGTTGAGGCCGAAGGATAGCCATTCTTCATTTTAACCCATTTGCTTCCACCATCCAGCGAATAATATAATCCCCTCTCTGTTCCAAAGAACATAAGTTTAGGCTCTTTTTCATCTTGAATAAATGACAGACCGTAAGTCTCAATACCAGCATCTGAAACAAGATTATCCCATGTTTTGCCATAGTCTTTTGTTATCATCAGATAAGGTTTATCATCTCCCCTTCTATAGTCATTAATAACAGCATAAGCTGTTGCTTTGTCAAATCTTGATGCATGGATCTGGGGTATCCATCCGCTGTCCGGAACACCAATTCGTGGTGAAACATTATTCCAAGTATCACCACCATCTTTAGTCAGTTGTATATTTCCATCATCCGTACTTACCCATATCACTCCCTTTGCTATCGAAGAAGGTGCTATAGAAAGAATAGAATTGTAATTCTCAGCTCCTGTAACATCCAAAGTCAATCCACCAGTTTTATTCGATAGTGCCTGTTTTACAGAATCTGTTCTTGTAAGATCAGGTGATATAATCTGCCAGTTATTACCTTTATCATCTGTCTTATGAATATACTGGCTTCCATAATAAATAGTTTTATTATCCATGGGATCCAGAGCAATAGCAGCATTCCAGTGAAATCTCAGCTCTTTTCCTTCAGGATGAAAAGGTTTTATATATCTGTTCGAGCCTATCTCACTATCATAGTAGCCAAGATTACCTTCCTGCCACATGGCATAACCATATCTGCTATCATCCGGATCAGGTATAACATCAAATCCATCACCAAACATTAATTCTTTCCAGTAAGAATTTCTGATACCTCCGGATTTCCATATACTGGAAGGTCCTTTCCAGGAACCATTGTCCTGCATACCACCATATACATTATAAGGCTTATCCATATCATGATTAATATGATAGAACTGTGCCACAGGTATATTTTCAACAAATCTCCATGATTTCCCCATATCATGTGATATAGCCATACCTCCGTCATTACCATCAATTATAAAATCAGGGTTTTCCGGATCAATCCAGAATGCATGATGATCTGGGTGTACCCTTGAATAAGGTACAATAACTTCCCAAGACTTACCGCCATCCTCACTACGCGATACTCTGGAATGAATTGAATATATTCGATTCTCATTTATCGGGTCAACATATATATCAGCATAATAAAAAGGTCTATTTCCAAAATCTCCCTTTGGAGATACATTATAGAAGTTTTTTCCACCATCTGTTGATTTATATAGAGAGTTCTGATCGGCCTCTACCAATGCATATACTATTTCCGGGGAAGATTGAGACACTGCTAATCCTATTCTACCCAGATTACCTTTTGGAAGACCATTCTCTGTACCCAGCTTGTTCCAGTTATTACCACCATCATAGGTAACATATATACCAGACCCTTCTCCTCCTGACCTGAAATACCAAGGATCTCTATGAAAATCCCACATTGCGGCAAACATTTTATCCGGATTATTTGGATCGGCAACCAAATCAGCAATACCAGTTGTTTCATTAACATAGAGTTTTTTATTCCACGATTGCCCCCCATCGTATGATACAAAAACTCCTCTTTCCTCAGATTCAGACCAAGCTGATCCCTGAACCCCGGCATAAATAATATTTGGGTTATCTGCTTTGACAATGATTCTATGGATATTACTAGTCTTTTCAAGACCCATCATTTCCCATGAATCACCACCATCTCTACTTAAAAATATCCCACCACCAGAGCTTTGACTATTTCTCGGATTACCTTCACCAGTTCCTGCCCATATTCTATTAGGGTTATTTGGGTCAATTTCAAGAGCTCCGATTGACAGAATGGATTGTTCATCGAACACAGGCTCCCAAGCGATACCTGATGAGTTTGATCTCCAAACACCTCCGGAAGCTGCACCTACAAATATTTGAGATTTGTCTTTAGGATTTACAGCAATCGTTGTTATACGACCGCTCATTCCTCCGGGACCAATATTCCTAGGAGAAATATTCTTGTATAGGATAGAGTCTGGTAGATTTAGAATTGGCTCTGTAGCTTTAATATTGAAAAAAAGAGCCAGAAGACAAGTCAGAATAGAGAAAAACTGCTTCATTTATTACTTAGGATTTAGTAAGACTGCCAATTGAGAGGTGAACTAATGAGATACGAAAGATGTTGGCTTGAGTTATCTTACTCCGAATTTAGATTTGGTTTGATAAATATACTATCTAAATTTTCTTTCTTAAGTATATGTATATAATTATGTCTGTGGATTAGTGGATAAGTAAAGTTATCATTACCTGGACATGCTTTTAATAAATGACCCTTAGGGGTTATCCCCATTCATAATCCACCGAGGATAATTTTCTTGAAAAAAGACATCACTCAACAACTTTGTTGATAGCTTCTGTCAAGTTATTTTTTCCCCATCTTTTCTACGGAACAACCAATGAAGACTCAACATTTTTCTAGTTGTATTCTACAGAGATAGTAGGATAATTATGAACTAAAGTGTGGATATGATGGGGAATACATCCTTGTAGCTTTTCCGGTAATTAAGTATTGATTTCTATCAGAGATTTCTAGTAATCTGAAAACCCAGATGAATATTGTCCAGAGATACTTTGTCACTATCAAATGACATAGGTCTTGGTGCATTCTCGAAAATACCGGCCAGGTGTACGTTAGTATTATTCGATACTATGAATTTGAAAAAGTGACCACCGGTTTCCATTTCTACACTTGCTGAGAAAGTATCATAACCCTCGCTCCATCCATTAACAACATGGCTCCCCTCTATATTGAAGCTCCATAAGTCATCAATATAGTACTGAAGATACCATCCAATATTTGAAGAAGTTATGTTTTCATACCAGAAAGGATTGGCATTATAAAGACCACTACCAACTACACCAATACCAAGAGATTTTTCAAGAAGCATTGTATTAGCTATAACTGAAATATAACCCTGCATATGTCCGGCAGTAGTGTTATCATTTTTACTGAGATAAGTCCCTCCGACATTGTAAGCAAAAGCTAATGGAAGTGATTCACTTTTAATATTGAGAAAGTTATGCTTTACTTCCAGATCGTATAGTCCAAATTCATTTGTTCTGCCAAGCTGTACCAATATATCATCAGTAACTGCAAATCCAAGCTTCATTCTCATAACTACGGGACCGTCAATACCATATAATTCCTCAGCTCCATCAGAAGTAGGTTGTCTCCATCTGTGCTGTATTCCATAAAGAAAATCATACTGCTGAATAGTTTGGGCTGTAGGTAAGTTAATCGCATTGGTAGAGTGAAACAGCTCAAGTTTCGGTTCAGTTGCCTCTGAATTATTCCTTTTCCATTTTGACTGCCCAATAGTAGGTATGATAGTAACTAATAGAAGAGCAGTTAGAAGAAATATGTTTGTTCGCATTGGTAGAATTTTGATTATTGTTTAGTCAACTCTTTTCATAGTGAAGAATACTTCTAGCTCAATATCCTCACTTATCTTTGCACCCATCAAACTAGGTACTTCTATATTGTGGTCAGTCAAGTTAACAATGAAATCTGTTTTAATGTCAATCTTACTTCCAAGACCAGAAATAGTACCATTTATTTTTTGCTTATGCTTCTTGCCTTTTACTTCCATGTCACCTTCTACTGTAACACTATATGATCCATTGCTATTTTTCTTAGCAGAAACAATCTTTCCATCGAACTTAGCATACGGATGGTCTTCAGTCATCAGATAATTGTCTCTCATATGTCTATCTCGCAGACCGATACCTGTGTCCAGATCATTTAGATCAACCTCAAAATATAGATCAGCATCTTCATAACCATCTGTCTTTGTTAGCAGAAACCCATCAATTTTCTTAGTGACACCATCAAAGTCTTCCAGAGGTGCATCAGAAATAAATCTGACTTTATTGGCACCTTTCTTATATACATGATATTCATCTGCACTAGTGCCTAAATAGGCTAGTATAGTTGAAATAAAGATTAATATTATTTTTTTCATGTTCTCTAACTTCCTGTTTTTAAACATTATTTTTAATCATTAATAGGAGCGCCTTTTGCAATCCACGCTGCTATTGAATCAATGACAGGCTTTGGATGTGGATTGAAATTAGAGTAAGACGGAGGCATTACATCAGCACCATCACTACTCATTCGGGCAATAATAAGACTCTCTTCAGGTTTTCCGGGTTGAATATAGAGAGTACCTATCAAATCCGGCGTGCCCTCTTTAGTAAGATCTGGTGATAATCCATTTCCATTATGACAGCCAGAGGTAGCGCAAGTACGAGTAAATATTGAGTCCTGTATGAAACTCAGATTGGCCATAGGTACTTTCGGCTCAGTTGTATCGGTCGTGTCAGGAATATCAATCGGGCGATCTTCTTCCGTTATGATACCATCTTCGCAAGCTACTGTTAATGTAATCATCAAAATTGCTATCCAAGAGATAGCTAAATGTAATTTCCGCATTTCAAAGAGTGTTTATTTATTTCTGTATAGTGTTATGATTATAAAAACACATGTACATTTATTATTGTTACGACAACCATCTTTATTGTCTCTACGGACAAGAATAAAAATGCTTACCAGATATTCAATCAAATCGATATTTGAAGATACATAATTCAAGATACTCTGACTATAAATCATATACCGCAGGCATTTTGCAACTTTCTAACATTAATAGTTACAAGCGATAAAGAATAATTAATAACTCAAGAACTAGTAGAATGAAAATGATTAATTCAAAGAAGTCTGGAATACTATTATTATTAATAATCAGCTTAGCCTTTTCTGTTGCTTGTAATAAGGATGATAGTAAAAATCCGCTAGACCCTGAAGGGGAGATAAGCGAATATCTTGTGTTCGGGCATTTTCGTGGATTATGTCATGGTGAGGCGTGCATCGAGACTTATATGCTGAAGGAAGGTAAGCTATTCGAAGATACACAAGACAGGTATTTTATTACTGATGAATTTTTATGGGTACAGCTTTCCCATGAGCTTTATCAATCTGCTAGTGATCTGGAAACTTTGCTACCTCAAGAATTAGTTGATATTGAATCTAAGACCTTTGGAATACCTGATTCATATGATCAAGGAGGCTATTACATAGAGTACAAAAAAGAAAATAGTGAAGCAAAAGTATGGCGTATTGATACCGATAAATCATCAGTGCCAGACTTTTTACATCTATTTATGGATGAATTAAATAAGAGAGTTGATCATTTATCAAAGTCAGAATAATTTTTAATCATAGGCACTTTAAATGCTCCTATATTCTAGCAAATCCTGAAAATTAAACCAAATTTATACTAAAATGTAACCAGATAATTAATGGTGGTGTTTCCGAAGGTATGATATATCTTCATGCACCACCGGCTCCATTACTCAGGCATTATATTGAATGCTATTGGTATGCCTCTACCCAAGGCGGGAGTCTCTTCAATGAAAAAGAGATATATTTTCCTGACTTGAGAGCTGAATTATATTTCAATTTCGGAGAGCCATATGAGTATCAGGGCTATGGGAAAGTACCTGCAGGTATTCATCTATGGGCTCCTCGAATGCAGGGTAAGTCTTTGTCTAATCTACATGGAATAAAGTTCCTTGTGGTTCGGTTTACTCCTCTCGGATTCAATCATTTTTACACTGGGATCTTATCAGATCTGCATGGACAAAAAGTTGGTTTTGAATATTTAGATGGAAACAGTTATCAGATGCTACTAGATAACTTATCTGATAAATCATTTCATAGCGCTATTCAATATCTTGATAAATATTTTTTAGGACTCATAGCTGATAGAAGCTATGAAGAAAAAAGAGCACTTCATCTTTATAATAATATTATATCTAATCCCTACGGTAAAATAAAAGATTTCATCTCAATTTGTGGCTATACATATAGAACAGCCAATAGACATTTCAAAGATATTTTTGGTATTGCTCCAAAACAGCTACAGCTAGGTGCTAAGTTTAATTTAGCTCTCAATTTACTAAAACAAGGCGAACATGATATCGAAGCTATTTCATTTCTTGCCGGTTACTATGACAGCTCGGATATGTCTGGGTATTTCAGAGAAACAGTCGGGAAAAGCCCTACAGAGTTACTAAGATCTAATAATCTTATTCTTCATGCTCTTCATCCTAGATTGAAAAGAATAAATTAAAAGTCCAGTTTCTCCTATTTATCCAGTAGCCTGGATTATAAATTGTTTCTAATAATTCAACAATTATAATGTTTATGGAGAAAATACATATGAAGCAAATTCTACTAATTATAATCCTTTTATCAGCAATACTCTTGAACGGACAATCCTATGACTTCCACTATAGCACCGATAAAAGTTATCAGGAATTTGAAGGGGGAAAAACTATATATAGCGAATGGAATTCTAATACCGGGTTAAGTACATTTAATGAAGACATAAAGATTACATCATACTCCAATGTCTATGATGTACAGCAAGATTATATTGGTATCAGCCATTCTGGTTATTTGGCGCTGCTCAGTTATAGTGAAAATAAAGCTACAGTAGTAGATGCATTTTTATTAACAACAAAATCTGGAGAAGGGTCTGCCATTACTTTTCATCAAACCGAAGTTGAAATGAAACAGTATATAGTAGTACAGTATAAAAATGCATATCTGGATGGGCTTCCCGAAGGTGATGGTAGTTATCTTAATTATCAAATATGGATGAATATTGAGACAGGTGCTACCCAGATCAAAATTGGAGAGTGCTTAGTAACTCCAGCTGCTGAAACCGCATTTGATAATTTGGTTTTTGGTTATTTTGAGACTGATGCCTCATTTCAAGCTGTATATGAGACCATGTTCGTAACTGGAGATTTTGTTTCTCCGGTTGTCGACAGAATTGAGACTTTTGCACCTATTAGTACATTCCCTGCTAATAATTCCGTTATCGAGTTTACTGAGATGAGTTCTGGTATCGAAACAATTTCTCTTAGCACAGAAACACTACAGTCATTATTAACAGTACCTAGTACCGAATTAAATATTTACGATATTAAGGGTTCATATCTTGGCAATAACTTGCAGCTACTGCTTTCTTCAGGGTTAGGATATGGGCAGTATTTAATCAGACACAAAAATAAAGTCTATAAAGCTATTTTTTAGTAGTTAGTTGCTGGTGATTCCCCACTATGCATGAAAGAATAATACATATTTCAATGAATATTGATAGCGATATCGAAACCATTTTCAGTCATTTAATTGATAGTGATTTGATTATGGAATGGTTATGTCCCAAAGCGATTATTGAACCCAAAGTTGGTGGTAAATATGAGTTATACTGGTCGCCTTCGGATCCTGACCCAACAATCGATAGCACTCATGGATGTAGCATACTAGCACTAGACAGACCCTATATGCTTAATATTGAATGGCTTGGTACCGCGGAACAGAAGTATTTTATGAATTATACCGATCCATTGACAAATGTCACCTTTATTCTCTATCCACTTTCAAATAAGAGTACAAAAATATCTCTAATTCATACTGGCTGGCAAGAAGGAGATGAGTGGGACGAAGCCTATGGTTATTATAATAATGTCTGGTATAATGCACTCAAGGCACTAAAGGAAATTTTTTGAAACTTAGCAAGGTATCAACCAACTGCAATTAAACAAAATCAAGTTGCTTGTTATGGAGTTAAAAAACAATGATTAATATTTTCCAGAAGTCGATCTGCCGATTTAGCTAATTAGTCAGGTAATTACTAATTCTTTACTGAAGTAGCAAGATCTCTTCCACCCATTAGCGTACGAACTTTAATCGGAGAATCCCCTCGGGCTATTGAGAGCATACCATGGGTTATCGATTGTCGTACTTTCATTTCCTCACTTTGTACAGTATCGAGTTTATCGGCAATAGGCAGGAAAACTATATTTGCTAAGAATATCCCCCAAAGGGTTGCAATAAAGGCTGTGGCAATATGTCGGATCATGTCTTCAGGTGATCCTCCTGCGCTTGCCATTGTAGCGATAAGTCCCATCACAGTACCAATAATACCCATTGTAGGAGCAAATCCACCCATTTTTTTAAAAAGCTCAGCTTCTTCAGACCTTTCTTCCTCAAATCTATCATTTTCAAACTCTGCAAGTCTTTTTAGATCCTCTTCTTCTGAACCATCCACTACTGCCAGAGTCAAACGCTTAAGATATGGGTGTATTTCGTTTGCTTTTTGTCTTTCAATATATTTTTCCATTTCAAGTGGGCCAACTTTATGGAAGATTTCAGCTAGCTTGTAAATATGTCTGCGAGTTATAACTTCATCACTAAATGAAGGTGATATTGCACGCGAGATTAATTTTGGAATTTGTCCGAAGCGTGAAAGGCTTGTACCGGCAATTGTAGCAGCAATGGTGCCTGCCACCACAATTATTATTGCAGGCCATATAACCAAAGTACTGATATTACCACCATCAAGGAAAAAGGCAAAAAAGAGTGCTGCGGTACCTATGAGAATACCCAGAATAGTAGTACTTCGCATTATTCGGTTACTCTTACGATTGAAGAAAAATCCTTTTTTGTCAGGAAATAAATACCAGCTCTGGGAACTATTGCTCGAACTTCTGTTAGTCCACTAGCCAGCTCTTGGCCCAGTAGATTATATAGCTTCAAATTAATACCATCATTATTTGTTTCCGATTTGGCAAGGAGCATATCGATATATTGATTCCAAGAATTAGGATCGATAATGTAAGATCTTTCTGCTGATAGCTCTCTGGCAACTGGTTGCATATCAACTATGCTACTGATTTCGGAAATATCCCATACCATTCCCATATTTTCGGACTGTATGGCCATACCTAAAGCATACAGTCGGCCTTTATGCTCAACTATATCCATTGCATGGCCTTGAGAGTCAGGATACAAAAACTCTTGAACAAAGTTCAAATTCTTGTCGAATATCATACAAGCGGCTCTTTTAGTATATCCATCAGTATAGTCATCAGAATATCCGACAGTTATATAACCAAAATCAGTTTCTCTAATACTAAACCCAGCATCATTTGTTAGCTGAGATCCATGATAACTAAGATGCTTTAAAGTGCCTTCAGGAGAGACTCTGGCTACAATAAATTGAAATATTTTTTCAGGTAGTACAGGGTTTTCACCGATAATAAGATAATCACCATTACTATCAATGAATAATTCCTGGCAGCCATCATAGGTATCAGGGTCACCTATATTGAGCTCCCAAATTATATTACCGTCAGTATCAATTTTCCTCACAATAGGATCCAGAGTGCCAGTTAGGTCATTTACACCTTCTCCTATCATCACCAAACCACCATTATCATAAGCTATATCTTTTCCATAGTCATTGTTACCAGGTGTCCCATAAGCCTTTTCCCATAGCGGCTCTAGTTCCGGACTAAATTTTGTCAAAAAATAATCATTACTATTACCACCATCATTGCCTCTCAAACCAACCACATATATATTTCCATCCGGATCAATATTGTGGTTTGTATACTCAGTGATAATCTCACTAGAAATTGTAATTGAGTCAATAATTTTCAAATCTTTATCAAGCCTTAGCAGATAGGTGAGGTATGGCTCTGGAGATACATATCTGGAACCGGATACTATATATGAATCAGAAGATTTTTCATATCTGATATTCCCAAAAGTTGTTGGTGAAAACCCTTCTATATATACCGTATCCATTTCACTTTCAAATTCGCCGACAGCAAATGCAAAGCGGGTTCCCGTGCTTATCTCTCCATCAATACCACCTACCACTATCCTATCTCCGTCGCTTACTCCCTCAAAGTAAGGAAAAGAATTAGCTATCTGAGTCAGTGACAATAATAGCATGCAAATAACAGTAAAGATCATTTTATTATTCATAATAACTCCGTGACACACCATTTAGCCAGTATAATTATAGTGTCATAAGGGAAATAAGGATTATTTTTGTCAATCCACAATATAAGAAAAGTAAAAATGAATTTCGCAAAAAGAACCCACAACTGTGGTGAGCTCAGAGAATCAAACATTGATGATAATGTTACCCTCAATGGATGGGTAAGTGTAAGGCGTGACCTGGGAGGTCTTTTCTTTATAGATCTTAGGGATAGGTATGGCATAACACAGCTTTTTATATATCCCGAGCAGCAGCCTGAATTATATGCTACTGCTCAGAGTCTTGGTCAGGAGGATTGTATTTGGGCTACAGGTAAGGTACGACGTCGCGATTCGGTGAATACCGATATGCCTACAGGGCTAATCGAAATATGGATAGAGGATATGGGCGTGATAAGTAAGTCTTCACTTCCACCCTTTGAAATTAAAGATAAATCTGATGTCAGCGAAGAGCTAAGACTGAAGTATCGATACTTGGATTTACGCCGTCCTTCACTGCAGCAGAAGATGATAATCCGCAATGAAGTTTCGCAGGTATGTCACAGATATTTTCATCAGAATGGGTTTGTAGAAATTGAAACACCTGTACTGATGAAGTCTACTCCTGAGGGGGCCCGCGATTTCCTTGTTCCCAGTCGCATTAATAGGGGGCAGTTTTATGCTTTGCCCCAGTCTCCACAGATATTTAAGCAGATACTCATGATGTCTGGGCTTGATAGGTATATGCAGATTGTAAAGTGTTTTCGCGATGAAGATTTGCGATCAGATCGCCAGCCGGAGTTTACTCAGATTGATGTCGAGATGTCGTTCGTGGATCAGGACGATGTGATTAGTATGACAGAGGGTTTCATCGGAGAGCTTTGGAAGGAAACTCTTGATATAGAGGTAGCTGGCGGGTTCAAAAGACTTTCTTATAAAGAGGCTATGGAGCGCTATGGCTCTGATAAGCCCGATACACGTATCGGTATGGAAATAGTAGACCTTAGTACTACTGTCAATGGCTCTGGCTTCAAAGTATTTGATGGTGCGCTGGAGAGTGGTGGGATAGTAGCTGCTATTAATGCTAAGGGCTGTGCAGGATATAGCCGCAAGCAGATTGATGGCCTTACTGATTTCGCCAAAAAATACGGTGCGAAAGGTTTGGCTTATATCAAGTTTACGACAGATGGAATAAGCTCTCCTATTGCTAAGTTCTTGTCTGATGAAATGATGGAAGCCATAAAAACTGCAACTAGTGCAGAGACTGGCGATCTTGTTCTAATTTCTTCGGATTCATGGCGCAGAGCTCTTACTATTCTGGGTGCTCTCCGTTTGGAGATGGCGCGTCAAACGGGAATTTTCGATAATCTAGGTGGTACATTTGATTTCTTATGGGTTGTGGATTTTCCTCTTTTCGAGAAGGATGATGAAACTGGCGATCTTCATGCTATGCATCATCCATTTACTTCTCCACATCCTGATGATATGGAGAAGCTTGATACTGTTCCTGAAGAAGCTCGCTCAATAGCATATGACCTTGTGATCAATGGTGCGGAAGTCGGGGGAGGTTCCATCCGTATTCACAATAGCGATGTACAGGCACGTATGTTTAAGGCCCTCGGCCTGACGGAAGAGGATGCGAAAGAGAAATTTGGCTTCTTACTGGAGGCACTGACTTATGGCACTCCGCCTCATGGAGGTGTGGCTCTTGGGCTGGACCGCTTGGTGATGACAATTGCTGGTACTTCTAATATCCGCGATGTCATTGCATTCCCCAAGACTACCTCCGGACTTAGCCTGATGGATGGTTCACCTTCGGGTGTAGCTGCCGCACAGCTTGCTGAGCTTGGCATCGGGCTGGCTGAAAAGCCAGAGTAGGTAAATATGATTTAAACTTGCCGGTAATTTGTGGTCATTGGTTCATTCAGGATGACTTTGTAACTATCGACTGGTAAATATATTCCAAAAAGGTAACACTTTTTTGAAACTTGTCGCGATATCCTTTAATAGGATATCAACCTAGCAGCGGTCATTTGTGATGACCGGCGGTAACACAGTTTTGAGTTTTTTTGTGGTTAACTGGGTTCGGGATGATTATTCCGAACCCTTTTTTATTTACTGTTAGATCTTGAATATACTACAATACCTTACTTAATATTCAGGATCAGATATTAATCTTTCTTGATCAATATTTGGCAAATGATTACTCTTTCTGCTTGGAAGTAGATTAAATATTTTTCTGCTAGAGGGGTTGATCTCCTGTAGGTTTAGTTTCGAATACATCTCTTAGTTGGAACTGGTATGCGAGAGTGAGGCAGTGTGTGTCAAAATTGATATTATCATAGATCTCTCCGTATCTGTATTCGTAGCCATAGACCCAGGATGCACTATGCATATATCGTATCCTTGCAGACATTCCGAAATCAAATCCATCAGGATGGGAATGTATCTTATTCGATTCTGATGGCTGAGAGGAGTTTTTGATTGAATATGAAATAAATGGGCCTATTCCCAAACTGATTTTAGATTCATCAATGAACCAGTCAAAATATAGAGGTAAGCAGAATCTTTGCACATTTATTCTTTGTTCTGTTTGATTACTCTCAAAGAAAATATTATGGTTAATATATTCAAAACCTGATGTTATCTCGTATAGTCTCTTGGGATAATAGTGAGGGCGGTAGTGGTATTGAAGACCGATCTTTCCTATGAAACCGCTGTCATAAGACCGGCTTCCGGTTTTGGAATCAGATAACCCCATCCCTATTCTGATACTGCCGAAATGAGTGGGAGGTGGGGGTGGTGGCCATAGCGGTACATCGGCAGATATTGTGATCAGGGTGGGAATCAGGAAGCAGATAAGGTATATCGTGTTTTTCAATAGTAGTCCTATGGGTTGCGTATTTTATTGAATAATATCCTGAGAGCCGAAAAATCACAAGAAATTGATTATTGAAAAAGTTAGTCTGTTTTGCAGGAGGCTAGATCTTTTGCCATTTGTTAGAAGTTACTATTTATTATTTCTTAGGGACCGTAACGGAGCTCAATTCCTTTGAGGAGGTAAGGCCTCAGATACTATTTCCTAGAGTGGGGTGTTGCCTTCTTTAGGTTTTGTTCCGAATACGTCTTTTAGATTGAACTGGTATGCGAGAGTGAGGCAGTGTGTGTCAAAGTTTATACTATCATAGATCTCTCCGTATCTGTATTCGTACCCAAGAATCCATGAGCTTTTGTTAATGTAATATTGTATTCTGGCAGAGATACCGAAATCAATTCCGCTGTCCCGGCTATTATCTTCTTTTATTGAGTATGAAATAAATGGTCCAGCCCCAATGGTAATCCCCCAATCGATATAAATATCAAGATAAACAGGCAGACATATTCTATGTATAGTGTTTTTTTCCTGGGTAGCTATTCCATTTCTATCTAAGAAAAGATCCTGATAAATATATTCAATACCTAATGACACCTCGTATCTTTCTTTTAGCTGCCGGTAACGATAATTAAGACTAATTTTTGATATAATAGCACCATCATAAGCAGAGCTATTTGTTTTTGTATCAGATATTCCTGAGCCTATCCTAATTTCACCTAAATGAGCAGTAGGTGGTGGGGGTGGTAAGTCTGCTCGGATGAAAGTTGAAGTTATTATCAGACAGCAGATGAGGGTTATAGTTTCTTTCAATGGCGGTGCAGCATATTGGTACTTTATTGAATAACATCCTGCGGTCCGAAAGATTACAGTTTTCATAAGAAGATTCCGGGTCATTTGGTCTGTTTGGAATGACAGAATCTATTGTGGTTTGAATGAGATCCTTCACCTTCGGTTCAGGATGACTTTCAGTACTAGTCATTCTGAGGAGTCTTCGACGAAGAATCCTGGTCACTATACTTAATGGATCTTTCCAGATTCTTCGCTCTGCTTAGAATGACAGCTTATATCAGGGATTTTTGGACTTTTTGGTTTATAGCGGTGTATTCATATGGTCGTATATCATGATATAGTATGTTCCGGTGGGTTGGTTTGTGAGCTTTTCCTTTAGCCGGACGTAGTGCTGCCGAACTCGAATTCGCCTATATCGGTTACTGAGATCATGCCTTTTGTTCCGTGCATCTCTCTTAGGAGATAGTCAAGCCTTTCGGGTTCGGTTAGCTGTACTATTAGTTCGGTTTCTACTTTATCTTCTACACCTTTGTAGCTGATAGATATAATCTTGAGACCTGGTACGTTGAGCAGTCGGCTACCAAGGTCTTCTATGAGATTGTCTCGGTATTCAGCTACTAGTTTAAGGCCAGCGTTGATAATATCGGCTTCTGTGTCCTGGCTATTTTCTTCGGCAGTTGCTGTAATGGGCAGTGAGGCAGCTTGTATACTGTTTTGCATCTGCTCAGAGATATCCGGGCTGATGGTTTGGTTATTTATCAATGTGGCTATTATACGGCTGGGCCTTAGTTCATTTCTGCCAAGGGCCAGGTAAAGCTCTTCTCTCTTTGAAAAACCAAGTGCATTGAGCAGCTTAGTAAATTCACGGGTTCGGAGCCTGATCTTATTTTCGGACAGGAGGCGAGTGATGATGTCGAGTCCTTTGGACATAGCCTTTTTCTTTTGTCTCCGCAAATATTTGCGAATACCGGCTTTGGCTTTCGGAGTGATTGTCATCATGAGCCAGTCTCTCTCGGGTCGGCCTTTTTTTGATGTTATTATTTCTACTGTATCACCACTGGTAAGTTTTGTATCAAGCGGTACTATCTGACCGTTGATTTTTGCTCCGATGGTGGTATCGCCTAGTTCCATATGTACAGCATAAGCGAGGTCGAGCGGGGTGGCTCCTGCAGGGAATGTCATCATCTCGTTTTTTGGGGTGAAAACGTGTATTTCCTCCAGAAAGACATTTTTCTTAACAGATTCTAGCAGTACTTGCGGAGATTCACCGTGTTCGCTATCGAATATATCTCTGATTGAATTGAGCCATTCTTGTGCAGATGGTGATTCGAGAACAGATGCAGCGGGCAGAAGACCTCGTTTATATTCAAAATGGGCTGCTACTCCATATTCGGCAATTTCGTGCATGTCTTCTGTTCGAATCTGTAGTTCTACAGGACGATTATTTGGCCCTAGCAGAGCTGTATGTATTGATTTGTATCCATTCTTTTTGGGAGCCGATATGTAGTCTTTGAACGTTTCGGGCACAGGAGGATATATTGATGCTGCAATACCATAGAAGTAGAAGCATAGTAAAGGATCATCGGTATCTATTACTATTCTGACAGCTTCCAGATCATATAGTTCTTCCATTGGTTTTTTTCGAGCCAGGGTCTTATTATGGATAGAGTATATATGTTTGGCTCTGCCTTCTATTCTGTGCTTTATACCGAGGCTTTTAAGCTGAGGGTTTGTGTCTAACTTTTTTCTAATGGGTTTGATAAAGTCTTTTACATATTTTTCTCTTTCTGCACGCGTAGTTTTTAGGTTGCTCTTTATGTGGTTATAATTCTGGGGGTCTATAAATTTGAATGAGAGATCTTCTAGTTCCCATTTGATATTTCTGAGACCAAATCTATTGGCATATGGAGTATATACTTCCATAGTTTCCTGCGCAAGCAGAAAACTATCTTCAAGAGATAGATATTGAGCTGTTCTCATATTGTTTAGCCTGAGAGCCAGCTTCACAAGTATTATCCTGACATCTTTGAAGAGGGAGAGAAGTAGTTTTCTGTAATTATCCAGCTGGGTGATCTGATCTGCGCGATTGGTCTCAATCTTAGAAATCTTATCCAGTCCCTCGACAATTACTTTTATGGTATCGCCAAATTCTTCGCTTATCTGGTCGATGGTAATATCTGTCTTTCGGGGTATATGTGCAAGCAGAGCTGCCACTACAGAGTTATCATCCAGTTTTATTTCATTGGCCAGAATAAGTGCAGCGGCGATTGGATGATTATGAAAAGGTTCACCCGAAAGCCTTAGCTGTCCTTTGTGGTGTTTGATGCAGAATTCGAATGCTTTTGTGATAAGCTCCTCATCACAAAAACGAATATTTGCCCGGCAGGCTGTGATAAGCTGGGGTAGTGCTTCTGAAAGGTCTCTTTTTTTGCGTGCCATCTATACTAAAGCTATCGGTCAGGGTGTTTCTATTTAGCAAGTCAAATATACGAATGGTCGAATAATTAAACGATTTTGTCTATTTTTAGATAAGTATCGTAAGCGCGTATTAACCTTCTATCCTGCTATGGCCGATAGCCCTAAAACCCAAAGACTTCAGCGTATACTAGGCAAGATCAAGCCAAAGACCTATTATGAGGAACTGGCTGAGTATGGATATCTGGCAAAGTATATCGATGAATTTGCTAAGATAGAATATAACAGTGACGATGAGTTTCGAGAGCATATACTTGAGATACTTTTGAAGTACTCCGATGATGTGATACCTGAGATTGAAGATATTTATCTGTCTGAGCTATCTGATACGCTGAAAGCTTTTATCGAGAAGAGCGATATTGATCAGATCTTATCAAATAAGAAAGGAGCCAAACCGGTTTCTGAATAATACTATAATTCATCTTTACCTCTCACAATGATGAAAAACAATCGACATTTCTCTATTTCTTTTCTTCTAGTCCTTGCTATCTTTCTTGGTTCATGTGAAACTGAGGAGGTAGATAGCACAATTAATATGACCGAAGGTGAAAAACTTTCGGAGAGATATTGTGTGGGATGCCATGCATACCCTTCTCCAGATATGCTTTCAAAAGAAAGTTGGGAACGCGTACTTCCGGCTATGGCAGATTTCATGGGTATATATCGGAATGAAAATAGGCGGGATAGTTTGCTCCAAGAGCCAGAAGAAGTCAGAAAGCGGCTTATTGATGCTAATGTATATTCTGCCGTACCTATGGCTACTATAGAGGATTATGAGTTAATCTATGATTTCTATATGGAGAATGCCTATGATACTGATAGCTTGTTTTCTACCGAGAAAGTAGAGCTTGATCTTAAGCAGTTTAAGGTATTTGAACCTGACCAAAGAGTGAAAATCCCAAGTACCACAATGGCTTATATCAAAGGGCAGCAATTATATATCGGTGATGCAAATACTAAGAGTCTATCCATTTTCGATAAAGATTTAAATTTAGTGAAGACTGGTAATGTAAGCGAGGGAGCAGTATGGCTTAATTTCTTTGATAATGTGATGTTTGTAACAGTTATGGGCTCTTTCTCTCCTACAGATAGAGGTTTGGGTATGCTACTGGGTATGCCAACTGATCCGGGAAAGCAGGCCAGGGTTATCCTTGAAGAGCTTCAGAGACCTGTACATACTGCTACCGGTGATCTGGATGGCGATGGGAGGGAGGATATTGTGGTATGTGAATTTGGTTACAGAACGGGAGGACTAACAGCCTGGCTAAATAAAGGAGGGAATAAATTTCAAGAGGTAGTACTCTACAATAAGCCTGGCGCAACAAGAAGTCTCATACGAGATTACGATGGAGATAATGATCTGGATATTATTGCCCTTATTGGGCAGGCAGATGAATCTATAACTCTTTTCAGGAATGATGGGCAAGGGAGTTTCTCTGCGGAGAAACTTATACAATTTCCGCCTATGTATGGCAGTACTTATTTTGATATGGTTGATTACGATGGAGATGGTACTGAGGAAATCCTTTATTGCAATGGCGATAATGCTGATCTTTCGCAAGAGCTGAAAAGGTATCATGGTATCAGGATCTTTGATCAAGATGATGATGGTCTCTGGACAGAGGTGAGTTTTTTGCAGCTGAATGGGGCATATAAAGCTTTGATCGAAGATTTTGATCTGGATGGTGATGCCGATATTGCTGCAATTTCTTTTTTCCCTGACTTTTATGATAATCCGGGTGAAGCTTTTGTCTATATGGAGAATACAGGTAGTGGGTATCGGCGGCACTCTTTTGCCAATCCGGATAGGGGTAGATGGATAGTCATGGATAAGGGAGATCCAGATGGTGACGGCGATATCGACCTTGTACTAGGTTCTTTGACTATGGAGGTAGATAAGAGTGGAAGTTTCGTTGAGAAATGGATGAATGGAGGGCTTCCCTTTGTGTTTCTTGAGAACCAAGGGAAAAAGGTCAGTGAGTAGTTTGAGTCGTTTTTGGGATACTCTTACCTGCCACCGGCAACTGAGATACGGAAATCAAAGCCGACTTGTGTTGTGGAGAAGCCTGGGGTAGCTGCACCTTCTGAGAAAGTACCATCATAGCGGACGAAGAATGAAGCTGTTACTCTGTTTGAAAGGCTATAGCGAACTCGTGGCTCTATTGTGATTTGGGTAGTACCATCTAGTGTCCGACCTTCGTTATCAGCTTCTTCCGGACTTAGTACATCATATGTAGCTCGCCGGGACATTGCATATTTACCAAGGAATGAGAATTCCAGGTCATTTTCGAGCTCAATACCTAGCAGACTGAATTTAAAGCCGTCCATTGTGTATGATGCATTCATCTGCAATTCTTCAGTACTTTCAGTTTGGATGAGTGAGCGGGCTGCTGAATTGAGATTGTAGTTACTGGTAGAATTCCATTTGAAAACAGCATTAGCACGTCCGCCAAGCTGTTTTTCATCGAATGTGAAATTAATACCAATAAGGGGCTGGAAGCCGAAGTTAACAGACTGCTGTAATACTTGCCTTCCTATATCTGTTGACTGAGCTGACTCATTGTATTTTGAACTATAGACATGCTCTACCTGGGCCCTGGTTACATAACCTTCCCAAATATCCCAATCTTCCAGGCCTTCCCAGGTTATACGCCAGTTAAGTGAAGGCAGGAATCTGCCTATCGAGCCAGATGTTATTCCAAATGTTTCCAGTTCATTATAGAAAGATTCGGTGAGAGCCACCTGATAGGCTCTGTTTCTTGCTACTTCCCTTGCTTCTTCAGGAATGTTTGGGTCATTGTCTATTTGTTGGTCAATTGCTACTTTTCTTGTCTGATAGTCAGTTAGAACATTTTGAATATTACTGCCAAAGACATTGAATCCGAATAATCCCGGAAGATGAAAATATGACCGCTCGAATGATTCCATAGCGATAAGGTTTGAGACTGTGGGGTTCCCAAATTCGTCTGTTTCGACAGTGAAATTCTCGTTATAAGCAGTATTTGTACTCCAGGTTATGTCTAGCGTTGCTCCTTCCCAAAGCGGACGCGAAGTATTTATATCAAAAGTTGTGCGCTGGCTGTAGTTATCCTGCATGGTTGCATTGGCTGGTCTGAGTCCCGGATCAGTATTGAACCCGAAAAATGGGAATATATCTGAACCAGTTAAATTAAATGTACCGTGTGGGCTGCCTACAAGGCCCATCTGGTAGGCCAGGCTTGGGCCATAGATATTGCGGCTCTCTCGGCCTGTAATACCTTGTTCCCATAGATTTGCCATCCCAGTACCACCAAGAACGCCGGGGTTTGTTGAGTTATTGGTTTGATTAAATCTGAAATCTACTTTGCGGTAGTCTAGGAACAGAAATTTAAACGTCTGCCCTAGTTGCTCGGTAAATGATAGATCCCAAAAACTACTCTGAGCAGTAGTATCTTTTTGTGCTTTTCTACCGAATGGACGTGGACTTTTTCTTTTCTTTTCCACTCCGAACCATTTGTCTCCCAGGTCTTGTAGTCTGAGGGCAGCAGTCCAGCGAATCGTATTATTAAAACTAGCATTTTTAGCAATATCAGCTCTTGCCGGATCAGAAAGTAGTGGATCATGCCAGTTATAGCTGGTAGCGAAGCTTCCGTTTATATCGAAAAATCCTCTTATACCAGCGATATTTGGTATTTGAGGTTTGAAGTTAACAGTTATTGACTGATTATGTCTGGTATCTAGTCCCAGATCTATCAGTCCACCCCCACCTCCAAACATTTCATTGGCAATTTCACTTCCATCTCTTTGCAGACCGAACTCATCAAGCTCTAGCGGCATAAGAGTAGAGGTAGTTAAATATTTATAGTCGATGCTGGGGCTGAAAAGACCTCCCTGGGATAAATTCCAGGTGAATCCTATTCCCCTGTTGGCGCTGAATTCTCTTACTACGGGGTTAGCGAAGTCTAAGAATCTACTTTGCTCTGTACGGCGGGAACGCCTGAAATCTATATTAGCATTGAAATTACTAGGTAAGAAGTTGATTTTCCAGGCGGCGTAATCTTCCAAAAAGAAAATACCTTCGGCCCAGCCAAATGGCTGTACAGTGAGTAGCTCCGGAATTGTATTAGTATAAACAGCAGATGCGTTCCATTGCCAGAAAAATCTCTGCTGGTAAACTGGAGTTCGCTCAAATTCTTGAGCGTAAGAGTAACCAAGAGTTAGTTTATTTAGTGTTTGGTTAATGCTCCAGTGATCCACTGGTATTCCTAATTGGACATTTGTTAATGCCCAATTATCCTTAACCCTGACTACCTGGGAGCGTGTTATAACATCTTGGCGAGCAGACTGAGCTATTTCTTCATCTCCAGTTTCAGCAATAGCATTTTCATAGGCTGCGTTGGCTGCCGCTTCCAGGTTTACATCGCTATTTGCTACAAACTGTGGATTAGAAGTAGATTCGGAGCGAGAATATGTTATAGGGATCTTCATTTTTTTGAAGCTCGGTGGTGCTAGTTTTTCAAGGTTACCTTGTAAGTTAACCTGATAACTCCCAGTGGAATTCCTATCACCAAATCTCTCATTCAATCCATGGAAATTAGGCTCTTTATGTTTTGCACTGGCATTGATACTACCAAGGTCTGCCAGGTTGAGAGTAGTACTACCTATTGCCCCCCAGTCATTACTATCTTCAGGGTCAATCAGTCTCAGATCATTGACCCACATACTTGTTGTGAGTTCATTAGGAAAGTTTTCCTCGGGGTTTCGTATACCGAATCCAAAGAATTGTACTCTCGTTAGTATCGGATTACCTCTGATCACAAATGAAGCAAGCTCATCTCCGGGGACTGGGAACTCTTGCCGATTATATAGAAAACTTGTATCTCTTATTTGTTTTACTGCTGATAAGTCTGCTAGTTTGAATCCTAAATCCTGCCAGCCTCTTAGCAAAGGCCGCCTATATTCATAGTAGTTATTAGAGTCTACCCCAAACCTCATATACATATAGGCTTTGGGGGTTTGGCCGGGTAGAATTCTGTCAGGCATAGATCCATCGCCATGTATAAAGAACTTCATTTCTTTATAAAAGAATAGATCTTGTGGATTGAATATTCTTACGGCCATTCGTTCATCTCCGTAGCGAAGATTATTGACACCTACTACTAATGCCTGCTCATTGAGCTGAATGTCATAGTTAGGGTCCGGCGCATTGATTACCTGAGGAGGTCTGGTGCCTGGTGGCAGTGTATAGAAGGTTGGTGGTCCTGCATTTTCAAATCTGTTTACAAAGCTAACTTGCAGTACAGAGTCGTCTGCCGGTACGTTGGATTGTAACGTACTGAATCTTTGCCACATCGTACCTAGTAGTCTCCAGTCGGCTATTCGTGCATGTAGCCTGCCGCCTTGGACAACTACTCTCATATATTGAATGTTGGAGAATAGAGGATTGCCGACTCTACTGTCGGGCTTTCTTATAGGGATACGGTATAATGCCCAGCCATTATTTTTACCAACTATCTGCGGATTAAAACCTTCCGGCTCCAGATTTACTTCATATCTGAAGTAGGAATTATCTAGAGATATCTGCTGACCGTTGTTTGTGTTAAGTATTTCTGAATCAGGGAAGCGGCCTTGCTGTGACTGTGTAGCATTGCCCTCGAAATTATTATAGTTATAGAAGTCAAGTTCTACCTGATCCTGGCCAGATTTGCCAAAATTGAATGAATAATTATCCCTGGCGGGGTCTGGTTCCAGATTTAGTGGAAAAGGGTATATCAGTCCGTCCGGGTTACCAGCTCCTTGTTCAATTTCATCATTGATTGCGTCGATACCAACATCTTCTCCATCATCGACTAATTGGTTTGGTAGTGAATTCTCAGCTATACCATCTTCGGTATCGAGTACATTATTAGCTATGATATCTTCGCTAACCTGCCCCAGGTCTATAAACATTTTGGTTTGTCCCGGTTCCCAATTTTCAATCTTCATCATTATTTCGATGAACTCAACATTTTCTTGGTCAAGATTCATATTGAAGCTGGATACCAAACGTTGCATGCCGCCCCATTTGCGTGCTTTATTCTCAATGTGGAATTGTTCTACAGTCAGCGAATCATACCCCTCGCCTATTTCTGCATTGAATCTATCCAGAAATTCAGGGTTGTTATTGTATATTCCCCGCTCGTTAGGCTCGAATATCAGGTTGAGTACCCGAAGGTTTCTATTTCCCTGTTGGGTCTGTTGCTGTGGGTATACCTCAATGGCCGGGGTTCGGCCTATGAAGTATTGCCACCAGTAAAGTTTCCCACGGTATCTATTACTTTCTGCAGCATTTGCAGCTATTGTGGAATCAACCGGGGCAGAAGAATGGCTCCAAAGCGAGAAATTCTGTCCGAGTGTTATGGGTCTTTGGGCTGATTCGAAGTCGTCAATATAAACTACTGGCTCACCATTATCAGAGGCAACACTAGATTGTCTTTTATTTGGCTCCGGAATTACCCAGGCTATTTCTGCGTTGATATTGAAATTTGACGGAGCTTTGGTATCATAAAAGGGAAGCATATCCAGAGCCTTTGTTATGAAGGGTACTTCTGCATTTAGCTCTGCATCAAAGCCCAGCATGGTATTAGCAATGGGTTCTTGGCCAAGGCGGACTCTATCTATCTGTGCTGATTGGTTATAGTGGAGGAATGTGCTACCAAGGTTAGCTGTTACATTCCTTTTATTATACAGCTGGTAGTCGGCTCGTACACCGACTATTGTTTTAGTGGCTATCTGAAAGATATCCTGTTGCTCGTATTCTACTCTTAGATTAGCGTTAGGTAGGGTAGCAGCTGGGTTTCTGAGGATGACAACACCAGAAAAATACTCAACAGTATAGTCTTGATTTTCTACTAATTGTCTACCATTTAGGAATACTCGCACACTACCTTTGGGAATGTTAAATCCGATAGGTATTCTATTACTATTTCTACCTTTTACCTCACCACTAATCAGAAAGCGATCTCGCGAGGTATTGAGCATTGCTAATTGAGGCAGGGTATCATATATTTCATTGAATACGTATTTTTCGGCAGCACTTGGATTACCCAGAGCTGTGAAGTATTCTCTGAGACCTTCTCTGAATGGCTCTAGTTTTGGGAAAATTATTTCTCCGCGGCGTGCATTATAGTATGGTCCGTTGATATCAAACTCACCATCAGGAGGCTCACTTCCACCCTGATTGATCTTATCTACTCCGAAAATGGTAACTAGCTTGTCAGGTGCTTCGTCGAGAACATCGGTTGAATCGTTAGATTCTCTCCTGTACCACATATTGATTTTGGTGGAGGTTAGGTCGGTATTCGATGCGCCAATATTATATATATTCCGCATTTGTCTTTTCCATATCGATTCAAAACCAGGTTGCATATTACGTGTATGGATCAGCTTGAGTACCAGGGTATCTCCTGTTTCTCTTTGGAATTGGGCAAAATCACCTACATAGAGGTCATCTTCAGGTCCTTTTTGCGTGTTCTCCATCCGATAAGCGATTGCGTAGATACGGTCGGAGCGCAGATTATTAATTGTAAGATGTCCCAGGTTTCTATCGATCTCATATTGTGTAGTATCTAATCTTCTGAATCTTGCTCGTTCTACAAATCCTCCCTGTATCTGTAGATTAGTGAAATCAGAATAGTCGGGTGGAAAATTACGACTAGGCAGATCGGCTACAGCTACTGCATCTGATACTCCCTCTACATTGTTGAGTTGGTCAACATTTTCCCATACTTCTATCTCTTTGATCGCAAATTCGCGTGCTCGATTCGGTATTATTCCTTGAGCAAATGAATAGTATTCCTCAAAAATTGATTTATATAATGTATCAACCAGGAAGTGATTTTTGGCATAATCGTAAGCTCTTATGGAAAATGGCTGGGCCGCCTGACCGCCAGTGACATCTACGAATCTACGCTCACCCCTTCTCTGCGATAGAATTGTTCTTAAGAAAAGCGGACCGAACTGGTAGTCTGATCGGATACCAAATAGATTCTGGCCCCCGGAAATAAGCTGACTTTCGAGAGGAAATGATACATTACCAACTTCTACCCTTTTGATTATATCATCATCATAGCCTTCGTATCCCACTTTGAATTCATTACCCATGTCAAATGAACGATTAGTATTCCAGTCGGTAGTCATTTGTAGTTTATCCCCTATCCCTCCGCTGAGGGTTATCCTGATGTCCTGGTCGAATACAGGGGAGAATTGAGTTTGTCCAAATTGTGATACTGTACCCAGATTTTGACTATCCCACCTGGCTCCTATCCGTACAGTAAGTTCACCGCCAACGTTGATATTAATTTCGGGTTTACCGAATATTCCTGTAAGTGGGTTGGGCGGGATAGGAATTGCCAATCCGGTGGCGCCGGTCATCATTCTTGATATATCCCTACCCGACATTGTTTTTTTTATGTCATATTGTGTTAGAAGAGAATCTCTTATTTCGTTTTGTATCTGTTCTTTTCTTAGAACAAGATATTGATCTATATCAAGGTTAGTCGGAGCCGTGATATCCATTGTGTCATATAGTGTCTCACGGCTGGTAAAAGAAGTTAGGGAGGAATCTAGCTTATTGGTCGTATTAACTTCCGGAAATTCAGGTGCGGTATTAAAACCAGCCCATGGGTTTCGTCTAGTTCTTACATCTCTTAGTAATAGTGATTTATAAGGTTTTTCAGTCGAATCTCTTTCGTATAGACTTCTATTTATTTGCATCAATCCACTTTGGCCAATACCCATTAATACTGGCAGTGTTCCTGATAAAGCCGGTGATGTTCCGCTGTGTAGTATGCCAAAATTATAGGTGTTGATTAATCCGGGGCCAAACCAGGCATACAAAGGGTCATTTTCTGATGCAAGATGTTTGATTTGAGAGAAAGGATATAATACGTATCCGCCCTGGCTATACTGAATATCAAATATTCCAGTGTTCAAACCATATAAAAATGAAAATAAGTCAGTATTATAATATTCTTCGCCGGCATAAGATGGGCGTGCGGATAAAATCTCGGCCTGTAGGGAGCCAGCAACAAATATACACTGTACTAACAGTACTACAACCGCAGTAATAGTTTTACCACAATTGATATGTGTGCGTTTATATGCCTTGCCTATCAAAACTTAGATATGGTTCCTTGACAGAATTGGGGTATAGAGGTAGCTATCATATCTAGGCCGACACCGTGCCGTTGTGAGGTCAGAATTTCAACAACTACAAATTTACGAAGCACGGAAGGAAAAATCACCGAGTATGGGAAAGGCCGCTCCGTGGCTCAAAAAAAACCTAGGTATATATAGCTGATAGGCAGACAAGATAATTAGTGACTGAATTTATAGTTGTGAAAACGATAACTATATATATAGGTTACACTTTTCCACATACCATTTGTCCTCTATCTACAATAAAGGATATTGATGGATTGCCAGTTCCTTACACTGTCATATTTGTTTTTACTATCAATACTGTAATAATGGCATAGGGCTGCCTCCTTTGTCAAAGCGGTCTGAGTTAATACTATGTCAATATGGCATAGTTGATCTCTTGGCATGGTTTCTCGTATATCAAATCATTGAAGCTAATAATTATTGGCTCAATCAACATACTTACTAATTATGATTCAGAATAGTTAAATATTAATAAAGGAGAGATTTATGGGTAAGATAATAGGCATCGACCTCGGTACCACTAACTCTGTGGTAGCGGTGATGGAAGGTACTACACCCGAAGTAATTGCTAACAGTGAGGGTGGCAGAACGACACCTTCGATGGTAGCTTTTACAAAGAATGGTGAACAACTTGTTGGACAAGCTGCTAAAAGACAGGCGGTAACTAATCCAAATAAGACAATATACTCTATTAAGCGCTTTATGGGCCGGCGAGTAGATGAAATTGGCGAAGAGAAGGACATGGTACCATATAAGGTTCAGGCAGATAGCGATGGTGCTTCGGTAAGAGTAGATATTGAAGGCAAGATGTATTCTCCGCCTGAACTTTCTGCTATGATTCTCAAAAAAATGAAACAAACAGCTGAAGACTATCTTGGACAGAAGGTTGATGAGGCTGTTATTACGGTACCTGCTTACTTTAATGATGCTCAGCGTCAGGCTACTAAGGATGCAGGTGAGATAGCGGGGCTGAAGGTACGTAGGATTATCAATGAGCCAACTGCAGCAGCTCTTGCTTATGGTCTGGATAAGAAAGGCCAGAATATGACAGTAGCTGTTTATGATCTTGGTGGTGGTACTTTTGATATCTCTGTACTTGAGATTGGTGATGGTGTTTTTGAAGTCAAGTCGACAAATGGTGATACCCACCTTGGTGGTGATAACTTTGACCAAAAGCTCATTGACTTTTTAGCTGAGGAATTTCAGAAGTCTGAAGGGATTGATCTTCGTAAAGATGCGATGGCCCTTCAGAGACTTAGAGAAGCTGCTGAAAAAGCTAAGATAGAGCTTTCTGGCTCCATGCAGACAGAAGTAAACCTGCCATTTATTACTGCAACGCAAGATGGACCTAAACACCTGAATACTACTATCACTCGTGCGAAATTTGAAAGTTTGTGTAAAGATCTTTTTGACAGGACTCTTAAGCCAGTTGAACAAGCCTTGAATGATGCTAAGCTTAGTCCTAGTCAGATTGATGATGTGATTCTGGTGGGTGGTTCTATCAGGATACCTAAGATACAAGAACTGGTAAAGAATTTCTTTGGCAAGGAGCCATCTAAAGGGGTGAATCCTGATGAGGTAGTAGCTGTAGGTGCTGCTATTCAGGGTGGCGTTCTTTCCGGTGATGTACAAGATGTACTGTTACTGGATGTTACACCATTGACTTTGGGTATTGAAACTCTTGGCGGAGTAACTACACCTATGATCAATGCAAATACCACTATTCCTACCAGGAAGTCTGAGACTTTTTCAACTGCAGCTGATAATCAGGGTTCGGTTGAAATACATATACTCCAGGGTGAGAGACCGATGGCCAAAGACAATAGGTCACTTGGTAAATTTCACTTGGATCAAATACCTCCGGCCCCAAGAGGTGTCCCTCAGATAGAGGTTACTTTCGATATTGATGCTAACGGTATTCTTTCGGTATCAGCTAAAGATAAGGCTACCGGTAAGGAACAAAATATTCGTATTGAGGCATCTTCAGGTCTTTCAAAAGAAGAGATTGAAAAGATGAAAGTAGAAGCTGAAGCAAATGCTGAAGCTGATAAGAAGCGCAAGGAAGAAATCGATCAGAGAAATCAAGCCGATGGTTTGGTACACAGTACAGAGCAGCAACTCAAAGACTTAGGCGATAAGCTTCCGGCGGAGCATAAGCAGAAAATCGAAGCTGCCAGGGATAAACTACAAGAAGCTCTTAAGAATGAAGGTGATATAAAAACAGCGACAGACGAGTTGAACACTGCCTGGAGTGAGGCTTCGCAGCATATTTATCAGGGTGCTGCGGGAGACGCAGCTGCAGCTGGGGAGCAGCCCGGAGCTGGCCCTGAGGCTGCTGGTAGTGGGGAGGCATCTTCTGACGATGGTGTGGAAGAAGCCGACTATACTGTAGTGGATGACGATAAGAAGTAATCTTCGATAGCCACTATACTTGAATTCTAAAGCCCCACGCTTAACCAGGCGTGGGGCTTTTTATGTTACAGTAGGGGTATGAGTGTTTATTCTGATATTTGTATATTTCATCATATACGCCTAAGTTAGTTGTATACGCTATTATTTAAGAACATACATACTCTTGCGATGGATTTGATGAACCAATGCAGGCAGTTGCTCATATCCAAAGGCTATTGTAGCACTACTGTAAACTTATATGCTTCTATTATTAGCAGATTTGTGACGGAGTTATCTCAGGTGCAGCTTCCTGAGATTGGGGTAAGGCATATCAAGGGACATCTTGAGCGAAGAATAGATGAGAGGACTATTAGTATTTCCACCCAGAAGCAGATTCTGAGTGCGCTATCTTTTTTCTATAGAGATTTTTTGTGCAAGGAAGTGGATCTTAGTCAGCTTTATCCTAAGAGTAGTAACCAGTCTAGCTTGCCAAGTATACTTTCGGTACAGGAAACCCAAAGTCTGTTAACTGGTGTAAAGAACCTTAAGCACAAAACAATGTTGTGTACTGTTTATTCTTTGGGGCTACGACTTGAAGAACTTTTAAACCTGAAAATTGCGGATATTGATCAGGATATGCTTCTTGTTACTATTCATAAAGCTGGAAAGAAGGATCGGCAGGTTAGGCTGTGCACTCGATTATTGAATCTATTAAGAGCTTATTATAAGGATTATTGTCCTTATGATTATGTCTTTGAAGGACGTAATGGAGGGCGTTATTCTGCATCAGCGGTTCAGACAGTTATGAGGACTGCAGTAACTGTGGCCGGGCTAGACAAAACAGTAACAGTTCAGACCCTTAGGCATTCTTTTGCAGCTCATCTGGTTGAGCTGGGTATTGATCTGAGAGTTGTACAGGAGCTGCTAGGCCACAGCTCGATAAAAACTACACAGGTATATGCAAGATTAGCGAAGCGCAATCTTGCTCGACTAGCAAATCCTCTAGAGCAAATACATAATATATTGTGAGTATAGATATAGCTTATCTAAGTTCTAAAAGATATATCTGATCCCAGTTTTTTCCTGTTACAAAGAATGTTGAATCAGTGGGATTATAGGCAATACCATTTAGAACTTCTGCTGCATGGTTATCCATTTGTCCATAACGCAGTTCTCTCATATCCCATTCTCGCTTAACCATACCTGTCTTGATGTCGATTTGAATAATATGGTCTTCACCCCAGATATTCGCATAGAGATATTTGCCAACTGTCTCTAGCTCATTTATATAGTATATTGATCGCCCATTTCGGATTACAGGTAAGGAGCGGATTATTGTAAATGTATTTGGATTCCTGAATGTAAGCATATTAGTTCCGTTGGACATTAAGATTTGTCCATCGTATTTAGTCAGGCCCCATCCTTCTCCGTAATAACCTACTTCAGATACTTTTTTTAAGTCCGGATAGGTATATTTATATAGTACTTGATTTTTATATGTAATTACATATAATGTATCATCCAATATTATATTCCCTTCTCCAAAGGCACTAAGGGGTAGGTTTACATAATCTAAAACCTTTCCATCAGTTGGATTTATAATATTAATTTTGGACTGACCAATGAGTCCGGTTGTCTCGATAAGTTTTTCTTCATGGTATGTTAGTCCTTGAGTAAATGCATCAGTTGAATGCGGAAGTGAATCAAGGATAGTATAGGAGCCTTTGGATGATTGGATCTCTTTGGTTTTTTCTTGATGTAGTGTGATTGGTTCGGGTGTTTGGTAAGTCCTTGTCGGATCAGGAGTTATGTCTTTCTTATCTTCGCAAGAATAAGCTGTAAGACCCAGCCATAAAACAGATAGGATTATATGAAGATAGATTCGAAGATTCATTATTGTCTTCAGATTACCCTCTACTTTTTTCAATTATTCGCGTAGTTGATTTTCCTTCTACAAAGTCGAGAATAATTACTTCGCCACCATAAGACATTAGCAAATCATAACCGACAACTTTTTCTTTGAGGTAATCACCACCTTTAGTCAGTATATCTGGCCGGATAATCTCCAGAATACTGGCTGGAGTTTCTTCATCAAAAAAAGTAACATAGTCTACACTTCTCAAAGCAGCAATTACTTCTGCTCTATCTTCCAGTTTATTGATTGGTCTTGCTTCACCTTTTAGTCTTTTGACAGAATTATCAGTATTTAGGGCAACTATTTGTATGTCACCAAGCTTTTTACTCTCACTAAGATATCTGACATGACCTGTATGGAGAATATCAAAGCAGCCATTGGTAAAAACGGTTTTTCCGCCTTTATCTCTGATTTTAGTTACTATGCTTACTAATTCTTCCGGTTGATATAGCATTATCTCTGCCCCATTTTTATAGAGGTTTTCAGTCTCTCATAATTTATCGAGACAATGCCTGGTTCTTCGCATACAGCGCCGGCTGCATAATTGGCTATTGTCGAGGCTTCCTCAATACTTGCACCTCCAATATATGCCGCAGTCAGACTGGCGATGGCAGTATCTCCGGCTCCTGATACATCAGAAATATTTTTTGCAATTGTATCAACCGATTTGATTGAGCCGTTGTTTTTAAATAGCATCATGCCCCCGGCCCCTAGTGTGATCAGTACGTTTTTTGCGTGCAATCTTTCAAGAAGTTCTTTGCCAGCTCTGACCACATCATTAGTATTCGATAGTTGATATCCTAGAGCAGCCTCGGCTTCTTTTTTATTTGGTTTGAAGAGATCGACATTTACATAATTAAAGAAATTGGTGAACTTGGGATCAACAAATATTGGAATATTTCTTTTGCTCGCATATGTAATGATCTTAGTTATAAATTCTTTTTCGAGAGTACCTTTGTTATAATCTTCAAGAATTATGGCTTTTAAGTTTTCTTGTGATTCTAAGAAAACAGTAATGTGATCTTGTCCTGTTTCACTGATTTCTTTCTTTGTTTCTCTATCAAGCCTTACAATTTGTTGGTTATTGCCAAAAACTCTTGTTTTTACTGTTGTAGGTCTGCTATTGTCGATGAAAAGCCCAGAGGTACCTATATTTCTTTGCTTGCATAGCTCTTTGAATGTTTCTCCAGAAGTATCATTGCCTACGATTCCGCATAATTCAGCTTTTAGCCCCAGAGAGCAAAGGTTGCTTGCTACATTGGCTGCACCACCTAGGTGAAAGTCTTCTTTTGTAACATCTACAACAGGAACTGGTGCTTCAGGAGATACTCTACTGACATTTCCCCAGAAGTATCTGTCGAGCATGATGTCACCAATTACAGCAACTTTTGCATCTTGAAATTTACTGAAAATTTCACCGAATCTCTGTATAGATAGTGTAGTCATATCAGGTATATTTTTCCATCATTTTAATGGCTTCTAGTCCATCCCTAAAGGAGCAGAAATCAAAACCCAGGTGGGTGCTTGTTTTCATTATATCTAAGCCGCCTTTCTCGGGTCTTTTGGCTTTCTGCTTAAGCTTAGAGGGCGGTATTTTGGTAATTAATTTACTGTCTAATCCATAAACATCTGCGATGATGAGTGCCATTTCGTAACGGCTAAGATAATCGGTACTTCCGGTATTAAAAATTCCATATGATTTATTCAGCATTAGCCTATATGTAACATGAGCTATATCGCCTGTATATGCCGGATTCCCATATTGTCCATTTATTACTCTTATTGTTTCCTCGTTTTCCAGTTTGTTCTTCACCCATTTGGTGAAGTCTGTATGGCCATATGGGTTTGATCCGAAGACTACATTGGTACGGATTACTGTACTTTTTTCCCAAGTAACTCTGGTCATATTCTCACCTGTCAACTTGGTTTTGCCATAGTAGTTAATTGGATTTGGAAGGTCCTCTTCTTGATAAAGCCCTTTTTTACCATCAAATATATAGTCAGTACTGTATGTAATAAAGTGGCTATCAAGTACTTTGCAGAGACTGGCAAGAAATTCAGGTAGATGCGCATTAAGCATCATAGATTCAGAGTGATTTTCTTCAGCGCCATCTACATCATTATAAGCAACTGTATTTATTACCGTGTTTGGTTTGAATTCATAGATGATATCTTTGAGTGCCTTTTTGTTTGTTGCATCAGCTATTCTGTGGTTATCATTTTCTGAATACTTTTTTCGACTTATATATAAGACTTCATGGTCTGTCTTGCTCAGCTGTGTTTCCAGAGCATAAGCTACTTTTCCTGTTCCACCTATTATTGCTATTTTCATATTGATGTTCCACGTGGAACATATTGCTCCTATTTTCTAAGATATAGTGATACAACAGATACATCTGTTGCGCTGATTCCTGATATTCTGCTCATTTGCCCCAGGGAGTTTGGCCTTATTCGCTCAAGCTTTTCTTTGGCTTCGGTTGATAATGAGTCCATAGCGCTATAATCCAGATAGTCAGGTAGCTTCTTGTTTTCATTAACAAGAAAGTATTCAATTTCCTTTTTCATCCTTTCAATATAGCCCTCATACTTAACGTCATTTTCAACCCAAGATTTCAGATCAGTATTATTGCAGAGTTTATGATAAAGCTTATTCTCATCAGAGGATAATGATAGAAGATCAATATTACCCAAACTCCTTTTCACTAATTGTGCCAAAGAAAGAGATTGTTTACTATCTATCCCTATTTCTTTCAAACTACTATTGGTAATCCAGGTATTATGGTAGTACTTAGTCCCCTTTTCGATATTAATCTTCTTCTCTTGTATCATTTTATAGTACTCGTCACTAATAAGTCCTAGTTCATGGGAATAGTGACCAAGTCTCATATCAGCATTGTCTTGCCTGAGTAATAGTCGGTATTCGGCTAGTGAAGTGAATATTCGATAAGGTTCATCTGTGCTTTTATTAACCAGATCATCAATCAATACACCAGTATAAGCTTCGCTTCGCTTCAAACTGAATGGTTCACCCCCTCTCACTTGCTGAGCAGCGTTAATACCCGCTATCAAACCCTGAACACCAGCCTCTTCATAGCCAGAGGTGCCATTTATCTGCCCTGCAAAGTAAAGCCCGGGTACTTTTTTTGTCTCAAGAGTGAACTTCAGCTGGTACGGGTAGAAAAAATCATATTCAACAGCATATCCTTGCTTGAGAAATTCAGCTTTCTCTAGACCAGGTACTGTTGCTAAAGCGCGTTTTTGAATGTCAAGAGGTAAGGATGTAGAGAATCCATTCACATAAACTGAAGAAGTATTGAGCCCTTCAGGCTCAAGAAGTACTTTATGGGAGCTACGAGCAGCAAAGCGATAAATCTTATCTTCAATAGAAGGACAGTATCTGGGACCAGCCCCTTCTATTGAACCATTGAACATCGGTGAATCATCGAAGCCTTCCCTAAGGATATCATGAGTTGTAGTATTGGTTGTAGTATGCCAACACAAAATTCTATTCTTAACTTTCTTAGTAAGATGAGAGAAAGGAGCTGGATTACTGTCTCCAGCTTCGGGCTCACAAGCCGAATAGTCGATGCTGTCTTTGTGTATTCGAGGGGGGGTCCCTGTTTTGAGCCTTCCACGTTCGAATCCATAATCATCTAACATGTCTGAAATCTTGTCGGAAGATTGTTCGCCAATCCTACCTCCTTTCGTCTGTACCAGACCTGTATGCATTACTCCTTTCAGAAAAGTACCTGCACATAATATTACGGCTTTGGCTGCTATAAATTCATTTTTATCAGTGATAATGCCGGATACAGCGCCACTTTTAAGTGATATCTCGTCTGCAGTACCTTGTATAAATGTAATATCAGTATTAAGGGTAAAATAAGCTTTTACATAAGCAGGATATAGATCTTTATCAATTTGACACCTTGGTGACCAGATAGCGGGGCCCTTGGATGTATTGAGCATCTTAAAAGATATGCCTGCTCTATCCGCAAAATATCCCATAACACCACCAAGTGCATCAATCTCTTTCACAAGATGTCCTTTGGCAGAACCTCCTATCGAAGGGTTACAGCTAGGTGTTCCCATTCGATTCAGATCCATAGTGAGCACTGCAACTTTAGCACCCATTTTCCATGCAGCGTTAGCCGCTTCAAGGCCTGCATGACCCGCTCCGATGATTATTATATCGAATTTATTTGCCATCTGAAAAGAATAAGAATATGTTCCACGTGGAACATTAGAATATTAATAAAGTGCTTGCAATATTATACAAGAATAAACATTATATTGAGACGATGATACGAATATTAATGTTGCTTGTTTTGTCTAACTGCATAGTTCAAACATATGCAGAGGATACTGAATTACAAGACTTGCTCCGCAAACTGTATGGGAGAGAGAGCTTTGCAAAGAACCGATATATATTGGGTTTGGATTATGGCCTTGTGTATTTCGAAGATGCAGGGCCTTACAACATACAAGAAGGATGGAATACTGAAATCAGATATGGATTTGATAGATATTATCCTACCAAAGATATTGATATGATTTACTACCGACAGGAAATGTTGGTTCTTGGTAATGTATCAGGTAGATTTGGTGCCTTTCAGATGGAAGGTGATATAACAAATGAGCTGTGGTATGGTAAAATAGCTATTAAGGATGGTTATGGGTATGATACAGAATATGGCAGATTAACCCTCAACCATGCAGTTTCTCTGGGATGGGGAGCTAATGATTACGAAGATGAGCCATCAGATTTTAAACTAATTGGTCTGGATGAAACAATAAAGCCGTTGTCAGCATATAATTCTTCTCTGAGAATAGAATGGGACAATGGTATTTCGCTCTTTGGTACTATTGGTGAAAGACAGTTTTACGATGGTACGAATTTTTTTAATAGAACGGCATCGATTGCTCTGGAAGGTACTTTCTATCTGATACCGGATCTAGCGGAAGATACTCTGATTGATATATTTGGTGCCTGGTATCCCTGGGTGCACAGGAGTTATAACTCGACAGTTTCTTTTCTATTTTATTATCTGAGAAGTAAGTATAGTGCTGATTGGCCATTTAATACAGGTATGGCAACAACAAGTGTTATTCTGAGGTTAGGATTTGACTACCGCATTGAATAGAAAGGATATCATCGGATCATTGATAATTGCTTTGATCTACATTACTCTTCAGTTAGTTCTATTTCCTTACTTTGATACATTTGTCGGGGACGATTGGTCGTACGTAAAAGCTTTTGATAGCTTTATTGGTGGGGAGCTAAAATTTACCGGATGGACCTCAATGCCCTTAGTTGGGCAACTTCTGATGGCTTATCCCTTTTCTTTTTTTACAGAGAATACAATTCTAGCAACTCGGATATCATCACAGTTCTATTCCCTTTTATTTCTCATAATTATTTATCTAAATCTACCTGATAGAAATAAGATTCTGATAGCAGGTATCCTCTTCAATATCTTTTTTCTTTCATTTTATAATTTCCTAACTGAAGCTTATTTCATTGGGGTATTTACTATTGCCCTAATTTCGGCTACAAGACGGAAATATTTCCTTTCAATTCTTCTCTTTCTTCTGGCAACATCAATACGTGATATAACAGTTGTATTCCTACCTATAATGGGTATAATTTATTATTCAAATGAAAAGAATGCCAGAGCAGCCCTTATTTATTCAGTAATCATAAGTTTTATCTGGCTGATATTCATATTGGGTTTCAGGCACATACTGGAAATTAGTTCCGGTGGATTACCTGAGCTATATGATCTTGGCCGAGAGAGACTTTTTACAACAATATCAAAAGGACCCGTGAGTGTAATTCTTACTTCGGGTAAAAATATTATACTGGGACTAGGTATTCTAGGGCTGTACCTTATACCGGTGTTTTTGATAATGAAGACAAAACTTTCCGGTAAATTCTTTACTTTTCTTATAGTTATTTTTCTTGTAATGATGTACCTGCTACCCGCTCAGGAGAATGGTGAAGTTTCTGAATATATGCTAGCTTTCTTCAATTTGGTTACTCTCAGCAAAGGGAACTTGGCATTATCTGCTTTACATATTCCATGGCTGATGAATTCGGTTATAGCATTGTTGTTGTCCATAGGTTTTTATTCGTTGACGTCTATAGTATGGGAAGTTTTCAGAAAACAGTGGCGTAATAGAAGCGGGTTAATCTCTTTGGTGACAGATAATCCTTTGTGGCTAGGTGTGGTAATGTATGTATTGGTTCTTGCTCCAGCCGGGATATTCCAGAGATATATGATTGTACCACTGTTTCTGATTGTAGTCGACCTGGGTTATCGAGAACTGGAGATTCGTAAGCTGAATAAAAAAGGTATATTAGTTTATAGTGGTCTCCTGGTTTTTGGATTACATTCTATATTAGTTAATAAAGCCTTGGTTGAGATCAGATATGCTTATTCGGAGTTAATTGAAATAGCCGAGTCCTCAGGTATAGGTCCCGAGAATTTGGATGCGGGCTTTGAGTATAATGGTTACCATAATTACTTGCCAGAATACTCAGGATATGTTCAGGGTGCCTGGTGGGCATTTGATAATGCCTATGCTATAAGTCCTTATCCAGCAGAGGGTTACGAGGTTCTAACGAAAGTAACAGCTTATTCATATATACCACATTCTACAGATATTTACTTAAGTGCCAGAAAGTGATAATTTAGTTAGAGATTTTGGGTTTTCTTTTAACTACAATAAGTGTTCTGTCATCAATATAGCTATCGTCTGATGAAAAAGAATTTACTTCATTTATGATTTGAAGACAAATCTGTTTTGCGGTTTTGTTATGGTGCTCTTTTACCAGATTTGATAGCCTATCTAATCCAAATTGATTACCATTCTGATCCATTGCTTCTGAGATCCCGTCAGTATAAAGTATCAGAACGTCTCCTTCATTCATTCGTGTATTATCAACATCAAATTTTTGATCGGCCATTACACCTAATAGGCCTCCGGTTGGGTGTAATAGTTTGATTTCGTCTGTAGCAATCTTATAACGAATTGGTGGGCAGTGCCCGGCATTAGCATATAGTAATAGTCTATTGGATGACTTTGTCAGCTCAATGTATACCATAGTGACAAATCTTTCATACGGAAAAGCATCGTGTATCAGATTATTTAACTGAACCATTGTATTGGAGATACGCGAGGAGAATGCCATTCCCATTTTAAGCGCACCGGATACGAATAGGGATTGAACTGCAGCTGGGAGACCTTTTGAAGATGCATCGGATATTACAATGCCCATATGCTCGTCACCGAGTCTGTCTTTACTAGTAATATAATCGAAATAGTCGCCACCTACATCACTGTCAGGTATGCAGAGACCATAAATATCGTAATCAAGGAAGTACTTTTGATGTTCCGGAAAAAGATTTTCCTGAATCTTAGCCGCTTGAGCTAAGTCCTTATTCTTTTTATTGATTTCTCTACCGTCTTCCAAGTGTCTGAGTGAGATACTTATTACCCTGCTGATAATGCTTATAGTATCATAGAATGCACTACTTAAGTAGTCTCCATTGAATCCTAATACATATATGAAGTAATCCTTGGACTTTAGTTTGACAGTAGGCCCTACCCCAGTCAGGGAATAATGCTCTATTCCGCTTTCAATTAGTTTCTGATCGGTTTCTTTCCTTATAATAGACCTTCTTTTCGAGAGTTCAAGTAGGGAAGAACTAGCACCACTATCATTAATGCTGATAGCGTAGTCTTTGGGTAAATCAGAGTTTTTGCCATATTGGAAATGAAGTTTATACTCTTCTTGCTGAGTATCTAGAATCCAAAATCTGCCGTCAGTGATTGAAAAGATAGATGAATCGACAACTCTTTGGATAGCTGATTTCAGAAGTTCTGCCTCAGATTCATATTCCTTTGCAGATAGCTCATCAAGAATATCGTAAATCTTCTTCTGATCATGGTAGGTAACCGTTTCGGCCATATGGAATTACGTTTGTGTTCTTATTTGCGATATTGTGAATAGGCTGCATAGCCACCGTCAACGGAAGTCACATCGGTATATCCAGCTTCTAAAAGCTTTTCCATAGCTTTTTCCGACCTGACGCCTGAACGACAGTAAATATAAATCTTATCGTTCTTCTGAATACCAGATTTATATTGTTCCATTTCCGCTGCTTCCATACTTTGGAGTGGAATATGTATCATGCCTTCTATATAACCACTTTCATCTAGTTCGGCGGGGGTTCTTACATCAATTAGAATGGCGTCCGGATTTTCGATCAATGCTTTGTCCAGGTTCTGAGCTCGAATGAATTGTTTTCTGGCTTCAAGGTCTTCTTCATTGGCAAACTGCAAATCGGAGTTAATTTCCAATTGATCACTTCTAATAGACTTATCCTGTTCGGCTACTTTTCCTCCCACTACAATAAAGACAGTGGTGAGCAGCAATAAGCCAAATCCTATGAGTATTGATGACTTCTTCATGGTCAGTTTCCGAGCTTATTTGAGTATTGTGTTGCTGTTTTTCTAAGAAGAAAGATAATGCCTAGTATTGTAAGTATTATACCGATAGGATAATAATGCGGTATGGCTATTCCAAATCTATCGACTATTAAATAGCCGAAAGAGACTATTGGGAAATATACGAGAATAATTAAAGTTACTAACTTTACATATTTATTCCCGAAATCTTTGATACTAAAAATACCAATCCATATAAGCCCTGATATGAGAATGTAAATATGATGCTGATGCCATAAATAGGGCATTGCTAGTGTGACACTCGGCACTAAAAGGCTCATAGACAGTAATGCTTTTTCCTGAGGAGTATAATTACTAACATTAATGACTGAAACTATTGATAAAAGAGCTATGGAGCAAGCAATGATATAGGCAAATAGCTTATATTCCTCAATTTGCCAACTTAGCAAAAGAGCTTGTAGAGATGCATTGTGCTTATTGTCAGGGGCCATGAGTCCCCTACTATGATCTTCGTTGAGTAAGAATTCAAAGAAATACTGATATATTTCGGGGTAGAATACTACTGTAAGTAATAGGCATATAATAGCTGAAGCAATATATTTTATTCTATCCCCCTTTTGCATAAGTGGGATAAAGAATAGCAACAAAAAAGAATGTGGCTTTATTAATGTAATAATACCGGCAAGAACCCCCGAAATGCTCCTGGTTAACGGATTATAATTATTATTTCTATAATAATTATAATAGAATAGAGAAATAGCTGTAGCTGCTATAAAAAGGTCAACTTGCCCAACATAAAGAATATAGAGTCCGGGACCAGTCAGTACCAGGACGCTAGAAAATATTTTTGCCCAAGACTTCTTCATGAAATACGAGAAAGTATATTCAGTAATACTTCCGATAATACCCAGACATATTACCGATAGGAGCAACAATAAAACCCTTTTCAATATATAACCACTGCCACCCATAGCTATAGCAAGAGGCGGCGGATAAACGTAGGGGTATATTGGATTAGCTTCTACTACAGGTGAATTAATCGGTAACGGACCAGATATTGCTAATGTATCGTAAGATGATAGTTCCTTCACGATTACATCAGAATTTAGGGTATCAACTTCATACAAATTAAGTCTGTTTTCAATAGCTACTCCAGCAGCATAGAAGGAATTATAATCCATCATGCTAATATTTATTCCGTACCCGAATCTAAATATGAATGCCAATGATACCAGGATTATATAATAAACAGTATTTTTCACTTGATCATAATTCAGGTGTTTGATTGAGACAATAAGTCTTGTACCGGAGATAGTTCTTTAGTAAGCAGGAGGTAAATACTAGCTTTGGCGGAGTAATCACTAATGATTACTTTCTAATATGTGCAAATATATTAAAGATTAATAGAGAGTCCTCAAATCCTAATCTATACGGCAGGTTTCATAAGATATGGGCTTAATTGGGCTAATTTGCAGAGCTACACAGATTGTCTTCACTTTTGCGAAGTGTTTGGTTATAAGGATAAATTAAAGATAAGGTATAGAGTCACTAGAAATCACGGTAGCCTCTATCTGCGTTTAGCTTCGCCTTTCATTACCCGAACACCATCCTTGTTATAAATCTCTTGTTCTCTATTGTTCAGAGGCCTTTGCATGCCAGATGGTTTTTTCATATTCTGCGCAAAACTACGGGGATCTATCAGTCGAGCAAGGAACATTCTGGCTCTTTTAACTAAATAATATCCGCCAAGAGCTATAAGCCCTAAGATCATAAGCACAGCTATTAACCATTTCATAATAGATCCGATTTAATCAAAACTCTTGTGCTACTATTAACGAATAACCATTGTTTTCTGTTTCTGCAGATTGCTCGCCAGCAAAAATGAGATAATATGATTTGTAGTAGTTTAGCGCAATATCCTGCGCTGTGGCGATTAGTTCATCGTTATCCGAGTTATAAAAATAGAATGCAAACGATGTGGCAATGTCAAGGATAAGATCATCAGACGATTCTCCAAATACCATTGGGTCAAAATATGGCTCTGCTTCTTCCGAATCTTTGATAAGTATGCCAGGTGCACTGGCGGCAGCATGGATAAATCTGGTAGCAAAAGCCCTGCCTTCATAAGACATTTTGGGCTTATTTTCTGTAATCAGCCCATTGCCTGTAGCAACTACTAATAATCTATTTGTCTTCAGAACATCACTGCTAATGGTTTGGCCATCAATAGATATATTGGCTGTTCCTTCAGGGAGTACTGTACCTACAGAGTTAGTATAAGCAATTCTAGCCTGAGAAAGTGGAGTGTATCCTGTTGCCGAAGACATTTCTATGGGTAAGAGCTCAGCACTGGGTTTTGCATTTACAATTTGAACAATTGTTCCGGTGAGCGGTAGGGTTAGTTGCCCCCCAGGTGTTTCATCACTAATTATTGATAGCTTGGGTTCCTCAATTGTTCCATAGACAAGGCAAATATATTCTTTATCAGGTAAGAATTCATTGATATAACCATCTAGAAATTGTGCTGGCTGGGCTGAAGTAAATAAAGTAATAGGTAATCTGCCAGGTAGAATTTCCGTAGCAGGTGATATCTCTCCAAATGACAGGGATGAAGCTATAGCTTTTCCAGCCAAAAAGTTTCTTGAAAGAGTTTCTTCGTCTAATGTTCCACTTGGGGCATTGCCCGTTTGTTCAGAGTTTGAAGCAACTGATAAAGTAATACCTATATCAGTACTGATACCATTAATGACTCTTACAGTTGAATAGCCTGTTTGTTTGACATAGGTTAAATCCAGTGGTTCTACCAAGAGAGGTGTTAATAGAGGTTTACCTTCTTCATCAAGCTCTCGATAATCTTCAAGATTAACAATGGTATAATTCTCGCCTACGTTGAGTTGTGTTGTAAAAGAGCTGGATGACATACCTGACAGAAGGCTAATTTCTACAGTATCAGGGAAAATAGATTGGCATGCACCAAAACTACGATATTCTGTCATTGAATTTTCACTAATAGTGCCGAAAGGATTTTCCATGCTATTGAATCGCATGTTGATAGGTTCAATGCCAAGATTAGCTATTCTAATGGAGAGAGCATTGCCCTTCATTGGAACTAATTCTGTCAGAATGGAATTTTCATCTTGTTCGTCTAGAAGTAATATATCATATCCGGTTGGCGACTCAGGTGCTTCCAGTACCAATAAGATATATTGTCCTTGCTCGGTTAGATTTATTGTATAAGTACCGATACCCACGGCTCCATCATCTGTAATGGCTACCAGAGATACTATACGTTCTCCAGATGGTAGTTCCCGGGCGGAGGAGATCAATCCTAATCCAGCAGATATATTTAGTTCTTGTCCACTTTGGCAACCATCTCTGACAGAGACACTGAATCCTTCCTGATCTACTCCACTGATTATTTTTAGATACGCATTTGTATTATTCTCAGGCAGTGCAGGTGTGGTTTGAGTAAGTAGTAGTCTTCTAATTTCTGCTTGTATTGAATCCTCTTTTGTGGATGGCAAGACTATATAAGTATAGTCGACATTTCTAAATAGTCTTGGTCTACGAGATGGGATAAATTCTGTGTTACCATCGGGACCTATGGCTTCAAATAATAGTGAGTCATATGGTGCAATATCCGGCGGGACAATTAGTCTGGTTAGTTCTCCGTAACCTATTGCTTCGGTTTCAACTTCGCCATCAAACCTAAAAGACAGAGGGCTGCCAAATCTACTGAGATTGAGTACTCTGATTCTTACTGATTTGGTTATAGGTTCGGGGTTTACCAGCAACTCATTCTCCTCAGGGCAGCCAGCCAAAAGAAGTGCTAAAGTGAAGGTAATGAGTAAAGATATTTTTTTCATTAACAAATATTTATATCGTATTCTGGCTCACAAAACGAGAGTAGAAACGTAATATAAAAACTACCCAGATGGTTTATTATATCGAATGATACGAAATTAAACCATTTTCGGTTCTAAGTCTTCGGATGAAGTATGTTTAGAATGTTATTGATTGATCAATAGTTTCGGGTACAGGGCTGATTGGGGTTATAAAAAACTTTGCCTACAGATAAGATACGCTCAGAATCACAATATGAAAATATTTCTTAGGCAAGGGCGGCTTAGTCGTTGTATTTTATAGAGATTAGCTGTATCTTGTCTTTAAGCAGCACATAAAATAAAGGGGAAACATGGAAGCGTTAATTGTATCCGAGCATAATATGGATGAATCATTAGATATTCGATCCGGCGGATTGAATATGGTGGGATATTCGGCCAATAATCGAATGCGCGCTGTTTGTAGTGTAGTTGCTATAGTAGCAATGATATTATTTTCTGTGTCTGCACCTAGTATTGCTCTTGCGCAGCTAACAGGAGTTGAACAGACAATTATTCAACTCGAGAATGAAAATATTAGTAATGCACTTCATCGTGCTCATCAGAAGCATATGCAGGCTTTAATTCTGATTGAGAATGGTGGCGATAAGAATTTAGCAATAAAATATCTTGATGCCGCGCTGGAGGAGCTAAATTCGCTGGCTTCTGAGCCAAATATTCATGAAAACAGTCACTTTGAGCAGATAGCCACAAACGTATTGGCTGATTATGAGAGTTTTATAGATCGTGAAGCTGTTATTACAGAAAATACTCCACTGTTTCTTATCCAGGAAAAATATTTTGGCAGTCTTGCTACTGAAAATGAGAATCTGCTGGATGACTATGAAGATTTGAATCTTGCCGAGACTTTCTTTGAGGAGAGAGAATTAACTCCTATACCTTTGACCGAGAATAAGTATGTAGATAAAGCAATATCGTTTCTGACGAATACTACAATGCGTACCAAGCGATTGCCGGAGTGGATTCACAGAAGTGGCAGATGGCTTCCGATGATGAGACGAATTGCTGTTGAAGAAGGAATGCCTGAGGAAATAGTTAATCTATCGTTTATTGAATCAGGCTTGAATCCATATGCCGTATCACGTGTAAAAGCAGTTGGATTATGGCAATTTATGTATTCAACAGGTAAAGAATATGGCTTGAATAATCCACCTTCGATATGGCTTGATGAAAGAAGGGATCCCGAGAAGTCAACCAGAGCGGCAATGCGTTATCTCAAGAATCTTTATAGTTACTTTGGTGACTGGCATTTGGCGTTGGCATCTTATAATGCAGGTCCTGGAAGAATCAGGAGAGCTATAAGAAGAAGTGGTAATCCCGAAGCCAACTATTGGGACATATTGAAATACTTGCCGCGAGAGACCCAGGGCTATGTACCTCAATTCATCGCGATGACAAAGATTATGGATGATCCCATAAAATATGGTTTGAATTTCGATGAATTTCCGAAGGATGAGCCGTTCAGGTATCAGTCGTTTAATCTGACAGAACAGGTAAATGTTGATATCCTGGCATTTGCTTCGGGTGTTAGCCAGGATGAATTTTTACTCTATAATCCTGAGTTAACGAAATCTGCTACTCCACCGGTTGATAATTATATGATAAGGGTGCCGGACGGCAAGATGGATAGATTTGTAACGACTTTTGCTGCCCTGCAAAGAAAGGATAAACTACCTTATTTGACCCATAAGGTAAGAAGAATGGAAAGTCTTGAAACTTTGTCTGAGAAATATGATGTTAGCCTTGGTGAATTAGTAACACTGAATGGTGAGATGCCAGTTAATAAGAGGCTTTCTTATGGTACCCCAGTGAAGATACCGGTTCAGCAGGAAGATGCTTTTCTTGCTGCCAAAAATGATGAGGGTAATACTGTAAGAGTTATTCAGGAAGCAAAATATCATAGGGTAAGAAGAGGAGAGACTCTTAGTAAGATTGCTTCAAAGCATGGTAAAAGTACTGCCCATTTGAAAAGGCTCAATGGATTGAGCCGCCGCGGAGCTCGTTATCTTAAGATCGGGCAGAAATTGCTAATCGAAGAAGAAAAAGTTGAAGTACAGGAAACTTTTGCTTCCGAAAAAACTCCAAAACAAACTGATGATAATAAAAATCGTGATTTCAGAGTAGTACATGTACTCAAAAAGGGTGAAAATCTACTAGAAATTGCTGATAAATATGATACAACCCTTGATGAAATAAGAGCGCTTAATGGATTTAAGGGAAGTGCTGTTAAACTGGGACAGGAATTATCTATCAAGCCCGGACCTAAATATGCTGTAACAGGCAATGACTTAATAAACCTTGCGGCTAAGGAAAAAGAAAATGAAAAGGAAAGTGAAGCGGAAAATGAGGATCAGGAAGAGATAATTGCCGAGGCGAGCACCACTGAAACCCCGGCTGCTCCTGTTGAGGAAAAGAAGAAAGATATTCCTGCAGAAGCTAAGAAAGAGGTACAGAAGCATAAAGTAAGACGTGGTGAAAGCCTGGCATTGATTGCTAACAGATATGATGTATCAACTAAGGATTTGAAAAGCTGGAATGCGGACAAGATTAAAGGTAATACCATTTATTCAGGCACAGTACTCAATATTTATGGTGGGTCAGATAAAGGTTCTAGCAGCCAGAAGAAAAGTAATCCGACATATTATACGGTTAAGCGAGGCGAAACACTTGGTTCAATCTCCAGAAAGTTTGGTGTTAGTCTTTCTAAGATCAGGAAACTGAATCCGGGTGTCAGAGCTAAGAGATTAAGGATAGGACAGAAAATAAGAGTAAAGTAATAAATCCTAACTTTTGCGTTATTACATTTAAGTCCCTTCCGCAGATATGTCGAAGGGATTTTTTGTTGAATAGGGGTAAGCAGTAGTAAAAACAGAAAGATACTGCCGGAAGTTAATACCTAGATAATGAATTCAATTCTCAAAAATCTTATTGTGGCCGAAGAAAAAGCCAAGAAACTCTTTGAAGAAATAGAGAGTAGAGGGCTGGTAGTACCGGGAAAGACTGAGCGTGAGCTGAATATCGAAGTCTATGATCTGGCTAGTGAGTTATTTGGTATTAAAAAATACTGGCATAAGCGGATTGTCCGCTCAGGCAAGAACACCTTACTTCCCTACCGTGAAAACCCTCCTGTATTAATGATACAGCAAGAGGACATTCTTTTCTTTGATTTTGGGCCGGTTTTCGAGGAGTGGGAAGCTGATATCGGCAGGACCTATGTACTTGGAGATGATGTATCAAGGCTAAAGCTCAGGCAAGATATCGAAAAAGCATGGTGGGAAGGCAAGGCGTTTTTTCGTGCCCATAAAGACGAGATTACCGGATCAGATTTTTATCAGTTCATAAGTGGACTGGCTAAGAAGTATGGCTGGGAATACGGTAATGAGCACTGCGGACACCTGATAGGTAATTTTCCGCATGAAAAAATACAGGGTGAAGAGGTAGTGAATTATATCCATCCGGATAATCACACCCTGATGTCAGCTACTGATAGGGATGGAAATCCGCGATACTGGATACTAGAGATCCATTTTGTGGACCGAAATAAGCAGATAGGTGGTTTCTTTGAGCAGCTGGTGTCTTGATACGATATTCTGAATAAGCATTAAATTTGTAGTAATAGATTTAAACCACGGAGCATTCCGATAGATATAAAAAATATAAAAGAGCTTCTGAGCAATACTACACCACTGCCGGGCGAGAAGGGGCATAACCTGATGCTACCCAGAACAGCTACTGGTATAGCCCGGCCAAGACGTTCGGCAGCCGAAGATATCCGTAATAGCGCTGTGATGATACTTCTTACAGAGGGTGCGACAGAACTTGACATGGTTTTTACGCTTCGTAGTACAAAGCTACGCAGCCATTCAGGCCAGATCAGTTTCCCGGGTGGAAGGATAGATGCCGGGGAGACTCCTCAAGAAGCGGCCCTTAGAGAAACGAGAGAGGAGATAGGTGTGCCGGAGAGCAGGATAGAAGTCTTTGGGAATCTATCTAAGATACATGTGCCTCCTTCCAATTCCGATATTCACCCATTTGTGGGCTATACCAAGGAGAAACCCATTATAGGCAGCCCAGATGAGGTAGAAGAAGTTTTTACAGCACCTTTTTCCTATGTTACCGACCCGAAGAATATCAAAAGTATGAGCCGCCAATTTGATGGTACAGACTATGAAGTGCCATATATTGATGTGCACCCACGAGTTCCACTTTGGGGCGCTACCGCAATAATCCTGGCCGAACTAATGGAGATGGTAAGGGGAAAGTGAGAAGTCGTTTATTATATCGTTCAACTATTCAATACCAAAGTACTTATGATATTCTTTTAACGAATATGAAGATCCTAACTCTATTGACTCAATGTCCTTATGGCTTATAAACTTCTTGAAGGTTGAGATTTCCTTTGGAATACTTATTATTTTGCTAATAAAAGAGTAAGTATATCTTCTATCCATATTGGTATTTTCAGTAAAGTACTTTACCATTCTATATATACTATCTACAATCTCGGAAGGATTGTTATAATCAAATATGATAAACATGAGAAAGTAATCAAGTCTTACCTTTTTAGAGCTTGGCAATAGATTATTATGCTTTATATTGAATTTCAAGTTGGAACTATTGAGTTTTTTATACACAATAATTAAATCATTAATCTCATGTTTTTTATAACCATTACCTGACAAAACTAAATATAGTTTTAAAGCTGTATAATAAAGGTTGAGGCTATTGTATGCATTAACACCTTCTATTATTTTGCCATGATGTAAGTATTGATTTCTATAATCAATTATTTTATTATAGAGTTGAGGTTTCCTCTGATACTTATTTATAATTATATCAATTCTATTCCGGAAATCTTTATCACTCGATCCGTTTCGAAATAAAATTTCCAAAGCTGTGTTTATACCTATAATTTGGGTATGTGCTTGTGGTATATGAATCTGAGTCATAGCAATCTTAATAGAAGAATTTATTTCGGCGTAAGAGTCAGAGTAAAATTTATCATAAGTATTTCCTAAAAATCCATCGTTACAGTATTTAATCAACAGTTTTCTTGTAAGTATGAAATCAATAGGTACTGAGTGAAAAAGAGCAGGGTTGCTTATCATACTGCCACGGCTGACATATTTATCTGATGTGAATGAGAAACCGCGAATGGATCTAGCATCATGAATATCCCATGCGGTTGCAATTGTATTCCTGAAGTTTGATCTAGGAAGTAGGTTTAAATTAATCAAGCATACTGCTTCTGCTAATTCTTCATAAGCTTTAATTTCAAGTTCTTGTATTTTATGATCTCTTTTCTGCTGATCATCAATTCGGTATAAGTCATAATCAATAATAACCGCGGCTAAGCAGTTACCAGATTTTCTTCGCGGATCTTTCAGACCCGCTCTTTCAACACCGGATTTATGATTTACCGAAACCTTATCTAATTCTCTATGATCAAAAAAGAATATATTATTACCAAAGATATAGTTCTTTTGACTTTGTTTTATTTTCAAACCCCATATTGGAAATATAAATACATTGCTTACAGCATTTAAATGTAGTTCTTTTAGATTGTTCATATCTTCTTCCTAAATTCATTGAGGGCACGACTATCCTCAATTGGATTAACTTCATAAATCGTTGTAGTGTTTATTGATTAGCTGCTGGTGCATAGGATAAATAGCTCAAATCTGGTATATATAATTGTAAAATAAGGAAAGTAAAGTGAGGTTGGGTTCAATTTAAGTCTTGCAATTGTTAAATTACATGACGCAAGTAAATGGTTTCTGTTAAGTCAGACACAGCACTGGTATTAAAATATTATTCTTTATAATCGGCTGGTTTTGATTGCGAGAAGGCCCGCGATCCAGACTATTTTATTAAAAGAAAAAATGAAAGAAACTGTAATTAAATCGGAAGGCAATAATTATTCGGCAATTGATATTGGGAGACTTCAGGAAATAACCGAATATTCTTATCCCCATCCGAAACTTAAGTATGATGTGCCGGGCAAATTATTTGTAGGTGAAGTTCTAAAATCTACAGGGACAGAAATTTCGTTCCAGGTGTTGCCGGCTAATACTGATACTCCTTTCTTGCATTGCCATAATGAGCACGAAGAGATCTATATATTTATTAAGGGTAAGGGTCAATTTCAAGTAGACGAAGACCTTTTCGATATTCAGGAAGGTTCGATAGTCCGGGTTGCGCCTAAGGGTAAAAGAACCTGGAGGAATAATTCCGATACTGATATGATACTAATTGTTATACAGGCAAAAGAAGGCTCGCTAACTGACTATTATATTGGCGACGGATTCAGAGTTAAAGGCGATATTTTGAGATAGTGATTTGTAACCTCACTTAATTATATATCCTTCTTATTACAATACTGGATAGTCTGGGGCCATTGACTATCAATAAAGAACGACTTTCTGAAAGATAGTTTCTCCCTACCAAATGTTAAATTGCGTGATACGTAATAGATAGCAATGGCAAAGAAGATACAAGACGATAGAACAATAAAGAATATCACTTCTAACAAGAAGGCGCTTTTTGATTTCGAGCTGGTAGAGCGGCTGGAAGCAGGTATTATGCTATTAGGTACGGAGGTGAAAGCGCTTAGAAATGGTAAGTGTAATCTTCGCGATAGCTATGCACGCTTTGATAAGCAAGGTGAGCTATGGCTGACTAATGCTTTTATCGGTGATTATGATCAGGCCAATATCATGAATCACGACAACAAGCGGCGCAGAAAACTTCTTATTCATTCGCATCAGGCAAAGAAATGGAAAGCTGGTGTGGATGAAAAAGGATATACGATCGTTCCTGTTTCTATCTATTTTGCTGATGCAAACGTAAAAGTAGAGTTAGGCCTGGCTAAGCCTAAGAAAAAATATGACAAGCGTGAGTCTATAAAAGAGCGTGACGTAAAAAGAGATCTCCAGAGAAAATACAAACAGTAAAGTGACTAAGATGTTCCCTTCAGTAAATGAGCAGATGGATCTGATCAGAAAATCGGCAGTGGATCTATTGCCAGAAGATGAGATGGTCAGAAAAATTGAAAAATCCATCAAAACTAAGAAACCACTAAGAATTAAATTCGGAGCTGATCCTAGCAGACCGGATCTGCATATCGGTCACGCGGTAGTGTTATACAAACTGCGTCAGTTTCAGGATCTGGGGCACAAAGTGGTGCTCATTATTGGTGACTTCACAGCCATGATTGGGGATCCGACTGGTAAGTCAAAGACTCGGCCGCAGCTTACTCTGGAGCAAACCAAAGAGAATGGTCGTTCTTATATCGAGCAAGCTACGATAGTGCTCTCGGAAGAGAATCTTGAAGTAAGGCATAATTCTGAGTGGCTTAGTGGTATGGGATTTTCGGATGTAATAACATTGGCTGCTAAGTATACGGTAGCACAGCTTTTGGAAAGAGAGGATTTCAGTAATCGTTATAAAAATGGAGTTCCTATTTCTGTACACGAGCTGCTCTATCCTTTGGCTCAGGCATATGATTCTTATGCGATAGAGTCTGATGTGGAGCTTGGTGGAACTGACCAGAAGTTTAATCTTTTAGTTGGCCGCGAAGTACAAAAGTCCTATGAGATGGAGCCGCAATGCATCCTTACTTTACCGATACTTGAGGGTACTGACGGTGTAGAGAAAATGAGTAAATCACTTGATAATTATATCGGCCTTACTGATACTGAGCGTGATATGTTTGGCAAGACAATGTCTATCCCTGATAACATGATTACGCGTTATTTGCGCTATGCTGTATGGGCTGATGAGGAAGAGATCAAGGCTACTGAGCAAGGGCTGGCGGACGGCTCGCTCCACCCACGCCATACTAAAGTGGATCTTGCGAAAAGAGTTGTGGATATGTACTATCCTGCTGGAAGCGGTCAGGCAGCCTTTGAAGAATTCGAGCGAATCTTTAAGAAAGGCGATGTGCCAGATGATGTTGAAGATAAAAAAATCAAGGTTGAAGATAGCACAGCTGCGTCAATACTTGACATGATCACTTTGGCTGGAATGGCAGGCAGTAGGAAGGATGCTAAGCGGCTTATAGAACAAGGAGGGGTATCGGTAGATGGTGATAAAACTGCTGGTCCCGGAGAGACTTATGACATAACAGAAAAACGTTTGCTTAAAGTTGGTAAGAAAAAGTTTGCCTATGTAAAGGGAGCTTAGTGCTTATTGACCTAGCAAATAAGAATTGGGTGAAGTAGGATAGCCGAGGGTTCAAATTTAAACTAATCTGATAACTATGCTCCAAATAAATACAGCGCGTTTTAATTTCGAAGATCTTTATACCATATTCGGGGCATCTTCCCTCTTCAATATGGATACTTCTTTTGAGGCTACGGGTGTTAGTACTGATACTCGCTCAGTAAGTAAAGGGAATATTTTTGTGGCATTGAAAGGTGAGAATTTCGATGGTCATGAATTCCTTGCCGAAGCGGTTAGCAAAGGCGCAAAATGCCTATTGATCGATCAAGAAGTACTTGAAAGTGATATTGAATTGCCTGATGATGTTGCTATAATTACTGCACGCGATACACTTACTGCTCTTGGTGTTCTTGGCCGCTATCACAGAGACAAATTTGATTTGCCAGTTATAGCAGTTGCAGGTAGCAATGGCAAAACCTCTACAAAGGACTTAATAGCTCATTTTCTTTCTCCAAAATTTGAAGTACTCAAAACTGAAAAGAACTATAATAATAAGATAGGAGTTCCGCTTACTCTGTTAAAGCTAAGCGGTTCGCATACAGCATGTGTATTAGAAATCGGTACCAATGAGTTTGGAGAGATCGGCTATCTGTCCGAAATATCCAATCCAACTCATGGTTTAATTACTAATATTGGTGCGGAACACCTAGAGCATTTTGAGGATCTGGATGGTGTTGAATTAGAAGAGGCTATGCTTTTTGGCTGGCTTCGCCAGCAGGGTGGACACGGCTTTGTCAATATTGATGATCCGAGGCTTGAGAAATATTTTGAAGCTTTGGAGCATAAAACAGCTTATTCGTACTCAGGTAACGAAGCGCATTTTTCCGGTACGATAATCCCGACAGATGATGGCTCCAGGATAGAGATCAAATGCGATGATACCGGGGATTTTAATTATAATCTGGCTGTTAAAGGAAAAATTGCAGGTATTAACTCAATAGCCGCAGCCTCTGTAGCCATTAAGCTAGGAGTATCAGCAGACCAGCTAGCTGAAATCTCTAGCCAGTATCAACTCCAGGAATATGAAGAAGGATATGGCAGGATGGCCATAATTGAAAAAAATGGAGATCTGATACTTAATGATACATATAATGCTAATGCTGATAGTACTCTGCTAGCTTTGGATATACTATCTGAGACTGCTGGCAAGGACAGGAAAAAAGTTGCTGTGTTAGGCGATATGCGTGAGTTAGGAGATAGCAGCCTCTCGGAACACAAGAGAGTGATAGAAAGGGCTAAAGAAGTCGCTGATATCATTTATTTATACGGCGCTGAGTATCAAGCGGCACATATTGCCGCAGGTGAAGATGATAGACTATACTGGTTTTCAGATAAAAATAATCTTAAAGCAGCACTGGCAAAGCTTGAAGGCAAAAAGGCTCTGCTCTACAAAGGCTCTCGTGGCATGAAAATGGAAGATTTGCTTAAGTAATTACACTGAAGTTGATAACATCTTTTTTACAGATAGATGGAAGAAAAGGTAAGTCTTTGTTTAGTAGCCAAATTGTTATATATTACGATATGGTGTATAAGTTAAAGACAGCCTTAGTTAATATATGAGAATTATCACGCCTACACAATTGGATTCTAAGTTGAGCGGAAAAGAGAGCATCACAATAATTGATGTTAATGAAGCTGAAGATTTTGACAGCGACAATTTCAGTTCTGCAATCAACATTCCTTTTTCAAAATTCTCAAAGGGTCTTCCGGAGGATTTCGAAAAAATAGAAGAATATGATGAAATTGTCCTAGTAGATGACAACGGTGATTTATCCCGTAAGATAGCTACCGAGCTTAGAAAGAATGGTTTTACTAAGGTGACCATTCTTGAGGGTGGGCTTCAAAATTGGTATGCCCAAGGGTATGAATAGTTATTACCGATGAAAGCTCTAAAGTATCTGTTGTTATTATTGGCTTTGGTCTTTACCTTGTACAAAAGCCTATCCTTGTATCCCATTTTATACAATGATAATCTAGCTTATCTAGATAGTCTGGGGAATTTAGCATTTGAGACAGACTATGATTATGTAAATGAAGATTATATCTTTCAGAAGGATGGCATAGAATTTTTAGATGTTAACTGGCCAGAGTGGTCATTTCCCAAGAAAGGCTTGGTTACCGTAGCTAAACATCATTACTTACTTTGGTTGATTAAGATTGATACTAGTTACAAATTGGTAGATATTAAGAAAGATGGCATTTGGCCTGTAGGCAGTAAATGGGATTATCCGCTAAGGCCTCAGAATAACGGATTTGTGTTACAGCCTGAACATATTACTTCGGGGATCAGTTATCACCGCAAAGACAGGTATGTCTATTATAGTTCTCCGGCAATCTCTACTGAGATTGAGGACAATAGGAGTTTAGGTATAAACTCTGCAGAATTCAACTTTGCATCAGATTATAATGAAGGCATCGCTTTTGGAAGTTTCTTTAGTAAGAATGGGTGGGAGATTTCGATGATAGATACCAGTTTCCGGGAAGTCAGATCGGGTATAGATAAGCATGGCATAATGTCTGAAGGCAGAGTCCCTATCAGAGAAAAGGATAGCTCCAATTATATATTTCTTGATGAAAAGGGTGAAAAGATTATAAACGGTTCTTTTAAAGAGGCTGGTAGTTTTCACTCAGGTCGGGCTTTAGTCAGAGATGGGGGCGAATATTTTTTTATTGATAGAAAGGGAAATAAAGTAATAGATGGGTTTTTAGCTGCAACCAGATTCTCTGACGGTATTGCTGCAGTACAAAAGGCCGAAGGATGGAGAATAATTGATACTTCGGGCAGGTTTGTGAATAATACTATTTATCAAGCTGTAAATCAGCCAAGTCAGGGAATAATAGGTGTTCAGGAAGAAGCTCGCTGGAATTTTATTGATAAACAAGGAAACAAAATCGGTTCGGAATCTTATTTATATGTAGGGGAATTCAGAGAAGGACTAGCCAAGGTATGGTATTTGGCTGATGGAGATAAATATCCTTTTTTACTTTTGATTAATAGATCAGGTAAACCTGTTTATACAGTATTGGATCCGCAAGACTATCGTCAGAGGTTAGCTCAAATCAATAAAACAGGAAGTTAATGACAGCAAAAGGAAACGAAAGCAGAGCAGATTACTTTTCATTAGTAGACCATCATCCTATCCAGATGGCTACGTTGTTAGGTATGGTTGCTGTAATAGCCGGAGCTTTATTTTGGGGGATGCTGCCTCTTCTTGAAGTTTCATTCTCAGAATATTTATTAGGCGAGGTTATCAATGATGGTACTGATGTTCAATATTTGATAGACCAAAAATCAGAGTCCAGGGAGACTGACTATTTCACTTATTGGGCCATTGATATTTATAAGAATACTTCTAATGAAGCAAGATATTGGGTCAATCCGCTAATATCGCTATTTATGCCATGTGTTTTCATAGGTATTTTAGGTGCATTAATAATAAGCTCTTTGTTGCCTATGAGTACTGGTTATGTAAAGCAGAAAATTGAACGTATCATTGCTGGATTCCTTGATGAAATAACATTGAGAACTTATGGTTTCCATAGTGCAAAGGAAAGAAAACATATTGCTGACCAAATACTAAAAGCTGATCTTCGTGATCTGCATGATTTTGAGCGAGAATGGGATATGTCATTGCAGGATCTGGTAGCTATGCATCGGGGGTTGAAATGGACTCAGAGTAGCTCAGGCTATCAGCTAACCCATTTTATGGATGGCTTTAGAATATATATGAGATTTTATTTTACCCAGAATTATTCCAATATTATCCTGGGTTTGGTATATGTTGGTGCGGCAGTGCTAATTATCATTATTGGACTTAGGGGTTTGAAATTTATCCCTGCTACAGAACCGTCTCTCGTTTTCTTCTCCTTGGGTCTTGAGTTTTCTCTTCTAATACTCTATGCTATTACAATTATGTTTAGTAGGGAGGAAGAGGAATCTAAAAGTACGCATGGTGAAGTATCCATGCATGGGGGTAGTGGAAATAGGGTTACTACGTTTGCTTCGCAGAAAGAAGCAGAGAATCTGTTGAATATGTTTATAAAGAAAAAGAAATTAGACTAAAACTCTTGTTCTCCTCCTTTATTTCACCATCCCTTTAGAAATGATTATTTTTGTTCCATAAACATTGACAAATATAATACCCTGCCTTACTTTAGAGAGAGGGAGCACTAATTCGCGCGACAGAAAATGACAATAACAGTAATAGGTCTTGGCTATGTAGGGCTACCACTTGCCATCGAATTTGCTAAAAAGGGCCATAAAGTATATGGTTTCGATATTAGTGAAAAAGTAATTACGAATATCAAAGAAGCCAGGGATATTACTTTCGATATTGCCCTGAGTGATTTAGAAGCAGTACTACAAAACGGTGATTTTATTCCTTCTACTGATTATTCTACACTTTCTGAAAGTAAAGCTGCAATAATCTGTGTCCCAACACCACTAGATTCTGCTAAGCAACCTGATCTTTCTTATGTAGAGGATGCCAGCCGAAAGATTGCCGAGCACATGCATACCGGCCAGCTAGTTGTAATGGAATCTACAACTTATCCAGGTACAACAGATGAGGTTATCAAACCTATATTGGAAAAATCTGGCTTATCAGCAGGTATTGATTTTCATCTGGCTTTTTCACCAGAGCGGATAGATCCTGGCAACACACAATTTCAGGTAGCAAATACGCCGAAAATTGTCGGGGGATATACTGATGATTGTACTCGGATAGCTGCTGAACTATATCGTACATTTCTTGAGCATGTTCACGAAGTTACTTCTACCAGAGCTGCTGAAATGGTGAAGCTATTAGAGAATACTTTCAGAGTAGTAAACATAGCTATGGTAGATGAGCTTGCAATGTTGTGCGATCGTATGGAAATAGACATATGGGAAGTGATTGAGGCTGCAAAAACCAAACCCTATGGGTACATGCCTTTTTATCCCGGACCAGGTGTGGGTGGACATTGCATACCAATCGATCCATTTTATCTTTCCTGGAAAGCAAAGGAGTATGACTTCAATACACGGTTTATCGAGATGGCTGGAGAAATGAGTGATAATATGCCATACTGGACAGTTGATAAGCTTATGAAGATAATGAATAGTAACAAGCTATTAATGAATGGCTCCAGGGTAACATTATTAGGATTGGCATATAAGAAGGATATTGCTGACTATCGCGAATCTGCTACTTTTAAGATCAAAGATCTTTTGGAAGGACATGGAGCTAAGGTAACTGTTTGCGATCCATATATTCAGATGGCGCAGGAGCATAGTGCAATCATTACTACTACAGAGCTTACTTCGCAACTATTGAAGGAAAGTCAGGCAGTTGTAATACTAACTGATCATGCAGCTTTTGATGAGGAGTTCATCTTACAGAATTCTAGTTTGATATTTGATACTCGTAATCATATTAAGCGACGGGATATTGACTATCTATATCATCTTTGATTCTGGAGTTTGATTCTGGAGACAAATATTAATAAGAAAGCACTGCCTTTTAGGGGCAGTGCTTTTTTGTTTTTGATTCTAATATTACAACTACCTGCTACTCTACGTTCTGTACTTGTTCCCTGATCCGCTCAATTTCTTCTTTCATATCTACCACAAGATAACTAATCTCAGGATCATTGGCTTTAGAGCCAATAGTATTTACTTCTCGGTGCATTTCTTGCAAAAGGAAATTTAGCTTGCGTCCCTGAGGCATTCGGTTATCCATGAAGTCACGGAATTGTTTTAGGTGGGAATAAAGACGCACGCATTCTTCGGTAATATCTAGCTTATCAGCCATCATCACCATTTCCATTTGCAATCTGTGTTCATCAATTTCATCATTCTCAAATAGCTGAGCAATGCGTTCCCTCATTCTTTCTCTCTCTTCAGGGATACGATCCATACCGCGCTGCTCTGCTTTTTTAGCAGCTTCATGTATATTGCCAATGCGCTTGTTCATGTCGTGGAAGAGATTCTTTCCTTCAGAAGTTCTCATCTTATCGAAGTCTTTGAGTGCTGCAAGCAGAGCACTTTTTGTGTTCTTCCAGAGTAATTCTTCGTCTTTACTATCTTCCTTAACCGAATAATTATCAGCAAACTGGAAAAGATGATCCAGCTTTATTGTTTCTTTTATCTTGAGATTTTTTCTAAGTTCAGATAACTCCTGCCAGGTAGCTTGAGCAGCAGTAGTGTCAAACTTCATCGCAGCTTTGTTGCTATCCTTATCGATATTTACATATACAGTAACAGTACCACGTGTTGTAAATTTTCGGATGATATCTTTCATCTCATTTTCTCTGAATGCAAGCTCTCGTGGCATGCGGGTATTTACATCAAGATTTTTGCCATTTACGCTCTTTATTTCAAGCGTGATGTTCATACCATTTTCATTAGAATCGGCTTTGCTATAGCCTGTCATGCTTTTAATCATAAAGCTCTTTTATTGATTATTTATCAGCCTAATTGGCTTCTATATTCTTTTACGTAACCGACATAGTTATCGGCAGTTGTTGTTACTCTTTCTATTTCTTCGGGGGTAAGATCACGAATTATTTTAGCAGGAACGCCTGCTGCTAATGTGGCTTCAGGAACGGTAAATCCTTCACGGATAACAGCTCCTGCTGCTACCAGAGATCGGGGTTCTACAGTAGCATTGTCTAGTACAAGGGCGCCCATGCCTATCAGGCAACTATCCTTGATAGTACAGCCGTGCAATGTTACCGAATGAGCAATACCAACGCCATTACCAATATTAAGCGGATACTTTCCGTTAGTAACATGCAGCATACTCATATCCTGAATATTAGTCCGTTCACCAATTTTGATATAGTGAACGTCACCTCGGATTACAGTATTATACCATACTGAACTATCACTGCCTATTTCAACATCACCAATTATCCTAACACCTTCGCACAGGAATACAGATGGGGCAATCTTGGGTGTTATTCCTTTATAAGTAATTATGGAAGCATTTTGTCCGGATTCGTGCTTCATAAGTTTAGCAGTGTATATTGTACAAGTGACTTTACTAAAATTATATCACTACAAAATTACCAAAAAAAGAGGTTGTGAAGAATCAAAATATGTAGCCATATCCTAATGAATCCGATCTGGCTAGATATATTTCACCGGTAAAACCCAGAGAAGGTTCGAAATGAAAGCTACCTTTATCACTAACTGATACAACATCTGTCATATTTCCTTCAGCCCTCGAAAATCTATAAATGCCATTGGTATTTCTGTCATTTGCATAGCAAAGAAGGTAATTATCAGTGATATATAGCGGCGACATAACATCAAGTTTATAGCTTTTATTCCAAAGGGTTTCACCATTAGCTCCGATAGCTGTGAGTGAATTAAGAGAAGATCCTAAACCAAAACTGTATGATGGTATGTAGAGTGTTGAGTCGTCAGCTACTGATATACTACGTGGCATATTCATTAGGCGTTTTTCCCATAAAAGCATACCATTTAAATCGTAGGCCTGTACTAAACCAAATCTCCCCTGATCAATATCTACTGTACCAGCTAAATAAATCCTGTTATGCTTAACTACTGGATTACGTACCAGCCTTGCATTATTAATTGGTTTTTTTAAAAGAAAAGCCAAATGCTCATCAAGTATTGCCAGGGTATCTGTAGAGCCAAATGTATTATTTGTGATTGCTAAAGCAATGATATCTGAAGCTGATGAATGTCCCTCGGCAATGGAGCTTCCAAGCATTAATGAATTAATGATATTACCATTAGTATCTACTTCTGCAATATAGCCCGAATCAAATGATACTATAATCCTGTCTTCTAATATGCTGAGTTTAGCATAGCCACTTCTTTGCTTAATCTTTTTATCTTCAAGATCATTCCATCCATTTCGAATCGGCTTGCAAAAAACTTTTTTACCGTTAGATCCAATTTTAAGTAATTCAGCAGCATGGGTAATAAAGTATACATTGCTTTCTGAATCGATGGCGATGTTTGAAATCGGGATAGTACTATTACCCGAAGAATCAGGTTCATAAATCCATTCTGCTATTGATTGCCTGAATTTGACAAGTTCGCCCCCGGATCCTAGTATATATGCTGCTTTATCCTTGATTAAAGGAGGAAATAAGCTACCGCCTGTGATACCTCTATTAATAATAGAGCTATCGATGTATAAAACACTCGCTTTTTCAAAGGATGACTCAATAATCCCTTCATAGCTATTATCTCTGCCAAAACCTCTTTCTATGTCAGCTACTTTGTTTTTATTACAAGAAACTAAGAGATAGCATAAAATTGCTATTGTTATCAAAGAATAATATTTATAGGGTCTGATGGGCATTATCAATTGGAATTGCGTACAAGCCGGAAACCAATATTCTCATATTTTTCTCCAAGTTGCAAATAGAATCTATTTGTAGGTCTGGTAATCCAATATCCTGAGCGGACATCACCGCCTCTCTTGACAAAAGTAGAATCAGAGGTAGGTTTTATGAGTGGGTCAGTTATGGGTTCTTCAGTATAGACTCGATATTCATCATAACACCACTCCCAAACATTACCAAGCATATCATGTATCCCGATACCATTAGGTTGTTTCTGGCCTGCTTCTTTAATTGATCCCGAAGAGTTTTCAGCGGTCCAGGCCAGTAAGTCAATCTGGTCATCACTGGGGAAAATATCACTCTGGTAGCGTGCTAAATATTCCCATTCAGCTTCTGTAGGTAGTCGCCAACCATTAGCTTCTTTATTCCATTCCCATATTTCTCCGGCATTGCTGCTTTCAGTATAAGCAGGTTCAAAGCCTTCAATTGCTGACAATGAGTTAGCAAAAGCTATTGCTTCAGTAGGCGAGATACTACTAATGGGATAATCCTTTAGTTCATTAGCCAAAGCCAATGGTAAGGGCTGGCCATCAAGATAATCAGCTATGATATTGGTGAATTCGAATTTCATTGCTACCAAGTCATTGCTAATAGTAACCTCATGTTGTGGTCTTTCGTCTGCATTACCATTAGGGGTTCCCATCTGAAAAGTACCGCCAGGTATTGCAACAGTGTCAGTTACCAAAACTCTATTGACTGATAGTGTTTCCCGAAGCAGCGTGTCATTCGAATTGATTATTGTGATCCAAAAGGTCTTGTTGCGAATAGAATCAGGTTCATCAGTCCAGATATCTTGGGGCCAATACATGATAATTCTATCAGAGCGTTTTATATCAATATATTCTGAAGGATAAGGCTCCGCATCAAGATAAATGCTTATTGAATCAGGTATTAGGTCAGAGCCAGTAATAAGAATTGGGTCTAAAAGAGATTGTCCTCTTTCTATTTTCTCAATCTGGGCCTGATATTCCGGGATCACTAGTTCGTCGGTACATCCGGTCGCAATTAAAGCGGGAAATAACAAAAGAAGAAATTTAATATACTTCGTTCTAGTTAGCATATTTTCTGTTACCCTTCTCCATAATGTATAGGGTGTAATTATTAAACTAGTTTACCAATACCAATAGTTTATATGGCTTGGTGTCTGCAAGAAACTCTATAAATGCAGACAAAAATACAAAAACTCATGTTAAAGGTTGCCGGTACCGCATTAATATTTCCTTATAGACGAGGCATTCGGTAAATTTGGGCTTTGCTATCAGTGTGGATGCTCAGACTTACAGAGTAAATAGATGTCGGCTATAAAACTAATAGATGTTACCAAGACTTATGAAAATGGTTTTCAGGCAGTCAAGGGGATTAACCTTGAAATAGATAAAGGCCAGTTTACTGTTCTGGTTGGTCCCTCGGGTTGCGGTAAATCAACCCTGCTTAGGATGCTGGCAGGGCTTGAAACAATCACCTCGGGAGAAGTGTTATTCGATGATGTTCAGGTAAATGAGGTTGCTCCTAAGGATAGAAACATAGGAATGGTTTTTCAGAACTATGCTCTATATCCTCACATGACTGTTTGGGATAATATTGCCTTTCCTCTCAAGGTAGCAAAGATACCTAAGGATAGAATTAAGACATTGGTAGATGAAACTGCCCAAATAACAGGTATAAAAGATCTATTAGACAGGAAACCAAAAGAGATCAGTGGTGGGCAGAGACAGAGGACTGCATTGGCTCGTGCAATTGTACGGCAGCCTTCGATTTTCTTGTTCGATGAACCACTATCTAATCTTGATGCTCTTCTAAGGGTACAGATGCGTCTGGAAATAGCGAAACTGCATAAGAAAGTAGGAGCAACATCAGTTTATGTCACTCATGATCAGGTAGAAGCTATTACGCTGGGAGAAAAAATTGTGGTTATGAATGAAGGGCAGATAATGCAGGTTGGTACTCCACAAGGAATTTATTCAAGTCCTGATAATCTATTTGTTGCCGGATTCATAGGGCAGCCTTCGATAAATCTGGTTAAAGGGAGTATTTCCAGTGGAATATTTATATCAGCTGCAGGTTCGCTCAGAGTAAGCCTTGGAGAATCTATGAGGCAACTCGATTATGAAGAGGTAACACTTGGTATTAGGCCTGAGCACCTTCAATTAGTATCAGGTGATATCAGTCATGACATTACAGCTGTACCTATTGGCCATGAAGATCATGGCCATGAAGAAATACTGTTTTTTGAATTGGAAGGAAAGACATGGGCCGTTAGGACGAAAGAAAGATATGCAGGTGGTCCGATAAAAATGAGAATTTGGCAGGAAAAGCTTTTATTATTTGATGATAAGGATAATAGGGTTAATTAATCATCACTGTTATCTAATAGTTTTTTTGCCAGAAAACCAAATCCGGACATTGATACCCCTATAAGACAAAGGATTATTCCTGGCCACAAGTTTTCCCACATATCATCAAGGGCTACGCTCTTTTTGGGATCTTTTTCTTGATATATTAGTGGCACACCATCTTTTTTCCACTCTCCGGCTGTAGCAGTTTCCACACCATTTATTACAACCGATAGAGAATCAAGATATACCACTGATACTGTAACTACTTCAGATTTTTCGGCAAATATGCTAACAATATATAGTTCCGGCATAGGTTGGGCCCAAGGTTCGTTTGTACCATAAGACGAGATAGAATAGATGGCTTCAACCTGCCCTTCAATTTTCTGGTAGTTGTTTTTATCAAATATTGGGTAGGGATTATCTATTATATATAAAATACCCATGGTAGCCAGAATGGTACCGGAAATAATGAAAAACCACAGTATTGATTTTGAGGATTGGAACATTTATAAAAATAGAAAAGCCCCGTATATATTAGCAAACGGAGCTTTCGAAAGTATAATCTAATCTATACTAGTTAGTATTCAACCATATATTTAAGGCCTAGCTGGAATCCTGTTACTAAATCTCCGGTAAATAACTCAGCATACCCGTAAAAATCATATTCTTCGATATAATAACCTAATTGTAAATGATAAGTATCCGAATCTACAACACCAGTAGTCTGACTATCATATACTTCAGTAGTAAGGAAGTTTACTATGCCTATCTGACCACTGAACTTCTGTCTTTCTCCGAAGATATACTCCGGCCAAATCAAATGATATTCATAGAATCTGACTAAACTAAAAATATCGCCTTCTTCATAATTTGCAACACCCAGAAGATTTACACCACCTTCAAATATAAACAGATGCGCTCTGGTCATGAATTCTATTTCACTTCCTATAGGAGTATCATTTATATTAGAGTTTTCGCTGTCGGGTTTAGAGAATGGAGAGTAACCAACCTCCAATCCATATCCTCCGCCATAGACGTAGTAATAATACCCAACTCCTACATACAGGCTGCTAGCTGATAAATCTTCGAATGGAGATGGTATGTCTGTTGATCTGGAGCCTACGGTAGTCGTCAGTGCTATATATTCATCAGAATAGGAAGATCCGCTTCCGTCATAATCAGACATGAATGGGTCCATATATCCAAACCCTCTAAGCGATTCAGCCAGATAACCAGGGTAATATCCATATTTAAGGTATCTGTCGAATTCGTCTTTTCTCCTTCTGTATGTTTTTTTCCTTTCCTCAATGTTATCAACAATTCTACCCCAGTATTGACAATGAACCTTGTCATCTTTTACCACTTTTTTGAATCTCTCGAATACAAATTCTCGGGTTTCTTCCCATTTTTTCTTTTCTTTTCGTGGTAATTCATCGATAATACCTTCAATATCATCAAATGCTCTGTTGATTTTTTTGGCGTATTCTGTATCTCCTTCCTCCTCTTCATCAGTACTACCCATACACGATAGAGTAGCTGCATCAAAAAGCAGATTTACCCTATTAAAATAATATAATACATTCTCAGGGTCAGCTTCAATAGCTTTGTCAACAGCAGTTATTGCCATGTCTACTAATTGCCGTCGGTATACAGTGTCCGGATCAACCATTTCGCTAGCTGCATGATACTTATGGGATATTGTCATTTCATAATATCCATCCATATCTACAGTATCGCGCAGACCAATTATCTTTCTCGAAGAATCTCTTTCTTTAAAATAATCATCATAAAAACTATCGGTCATGTATTTATCAGCTGAGTCCAGAGTCCAATAATTTAGCCTATTGGACAAAATATTACCGACATTTTCGAAATTATTCAGAAGCTTTGAAAAAATGGTTCCTATTACTTCTCCCTTTTCATTTAATGCCGGGCCACCTGAATTGCCTGGGTTAACAGCAGCAGATAGTTGCACAATAGAGTCGGTGACATGAGAACCAATGATTCCTTTAGCCAGTTTTATCTCAAAGTTGTTAAGTCCGGTAGCCGGATAGCCAAGTATATATACGTCATCTCCCATATGGATACTGGTCGTGTCAGCAAACTTCAGAGGTTTTCTATCCGAGATATCTTCTTTAACAGTTATAACAGCAAGGTCCCTGTCTTCATCCGAGTAGATTACATAAGCCGGAAGTGTATCAGGTTTTCCCCATTTATTAAAATAAACTAAGAGAGAGAGATTATCCTCGACAACATGATTATTAGTGATGATATAGCCTTTATCCGGATCGATAATATATCCGGTACCACTAGAGTAGGATGTACCATATCCATAGGCCGGAGTATCAAAATTCAGAATTCTGACAATTGATTCCTGAGCATCAATTACATCTTTCGGAATTGAAGAACTGGCAAGTAAAGAAACTGTAAACAGGGATACCAAAAAACCTAGAAACAAACGCATGGTTTATTATACCAAGTAATTAAACAAGTAATTATTGCACAAACTTAGTGATGACAGTAAATATATCAACAATTGTAGAGATTTTTTTCTTAATTAGGTTAGAAAATGCAGTGGCACATATTTTGCTGCTATTCCACTAAAAGTTGTAAAAATAACCGGCTATGGGTTATGATTAGATATATTTTGCTAGCACTAGTTGCTTTAGTGGCTATTAATGCACAATCACAGTCTATACAGATTATGAGGGTTGATGTTGATAGTTCTCGCTCCGGAATAGTAACAGCAGGTTATGGATTCGAAGTTGCTATAGCGCTATTAGATATTGAAAATGTTAATAATGTATCTTTCAAGTTGGTATATGATAATGCAGATGTGATTAGTTTTTCTGAATATGCCTATGGTGATTATGATGATCCGGATAATCTGTTTATCAAACCACCTGCTGAAGGTGAAGGAGCTCTCTCGGTGGCAGCTTATTCAGGAACTGTCCTTGAAGAAAGTGAGCTTGATAATCCGAATGTAATTACTCTCAGATTTACTGTAGCAAAGTCAGCTCAGAATGGTAGAGAGGTTGTGTTTAGATTTGAAAATGCTTTTGCTACCTCTTACAACGAAGAGACAGGGGGCGAGTCTGTAGAGCTATCAGGAGAAGAATTTTCTTTTAAGATACATGGATTTGTAGATATATGGCCTGGAGATGCCAATCAGGATGGTGAGGTAAATACAGCAGACCAGAATACAATAGGATTGTACTTAGGCCAGGGATCACTTTCTCCTAATATGCGTGCTTTCAGAAGACCTTCTCCATCAACCAGATTTTACCCTCAGCCGGTCTTGCTATGGGATACACCCGAAATAACTTTTGCTGACTGTGATGGTGATGGTGATGTTACTGTAGAAGATGGTATGGTTGTTTTTCTCAATGAGGGTAAAATTGTTGGACAATCTGATGCCGGTATAGTACGAAATGACATATTCGAATCATTCATCAAGTATTCGGATAGTTATTCAAATACTATTGAACAAAAACATCAAGGACAGGTCAAGAACTTAGTATCTACTCTGCCAATAAAAATCTATACTGATAAAGAGTGGGAATCAGTAGTTATCAAACTGGAGAATCCTAGCGGAAATAGACTTGAAGAAGTAATCAATGGAGAGATTCTGGGAGAAGGCTTTTCGTATCTTGCCTGGCAAGATGATAATTCGATTGAGGTTTTAGTGGGTGAATTTGGAGCCATTCAGCCTTACAGTCAGAGTGGTCTATTGACTGAACTTCAATTCTCAGGAGTATTGCTTCCTGAGATTACATCTATCATTGGCATGGATTCTAATGGTGCTAAGTTTCCTATTTCTTATATAACATCCTCGGTTGAGGAGCAAAGTAGTGAGTTGTCTATGCACGATGTAATGACCAGCTATCCTAATAGCAATTCAGTTGTTTTCGATGAATTGGGCAGGGTACTTTTTTCGGGTATAGCTTATGATGTTAATCAATGGTTAACTACAAAAACAGGAATGTACTTCATTAGCATAAACAATAATCTTTTCAAGATTATTCGCTAGTTAACCACTTCATAATAGCCAGTAGTAGTTTGTGGTTGCCGGTAGCGAAATCACTATTCATACCTATTCGATACTGATTTGGCCCGATTAACTGTCCGGTAAACATTGCAGCTTCTCCCCCCATGACTACTTTACCAATGCCATATCGCATTGCTGCAAGTTGGTGCATCCCGTTGGCATTTTCAGTTGGAGTGTCCTGAGTGAATTCCCAAGCTGTCTCAGGCAAATAGTTGATATGGTTATTGCCAAATGTTAGTATCGGAATTGCAGATATAGGTATTCTGAAGGCCTGTCCGGTAAATGAGTAGATTCTTCTCTCGCCCTGGCTTAAAAGGTCCTGAGTTATTTCATTAGTTGCCAGGCTACCATTCAGGTTAGTGAAAAGTGAGCGCCCCCTGCTGTTAGTATCAATTGCAAAACCATTCGTAAATTCAAAGCCAAAGGTTGCTGCTAGTTCTTTTGAAGCTCCTCCGTATGGCATATGATCAGCAATCAGAAAGAGCTTGCCTCCATTTTTTACCCATTTCCTCACAGAAATTATTTCATTTTGGGTAAAAGCGCTAGGGCATGGATTTGTCCAGTTATTAATATTTGAGCTGTGTAGTGGATTAGCTATAACGAGTATATCTATTTCACTCAGAGTGGCAGGGGTAAAGATTTTCTGAATAGTACTGATTCTGTATCCATCTCGCCTGAGCAGGTTTGCAAATGGAAGATAATTGGTTTCGGCAGTATGTAGATTATTATGCCCTGCATCTATTGCTACCACAGGGCCTTTGCCAGGTTTATAGCTAGTGTTGTCAATATAGGGAGAGTATGCCGAATCCACTACCTGCTGTGAATTGAGAATAGATATGGACATCAAGAAAAGAAAGATGAAATACATCTTATATTTCATTAGGAGTTACCTGACCTTAATTAGCATATGATTTTCTGAATAGGTTGGAGAGGTATATCGAATAATATACTGACCAATCTGAAAATTCTTTAAGGATACGGTTTTTTGTCTAAAACCTGGCTCTGATACATCTTCAGAATAGATAATTGCTACCCTTTCTCCAAGTAGATTGTATACACCAATTTCAGTATGTCCCAATTCAATAATCTCAAAGTCAAGCGATATTTCTTCAAATGCAGGATTAGGGGTAATACTAGTAATATGAGATATTCCGTTGGAATCAAACAGACGAGTGCCACCATCATGGCATATACCTAATAATTTGAAAATACCCGACTGTTTCTCAAAATCATATTCTATATTATTGCCCTGTTCATCTACCAGAGAGATTCCCACTACATCTACTGCTGTTTCCTCTACTATCCCTAAGCCTGCCATTACAGGTATTTCAGCTAGTATATTACTGCTTCCCAAATTACCCTCTATAGTTACATATGTAGAGTCACCTGATATATTAAACTCATGTCCGCCAGTAATTCCGAGAAGTGTACTGTGAAATCTGACAGTAACTCTGTACTTCGGTCCAAATTCGGCCAGTCCTTCAGGCTTTATATTGCCAAGCATTACTTTGATTGTAGTTGGCTCTCCTGCATATGCTGAGTCATTTTCTATATATACCTCTCCGCCTATTCCTGTACCAAAGAGTTGTACTCGTGCCGGGCTTCCTGTACCAGAGTATTCAAATCCAAGCTGTCCGGAAGTCCTTCCTCCATATATTGGCTTGAATCGCAGGGTCATTTCATGGCTTTCTCCCGGACCCAGATTGAAGGCACCACCACCGGAGATTATTTCGAATTGTTCCGAATCAGGTCCCAATTGTATTACATTGTCTATTTGAATAGGTGTTGAAGATATGTTTGTTATTAGAGCAGTATCAGCTAAGACAGACTCCTCGCCTATTTCCCATTCACCGAAGTTAAGTAGTTCAGATGATAGACCCAATATAGGTGATACACCTTGTCCGGTGATTGTCCTGAAAAGAGTATCTGCTTGTGTGATAATGACAATATCTGCCTGATATTGTCTCGCTTGTGTTGGTGCAAACTGAAATTCACCGAAATGAGAGTCATTGCCCTTTACAATGTACTGAGGAATGCCACCCACTAATCTAAAAGCATCAGCATCTGCTCCCTCGAAGTAGATAGAGTCTACACTATATTCCCAAGAACCCGTGTTAAGCATAAACTCGTTTACTACTAAGTCTTTGGTTTTGCCTACAAGTACATCACCCATGTTAATATTATTAGCTCTGGTCTCAGGCATCACTATCGAAAAGACAGCGTCAGATACATCAGATTGGATAGGATATGGTTCGATAATTTTTAAGACCCAAATGTCATAGGTGTTTTCCATTTTAGGGATTGTAGATCCAGCGATAACAAATGCTCCATCAGAACTTTGGATAATTGATTTTGTGAAATATATTTTGTTCTCTCCGAGTGTTTTTTTCCAGATAATGCTTCCATCCAATGGCGATATTTTTACTACTTGCAAGTTACTATTCCCGCCGCTAGAAGTTGCCTGTACCGCAATAACAAATGCTCCATCAGAATCTTGAACAATTGATTTAATAAAATGTATTTTGCTCCCTTCGAATGTTTTTTCCCATATAATACTACCGTCCGATGGCGATATTTTTACTACCCACAAGTTACTGTTATAGATTTCTGATATATCCCCATCGTTAGAATTTGTCAGTCCTGCAATAACATAGCCTCCCTCAGTACTTTCAATGACAGAATGAGCCATGTCATTTTTGCTTCCCCCAAGTGTTTTTTCCCAAATAATATTACCGTTATCAGGGGATATCTTTATTACCCAATAATCCCAATCGCCATTATTACCAGATACATCACCATCATCAGATCTGGTAGTACCAACTATTATATAGTTACCATCAGAGCTTTCTATTATATCATATCCTAGTTCTATATTACTCCCGCCAAATTTATCTTCCCAAATAATACTCCCGTCCGTTGGCGACATTTTTACTACCCAAAGATCTTGGTGCCAGGTATTTGAGTGATACCAATTAGTACTTCCAACTACAACATAGTTTCCGTCGGTATCCTCTATCATGGAATAGACATAATCCCTATTACCCCCTATGAGAGATTTTTCCCAAATAATGCTACCGTCCGTTGATGATATTTTGACTACCCAAAAATTCTTTTGCCAGGGCTGTTCATCATTCAGATCAGCCATCCCTCCAATAACATAGTTACCATCAGAGCTCTCTATGATAGAATAGGCTTCATCACCTCTGATCCACCCAAGTGACTTTTCCCAAATAATGTTTCCATCCACTGGCGATATCTTCACTACCCAATAATCCCAGCCACCATTACTTCCAGATACATCACCATCATTTGAGAGTGATCTTCCTAATACAACGTAAGCCCCATCAGAACTTTCTATTATATCTTCGGCGCGGTCTTCAGATGTGCCTCCGAGTAGTTTATCCCATAGTATGGGTGAAGAACTACTATGCCCATCATCAGTAATATTAGGCTGCGTTACTCGAGCGATACACTGTTCACTTGCCGGAGGAGGTACATTGTCCCATTGATAATTTAGCCCGTTTGTCTGTTCGGCTATTTCATACCAGGTTCTGCCATTATCTGTACTATAATCAATACTGACAATAGTATTAGGCAAAACACCTGACCATTCGATATTGGTGGAGCTGCCCACTACCAGAGTTTCGCCGCCATTTGGGTTCTCAAGCTTGATTGTAGGAGTAGCAGGTCTTTTTCCTTTCCATCCACCACGCGCATAGTATTTT